>Ga0182030_10004135_pt1 | contig 30899 bp, 28 predicted proteins | sample 812S3MmetaG_FD_121299 | JGI IMG/M metagenome (GOLD analysis project Ga0182030, IMG submission 121299) | Permafrost microbial communities from Stordalen Mire, Sweden - 812S3M metaG (Illumina Assembly) | ecosystem: Environmental > Terrestrial > Soil > Wetlands > Permafrost | place: Sweden...
CGGATCGCGAAGTGGCCGAGATTGATCTCCACCGCGACAAGTTTCACGGAGATTGGAACTACACGCTACACCCTAGGCCGCGCTGAAGTTCTGCACACCTTATTTCGTTACGATCCCTTAGGCTGACCGGCCCATTAGCTACCGCTCGGAGCCGACACCACCAACTCGTTTGGAGACATCGACACGGTTGGTGCGTCCGCCCATACCACCAGGGTTACGGGCAGTTGGCCCGGCAGTAAATTAGCAGTGGGACTGCTGAAGGTCACAGTTCCGCGATAGACGCCGGTCGCGAGGCCGGCCGGATCGACCGAAACCGATATGTTTGGATAACCGCCGTTGCTAGGACCGGGAGCGATAGACTGAGCCGAAAGCCAGCCGAGGCCCTGATCCGCCTGCGCGGTGACGGTGTCGAGAGAGGCGTTGACAGCGGCCACTTGGGGACCAGGCACAACACCGCCGGCCTTCGCCCAGAAGGCGAGCGATGACGGCTCGGACGTTAGCGCGTAAGTCGCCGGCTGTGGCGGGTTGGGCACGATCATGTTCACGGGCTCGGATACGGTGTTAGAGGGGCCGGAGATGTCGATGTAGCCGATACCGGCGGTTTGCGAAGGAGATGGGTTCACGTAAACACCCAGCACGGCCGGCGTCACTCCTTCGATCGGCGTCACCGAGAGCCAGCCGCCCTCTTCGCGAATGTTCACCGAGAACGGCGTTCCAACTGACGGACTATTCACGGTGATCGGCGCCGGGCCGCGCGAATAGACCGAATCGGTTACAGAGAACCAGAGATAGCCCGGCGCGACGATCGAGATCGCCGACGGCGCGACTCGAAAGACAAAGGAGAACGACGCGGGCAGGAGGGCAGGATCGTCGCCGGTAATGGTTACGGTCGCGTGGTAATCTCCCGCGGGCACGGAGGGATCGGCGGTAAGGGTGATTGGTGAGCCGCAAGGGGTGCTGGAATACCTGAAGCAAGCCTGGTTGCTTGCGACTGCCATGGTCAACCATTGCCCCGCATCGGTAGTGGCCGAAGCCGTGAACGATAGGGCATGATTCCAGGTGACAGTCGCATGGCTTACCAGGGGAGCTGCTCCGGCCGCTCCGAGCCAGCACGGCGGCGAGGGCAAAGGAAACTGATAGGCGCCGTTGCAGCTCGGGTTGGGACCGTCCCAGGTGACCGCCAGCCCCACTTGATCGTCGGAGTCCGGCACCGACGGGCTCAGTATCATCACGCGGATCGGAGCGTCGGATCTCAGCCAAATGAAGCCGGTGTCCTCCTGCGGGATAGGAAGAGAGAGAAATGTCTCTCCGGGTTCGACGGTGCCCGCGGCGCTGTGGCTCGGAGTGTGGAGGGTGGCACTGTAGTCGATCTCGAAGTTGACTTGTTCCAGGGTAGGATTCTGGATGGCAAAACCGGGGCCGTTCGTGGTGCCGAGGTCGACGTAGGAGTATGTCTGCTGGGGCAAAATCGGCTGCACGGCACCGGAATAGTTGCAGCCGCTACAGGTCTCCTTTCCGGTCAAAGCGGGATAGAAATCTGCAGACGAACCATCCGGATTGGTTACCACCACCCGGCGTCCGGTTAAGTCCGCGGGAGTGGCCACGGTGACATCGATTTCCTGAGCTGCGACAAACGCCACCGAGGCCAGGGGCACACCATCGATCTGGACCGTGGCCGAAGGGGCAAATCCTGTCCCGGCGATCTGAACTTTGGTAGCCGACGGGAGCAGGCCACCGCCCGGGGTGACGCTGTCGATCGCGAGCGCACTGCCAGCCTGGAACGGAGCCGACGTTGCCGATACCGTGTATTGATAACCGAAAGCGTCGGTGCATTGATTTCCATACGGAGCCTGGGCGGAAGGGAAATTCACACTGGTTGCCGTTGAGCCGCCGGCAAGCACGGGAACGTTGACAACCAGCATCGGCGCTCTGGGGATTCTGCCGATTCCCCCGGTGTCGGAACCGAATCGCAGGTCGATTCGATTCCCGGTAAAGACGGCTGTGCCTACCTGGTCTCCGGTTGCGCTGAACACGTCAACCTGAGCGGGAGTACCGATGACGGCCGGGTCGAGGTCCATGGAGACGACGCAGGAACTGATCCAGTGCGGTGCGGCGCGGCAAGCGTCACTCGAATTTGAGCCAGGGCGCCGGCAGGTACGCTGGGCGCAGACACAACGACAGCCAACGGCAATTGCGGAACAGCCGCGTTGAGCGCGTCCGGCATCGCACAGAGCGCGATCGACAGAAGAATCCTCCGACTTCCGGCGCCGCGAAACCAAGGCGTTGCGCGGATCGTCGGGCCGACGGTTGACATAGAGGCCTTACCTCACCATAAGACTCGCGCCGGGAGCTATCAAGCACGGACGCGTGGGCGGCTCGTTCCGAGTGCTGCCACAATTAGGCATGCAATCCGGAGCCGCATGATCCTACGCAGTGGCGAACCCAGCCGCGCCCCCGGCAGAACGGGCACTCGCATAGTCGCGCTGCCTACCTTCAAAGACCCGCCAAGAGGCGATTTCACTACAGCAGCTAACAATTTTTTGCGATCTGGCAAAAGGGCATGAACAATGCCTTGGCGACCAAGAAATACCGCTGACGGATCGATGTGCTGGCGGGGTAGAGGATGGCGGAGGGATCCGCGCTTCATGGGAGGCCTGAGCGAGCCACCCCCAAGTGCTATGTTCTTCAAGGAGTTCGACCCGATTCGGATTGAAGAATCGGGTTTGGCGTCCCCAGGGGGATTCGAACCCCCGTTACCGCCGTGAAAGGGCGATGTCCTAGGCCGGGCTAGACGATGGGGACTTGCTGCCGGAAAGAAGGGCTACTCTTCTAATGTACCTGCCCGCACGCCGAGCGTCAAATCCCCCCTGCTCGCCGGGTACGTAACCGATCTGGGGGAAGTCCGTTCCGGGCAACCGCTCCCTGACGGTCGCGGCTCGGTAAGTGACTGAAAACAAGCGGCACTCGTAACCGAGCCGCGACCGCATAGGAGCGATTGCCGCGCCTAAACCGCGAAATCCCCCCAGATCGGTTAAGCACGCCGCCGCGCGCCGGGGATTCGAAGTCCGCCGGCATTGCACAAAAATGCACAAACGCGAACCCAATTCGCCCCTTCTTCGTGGCGCGGACCGCTGCCCTGCAGCGCCTGCTTTCGAACCGGCGCTCCGACCCAAACCCCAACAGCCGCGCCCCCGGCCTCGGGTCCCGCCCCAATGCTTGTGTCGATTAAGAAACTTATTGGCCCGTAAGGAGTCTAATGAATATGCGTTACTGGTCGTTTCTCGCAGCCAAAATAGCTGTGGCGTCGGTGGCGTTGTACGGGCTCCTCATCCTGATGGACGGGTATCTGCCGCACGGCATGGTCGTCAAACCCGCCGCAAAAATCCATGCCGCCCCTCGCGTGCCGACTTTGCCCGGCGCGGAAGCCAGTAACCAGCGGGACGTTATCTGGCTGGTTCCCGGAGCCGTCGCGACGCCCGCCGAGGAAGCCAAACTGCTGGCTCCGCTTTCGAACGGCACCGACCGGCTACTGTGCAACCTTGGGCTAATGGCGTGGTTCCTGCTCGCGGTCGGCGTGGGGTACCTCATCGTTTGGGACCAGCGCTACCGCTGCCGCACCTGCCTGCGGCGTCTGCGTATGCCGGTGGAAACCGGATCGTGGGGACAAATGCTGCAGTTCGGCCGGCCCCGTATCGAATATATCTGCGTCTACGGCCACGGCACGCTGCGTGCCGAAGAGTTGCAGATTTCCGGCCGGGAACAGCCGGAATGGACGCCCAACTCCGGCGATTTCTGGCAGGAATTGTGCGGCTCGGGTAAAGATTCCTCTACTAAGCGGTGACGCCGAAGCATGCGTGGTGCCGAACCGGACGCCTGGCAATCAACCGGCAGCCTGGGAGCTTTTGGTTTATTTGCAACCGGTTAACCCGCTTAGAGCCACCGGGCGGCCCGACTCCCGCTCCCTTCGGCCCGCTGCGTGCCTGAAGTAACTGGCAGCCCGCGGCGGTTTCGCTATCGAGCGGCTTTTCACCAGGCATGCGAAAATCAAAGGTAGTGGCGAAAAAAGGAATGAAAGTGCGGGTCCCGACCAATTCCGGTCTGGCCCGCTTTGTCTTGGGCCCGGTCGGCCGTACCCTGCTCATCGCGGGCGCCGTCGCCACCATCCTCTGCTTCGGCGTCTTTACCTACTTCTACCTTGTATATGCTCCGCTGATCGATAAGAAACTGGGTGAAGGCCCGATCGCCAACACGGCCAAAATCTTTGCCGCGCCGGAAGCCGTATCGGTGGGCAATACTTCGACTCCGGAGACTGTCGCCGCCGATCTCCGCCGCAGCGGCTATACCGAATCCCGCAGCAATCCGACCGGCTACTACCAGCTCTACCCCGCCGCCATCGAAGTCTACCCCGGACCGGACTCTTATTTCGACCAGGAGGCCGGTCTGATCCGCTTTTCCGGCGGCAAAATCTCCTCCATCGTCTCGCTGCAGGACAACACCGCCCGTAACGAGTACCAGTTGGAACCCCAACTGATCACCAATTTCTCCGGCCCCAACCGCGAGAAACGGCGCACCGTCCGGTTCGCCGACATCCCCAAGGTGCTGGTGGAGGCGGTGACCTCGGCCGAAGATAAGCGCTTTTTCCAGCACTCGGGTTTCGACCCGGTGCGCATCGTGAAAGCCGCCTATGTGGATGTCCGCGAAGGGCGCAAGGACCAGGGCGCTTCCACCCTCAGCATGCAGTTGGCCAAGATGTTCTGGCTGGACCAGCAGAAACGCTGGACGCGCAAGCTGGCCCAGGTGATGATCACCATCCAGATCGAGCAGCGCATGTCCAAGGAGGAAATCTTCGAGGACTACGCCAACGACGTCTACCTGGGCTCCCGCGGCTCGTTCCGCATTCACGGCTTCGGTGAGGCGGCGGAGGCTTACCTGGGCAAGGATCTCAGCCAGATCGACGTTTCCGATGCGGCCGAACTGGCCGGCATGATTCAGCATCCGGCCGCCTACGACCCCTACCATCACCCCGACCGTGTGCGCGAACGGCGCAACGTGGTCTTGAACCTGATGCGCCAGAACGGCTACATCGGCGACCGCGATTACGCCAAAGCCGCCGATGCGCCCATCAACGTGCCCAAGGCCGCGGCCCAGTCGATCGAGGCGCCGTACTTCGTGGACCTGGTCAGCGATACCCTGCAATCCAGGTTTCAGGACACCGATCTGCAGGCCAACGCCTACCGCATCTACACCACCCTCGATATGCGCTTGCAGCGCGACGCCGGCGAAGCCGTTCGCATGGGCATGCAGAATGTGGACGAGCAGATCCGCAGGCAGCGCCGCTTCAAAGGCAAGACCGTGCCCGAACCGCAGGTGGCGCTGGTGGCGATCGACCCGCACACCGGCGAGGTGCGCGCCCTGGTGGGAGGCCGCAGCTACGGCGCCAGCCAGCTCAATCATGTGCTCGCCAAGCGCCAGCCCGGCTCCATTTTCAAGCCGTTCGTCTACGCCGCCGCCATGGATACGGGGGTGGATGGCGCCGCCCAGGTGCTGACGGCCAGCAGCATGGTCGACGACGAGCCCACCACTTTCTGGTTCGATAACCGGGCCTACGAGCCTTCCAATTTCGAGCACGAATTCATGGGCCACGTTACGCTGCGCACGGCGCTGGCCCACTCGCTCAACGTGGCCACGGTGAAAGTGGCGGAAACGGTGGGCTATCAGTCGGTGGTCGAAATGGCCAATCGCGCCGGCATGAATTACCATATCCAGCCCACCCCCGCCGTGGCGCTGGGCGCATACGAAATCACGCCGCTCGAAGCGGTGGGCGCCTACACCTTATTCGCCAACCAGGGTGTGTACGTGAAGCCGAATTTTCTCACCCTGGTGCGCTCCCAGGACGGGCACGTGTTGTATAAGGGAACCGCGGAGAAGCGGAGTGCGCTCGATCCGCGGGTAGCCTACCTGATGACCAATCTGATGGAGGAAGTGCTGCGCAGCGGGACCGCCGCTGGAGTTCGCTCTACTTACGGATTCCTGGTTCCGGCGGCGGGCAAGACCGGCACTTCGCGCGACGGCTGGTTCGCCGGCTACACCTCCCAGTTGCTGTGCGTGGTGTGGGTCGGGTTCGACGACAATAGCGACCTGGGCCTGCAAGGCGCCTTCTCGGCCGCGCCCATCTGGGCCGAATTCATGCGGCGCGCGCTCAGTTATCGCGAGTACCGCGACGCCCAGGAATTCCGCGTTCCCAACGGCATCGTCACCGTCGAAATCGATCCCGCTTCCGGCATGCCCGCCACGCCCAATTGCCCCAAGACGCAAACCGAAGTCTACATCGCCGGAACCGAACCGGTGGGGAGTTGCCCGCTGCATGGCGGCCGCACCGGCGTGACCAACGTGGCGGGGTGGGATTCGGAAGCGCCGGCGCGGGCGGGGGACTCCGGCGCCAGCCATATCGGCGCGGGCGAAGTTGCCCGCCGGGCCGCGCGCCAGACCCCGCCCGATACCGCCGCGGAAACGGCAAGCGCTCCGCCGAACCCGAAAAAAGCGCCGCCGGAGAAGAAGGGGTTGTTACGCCGCCTGCTGGATGTGATTAAATAATCACAGGGTGATTCGGTAGCACTGTAGGAGGCCCGCATGGTTGCACGTCACTTTGCCTTGGCACTGTTGGCAGCTTTCCTCTACGCAACCGCGGCCGCTCAATCCGGCAATGCCATGCTGGATAAGGCCACGGCCCAATCCGCCGCCATATCTCCGCCCTTATCTCCGGAGCTTCGGGGCGATATTTTCATGGCCCGAAGGGACTATCGCGCGGCCATCGACGCCTATGGTCTGGCGCCATCCACCGATGCCGTCGTTCGCAACAAAGTCGGCATCGCCTACCACCAGATGAACGATCTGGAAAGCGCCCGCAAGGCCTATCAACAGGCCCTCAAGATCAGGCCCGGCTACGCCGAGGCGATGAACAACATGGGTGCGGTCTACTATGCCCGCAAGAGCTACCGCCGCGCCATTTCCTGGTACGAGAAGGCTTTGAAACAGGACGCCGATTCGACCCGCGCCGCATCCTATTACATGAACCTCGGCACGGCCTGGTTCGCGCGCAAGAACTTTGCCAAGGGCATGGAGAATTACCAGATTGCCGTCAAGCTCGATCCGGAGGTGCTGGAGCATCACGGCAGCTTCGGCCAGATCCTGGAGGAGCGCAGCATCGCCGAGCGGGCCTCCTATCATTACCATATCGCCCGGTTGTACGCCAAACAGGGCCGAAACGAGCTGGCCCTGCAGTACCTGCGCAAAGCCCTGGAAGAGGGCTACAAGGACAAAAAAGAGCTGGCCAAGGAGCCGGATTTCGCCGCCATGCGCGACTTGCCGGAATTCAAGGAACTGCTGACCCTGGAGCCGCGTGTCCTGTAAGCAAGCGGGACAGGCCTCCCGGCCTGTCTTCGGGGCGTTTACACCTGGCAGGCGCTTTCGCCTGAAAACGACAGGCCAGGAGGCCTGTCCCACATTAGGGATCATCCTGGCCGCGCTTTGCCTCGTGGCCGCGGCCTGTTCGCGGCACTCCGCCTCACCCCCATGGACCCGTCTGGCCATCGTTCGATTCGAGAACCTGGGGGCCGACCCCGCCCAGGATTGGATCGGCCGCGCCTTCACCCAGGTTCTCGGCGAGGAACTGCGCGGCGCGCCCGGTATCTATGCCATCCCGGCGGCGCGGTTGAGCGCGGCGGAGCGCGGTTTGGGTGTGCGCCCGGTATCGGGTCCCGGCGTCTCCACCGAAACCGCGGCGGCTGCGGCGGTCGGCGCTACCCGGGTCGCGTACGGATCGTACTGGACCGCGGGCGGGCGGCTCCATGCCCGGCTTTTCTTGCGCGATGTGCGGACCGGCCGCGATATGGCGTGCCTGGAAGCTTCCGCTGCCGGAACGGATGTGCTGGCGGCCGCCGCGGAACTGGCCCGCCAGCTCGCGCCCCATCCGGAGGGCTTCGGCACCCACAGCCCCGCCGCGCTCGAAGCCTACAGCCAGGCTCTGGAAGCGCCGGACAGCGTTTCCATGGCTAAAGCCGCCGAGCGCGCCATCGCCGCCGATTCCGATTTTGCGCCCGCCTATCGGCTCCTCGCCGAAACCCGGCACGGCACCGACGAGGCCCGTTCTACGCTCGAAAAGGCGCTGAACCGGCCGGCCATCCCGGCGCTGGAACGGGCGCGCATCGCGGTGGAATTGGCCGCCCTGCGCGGCGATGCCTCTGGGCGCTATCAAGCCCTGTCGGCCGTTGCCCGCCTCACCCCGCACGATCCCGATCTCTGGCGTTCGGTGGGCGAAATGGCGTTAAACCGGCACGATCATCGCCCCGCCGCGCAGGCCTACCGCCATGCTCTCGAAGTCGAGCCGGACGATACCAATCTGCTCAACCAACTGGCCTACGCCCTCGCCTGGTCCGGCGATTTGGAAGGCGCCACCGGCGCGCTCGAAAAATACCGGCAATTGCAGCCGGCCGACCCCAACCCCATCGATTCGCTGGGCGACATCAACCTGATCGGCGGGCGCTTCCGGCAGGCTGCCGGTCTGTATCTGGAAGCCGTGCGTAAGACCCCCGGCTTTCTCGGCTCCGGCGACTATTTCAAGGCCGCATTCGCCCAGTTGCTGGCCGGCGACCTGGCCGGCGCCAACGCCCTCGCCCGGCAGTATCGCGACGCCCGCGCGGCAGCGCACGACCCGGCGGCCGATTTCTTCGACGCCGAATGGCAGTGGGCCGTGGGCCAGCCCAAGGCCGCTTTCGCCCGCCTCGAAGCCATGGCGCAAAAGGCGGAAGCAGGGCCGCAGCGTTCTCTCGCCTCCCGGGCTTACGTGCGTCTGGCGGTCTGGAGCCTGGTCGCGGGCGACCGGCCGCGCGCCGAAGCCATGGCCCGAAAGGCCCGCGAAACCGGCGACCGAGCCACTTCCACTGCCGCCGCCATCGCCGCCTTCCTGGCGCAGCCGCCCGCCGCGGCCGCCGAATGGAAGGTCCGCGCTGGTAAATTCGCCCCTCTCGCCGCGGAAACCGAAATCCGCGATTACGCGCTGGCGCACGCCCTGCTGCTGGCTCGCGATTTCGCCGGCGCGGGCGAAGTGTTCGAGCGGATGTACACCAACGGGGAGGGATCGAGCGACGAAGGGCTGCCGGTGCTGCTGGCCGAGTGCGACCTCGAAACCGGACGCCTCGCCGAGGCCGCCGCCCTGTTGGCGCGTACCCCGGTCCCGCCGGTCCACGGCCTGTCGCCGTTCGCGGCTTTCTACTTCCCAACCGTGCTCGATCTGCGCGCCCGCCTGGCGGCGCAACAAGGCCACGCCGCCGAAGCTAAGGCCGACGCGGCGCTGTTCCGGCAACTCGCGGGGCGGTAGGCCGAGCCGCGACCCTGATAAGCGTGGCGCACGCTTTCGTGCGTGCCGTGTCGAGACTTCGAACTCCTGACGCCGCCCCGGCGGTTTTCTGGTGCTGAGGAAAACAGGCTGACCCAACTGACGGGGACCGGCGCGGGGAGCCAGGTGGGACAGACGATCGTTTTTTTGTCGTCTGTCAGGCGCGGGCGGCGTGTCGAGGCCTGACAGACGACGAAAAACGACCGTCTGTCCCACCTCCGGGTCGCCGAAACTGGCTCAACTCAAATTCCACGACTTCAGGAGAGTTCGGAGACTCTTCTCGACACCCGCTTGCGTAAAGGCACGCCGAGCGCGTCTTCAACGGAGCGGTTGCCCGGAAATACGTTAGTTAGCGAACTTATGAAGCCGTGTACTCATCCGGCGTTATGGGATGGCTCCGGTGCCTCATCTTTTAGCCGGTTGGCTGGACTGTAGCGCCCGAGAGCCTTCCGCAAAGCATCGATCGACAGTGGTTTACTCAGGTAGTCGTTCATTCCCGCCGCAAAGCAGGCCTCGCGGTTTTCCACGGTGACCGATGCCGTCAAGCCCACAATGGGGGTCCGCGAGCAGGGCGCGGACAGAGACCGAATGCGGCGCGCCGCTTCCAGCCCGCCTAAGCCTGGCATTTGTATATCCATCAATATGGCGTCATAAGACGCCGCCTGAACCCGGGACAGCGTGGCCATGCCATCGGCCACCACGTCGACGTTGCAGCCAAGTCTCTGCAGTACGAGCTTGACGACGGTCTGATTCACGGGGTTGTCCTCGGCCACCAGAATCCGCATCTGGCCCAGTTCCGGCTGGCCCACCGGCTCCGGCGCGGGAGATCGACCGGCGGAAGAGCCGGCCACAAAGTCGAATTCGAACACGGATCCTTCGCCGGGACGGCTTTCGACGCGGATGGGGCCGCCCATGGCTTCCACCAGGCGCCGGCTGATCGCCAACCCCAAACCCGAGCCTCCAAAGCGACGGTTGCTGGAGGCGTCCACCTGGCTGAAGGGCTGGAAGAGACGGCTGAGTTTGTCGGGAGGTATCCCAATCCCCGAGTCCCGTACCGAGACGCGGATGCGGTATTGGCCGGCCGGCGCGGGTTCCCGCGCAAGCCCGGCTTCGACATCGATGGTTCCCTGTTCGGTGAATTTGATGGCGTTGCCGATCAGGTTCGCCAGTACCTGCCTGATTCGCGTGGCGTCGCCGTCCAGACGTTCCGGAACGCCACTTTCCACGCTAAGGTTCAAGCGGAGATGCTTGTTACCAGCCATGGCGCGGAATAGTTCGACACCCCACTCCATGGCGTCGCGAAACGAAAACGGCGCCTGCTCCAACTCGAGCTTCCCGGATTCGATCCTGCTGAAATCCAGAACGTCGTCCAGGATCTTTGCCAGCGTCTCTCCCGATGAGCGGACCAGCCGGAGCATGGAACGGGCGTCTTCCGGCATGTTGCTATCGGCAAGGAGCGCGCTGAGGCCGAGGACGCCATTGAGCGGGGTATGAATCTCATGGCTCATATTGGAAAGGAACTCGCTCTTAGCCCTGGCCGCGGCCTCCGCCCCGATGCGGGCTAGCCGCAGATCCTCTTCCATCCGTTTGCGATCGGTGATGTCCAGATAAAACCCGAGTACGTGCGGCGAGCGGTCTATCGTGACTTCCCGCAGCCACAGCAAGCCGTTGCGCCGCCCCAACGTGGGATTGGTATAGGCCCATTCGTGCGCGTCCACGCATCCGAAGCTGGCCAGCCTCCGGCCGAGCTCATGCAGGGACTCCCGGCTGTCGAGCCAGCCAAGCTCCACCGCGTCTTTGCCGATCATCCGGTCTTTGGCGAGGCCGACCATCTCCTCGAAGGCGCGGTTGACATCCAGATAACGTCCCGCCATGTCGCATAGGGTAATGGCGATCGGGCTGGCCTCGAAAACACCGCGAAATGCCTCTTCCGCCTTCCGCAATTGCTCGGTGCGGCGGGCTACCATGCGGTCCAGATCCTCCATCCGGGCGGACGCCTGGCGGCCGACGCGCCATTTGTTGGTGAGCGCATGCGCCAACTGGATGACTTCGATATTGTCGAAAGGCTTCTTTAGGATCAGCAGGTTATCGGAATTGCCCAGACGGCGCACGATGTCCGTCCAGGAATAGTCCGAGTAAGCCGTGCAAATTACCGCCTGTAAGTGCGGATCAACTCGCCAGAGCCTCCCGATCGTCTCCACTCCGTCCCAACCCGGCGGCATCCGCACGTCCACCAGTGCCATCGCATAGGGACGATTCTCGGCAATCGACTTCTCGAGCAAGGCAAGTCCTTCTTGTCCCTGGTAGGCGGAATCGATTTCGAACCGAGTGGCGGCGGCCGGCGCATCGTCGAACAGAAACTCCTCGTCCGATTCGAGATCCGACCGATCCACCTGGTCGCCAACGAGGATTCTCCGTACGTCGGCGTGGATCGCCCGATTGTCGTCGATGACGAGGATTCGGCGATTCGGCTCTGTTTCGGTTGGAGGTTTCATGAGCAACCCGTGTGCGTGAGCGCGTTGGTCAGGGGAAGTTCCAGCGTGAAGGTGGCGCCCAGGCCCGGGCCCTCGCTTTCGGCCCACAACGAGCCCCCCAGCCTCTTTGCGGCCAGCGCCCCGGAATGCAATCCGAAGCCGTGTCCGTCCGGTTTTGTGGTGAATCCGTGGGCGAAAATCCGGGTCAGGTTTTCCGCCGCCAAACCCACGCCGCTGTCGCGCACGTCCAGGCGGACGCGGTCGTCGCCATGCCGGCGGATCCGCACCCGGATCGTTTTCTCCGGCTTCCCGGCCTCGCCAATCGACTGTTTGGCATTGCGCAGAAGGTTCAGAAGAATCTGCAGGATTTGATGTTTATCCGAATGAACGGGCGGAACGTCCTCAAAGTCGCGCGTGAGATGAATCTTCTGACGCTCGAGTCCGGACTGCAGTATGCGGACGGCGTCCTCGGTAAGCTCGCTGAGCGAGAGGCTTTCGATCAACCCGGAGACCTTGGCGTAACTTTGCTGGGCGGCCACGATCCGCTTGATGTGGCCCACGTGGCTGGTCAGAAGTTCCAGTTCTCCGATCAGCACCAGGTGCTCCTCCTGAAGGTGGCTGCCGAGCTTAGCGAGGTAAGGGAGGACCCGCTGCCCCTTGGGGTCTTGAAGGAGAAACTCGTCGATACCGCCGGCATGCCGCTGCAACAGGTCGACCACATCGATCAGTTTATCGACACGAGAGGCCTTAACCTTGTCCGCGACCAGCGTGGCGGACACGTTCACGCTGTTGAGTACGTTGCCGACGTTATGGAGAACGCTGGTGGCGATCTCCGCCATTCCGGACTGGCGGGAGAGATCGATGAGGCGCTGTTGGGCTTCGGCCAACTCGGCGCGAGCGCGCTCTTTGGCGCAGACCTGGTCTTGAAGCTGCCGGGTCCGGTCCGCCAGTTCGGCGTCGCGCCGCCCGATCTCCTCGAGCATGGTGTTGAAGGAATCGGCCAGCACTCCCAGTTCGTCGGACGAAGCCACCGTCACGCGATCCGCGAACTGGTGGGTTTCGGCGATTCGCTCCGCCACGCGGGCCATCGCCAGGATGGGACTGGAGACACGGGATTGCAGGACCACGGCCACCACCGCCGCCACCACCAGGCTGAGCGCGAAGATCAGCGCCGCTCCGCCGAGGTATTGGCGCAGTACGGCGGTCATCGATGGAACGCCGCCGGCCAGAACAAGTGTTCCCAGCCGGTCGCCCCCCGCGCTGACGGAGCGCACCAGAACCAGGGCGTCGGCTTCCCGGCGGGTCCCATCCGGCGGGCGGGCCGGACACCCGTTGGCGCCGCTCCGATGGAATTCGGCGAAACAATCGCCCCGCGCGCTGTACAGCACGGCGTCGCGTACCAGGTTATCGGCGCGTAACGAACCCAAAAGCTCGTTGGCGGCCTTTTGATCGCTGAGGGTGATGGCCGGCCCCACCTGGTCGGCGACAATGTTGCCGATGGCCGCTACCTCCGCGCCGGTGTGGTCCCAGAACCGGTGCAGATCGAGCCAGGAAAAGCCGGCCGCCGCGATGACCGCCGCGACCGCGCCGCCGCCGGCAATCAGGGCGGTTAACCTCCAGCGCAGGGATGCATACTTTTTCATCGCGGCAGCTTCCCCTTGATTTGGCCGTACCGCAACAGCTTGGAACTGATCTCGACGCCAGTGGCGGCGAGCACCTGCAAGTCGACTTCGAAGCTCATGTGGCCATCGACTTCCAGCAGATTGACGGCGCCCCCGTAATTCAGGAACCGGCCCGACTCGCCGATGGTGAGCGTATGCGTGGAACGCACGTCGGCCAGCGCCCGCTTGATCTCGGCCCCCTGATCGGTGGCCACATAGAGCACCTGGACGGGTTGCGGTTCGGCGGCGGATTTGATTTCGATTACCCGAATGGGCCGATCGTTGACGACTTTGCCATCGAGGACCCGATGCAGAACCTGCGCGAGGGACGGCCGGCCCATGACCGCCACGGTAAGAGAGTCATCGGCGGAAGCCGTGGCGGGCCATTCCGTGTACCGCAGGAAGCTCAACACGATGGCCGACTTGAGTTCATCTTCGGGCTCGGAAGGCGTGGCGCGGGAACTCACCAGCAGTCCGAACAAAGCCAGGCTGGCAAGAGCCGGCGCCCGTCCGGGGCGCAGCCTCATAGTTTGTCCGCTCTCCATTAGAAACGCTGGGTCCACTTGAGCACAAAGGTTCTCCGTATGGGAATGGCGACGTTCGGCATCTGCGAGTATGCCTCGAGCACCTTTCGGTCCGTCAGGTTGTCTACCGAAAAGCTCAGTTCTCCCCAACGAGTCGGGTGCCAGGCCAGCCGCGCGCCAACCAGAAACGTTCCCGGCGCGGCATAATTCAAGTCTCTCGATCTGGCTTTGGCCGTTAAGTCCAGCCGCAAGGTGCGCGAGAGGTCGTGCTGCGAGCGCAGCAATCCCTGATGGGGCACCGTCAAGGGCCGGAAGTTCCACTGGTAGTTTACGTTGGTCGAGGCAGGCAGCCAATCGGTCTCATTCAGATACGAGTAGGACGGGATCAGCCGCCAACCGGAAAGTACCTGCCACATCCCCCAGACTTCGCCGCCGTATGAGCGGCCGGTACCCGCGTTATCGGCTACCACCTGTTCCGACAGAGTTAGCGTACCCCCGTCGATGGCGATGGTGGGCACCAAGGGGGACTGGATCGCCTGGAGCCTGCCGTAATAACTCCAAAAAGTGGAGGCATCCACGGACCACCGCTGGCCGGACTGGAGCCGGTAGCCCACTTCCAGGCCCCTCTCCGTTTCCGAAGCTAACGACTCGGACCCGGAACCCGAAACGGTGACGGGGAAGCCATCGGCAAGCACCTGGCCATCGTCGAGGCGCAGGTCGCGGTCGAAGCGGCTCGGCACACGCACGGCGCGCGAAGCGGCAAACCAGACGGACTGTCTCGAACTGGGAGTGTAGAGGAGGCGGAAGCTGGGTTGGTACTCGAGATGCGAATAGGAGTTGGAATCGAGACGAATACCGGCCGACGCCATCAGCCGGTCCGGCACGAATTGCCATTCATCGCGCAGCACCACGTCGCCCACGCGATAGGCGGACCTCCTCGGGTTAAAGGCGGCAAAGCGGTTCGAGTAGGTTTGGTCCCAGTATTGTTGATAACCGGCCCCCCAGTAGAATTCGTTCCGCTCTCCGATCTTCTGGCGTTGCTGAAAATCGACCGTCAGGTTGTTGATAGCCCCGCCGACATAGGGGTAGTCGAGGTTGTCGCGGTTCCACGAGAAGTTCAGGACGCTTTCGGTGGCCGCCGAGCTGGTGTGGGTCCAACTGCCGTGCAGGTAGCCGCCGGCGTAACCGGTGTGGCCGTTCTCCAGGTCCACCTTGACCGGCGCCAAGAGCGGATAGGCGTTCACATCGTGCCGCCCCATCCGGTACAGATCGCCCTCGACCATCCATTGGTCCTTTCCGTCCGGTTTGCCGTCGAAGCGAAAACCCATTCTGCCGCTGGCTGCATCCAGGTCGTTCACGGAAGGGTCCCGATAGGTATAGCCCCTGCCCATGAAGAAATAGCCGGGGGAGCCGTAGGCGGGAGTGCTCTCTTCGAGTTTGCCCCAGACGCGGTAGGCGAATTCTTCGCTGGGAGCGGCATCCCAACGAACCTGTGCATCGCCGCGCAGTTGGTTGCCGGTGGCGATACTGGCGGTTCCTCCTTTGGCCGCCTGTGCGTGTTTGGTGATGATATTGATCACGCCGTTGACGGCATTCGGCCCCCACATCACAGCGCCGGGTCCGCGCACCACCTCGATTTGTTCGACATCTTCCAGGTCTACGTCGACCGCGTCCCAGATCACGCCCGCGAAGAGCGGGGTGTAGAGGGATCGCCCGTCGATCATCACCAGAATTTTATTGGAGTAAAGGGTGGCGGACCCCCGAGCCGAAACCACCCACGAGCGGCCGTCCAGGTGGAGCACGGTAAGGCCAGGGACCCATTGGAGCGCCTCGGGAATGCAGGTGGCGCCGGACCGCCGGATGTCTTCGGCGGTCAGGACGAATACCGCCGCCGGGGCTTTGGACAGTTCTTGCGCCTTACGGCCCACCGAAGTCACCTGGACGTTGAACAGCTCATCGACGCCAAGCTTATCGAGATCGTCGGTTGGGACTCCAACCCGCTGAGCGGAGCAGATCCCCAGGGCAAAAGCCAACAGGATCATGAGCGAGAACGGTCTCATGTAAGATTTATCGGCAGATCACAGGTAAAGATTAGGTTTCGGATATGTTTTCATGCCGATTTCGGCTTATCCCGCTCTGCTAACAAGCTGTCAGCAATCAGCGCTCGGCTTTCAGCTCATTCGCTGGCTCAAGTTCGCCGCGGGCTGGCGCATTGGCAACGATGAGAGCATCCGGCAGACCGTGACAACCCGCAACGCGCCGCGGTGGTGGTAAGCTTCTCCCAGGGATGCCGGTCTATCGCGAACAGCCTCCAACCGCCGCGCTGGCCCGTTGGGTGGAGTGCGTATGGTGCCTGGAAAGCGCTACGGCGGTCGCCGGACATCGCGTGCCACCGGATGGGTGAGGCGACCGTGGCGCTAGAGGTTGCCGGGCGCGTGTTCGGGGAAATCAGCGCTCTCCTGGCACCGCCCCGGCAATCCTAAATCGGAGAGGCCGCTCACCGATGCCGCCACGAAGTATGGCCCGTGATCTTGTATAAGGGAAGGGTTCAGGTTGGGGGCGGCTGCCAAATGCAGAGAGCATGCCGCTTTCGGAAAAAGCACTGCACGAGCAGGCCGTAATGCGCGAATCGGCGGTGTCCACAATACCAGAGCGGCGAATGCGCCGTAGTTCAAGGCGCGGATGCCAGATTTAAATAATTAATTAATCTTAATGTTTATTTGAAATCAGCAACTTACAAAAAATCGGGCGCAATTGCCCCTTCGTTTACCGAAATTGACCGCAATCTGCAACTGGCCGTTGGCGATACCTCACGCAGACGGGAATCAAATGAAATCTTCAACCAAAAACGGCTCTTGGACGAAAGGCACCAGCGGCAACCCTTGCGAAAGACGTGGAATCGGGCCGGCGTGAATTGCGCGAGTACCTGAAGAACCTGAAGAATGGCAAACCGGAGAAAGTCGCAGAAAGCCCGGAAGGTACAAGCCGATGAAACCAATCGAAAAGCGAATTCAACGTCTGGAACGGGCGTATTGGCCCGAATCGATGCCCGAATCGAACACCGGCCTTGTAACCATGGAAGAGTTTCTATTTATCTGGGGGATCCAAAAGAAATGGCCTGGCGAAGCTGCGGTACCGAGTTTCGCGCGGGGAGAGTACTGCCAGATATGGCGGCGAAATCGTTCTGCGGCGAAGCCCCAGGATCTGGTGGTCGGCTTCATGCTCGGCTGCTGCTCGATTATCGGGAGCCAGAAATCGGCCACGATCCTCGGCATGACCGCGCCGCTTCTGGCCCTCGCGATTCCCCTGCTCGACACGGCGCTCGCCATCATTCGAAGCTTTCGCGGCAAGCCGATCTTCACCGCCGATCACGGCCATATTCACCATCGGCTCCTCGATCAAGGTCTGACGCCTCGCCGAGTCGCGCTGATCATCTACGGGAGTTGCGGCCTGTGTGCGAGCCTGGCGGTCCTCATGATGAACAACGGATTCGAAGGGCTCGTCATCCTCCTGTTCTGCGTCGCCGCGTGGATCGGCATCCAGCATCTCGGTTATGTCGAATTCGGCGTTGCCGGACGCATGTTCGTGGAAGGCGCCTTCCGCCGTCACCTGAACACGAATGTCGCCCTCAAGGTATTACAGGAGCGACTCTCGAAGGCTGCAACTCCCGACGATTGCTGGACGGTGATTCAGGACAGCGCAAAGGACTTTGGCTTCCACACGGTTGAGATGTCTCTGGCCGGCCGCGCCTACCAGTACCGGAATGGCGGTTGTCCCGAACGCTCGTGGGTCGTTCGCATCCCGCTTTCTTCTGTTGATTTCGTGGAACTTACCCGCGAGTTCGACACGCCGGCCGAGCACAGCGTCGTCGTACCCTATGCGGACACGGTCCGTCGCACCATGGAAGCCAAATTGGTGAGTTTCCCGAACGAGCGAGCGCTCGGAGCGGCCGGATGACATTGCCGGCGCCGATGGCCAAGAATGTGGCTATGATTGTCGCCCACCCGCTTCTCTATGGTGAAGCCAACGGTGGTGTCAGTTGCGATGCCCCGTTACCCGTTGGGCCTTCCGTTCCGCGCCCTGATCGCCATTCTCTGAGCCGCGCCTGTTCCCTCGTCCGCAGCCGTCGCCTCACCGACAATCTGAGATCCATGCTGTGTGACCCACTGGCCGGAGGCGTATCCGCATTCGCGATGGAGCATACACTGAAGCCCCAAGGGAACGCAACCTGCGGTTTCTTTCCCTTGAACCTTTTCTTCCCTTAGCTGCCAGTGACGCCCAAAATGCAGCTTCTTCTTTGGTCGTGTCGCTTCTGCCTCCGTGGAAGTCAAGCAAGAGTCCGCTGCCGCATGCTTGAATAGGCTAGGCTCTTAGATAGATAGCAGGAGCGCTTCTGCGATGTAAAACATGGCATAGTAAGCGCGCGAAACCGCCGTGTCGAAATCGCCATCGGCTAGCAACAGTTTGGCGGATCGGACATTGCGGTGGGCTTTTTGAAGGAGTCCCTCCTGCTCGGGCGTCACACCAAGACCCCTTCCCTTCGCACGTTCAGCATTAACGGAGATTGCTCATTACAAAATCTTCTCCGGACAAATAGACACACGAGGTTACCACGTCGTGCTTGAGGCTCAGGCCAGAGGTAAACGACGATAGCCTCTGGATTTCTCTGTTCGGGTTTACCGCGCCTTGCAGAACCAGCATCACGTCAATGTCCGAATCTGGTTCGGCTTCGTCGCGCGCCTGGGAGCCAAACAGCACGACTCGCACAAGTCGAGAGCCATAAATCTGCTCAAGACCGTCCCGAAACTCATGCAATATCTGATCAAGCCGCGCAACGCGCATATCCAACAACCCTCATCAGTTTGCCACAAGTGGACGGAATCGCTCACCCACCTTCACCGTAATGACACCGCCCGATTCTTTTTGGCCATGGCTACCACGTAGCCGTAACTAATTCGCCGCCATGCGCGGGTCGGCGGGCTCCACCAAGTCCGGCACGGCGGCGAGGCGTGCGTGACTGGAGTGCGCATCGTCTCCGGTATCCAGCCACGCTCTTGCCCACGGCCTCAGGCCGCTTTATCCGCCTTCACCGGATGACCGGTAGTGGGCCGGGCTCTTCTCTCAACGGTACGCTTCGCGGCGGTTGCGAATGTGCAGAATCCGGATGATGTCTGGCTTCTCATACACGAAACGAACTCGCCAGTCTCCCACGCGCAACCTGAATTGGCGCCCCTCCCCCGCCAGCATCTTTATGTCGCCAAAACCGGTTTGGGCAAACCGTTCGATGGCCCCCTCCACCTGGTCCCGGTTGCGGTTCGGTAATCGTTCCAGATCCCTGACCGCCTGCGGGCGAAACAGGACTCGTTCATGCCCGTTTGCGTCGGAGCTGTTCAAATGGGATATCAGGAGAGGCGTCGGCCAGAGATGACGCCACCGAGGCTCGCTCTTCTTCCGTCTCCGGCTCATCGTCAAGCGGCGCGGTCAGCATCGCCAGTTCCACTGGATCCGCCAACGCGCGCAGGATCTTGCGCGCCGCCGGCACATCGCTCTCGGGAATCTGGTCTACCAAGGTGTGCAACTCGTGGCGGTCGATATCGGCCATAACACCTCCTCTTTTCGAGTTTACTCTCTCTGCCGGCATCCGCGGATCGGTGCGGCCAAAGCAACTCCTGGACCGCACGCACTATTTCTTCCTGCGGATCATGATCCCCCAAAAGACAGCCTGACTCTTTCTGTGGTGACTCACGCAAGCAGAGCTTATTCTTACCCGACTTTTTCCACCTTGACCGGAATTGCCAAAGTCCTTTCGCTATCTCACCACTTAGGCAAAGCGCAGCATTATACGGGTCGGCGTGCCCCAATGAGTCCTGCCCGGCGCCAAGGCGTGCGTGGCTGGCGGACGCCCGCGTATCCGCTATCCAGCCACGCCGCGTCGGCATTTCCTTTTCCCCCTATTGCCTCAACTCCCAGCCTCAGGCCGCCTCAGCCTCCATCTCCCGCCGAAGTTGGCTCATCCTGCCAATCGCCCGAGCCAACCCGGAGTAAGGCCGGCAAGGCCCGGCTAACGAAGTTGACGCCCGAACAACGCAGCGAGATTGCGCGACGGGCGGGCAAGGCTGGCGGGCGCGGACGGAAGAAGGACTAAATCCTCGGCGGCTTTCGCCCTGTACCGCCTGCCTCTTAGGCCTCGCGGCTGGTCCGGTCTACGAAAGCTACGTTATAATAAGCCGCTTATGATGCCACGCGGAAGGTTGCGAAGAACTCAGAAGCCGCTTATGGTAGTAGTTGCATGGCAGCGAAGAGTGCGATCAGCCGGTACCTCGCCGATATCGGGAGCAAGGGCGGTAAGGTAACGGGCACGAAAAAAGGCTTTGCTTCCCTGACCGATGAGGAGCGGCAGGCAATTGCGAGGAAGGCGGCGGCTGGGCGGCGGGCGGCGGCGGCGAAGAGAAAGAAACCCGGGAGATAGTCCTCCATAATAAGCCGCTTATGGTACACTGAGTATATGGATGACAAGATCCTGATGGACCGGTTCGACTCGCTCTCCCGAGAAATCGGTGAAGTAAAGGACGGAATCAATCGCGTCGAAACGCGGGTGGCGACTGCGGAGCAGCGCACGACCGCCGCCGAGCACCGCACCATCGAAGCCATGCGCGACATGCAGACCGAAATCCTGCGCGGCATCGAAGCCTTTGCCCGCGGCAACTTCGCCCGCATGGTCCGCCTCGAAACCGCCGACTCCTCCACTACCCAGCGCCTCGCCGCAATCGAAGAACGGCTCCTGATGTTGGAAACCCGCCAGCGGCCGCCGCAGTGATCAGTCCCGATGTGTCAACGATCATCTGAAAACGTACTTTTCTGAGCGGGAGCCGAGGGAACTGGCGATCTGTAGTAGCACCTGTTTCCGAATGACACTGAGGCGTTCCGGGGCTCGCCCGAAGGCAGCCTACCTGGAACTTGGTAGCGGCTTTATCGATCCGCACAAATCGCCGAGTGGGACGGTGGGACAGACCATTGCTTTTCGTGGTCTTTTAGCCCTCCGCCGTAGCGCGGCTCCCAACAGACGACAATAAACGAGCGTCCGCGCCATCGCGGGGCTTAGGCTCCCCACCTACTGCACCGGCAGCGTCGCTGCTGCCGTAGTTTGGCCGCCGACGGTGAGCGAGATGGGCACCGCCGAACCGGTCGTGGCGTTGGACGGCACGGTCACGGCGACCTGATACAGCCCGGGGTAGTCGGGCGCCAGGACCGCATACACTACCGTTGCGCTCTGGCCGCCGATGGTTACGGTGGGTGTAGTGGTGGTGTACGACAGAGGAGCCGCGACCGCCGGCACTCCACTATAAGGCTGGTTCGTCACCGGTCCCAGCCCGTCGGCCCAGAGCAGGATCGTGCTGCCGCGCTTGGCCGCAGAGCTGTTGGTGATCAGGTTGTAGGACAAATCCGTGGCAATAGCCGTGCCACTGTTGTAGTTGAAAAACTGCGGCGCGGCATTCGAGATGTTCACAGTCACGACATTGGATGAGAGTCCGGTATCGCTCGTCACCTTTACTTGCGCCGAGGAATAATTTTGCAGCTCCCATGGAGCAAAGACATTGATTTGCGTGGGACTGATATAGATAGGGTAGCCGGGATAGGTCACGCCAGAGCCTACGTCGAAACTCACCGTCACCGTATCGAGCTGCAGTGCCAGGTTGGTGAAGGTATTGGAAGCGGTGTAGTTGATCAAGTTCGAGCCAAATAGCGAGACGTACGACCCGGGAGCGATGGTTGGCAAGAAGGCGGCTCCGTCCACGACTCCGGGCTGGGCGCTCGTTTCGCTGTTCAGCCTTGGGGTGGTGGTGACCAGGTAGGCATAGACTTCGACCGACTGCCCCACAAGCGAATTCATGTTGATGGTGAGAAACGACGTTGCGATGCTGGCCGGCAGCACGGCGTCGAAGTAAAGGAACCCGTAAGGGTCCGTGGAGCAGGTGATGGAAGTTGTGCTGCTGGCCGGAGAGCACGCCGGCCCGCCAGGAGCGCTCTTCAACGTCAGGCCGCCTGAGGCGGTAATCGGCGCGGAGGCGTTGGCGATGGGCGCGCCGGTGGTGTCGGTAACCTGCAGGATCGGATATCCACTCGGATTCATATCCGAGCCAGGTGCCCCTGCGAAGGAATAGGTGCCGTTGCTGTCGCAGCAGGACAGGAACATAACCACGTTGTAGCCCACATTGCTCTTGACAATGAACATGAACGGAATTCGCAGTGTGGTAGCCGAACCGGTGAGGATCACCGCGCCGGAGTATTCACCCGCCGCGGGCAGCGGTCCCGAAAAGGTCACGGTGAGAGTTGCTGTGCCGCCCGCGGCCAGCGTGGAGCTCGACAAGCTGGGCATGATTTTGGTCGAACCCAGATTTACGCCGGTAGTCACGGTTCCCTCGCCCGAATCAACCGAGCAGCAACTCACGCTGGCGGCCAGCGTCACCGAACCGGAGCCAATATTTGTCAGGGTGATATCGATCGGCGCCGGAGCCGAGCTGACGATGCCGAAAGAAGCCGAAGAAGGCACCGCCGTCACGTTCGCGGTGATGGCCGCTCCCGCATCTAGCAGGCCGGCGCCGATCCATTCGGCGTCCACCGGCGCCCCGTAGTAGTCCTCCACGGTAACCGTCTGTGCCGCGTTGTTCACCAGCAGAGACTTGATCTGCCGGCCGTTGAGCGAGGGGTGGGCCTGTTTCAGGAGCGCGGCCGCTCCGGCGGTCAAAGGAGTGGAGAAACTGGTGCCATCAGCGGCCGCGAAGCCGTTGGTTGTATAAAGGATCGCATCCCCGGCGTCGAACGTTTCGCCGGCCATATACATTCCCACCGTGGAGGGCAAGGAATAGTCGTTCGGATCGGGGAAGAGATGCACATCATCACCGCCAGTGGCTACCAGGTCGGGCTTCAACTGCCCGTCCGGAGTGGGACCGAAGGAGGAATAGCTGGCCACCGTATTGGCGGCAAGGGACGGGATCGGGTTACTGGTAGTGCCAAAACCGAAGTAGCTGCCCTAAGTGGTCAAGTCCATTTCGGCGCCGGCCGTGTCGATGGTCACAGATCCGCCCGGATTGGCATCGATGTAGGCTTTGAGATTCAGTCCGTCGGAATTTGAGATCACCACGCCAGGGCCGTACTCGTTGATGCCTCTGGCGTAGGGGGAACGGTAAATCGATGTCGAATTGGATTGATACCAGATAAATCCGATGGCACCCGCGTTCTGCGCATTCAACGCCTGCTGGTCGTAGACGCCGTTCGCGCTGGTGCCGGCAACCGGGCAACTGGCGGTCACTCTAATCAGGGCAAACGCGCCGTTGAGGGAGCCGGCCGCAAGCGGCACGCAGGCGAGGCCGGTACCATCGAGCAAATCCACATCGACGAGCGGCGCAACGTTGGCGCCATCCGCCGAGGGATAAAAATACGAGTCGCTCATCATGGCCTGAATGTGCTGCAAATTAAAAGGCGCGCCCGAAGCATTCACCGAAACCGCGGGCATCATGCCGTGCGAGTTGAGGGTGGCGCCGACCGAGATCACGTCGGGAGCGTTGGATGGAGACGAAATCGTGTTGAAGGTCGGGTATGAGAAAAGACCATCGTCGCCGCTATCGCCAGCCGCCGCCAGCACCACCTTGCCGGCCATCACCGCGGTTTCGAACGCCGCCGCTACCGGATCGCTGGAGGCCGCGGTGATAGCCGGGGAGCCAATCGAGGGGGAACCCCACGAGGTGGTAATCACGTCCATGCCGTCCGTCACCGCGTCATCCACGGCGTTGATCATGGACTCGTCACTGGCGAAGCCGAACGAGCCCGCGATCTTGTAATTGCCAATCCACGCCTTGGGCGCCATCCCCTGCAGCCTGATCGTGCCACCGGTGGACGAAACCGCCGGCGCAGTGACGGCGTTGCCGGCGGCTACCGACGCTACCGCAGTGCCGTGCCCGTAGCGGTCGCGCGGCGTGTAATCGTCCGGTTCGGAATCGGCGGCATAATCGGCTGGATTCGAGCCCACCGCCAGCAGCCTCACATAACTCCGCGCCGCGATGACCTTGCTATTGGTGAAAGCACAGTCGGCGGTCGAACTGGAGTTGTATGTCCAGCCCGCCGGATACTCGCCGGCAGTCGGGGTGCATTTGGGGAAGCCGGCCGGTACGCTCAGGCTGGGATCCTGAAACATCGGGTTGGTAAGTTCGAGCCCCGAATCGAGAATGCCGATCTTGACGCCCGCCCCCGCGTTGGTAGATCCGCCCAGCGCCGCCCACGCCGCCGGTGCGTTGACCAGTTGCACAGCGCGGTCCAGACTGGCTTCAAACCGGCGCATGGGGGTAACTGAAGACACTCCTGGGATGCTCCGCAGTTCTTCGATGGCCTGCCCAGGGGCAACGACGAACAGCGCGTTGAGCACGTTCGAAACCCGGCTGGTGACCCGAATATTGCGCGCCTGCAAGACCTGTATCATGGCCTGCTGGCGGCTTTCAATCCGGGCACGGTAGGCCTTCGCATCGGGTGTTGCAGCCTCCTCCGGCGTGTGATACTGGGCCAAAACCGGCGCATCCGGCAGCACCATTACGTAACGGCCCGGCATGGTCATTTGACGCACAGCGGTGTGTTTGCCCAGGCCGGTGGTCCGTCTGGCCACGGCAGCTTTACGCCTGGGCGCGGGGTGTTGCCCAAAGGCCGGCAGGACCAAGAGTCCCGCCACCAGCGACAGCGCAAGCAAGGTGTGGCAACGGGCAACCGCAACAGTCGGATAAGACATGCTCAATTTACATGACATAAATAAGCAATTTTCGTCGTCAATCTTTCACGGGGAGGTACTACCATTCGTGAATTGTACCTCCAATCTAAGCTCCGAAAGTCCCAGTTTGGAGGCAGCAGCGCGCGATTTATCCGGCGTCAGGAAACCCCCAATAGTGGAGGCGATTCGCGGCTGCCGAGCCGACCAAAAGGGATCGCCGGCAATCACTGTCGGTGGACCAAAAAGATCGGCGCAGAGGGGTGATCGACACTTCGGTACTCGCGCCTGGAATCGTCCGCTGCGGAGTTATTATTCCTTCCATCGTGTGAGCCGCCCCGGCCCGTGGCGTGTCCGGACTTCGGACTCCAGGGGCCTCACGCGGCCGTTCTGGGCAGCACCTCACGCTCTACCGCTTTGCCCGACTGATCCTCTGCCACCTCCAACTCCCAGGAAGCCTGCATGTTCATCCAGAATCTGGACGTCGTGCCGAAGTAGCGGGCCAGCCGCAGGGCGGTATCCGCCGTGATGCCGCGCTTTTCATTCACAATGTCGTTGATCCGCGTCGCTGGCACGCGAAGTGCCATCGCCAGCCCATGGGAAGACATGCCAAGAGGGCACAGGAACTCTTCGCGGAGAATTTCGCCGGGATGAATGGGTGGAAGCCGATCTTTGTTTGCCATGCGCTAATCACCTCGCTAATGGTAATCGACAATCTCGACATTCTCCGCAGCGCCCTTTCTCCAGACGAAGCAGATTCGCCACTGATCGTCGATTCGGATGCTGTGCTGCCCCTCTCTGCCGCCGCTCAGAGCTTCGAGCCGGTTTCCCGGAACGGCCGCAACGTCTGCCAGGGTTTCTGCGTCGTCGAGCAGGCGCAGTTCTCGGCGCGCGATCTTGCCGATATTGCCGAACTTCCGGTTCCGCTGGCGATGGAACAACTCCTCGGTGTCCCTGCAGCGGAAGGAGCGGATCACACCGAAAGTATATCACGACACCAGTTAAATGACGCTCATTACACGGGCCCCATTCCACCCCATCTTCACCGGAATGAGCAGGGCCGGTTGTTGCATTCCTTCCTCTCTTCGGGCTCCACGTACTGCGCGAACCAGGAGCGTTGGAGACGAGTGGTTCACTGCTCTCCCCACTGGGCAGCAATTGGAAAGTGTGGCGCACGACCCGCGCCACGGATTATGATTGCCTACGGGTCCCTCGTGTACAACTACGCCAGTAAATTCCTCGCCTTGTTCTTCGATCCATTCCACTGGGCTCTGTTGCTTGCCGTGGGCGGCATCATTAGCTGGAGAAGACGGTCTCTGGCTCTGCGATTGCTGGCCACATCGATACTCGTCCTGGCAGTGTTCTCGTGTCCAGAAGTCTCGCTGACGCTCACACGACCGCTGGAGGCACAGTATCGCGATTCCGGTGTCGCCCAAATGCCCGAGGCGCCGGCGATCGTCGTGCTCGGCGGCACAGTTCACACGCCCAACCAGGTGCACCATGCGAGTGCTCTCGCCGATTCCAGCGACCGCCTGCTTGTCGCCTATCGCCTCTTCCGCGCTGGGAAAGCACCGCTGGTGATCTGCAGCGGCGGTAACAATCCCTGGCTGGGGGACCCACACCACGGCTCCGAGGCTCGCTCCATGAGCGGCCTACTTGAGGAGTGGGGCATTCCGGCCGCCGCCATTGAGGTGGAAGAAAACTCTATCGACACGCGAGGGAACGCCCTGTTCAGTTATCGGATCCTCTCGGCGCGCGGTACCCGGAAGATCATTCTGGTCACCTCCGCGATGCATATGCCGCGCGCCGCAGCGGCGTTTCGCAAGGTTGGATTCGAGGTGGTTCCGGCCCCTGCCGATTTCCGGACCGGATGGGAGGGGTCCAATCCACTGCTTCTCTGGCTGCCAAAGGCAGAGAGCATGGAGCTTTCCGAAAAAGCCCTGCACGAGTGGTTGGGCCTGTGGGTGTATCGCCTCCGCGGCTGGGCTTGAGCCTTTCGAGAACCTTGCGGCCCAGCGCCCACCGTTGCCGGATTCCTATGTCTAGCCATCGTCCAGTTCTCCGCAGGGTTCACGCCGTAATCCCTGTCCTTGAGAATCGCCTTTGGTCACACATTGGAGCCCGCGAAGATTCCGCCGCTGATCGAACTGCCTCGACTTCTCTTAGCCGCGGAGCATGTCTTGAGCGATACGGAGAGCGACGAGGATTTGCGCTTACTCCTCGCACCCGGCTCATCGCTCGGTGGTGCCCGTCCGAAAGCCTCGGTCCGGGACCGCGACGGCCATCTGGCGATTGCCAAGTTTTCGAACCTGGGAGACGAGGTGAACACCGTCTTGTGGGAAGCCGTGGCACTGACGCTCGCGGCCCAGGCGGGTATCCCGGTTGCTGCATGGCGGCTTGAAACCGTCGTCGCCCATAATCCCTTAGGCACCTTAGGTAGTTTCTCCTTGATGTTTTGCCGTTTGCCGATATACGATATATTATGATTCGCTCTTTTCGAGATACCGAGACGGAAAAGATCTTTCGGCAACAATTCTCGAAAAAGCTTCATGGCGTAGAAAAAATCGCGGCTGCGCAAGCTCTTCCACCTGAATCGGGCAACCACGCTCCGCGACTTGGCCTTGCTTCCCGGAAACCGGCTGGAAACGCTAGAAGGAAATCGCAAAGGGCTGTACAGCATTCGGATCAACGACCAATACCGCATCCGCTTCGGCTGGAATGAGGGGGATGCTTTCGACGTCGAGATTACCGACTACCATTAAATGAAGGAAACCCTAAATGCCTAAACTGATTCCCCCGCCACATCCCGGCGAAACGCTCCTGGAGGACGTCTTGAAGCCCCTCGACATGAGCGTGAACCAGCTTGCGACCAACCTGGGCGTTACGGCAACCCGCCTCAACGACATCGTTCGCGGCCGGCGCGGCGTCACCGCCGACACGGCCCTGCGCCTGGCTCGGTATCTGGGGACATCCGCCGAATTCTGGCTTGGCCTCCAGTTAGAGTATGACCTGCGTATGGCCAGACAAACAAAGCTGAAAGAGATCGAACGCGCCGTGCGACCCCGCACCGAGGCGGCCTGAGCGTTTCACTTCCCATGCGACACCCGCTGCACTGGCGCTGCCCTCGAGTCGTGCCCGCCGGACATTCCGCGGCGATGTTTCCGAACCTCCGATTGCCTCGGCGATTCGAGTAGCTACCCGGTGACCCTGCAGCGGAAGGAGCGGATCACGCGGAAACTGTGTCCCGACCACGGTCAAGCGCCGATCAGTTTTTTTCGTGCCGTTTCGTCAAGCTCAGGCACTATGTCTACCTCGTCGGCTCCATCCACCTCGTACTCCTCATATTCTTCGTCCCCATTATCCTGGTAGTCCAGGAGGCCCGATTCCAGCCCTTCAGTGATGTCCTGATCGAGCGACTTGTTGCCGCTCTCCAGGATGTACTGGGAGACGCGCGCCCTGATGGAGGCCGATGTCTTGGCGTCGGCCATCAGCATCAACTGTACCGAAAGGGCGGCTCGGCAGCTTTGCTGCATGCGGGCGTGGACCTGTTTCATCATGTCCCGGCGGGCCAGCAGATGCGCGGTCTGGAATTCTGGCAGCTTCATCCATCGCCGCAGGGTCCTTTCGTTGACGCCGCTCTCACGCGCAGCCTCTTCGAGATTGCGGGAGGTTTCTGCCCGTGATGGGGTTCCAGGACAGGCGCCGGGGAATCATGGCCGGCCTCTCGATGTTCGTCCTCGGGGTTCTCCTCGAAGGCGGCCAACACTTCTCCCCCGGGCGCTCCGTGGAACTCGGGGATGTGATCGCGAACGGTATCGGCGTGAGTTGCGGCACCCTCTTGGGCCTTCCTTTCCGCACTCTGATAGCCATTCTTTGAGCCGCTGCTGTTCCCTCCAGAGCGGCCATCGCCTCGAGAACAATCTGAAATCCATGCTGTATGACCCACGGGCCGGAGGTGTGTCCGAATTCGCGATGGCGCATAGACTGAAGCCCCAAGGGAACGACGAAAAGCCGAAGTCAGCCAAGATGGAGAAGGCCATCGTTGTATCATTGCGCGACGACGAAGGCATGACTGTCGGCATTATGACGGATTCTGCAGCCGGGGATGTAACGCGGGCGTCCGAACGATGGGTCGAGGCTAGTTTTAGGTGGTTTCGTGCGATCGGCTCGGTGTTTGGATTGTTCCTAATGACCGCGCTTGTGGCCGTGTCCTACGATCCAGTGGCATACGCCCACTGGTTCTTCCGCGGGGAGTCCGAATCTGAACGCTTTTGCCGAACGCTGGGTGGGCTCCGTGCGTCAGGAATGCCTATCCAAGCTCATCCTCTTTGGAGACGCTTCGTTGCGCCGCGCGTTGACTGAGTATATCGAACATCATCATTTTGAACAGAACCACCAGGGCAAAGGCAATCTTCTCCTCTTCCCTCCGATGGACGTATCGCCGAAATGCCAGATCGTTTACCGTCGTGATCGCCTGGGGGGGCTTGCTCAAGTTTCACTCCCGAGCGGCCTGATACTTTGACCACACGGGAAGCAAATTGCTAATTGATGAAAGGTCTGTTCGCCCGGACCAGCTAAGTTATTGATTCTATGGTGCGCCCGAGGTGATTCGAACACCTGACCTTCTGGTTCGTAGCCAGACGCTCTATCCAACTGAGCTACGGGCGCAATAGACTTAGTGTCCGACGAGGCCGGACCGAACTTTTTTCCAGTGTACTACATGGCACTGCCCTCGCGGGGCGGAAAAAAGCGGCGAAACGCATCGGCGGCGGTGCCGGGGTGGCGGACAATCGCTTTCAGGTCGTGACCCGCGGAGGGGATCGCCAGCAGCTCGGTTCTGGCGGGAATCAGGTTCAGGGCGGCGCGCAGTTCCTCGATCGTGCCGAAAGGGTCGGCGGTGCCGTGAATGAATAGAGCCGGCGTGCGCCACTGCGGGAAGAAACCTGTGCGCGGCTGCTGGGGCTTGCCGGGAGGGTGGAGAGGATAGGAAACAAGCAGCAGGGCCTCGGCCAATGCCGGCGATTCGGCGGCGGCCATGGCGGTTTGGCGGCCGCCGTAGGAATGGCCGCCGGCGAACACGCGAACACAGCCGAGCGTCCGCACGAGCGACGCCGCTTCCACCACGCCGGCACGGTCGCGCGCCGCGCGGGCGGGGTGCGGCGGTCCGGTGGGCCGCTCGCGCCGGAACGGCAGATCGTAGCGTAGCACCAGATAACCGGCCTCGGCGAAGGCCGCGGCGAGGGCCGCCAGCAGCGGGGCACGGTGATCCGACCCGGCGCCATGGGTCAGCACCAGCCCGTCGCCGGTAGGCTCCGCCGGACGATGCAGGACTCCCCGGATACCATTTCGTTCGAATACTTCGTGCATCGAATCTCAGTGTCGCAGAAGCCGGCGCCCCGGCCCCCGATCCGAAGTATAAATTAAATTTATTCGACCCTCTTACAAAAAGCTGATACGCTCTCCCTAACAGGTGGATCACGCCAGTGCTTGGCGTGTAGTAGCTCCTGCGTTAGCGAGCGCCTGGTTCGTGCCTGGGCCGGGACTTGCGCAGTGGGTTGGCAACGTCGATCCTCCTCGCTTTGCTCTCCGTACCGCTCGGCACAAACCTCAATTCCACCGCACGAAAGGGGAATTATGAACGCGTGCTTGAGTGAACAGCGACAAGACGAATTTTTGCGGCGCGGGTTTTCGCGGCGGAGTTTCGGGCGCATTGCCGCCCTGCTCTCCGGCGGGGCCGCCGCGCTGCCGTTCTTCAATGAACCCGCCCTGGCCCAGTTGTCGGCCATCCGCGAGCCTATCCCGCCCGACGCGGTAATGATCAATGCCAACGAGAATCCGCTAGGCCCATGCGAGGAGGCGCGGGCCGCGGTGAAGGCGATTGTCGACAGAGGCGGCCGCTACCTGTACCAGGAAACCTTTTCGTTTACCGATACGCTGGCCGAACAGGAGGGCCTGAAGACCAGCTACGTGATGCCCTTCGCCGGTTCCAGCGCTCCCTTGCACCAGGCGGTGCTGGGCTTCACTTCTCCCACCCGTGCTTTCGTTACGGCCGACCCGGGCTATGAATCCGGCGAGCGCGCCGCCGAATTTATCAAG
>Ga0182030_10004136_pt1 | contig 30898 bp, 27 predicted proteins | sample 812S3MmetaG_FD_121299 | JGI IMG/M metagenome (GOLD analysis project Ga0182030, IMG submission 121299) | Permafrost microbial communities from Stordalen Mire, Sweden - 812S3M metaG (Illumina Assembly) | ecosystem: Environmental > Terrestrial > Soil > Wetlands > Permafrost | place: Sweden...
CGAGGCCCTCATCGGACCGGAAACGGTCAACACGGCCCCGGTAGAAACCCTCAACGCCTACCGCGATCATGGAAAGCCGGAAGCCCGGCTCGAACTAGACGTCCAGAATGCCCAATGGGTGTTGGACCGGTTGCCGGAACTGGGTATCAACATCGGCCAAGTGACGCAGCAGCTTGAGGATGAAGGGGTTAAAAAATTCAACAGGCCGTTTGACAAGTTGATGGAGATGTTGGCCTAAGGATTTTCCCAGCCTTTGACAGGAGAACCATGAAAATTAGTCCCCTCGCAGGCAAGCCAGCGGAACCGAATAGGCTGATCGATGTGGCGAAGCTTGTCACGGCCTACTACACCGAGACTCCCGACCCGATGGTGCCCGCCCAACAAGTGGCTTTCGGCACTTCCGGACACCGAGGCTCGGCCTTCAACAAATCCTTCAATGAGGACCACATCCTCGCGATCACGCAGGCGATTTGCCTATACCGGAAGGGACAGGGAACGGACGGACCTCTATTTTTAGGAATCGACACCCACGCGCTGTCGGTACCAGCCTGCGGGACCGCGCTTGAGGTGCTGGTGGCTAACGGCATCGAAGTAATGATCGCGGAAGGTGACGAATATACTCCAACCCCGGTCATTTCCCACGCCATCTTGACCCACAATCGGGGCCGAAAGACCGGGCTCGCCGACGGGATCGTGGTCACACCCTCGCACAATCCGCCCGAGGAGGGCGGGTTCAAGTACAACACCCCGAATGGCGGGCCCGCCGACCTGGGCGTCACCGATTGGATCGGGGCGAAGGCCAACGAACTGCTGCAAAAGGGTTTGCGGGATGTCCTCAAAAGCCCCTTTGAAAAGGCCTACCGGGCCTCCACGACCCACCGGCACGACTATCTTGAGGCCTATACGGCCGACCTGGGCGCGGTGATCGATCTGAAGGTCATCCACGACTCGAAACTCCGTTTAGGGGTCGACCCCCTTGGCGGCGCGGGAGTCCATTACTGGGCCCGGATCGCCGACCGTTACGGACTGGACCTAACCGTCGTCAATGATCAGGTCGATCCCACCTTCATGTTCATGACCGTGGATGGGGATGGACGCATCCGCATGGACCCTTCCTCGCCCTACGCGATGCAGCGACTCCTCGCCCTGAAGGACCGGTTCGACCTTTCCTTTGCCTGCGATACCGATCATGACCGGCATGGCATCGTGACGAAAAGCGCGGGGCTTTTGCCCCCCAACCATTATCTTTGCGCCGCCATCGACTACCTGTTCCGGACCCGACCCCATTGGCGCGAAAACGCGGCGGTCGGCAAAACGGCGGTCAGCAGCGCCTTGATCAACCGTGTTACCGCGAAACTGGGCCGAAATCTTTACGAGACGCCGGTGGGCTTCAAGTGGTTCGTGGGCGGTTTGCTCGACGGGTCCTTAGGGTTCGGGGGGGAGGAAAGCGCGGGAGCCTCATTTCTCAGGCTCGACGGCGAGGTTTGGACCACGGACAAGGATGGGATGGTCCCGGCCCTTTTGGCGGCGGAAATGACCGCACGGCTGGGTCGGGATCCGGGCGATCTTTACGGCACCCTCGCGAACGAGTTGGGCGAATGTTTTTACGACCGGGTGGACGCACCCGCCACCTTGGAGCAAAAGAAAAGGCTAGCCCACTTCTCACCGGAAGAAGTGGAACAAGGGGTGTTGGCGGGCGAAAGGATCGTCAAGGTTCTCACGCAGGCTCCCGGCAACGGGGCCTCCCTCGGGAGATTGAAAGTTCTGGCGGAAAGCGGTTGGTTCGCGGCCCGTCCCTCCGGAACTGAGGACCTCTACAAGATCTACGCGGAGAGTTTCCGGGGACCGGACCATCTGAAGATGATCCTGGCGGAGGCCCAGGCCCTGGTGGACGGGATTTTGAAGGTTTAAAAAATGAAAAAAATTCACCGCGGAGACGCGGAGGAAGTCATGAAAGTCTAAAAACTGAAGTGTTGGGACGAACTTACTTTTTGGTTGTTCTTGGCGTCTTCGCGTTTTAGCGGTGAAAGGTTTGAGATTTGGATAGGGGTCCTGAATAGAAAGGCTGAACCATGAACGCGCAAATGGATGTTCCGGTCTCGCTGGAAGCCATGCCACCGCCGCCATCGAAGGGGTTCCGGATGCTGGCCGAACTGGCCTTGAATATCCGTTGGTCCTGGAACCATTCCACCGATGAGGTCTGGCGGATGCTGGATCCCACCCTTTGGGAGATCACGCATAACCCCTGGGTGGTCTTGCGGACGGCTTCCCGTGAAAAGGTCGAGAGCGTTTTAGTGGAACCCACGTTCCGGAAAAAACTGGACGAACTGATCCAAACTCGGCATCAAAAGCTGACGGACCCGGCCTGGTTCCAGCAAAAGCACCCGGGATCTTCCCTGTCTTGCGCCGCTTATTTCAGCATGGAATTCATGTTGAGCGAAACCTTGCCCATTTATTCGGGGGGGTTAGGGAACGTGGCCGGGGACCAGCTCAAGACCGCCAGCGACCTGGGCGTGCCGGTCGTCGGTGTCGGATTGCTGTACCAGCAGGGCTATTTCCGGCAGGTGATCGACCAGGACGGGACCCAACAGGCCCTTTACCCCTACAACGATCCCGGCCAACTGCCGATCCAGCCCCTGCGCCAAGCCAACGGCGAATGGCTGAGGCTGGAGATCACCCTGCCGGGCTTTTCGATGTGGGTGCGCGCCTGGCAGGTCCAGGTGGGCCGGGCCAAGCTTTACCTATTGGATACGAATGACGCGGCCAATGTTCCCGCCCACCGGGGGATCACGAGCGAACTTTACGGGGGCGGTCCGGAACTGCGCCTGAGGCAGGAAATGATCCTAGGGATCGGCGGCTGGCGTCTCTTGACCGCTCTCGGACTTCACCCGGAAGTGTGCCACTTGAACGAGGGCCACGCGGCCTTCGCGGTGCTGGAACGGGCCCGCCAATTCATGGTCGCGACCGGACTGCCGTTCGGTACGGCCCTGGAAGCCACGCGGGGCGGGAACCTCTTCACGACCCATACGGCGGTGGCGGCCGGCTTCGACCACTTCGAACCGGCCCTCTTCGGTCGGCACCTGGACCGCTATGCCCGGGAACGACTGGGGATCCCTCTCCATGACTTGATGGCCCTCGGACGATTGAACCCGAATGATCCGGCGGAACACTTCAATATGGCCTATCTGGCCATCCGCGGAAGCGGGGCGGTGAACGGTGTTAGCCAGCTTCACGGGGAAGTCAGCCGGAGGCTTTTCGCGCCGCTTTTCCCGGACTGGCCGGAAGAGGAAGTCCCTGTCGGCCAGGTGACCAACGGGGTGCACGTGCCGACCTGGGATTCGGCCCCGGCGGATGAGCTTTGGACGGAAGCCTGTGGGAAAGACCGTTGGCTGGGAACGACGGAAAACTTGGAAAGCGAGATCCGCCGCCTTCCCGACGGGAAGATCTGGCAATTGCGCTCTACCTCCCGACAGGACCTGGTGGAATATGCCCGGGAGCGTTTGTCCCGGCAGTTGGCCGAATCCGGGGAGACATTGGAGGTGGTGGAGGAAGCGAAACATATATTCGATCCCAACGTTCTGACGCTGGGTTTTGCGCGCCGTTTCGCTACCTATAAGCGGCCCGATCTTTTATTGCGCGACAAGGAGCGATTGCTCCGGCTCTTGTGCGACTCCGGCCGGCCGGTCCAGCTCATCCTCGCGGGCAAAGCCCATCCCCAGGACCTGGCAGGGCAGGCCCTGATCAAGGAATGGATCCAGTTTATCCGTAGGCCGGAGGTCCGCCCCCACGTGATTTTCCTGAGCGATTACGATATGCGTTTGACCGAGCACCTGGTGCGGGGCGTGGATGTTTGGATCAACACCCCACGGCGTCCCTGGGAAGCCTGCGGCACGAGCGGCATGAAGGTGCTGGTCAACGGGGGACTCAACCTCTCAGAATTGGACGGCTGGTGGGCCGAAGCCTACAACCCCGAGGTGGGTTGGGCCCTCGGGGACGGAAAGGAACATGGGGACGATCCCGCCTGGGACGGCACCGAAGCCGACGCGCTTTACGGTCTGCTTGAAAATGAAGTGATCCCGCAGTTCTACAAGCGGGAAAAGGACGGACTGCCCTTGGCCTGGATCCAAAAAATGCGGGAAAGCATGGCGCGCTTGACGCCGCGTTTTTCCGCCAACCGCGCGGTGCGGGAATACACGGACAAGTACTATCTCCCGGCGGCCGCCGCCTATGTCTCCCGTACGGCCGATAAGGGCGTCCAGGGCCGGCTGATCGCCGATTGGCGGAGCGGCCTCGAGCAGAAATGGGCCGGACTGCGATTTGGCGGGATGAAAACGGAAACCCGGGAGGGAAAACACCACTTCGAGGTCGAGGTATTCCTCAACGGGCTTGAGCCCAACGCGGTCCGGGTGGAGCTTTACGCCGACGTCGCGTCCGGGGGCGCCCCCTTTCGGCGGGAAATGATCTCCGCCGCATCCGCGGTCGCCGGTCCCGGAGGGAACCTTTATACCCTTGAAGTCTCCTCGGAACGTCCGCTCGGGGATTTTACAGCCCGAGTAGTCCCGTTCTTTCCTGGAGTGGCTGTTCCCCTGGAAGAAGGACGGATCCTTTGGCGCCGATGACCCCCGCTCCCCCCGGCGAGTTTTGCGATTATCTTTCGAGGGTCTGCGAGAGCGCGGATATACGGACGGGCACGCCCATGCCCCTGGGAGCGGTCGAAAGGGGGGGCGGGGTCAATTTCACGCTCTTCAGCCGGCACGCCACCCGGGTTCAACTGGAATTTTATAACCACCCGGAAGCGGGGGAACCGTCGCGGGTCGTGGACCTGGACCCGGCCTGTCATCGAACCGGCGATGTGTGGCATGTCTGGGTGAAGGGGATCCAACCGGGAACCTTCTACGCCTACCGGGTGGGCGGGCCCTACGACCCGGCCCTGGGCCACCGCTTCGATTTCAATAAACTCCTATTGGACCCCTTGGCCTCCGCCCTTTCCTCGCGCCCCGCCTGGGATTTCCCCCAAGCCCAGGGTTTCGATCCCCTCGCAGGGACGGACTTATCTCCCTCCCGGGTGGACGACGCCTTGTCGACGCCCAAATGCGTGTGGCTGAATGAATCTTTCGATTGGCAGGAAGTGCGACGGCCCCATCATCCCTGGTCGAAGACGGTCCTCTATGAAGCCCATGTCCGGGGATTCACCCGTCATCCCGCGTCCGGCGTCGCGAACCCGGGCACTTATCATGGCCTGACCGAAAAGATCCCCTATTTCCAGAGCTTGGGGGTGACGGCGGTCGAACTGATGCCCGTGCAGGAATTCAACGAACATTCGGTTTCCCGGCGCGATCCCAAGACCGGCCAGATCCTGAAAGATTTCTGGGGCTACGACCCCATCAGCTTTTTCGCCCCCAAGGCGGGCTACAGCAGTTCGGGCGGGGAGGGCCAGCAGAAATTGGAGTTCAAGGAAATGGTCCGGGCCTTCCACCGGGCTGGGATCGAGATCATCCTGGACGTGGTCTTCAACCATACCGCCGAGGGGGATGAACGGGGGCCGACCCTCTCCTTCCGGGGATTGGATAATTCCATCTTTTATACCCTGGAGGATGACAAGCGTTTCTATAAGAACTTCTCGGGGACCGGCAATACGGTCAACGCCAATCATCCCGTGGTGCGGGACCACATCCTTTCCGCGCTCCGCTATTGGATGGTCGAGATGCAGGTGGACGGGTTCCGCTTCGACCTGGCCTCCATCCTGGGCCGAGATGGCGATGGGAAACTGATGGCCAACGCCCCCCTGCTCACGCGCATCGAGGAAGACCCGGTCCTCCGGGACGTCAAGATCATCGCCGAGGCTTGGGACGCCGGGGGGGCCTACCAGGTGGGTCAATTCTCGGGAAAACGCTGGGCGGAATGGAACGGCCGGTACCGGGACGAGGTGCGGCGCTTTTGGCGGGGCGATCCCGGGATGACCGGCCTCTTCGCCACCCGGCTCTGCGGCAGTCCCGACCTTTATACCGATTCGGCCAAGGGCCCGGCGGGTAGCATCAACTTCATCACCTGCCATGACGGATTCACCCTGAACGACCTGGTGAGCTATGAGCGCAAACATAATGAAGCGAACGGCGAGGGCAACCGGGATGGGTCCGACGAGAACAATAGCTCGAATTACGGACAGGAGGGCCCGACCGAGGATGAGGGGATCGAACAGATACGGAAACGCCAGGTCAAGAACCTCCTCCTGACGCTACTCGTGTCACGGGGCGTGCCGATGATCCTGGGCGGGGATGAGATACGACGAACCCAGGGGGGGAATAATAACGCCTATTGCCAGGACAATGAGACCAGCTGGATGGACTGGGAACTTGCGGGCCGACAGCAGGAGATCTTCCGCTTTACCCAGGGCCTGATCGCTTTGCGCGCCGCCCATCCGGTCCTGAGCCTGGAGAAATTTTATCTGGAAGGGGATCTTCATTGGTTCAATCCGGAGGGGAACAAGCCCCATTGGGAGGACCCCGCCACCAAAAGACTCGCCTGCTTCATCGTGGAGAAGGGCCTGGAAGGACTTTTCCTGATGTTCAATGCCGACAATGGACCTGCCGATTTCGCCCTGCCGTTCCTTCCCCATGGGTTTGGCTGGAGGCTGGCGGCCGATACGTCCCTCCCGCCGCCGGACGACTTGACCGAGGCGGGCAAGGAACCCCATCTGAAAGATTCTCAAAACTATCGAGTCGAAGGCCGTTCCAGCGTCATCCTTCTCGCCCGGAAACGACTGTCTGAATAACTAAAAGGAACCTCTATTGATTCACCACCAAGGCACCAAGAAAACCTTGTTTTATTGATGTCGACAAAACGAAGAAGCAATTCTAAGAGGTGCCCTCATGGTTATTTTATTGAGGGTCATGGGAATGGACCATGGATCCTGAAAGGGAAATAACATGAAATTCGATCTTCTTCACCTGATCGCCGCCATCCTGCTCTGCCAAGCGGCGGGGGGGCTGGGGATGATCTTTACCGTCAAGGCCATTCCTTCATGGTATTCGACCCTGAAACGTCCTTGGTTCAACCCTCCGAATTGGCTCTTCGGCCCTGTCTGGACCCTTCTTTATACCCTCATGGGTATCGCCCTCTACCGGATCTGGCAATTGGCTCCGATCCCTTCCGGTTGGGTGTTGGGCTTGACCTTCTTTTTCATTCAATTGGTTTTGAACGCCCTTTGGTCCCCGCTCTTTTTCGGCCTTCATGACCTCTGGCTCGCTTTCGCGGAATTACTTTTGATGTGGGCCGCCATCGTCCTGACGATCTTCCTGTTCTATCCGATGGATGCGGTTTCGGCTTGGCTTTTGGCTCCCTATCTGGTTTGGGTTTCGTTCGCCGGCTTGCTGAATTATTCCTACGCCAAGCTGAATCCGAGCAAGAAGGAACCTTTTAAAGGGTGATAATGGGTCGTTCGTGAGAAAGCCCCAGCTTCTGTCCAAATGAGGTCGCAATATGCGTCGCAAAAACAGGAGGAGTTCTCCGCCCTTCGCTCCATCTTATCCCCCGGGCTTGAAGCCCATTCAATTGTCCAAACCCGACCTGGATGGCGGCAAGTCGGTCCTGGCGTCATTACGGAGAAGAAAGACGGATCGGAACATTGGAAGCCGAAAGATCCAACCCTGGATGTTGTCGGACCTTCTTTGGGCGGCCAGTGGGATCAACCGAAAGAAGGGCCCATTTGGGATCCCCGGAAGAACGGCGGCATCGGCCAGTAATTCGCAGGAGATCGAGCTTTTCGTGGCTCTGCGGGAAGGGGTTTACCTCTATGAACCGTCGTCCCATCGTCTTATACCGGTGGTCGCTGGGGACTTGCGGCGCATGGCCCTTGGAAGAGGCCAGGGGAAGATGGGAGCCACGGCACCAGTCCGGTTGATCTACGTCGTGGATCTCGAAAAATTCAGCCAGGCGGGCTTCCAGGAACCGGGCTTGTGGGATCGGGAAACGCAAAAGGCCTATTACTTTGTCGATACGGGCCTGATGGCCGGGAACGTCTACCTGTTCGCTGCCTCGCAAGGTTTGTCCGCTTGGTTCCATAATTGCGATAAGGCCGGCCTTCACGCCCGGTTGAAATTAAAGCTGACCCAACGCGTTCTTTTTGGCCAGACGATAGGTTATTCTTCCGCATGAATCAACGCTCCTCCGGGGTTCTTCTACATCCCACATCCCTTTTTAATTCTTATCCCATCGGCGACCTAGGGCCGGCCGCGCACGCCTTCGTGGATTTCCTAGCCGAGAGTGGACAGGGCTGGTGGCAAATGCTGCCCATCGGCCCCGCGGGGGGAGGGGATTCACCCTATCAATCCATATCCGCATTCGCGGGGAATCCCCTCTTGTTGAGCCCCGACTGGCTGGTAGAGCAGGGGTTTCTGGACTGCCGGGAGATCGAGAGTTCCGTTCCCGGGTCCGAGGGAAAGGTGGACTTTAGCCGGGCCGAACGCCTGAAGCTGGGGTGGTTCCAAAAAGCGTTTGAAAAGTTTGAGCAAAAGGGACAGGCGGCCCAGCGGTCCGAACTCGACGCTTTTGCCAGCGCCGAAGCCTACTGGCTGGGGGACTATTCATTGTTTCTCGCCCTCCAAGCCCGGGAAGGTACCCCGGATTGGTGCAAGTGGGCCCCGGAACTGCGGACCCGCAACCCCGACGCCTTGCAAAACGCCCAAAAAGAGCTGGCCGGTGACATCCGGTACCACCAGTTTGTCCAATGGCAGTTCTCCCGGCAATGGAAGGAACTCAGGGAAGCTTGTAAGGCCCTGGACATCCGGTTGATCGGCGATATTCCACTATTCGTATCGAGGGAAAGCGCAGATGTATGGGCCCACCCCGAGATATTCAAATTGAACCCCGAGGGGACCATGCCGGTGGTCGCGGGGGTGCCTCCCGATTATTTTTCACCGACCGGGCAGGTTTGGGGTGTGCCGGTGTACCGATGGGATGTGCTTCAGGCCCAAAATTACCAATGGTGGATCGAACGCCTGCGGACCGCCTTAGGGCGGTTCGATTTCAACCGGCTGGACCATTTCATCGGATTTGTGCGCACCTTTGAGGTGCCCGGTGGTGATCGGACGGCGGAGAGGGGCCAATACCAGCCGGGCGGGGGCGCCGCCTTTTTGGAGGCCATGCGGAAGGCTTTCGGATCCTTGCCGTTCATCGCCGAGGACCTGGGAATTCTTACACCCGAGGTGGAGGCCTTGAGGGATCGGTTTCAACTGCCGGGCTCCCATGTTTTGCAATTCGAGTATGAATCAAGCTTTGATCCAAATGCCGATCCGGTGAAACCTCACCTGTCGAACTCGGTGGTCTATACCGGGACCCACGACAACGACACCACGGCGGGCTGGTATGCCAAGCTTTCCGAATCGAATCGGGAAGCCTTGCGAAAGCGGTTGGGGGTGGAGGATTCGGGGGTGGTTTGGGCCATGATCGGGGATGCCCTAGCCTCACCCGCAGATCTTTCCATGGTACCCGCTCAGGACCTGCTGGGCCTGGGAACCGAGTCCCGGATGAACATTCCCGGGACCCCGGAAGGGAACTGGAGTTGGCGCCTGGCGGAGGGGGCACTAACCCCGGACCTCGCCCATCGCCTTCGGAACCTGACAATCAATCACGGGCGGCAGGGATAAATTACAGTCGGGTCTCATTCCTTTCTTGAACAAATCAAATTGACCGTTAGGGAAATCATTTTGATCGTAAGGGGGTCCGACCACGTGAACTAGAAGTTGCCTCTATTCATTCAATCCATTCGCTTTATAGGCTTTACGGCTGTATTTAAGCCCCCTCTTTCGAATAGGTCCGGGCATGTTCCTTGCTTTTATACCCTCTGAAATAACGAATTCTAACCGCCTTTTCCGGAGACTTTCGAAATGAGTAAAGCGTTTCCGTTTACTTGTTTGTTCGTGGATATCGGCGGGGTCCTGCTTTCGGACGGGTGGGGACGCGTTTTTCGGGACCGCGCGGTTAAGGCATTCGGCCTGAATTCAGAAGAGTTGGAAAGTCGGCATAGCCAGGCGGGGGATATTTATGAGCTTGGCAAGCTCACTCTTGAGGAATATCTGGACCGGGTGGTTTTCTACAAAAAGCGGCCGTTCAGCCGGGAGAAGTTTGGTCAATTTATGTTCGCCCAATCCAAGCCTTTTCCCGAAATGATCCAACTGGTCCGCAGGATCAAGGCCCTCTATGGACTGAAGGTGGTCGTTGTCAGCAACGAATCGCGGGAATTGAACGACCACCGGATTCGAAGGTTCAAACTCGGAGAATTCGTCGATTTCTTCGTTTCCTCGTGCTATGTGGGCATCCGAAAACCCGACGAGAATATTTTCCGCCTCGCCCTGGACACCGCCCGGGTCTCGGCCAAGCGGGTGGTCTACATCGAAAACACCCCCATGTTTGTGGGTGTCGCGGAAGGCTTGGGTATCCGAAGTGTCCTCCACGTCAATATAGAAACAACCCGCGTCAAACTGGCTTCTCTCGGGTTGCGCCATGACTAAAACTTCAAAAAAAATAAATTGCAACAGCGGAGACGAGGAGAACAGCGTTTGGGGAGAAAAGATTCAAGCGAACAACGGGCCAACTGAAAAGCAAAGACAATCTTTACCGCGAAGACGCGAAGGCGCGGAGAACGACGTTTTTTGGAAGAAACTTCAAACGAACTGCATTTCAGCAGAACCCTCGGTGGTTTTGACATGACTCCGGAAACGATCGCCCCATCGTCCCCCAAAACCATGAAGCGGGTGCTGACCATCAACGGGGGTTCGTCCAGCATCAAGTTCGCCCTCTTCGTGGCGGGCGATCCGCCGACACAGGTGCTGTTGGGCGAGATTGAGAACATTGGGACACCGTCAGCCCTATTCCATATAAAGGGATCTTCGGCCTTTGAAAAAACATCCCGGCCGGTTGTGGCGCCCGACCATAAGACGGCGGTGGGGCTCTTGATGGATTGGGTGGAGGGAAGCCTCGGGATGAACGCCCTGGCCGGGGTGGGCCATCGGGTGGTTCACGGCGGGCCGTCCTTTAGCGCCCCGCAGTTGATCACCCATGAAATGATCGTGGAGCTGGGCCAATTGAAGCCTTTTGACCCTGAGCACTTACCTGAAGAGATCCTCCTCACCCAAGCTTTTCACCACCGTTTTCCCGACCTGCCCCAAGTCGCCTGTTTTGACACGGCCTTTCACCATGAGCTGCCCCGGGTGGCCCGGATGCTTCCGATTCCCCGGAAATACGAGGCACAAGGAGTTCGGCGGTACGGGTTTCACGGCTTGTCGTACGAATCTCTCGTGGGGGAACTGGGCCGTGTTGCGGGAGTGGAGTCCGCGAAGGGCCGGGTGATCCTGGCCCACCTGGGCAACGGCGCGAGCCTGGCGGCGGTCAAAGATGGCAAATCCCTGGATACCAGCATGGGTTTTACCCCCGTGTCGGGTTTGCCCATGGGCACCCGATCCGGCGACCTGGACCCCGGTTTGGTTTCTTACCTGGCCCGCGTGGAAAAAATGAACGACCGGCAATTCAATGAGATGGTTAATTTCAAATCCGGCCTGCTGGGCATCTCGGAAACCACCTCCGACATGCGGATCCTGCTCGAAAACGAAGCCCGAGATCCCCGGGCCGCGGAAGCCGTGGCGATGTTTTGCTATCAAACGAAGAAATGGGTCGGCGCTTTCGCGGCCGCGCTCGGCGGGTTGGACACGCTCGTTTTCTCCGGCGGGATTGGCGAGAACTCGCATCCGATCCGTACCCGCGTCTGCGCGGGCCTCGGTTTCCTGGGGATCGAGATTGACGAAAATCGCAATAACGCCCATGAGCCGGTGATCTCCAAGGCGGGTGGGCGGGTGGCGGTGCGGGTGATCCGCACCAATGAGGAACAGGTGATCGCCCGAACCGTGTTCCGCTTATTGGCGCCCGGAGGGGCGGGCCCCAAGACGCCGGAGGACCCCGCAGGGAACGGCCTTCGGCGCCCGGAAAAAGTTTCACTCAATACACCGTCAACCGGGTGATGACGGCGGAACAACACAAGACTCAAGACGCGAAAGGAAAAGGACCATGTTGAACAAAGCCAAAACGTTACAAGGGTACAAGTTGCAAAGCCTGGACGGAGTGGTCGGGACCGTCAGCGAATTCTACTTCGACGACAAGCACTGGACGATCCGTTATCTGGTGGCCGATACGGGTAGCTGGCTCACGGGCCAGAAGGTGCTGATCGCCCCCTACGCGCTGACGTCCGTGAACCCGGAAGAAAAAACAATCACCGTCGGTCTGAGCAAAAAACAGATCGAGAAAAGCCCCGCCCTGGACAGCGATAAGCCGGTCTCGCGCCAATTCGAGGAAACCTACTACAGCTATTACGGATGGCCGATGTATTGGGGCGGACCCTTTATGTGGGGCTCCAGTCCCAGCTTGGTGAGGGAGCGCGCCGATTGGCGGCCAACCGATCACAGCGCCAAGGCTTGGGACCCCCACTTGCGCAGTACGGGGGATGTCACAGACCACCAAATTGAGGCCTTGGATGGCGGGATCGGCCACGTTGAGGATTTCCTCATCGATGACCTGAATTGGGCGATCCGTTACATGCTCGTCAACACCAACAATTGGCTTCCGGGAAAGCATGTCCTTATCTCCCCCCGATGGATCCAACGCGTGAGTTGGACCGAAATGAAGGTTTTTGTCGGCCTGACCCGTGAAGCGGTCAAAAACTCACCTCCCTTTACACCCCAGGGTCTTCTGACTCGGGAATATGAGACGGACCTCCACCGCCATTACGACCGGCACGGTTATTGGTTGGACGAACTGGAGCCCGTGAAAAAGGGGAAGTGAGAGGACTCTTCATCCCGTCTTTTGCGGAACGAAAGGAATTTCCATGTTGGACAAAGTTAAATCGCTCAAGGGATACAAACTTCACTGCCTCGACGGGGAGATCGGCAAGGTCGAGGAATTCTACTTTGACGACAAGCATTGGACGATCCGCTACCTGGTGGTCGAAACCGGGGGCTGGATGACGAGCCGGGAAGTGTTGATCTCCCCGCACGCCCTGGCCGAGGTCAATCGGGAGGAAAAGTACATCGCCGTCGACCTGACGAAAAAAAAGATCGAGCAGTGCCCTTCCTTGGACCGCCATAAGCCCGTCTCGCGGCAATACGAGGAAGCCTATTTCCAATATTACGGTTGGCCGCCCTATTGGGAGGGGCCTTTTCTATGGGGGGCCTACCCCTTCGCCACCCGGAACCATGAAAAATCGAAAAAGACCGATCAACCCAAGAAAAGATGGGACCCGCACCTGCGCAGCTCCCGCGATGTGACGGGCCACCATGTCCAGGCCGCGGACGGGGAAGTGGGCCACGTCGCGGATTTCATCGTGGACGACGAAACCTGGACGATCCGATACCTGGTGGTCGACACGACGAATTGGGGACCGGGAAAACAGGTCCTGATCTCGCCCCGTTGGATCACGAAGGTGGATTGGGCCGACTCGAAGGTCTTCATCGACCTGACCCGCGAGGCGATCCAACAATCGCCGGAATTCTCGGAGTTGTCGATGTTGACCCGATCCTACGAGGTGGGATTGCACGAGCATTTGAAACGGCCCACCTATTGGGCTGAGGAACTGGCCGGTATGGATCGAGAACACGCCGTTCCGGGAAGCAAGAACGATCGATTCTCCTGAGGGGGGCGTTGAGCGGGAGGACGGACCGAACCCGGGTTCCGGGAACAAGTCCGTCGGAATGAAAGGAAAAACCAAATGTTGGATACGATGAAATCGATGAGGGGTTACAAGCTGAACAGCCTGGACGGGGAGATCGGAAAAGTCGAGGAATTCTATTTTGACGACCACTATTGGACCCTGCGCTACCTGGTGGCGGACCTGGGACTATGGCTTTCGGACCGGGAAGTCTTGATCTCGCCCTACGCGCTGGCGGAGGTGAATAATGACAAGGGGTTCATCGCCGTCAACCTCACGAAGAAACAGATCGAGCACTGCCCTCCTTTGGGGATCCACAAGCCCGTTTCCCGGCAATATGAGGAATCCTATCTCGAATATTACGGTTGGCCGGCCTATTGGGATGGACCCTATTCGTGGGGCCGATATCCCAACCTGACGCGGGGTCCGGAAAATCGGGACCCGGACGGACCGCCCAAGGAACAGTGGGATTCCCATCTGCGCAGCTCCCGCGATATGACGGGCCACTCGGTCCAGGCCACGGACGGGGAAGTGGGTCACGTCGCGGATTTCATCTTGGACGACGAAACCTGGACGATCCGATATCTGGTCGTGGATACGACGAGCTGGTGGCCGGGAAAACAGGTCTTGGTCTCGCCCTGTTGGACCTCGAAAGTGGATTGGGCCGAGTCGAAGGTCTTCGTCGATCTGACCCGCGCGGCGATCCAAAAGTCGCCGGAATACAACGAGTTGACCCGCCTCGACCGGGCCTATGAGGCCGGGGTCCACCTGCATTACCACCAGACCGGTTATTGGGATGAGGAACTGGCGGCCAAGGAAGATTTCCTCGTCGCTCCCGGCCAAAAAGGGGACCTGCCCACATGAGGAAGAACGAGAAGGCCTGCCGGATCGACGGCGGGATTTTCTGGACGACCTCTCGGACGAGCCGTGGAACCCCTCAAGCGCATGGAAGGAATCTTTAGATGAAACTCAAGACGCGGATGAAGACCAAGGCTAAGACGAAAACGAAAGTCGGCAAAAGGGCGAAAGTGAAAAGGATCTTGAGCCTGATCCGCCCCGTCGACAAACCTTTGACGCCGGATCTCCTTTGGAAAATGAACGCCTATTGGCGCGCGGCCAATTACCTGTCGGTCGGCCAGATCTATCTCTCCGACAACCCCCTTTTGAAAGAGCCGCTCCAGATGTCGCACGTGAAGCACCTGGTGGTCGGGCATTGGGGCACGACGCCGGGGCAAAATTTCATCTATGTGCATTTGAACCGGGTGATCAAGAAATACGACCTCAATATGTTCTACGTCGCCGGTCCCGGTCACGGCGGCCCGGCGATCGTGGGCAATGTCTATCTGGAAGGGACTTGGAGCGAAATTTATCCCCAAGTGGGCCGGGACGAAGCGGGTTTGAAAGAACTGTTCAAGCAATTCTCATTCCCGGGAGGGATCTCCAGCCATGTGGCCCCGACGACGCCCGGGTCGATCCACGAAGGCGGGGAGCTGGGTTACTCCCTCAGCCATGCCTTTGGCGCCGCGTTCGACAACCCCGACTTGATCGTCGCCTGTGTCATCGGGGATGGGGAGGCGGAAACCGGCCCCTTAGCCACGGCCTGGCATTCCAACAAGTTTCTCAATTCCGTCACCGATGGAGCGGTCCTGCCGATCCTCCACTTGAACGGTTTCAAGATCAGCAATCCCACCCTACTGGCGCGCATCGAACACGAGGAATTGGAACAATTCCTGACGGGTTGTGGATGGACGCCCCACTTCGTGGAGGGGGACGATCCGGAAACCATGCATCAGCTCATGGCGGGAGCCCTGGAGAAGGCCGTGGGGGAGATCCAGCGGATCCAAGCCAACGCCCGTAACCAGAAAGACGATGCCCGGCCCCGCTGGCCCATGATCGTCCTCAAGTCGCCCAAGGGCTGGACGGGTCCGAAAGTCGTCGACGGTCTTCCTATAGAAGGCACTTTTCGCTCCCACCAGGTGCCGATCCTGGTGGACCGCGAACATCCCGATCATCTTCCATTGCTGGAGAGTTGGATGAAGAGCTACAAGGCGGAGGAACTATTCGATCAAGACGGACGCCTCCTGCCCGAGTTGGCCGAATTGGCGCCCGTGGGGGACCGAAGGATGGGAGCCAACCCCCATGCCAACGGCGGCATCCTGCTTCGCGACCTGCGGATGCCGGATTTTCACCTCCATGCGGTGAAAGTGCCTTCCCCCGGCGCCGTGAGCGCGCAAGACACGATGGTCCTAGGAAATTACCTTCGGGACGTGGTGAAACTGAACCAGGACCAGAAGAATTTCAGGCTTTTCGGGCCCGATGAGACGGTTTCCAACCTATTAGGCGCGGTCTTTGAGACCACGAACCGGCAATGGGAGGCCCGGGAAGTAAAGAACGACGAATTCCTCGCGCCCACAGGTCGGGTGCTGGACTCCATGCTTTCCGAGCACCAGTGCGAGGGTTGGCTGGAGGGTTACCTGCTCACGGGGCGTCACGGGATCTTCAACAGCTACGAGGCCTTCATCCGCATCGTCGATTCCATGTTCAGCCAGCACGCCAAATGGTTGAAGGTCACGCTGGAATTGCCCTGGCGGCGCAAGATCGCCTCGCTGAACTATTTGTTGGCTTCCCATGTGTGGCAGCAGGACCACAACGGTTTCACCCACCAGGACCCGGGTTTCCTGGACCACGTCGTCAATAAGAAGGCCGATATCGTGAGGGTCTACCTGCCGCCGGACGCCAACTGTCTCATGTCGGTGATGGACCACTGCCTTCGAAGCCGCCACTACGTGAACGTGGTCGTGGCGGGCAAGCACGCCCTGCCCCAATGGCTGAATATGGATGAGGCCGTCAAACATTGCACCCAGGGAATCGGCATCTGGCCCTGGGCCAGCAACGACCAGGGCGGCGAGCCGGACCTGGTAATGGCCTGCTGCGGGGACACCCCCACGTTGGAGATCCTGGCGGCCGTTTCCATCATGCGGGACCGGCTTCCCCAGATCAAAATCCGGGTGGTGAACGTGGTCGACCTGATGAAACTCCAGCCCCAGGCCGAGCATCCCCACGGTTTGAGTGAGATGGAGTACGACTCGATCTTCACCAAGGACAAGCCCATCGTCTTCGGGTTCCACGGATATCCCTGGCTGGTGCACCGGTTGACCTACCGGCGGACCAACCGCAACCTGCACGTTTTGGGATACAAGGAGGAGGGGACCATTACCACTCCCTTCGACATGCGGGTGCAGAACGACCTGGACCGGTACCACATCGTGATGGATGCCATCGACCGCCTGCCCCAAACCCTCGACATGGGCCCTTACTTGAAGCAGGAACTCAAGAACAAGCTCATCGAGCATAAGCAATACATCGACCGAAACGGCGAGGACATGCCGGAGATCCGCAACTGGAAATGGCAGGATCTGACGTGACGGTAGCGAAAAAGGAACGGCACCGGAGCTACCGGGAAGGATGGCTGCGCGCGGCGGTGCTGGGGTCGGATGACGCGATCGTTTCGACCTCAAGCCTGATAATCGGCGTGGCGGCTTCCTCGGCCTCCCGGGGCGGCATCCTCATCGCCGGAGTGGCGGGCCTGGTCGCGGGAGCGATGTCAATGGCCGTGGGGGAGTATGTTTCGGTGAGTTCCCAGCGGGACGCAGAAAGGGCGGATGTCGTTATGGAAAAACGCGAGTTGAAGGAACAACCCCATGCCGAATTGCGGGAACTGGCGGGGATCTATCAAGGCCGGAGCCTGAAGAAGGACCTGGCAATGGGGGTGGCGGCCCTCATCGGCCGATGGCTGGGGTCATCCTTGGGTTCGTGAGTATTTTGGGTTGAACCAAGAGTCCGATGTAAAGAAAGGGGGGAGACGATGGAAATTGAAACGGCAGTCCTGGATGTCCGCCGGATGGAGGAGGCTGACCGGCTGACGGTCCTGGCCGGAATATCCGTCTCCGCCCTGATGAAAAACGCAGGTTGGGCCGTGGCCCTTGAGATCAAAAAGCGTTGGTCCGTCCGCCCCGTCGTGGTTTTATGCGGGCCCGGGAACAACGGCGGGGACGGCTTCGCCTCCGCTAGGCGCCTGCGCGATACCGGATGGCCCGTGCGGGTGGGCTTGATTTGTCCCCTGGCGCAATTAAAGGGTGAAGCGCGCTTGAGCGCCCAGGGCTGGGAAGGAGAGATCGAACTCTTAGCGCCCGACATCCTGGAAAAGGCGGGGTTGGTGGTGGACGCAGTCTTTGGCTCGGGTCTTACCCATGCGGTGGAGGGTGCCGCCGCCGATACCCTGGCCGCCGCGTCCCAACGAAAGATACCTATCGTCGCCATTGACGTCCCCAGCGGCCTTTTGGGTGATAGGGGCGAATCCTTGGGCGCGGTCCCAGCCGTCTTAACTGTCACTTTTTTCCGAAAGAAACCAGCCCATCTTTTGTTCCCGGGCCGGGGGTTTTGCGGGGAAGTCGTGGTGGCGGATATAGGGACCCCGTTTTCGGTTTTGAAAACCCTCGCTCCGGATACTTTCGAGAACAGCCCCCGTCTTTGGGGGGCGGAACTGCCCTTTCCACGGGAAGGCGGAAACAAATACACCCGGGGCCATGCCCTGATCTCGGGGGGCTATCCCGTCACCGGTGCCGCCCGAATGGCAGGCCGGGCGGCGGCCCGGGCTGGGGCGGGGTTGACCACTATCGCGGTCAGCGAGTGCTCCTTTCCTATATACGCAGCTTCGCTTGAAAGCGTCATGGTCTATCCTCTGAACGGATCGGATGATTTTGTGCGGATGCTCCTGGATCGGCGTTACACGGCTTTCCTGATCGGCCCCGGTTCGGGAATAGGGGAGGAAACCCGTTCCCGGGTTACCGCCGTGCTGGGGACCGGCCGGGCCACAGTGCTCGACGCGGACGCGCTCACATCCTTTCAAGATAACCCCCACGCGCTGGACCAGGCGATTCAAGGGCCCTGTGTCCTCACTCCTCATGAGGGCGAGTTTGCCCGTCTGTTCGATTTCAAAGGGGACAAGCTGAAACGCGCGCGTAATGCGGCACGACAGTGTGCCGCTATCCTCGTCCTCAAGGGCGCGGATACGGTGATCGCCTCCCCGGATGGCCGGGCGGTGATCAATTCCAACGCTCCCCCCACCCTGGCCACGGCGGGTTCGGGGGATGTGCTGAGCGGGATTATCCTGGGGCTTCTGGCACAGGGGATGGAACCCTTCCTCGCCTCGGCCGCAGCGGTGTGGTTTCACGGGGAAGCGGCCCGCCGGTTCGGCCCGGGGCTCCTGGCCGAGGACCTGCCGGATCTGCTTCCGGGCCTGTTTCAAAACCTCCCGTTTCACGAAAGGAAAAATTGAATGCTCGCCATGGTACTTCAAAAGGTCCGGACCGCCCTTGAGTTGATGGAATTGCCCGACCCCCAACCTGGGCCGGGCGAGATCCGGGTGAAAGTGGCCGCCTGCGGGGTCTGCCGAACGGACCTGCATGTGATCGACGGCGAGCTTCCTGATTCCCCCCTGCCGGTCATACCCGGTCATGAGATCATCGGCCGAATCGATGTTCTGGGGGATGGCGTCATGGGTTTCAGCGTGGGGGAGCGGGTGGGTATTCCCTGGCTGGCCCAAACCTGCGGGGTTTGCCCCTATTGCTGCGAGGGCCGGGAAAACCTTTGTGACCATCCCCGCTACACCGGTTATACCCGCGACGGGGGTTTCGCCGAAAAGGTGGTCGCCGATGCGCGGTTTGTTCTTCCCCTGGGCGAGGTTGGGAGCGACGTGGGCCTGGCCCCTTTGCTTTGCGCCGGGTTGATCGGTTGGCGGTCCCTGGGCATGGCCGGAATAGGGAAAAAATTGGGACTTTACGGTTTCGGGGCCTCGGCTCATATCGTGGCGCAGGTGGCAAAACGGCAGGGCCGGTCGGTTTATGCCTTCACCCGGCCGGGAGACTTGGCCGGACAGGCTTTCGCCCGGCTTTTGGACGTGGAATGGACGGGTGGATCGGATGAGGAACCGCCGGTTCCCTTGGACGCGGCAATCCTTTTCGCGCCGGTCGGGGATCTGGTGCCTTTGGCGTTGAAGGCTGTGCGAAAGGGCGGGAGGGTCGTTTGCGCGGGTATCCATATGAGCGACATCCCCCGCTTTCCCTACCGATTGTTATGGGAAGAAAGGCAGATATTATCGGTCGCCAATCTAACCCGCAGGGATGGAAAGGAATTTCTTCCCAAGGCGATGGAGATGCAGGTCGTCGCCGAGACCACGGCCTATCCCCTCACCAAGGCCAACCAGGCCTTGGATGACCTACGCCATGGCCGGTTCCAGGGCGCTGCGGTGCTCGTGCCATGACCCCAGACACGATCGTAAAAGGGGAGGCGGGGGCCGTTCAAACTGGTTGCACGAACCTGGGAAAAGTAGTTTCGGTGCGCGGGAGTGTGGTCGACATCCACTTTGATTCTCATTTACCGCCCATCAACACGCTCCTGCGCGCACAAAACGGGAAAATCTCAATCGAGGTTCTGGCCCAAATGGACGCCCATTTGGTACGTGGAATCGCGCTGACCCCCACGCAGGGTCTGGCCCGGGGAGTTTCTGTGGAGGATACGGGCGGAACCTTGAAGGTGCCGGTCGGAAAGGGAATCCTATCGCGCATGTTCGATGTGTTCGGCAACGCCATCGACCGGCAGCCGCCCCCCGAGGATGTGCAATGGCGCGGAATCCACCGGGAACCGCCAGATCTGACGCGGCGTTCCACGAAGTCCGAGGTGTTCGAGACGGGGATCAAGGTCATCGATGTGCTGGTGCCCCTCGAACGGGGTGGGAAGGCGGGATTGTTCGGCGGGGCGGGGGTGGGCAAGACCGTGCTACTCACCGAGATGATTCATAACATGATCGGGCACCAAAAAGGGGTCAGCCTCTTTTGCGGCATCGGGGAAAGATGCCGGGAAGGGGAGGAACTTTACCGCGACATGAAGGCGGCGGGCGTGCTGCCCAACATGGTCATGGTGTTCGGGCAGATGAACGAGCCGCCGGGCAGTCGGTTCCGCGTGGGCCACGCGGCCCTGACCATGGCCGAGTATTTTCGGGACGAGGAGCATAAGGACGTGCTCCTTCTGATCGATAACATTTTCCGTTTTGTCCAGGCCGGCATGGAAGTGTCGGGCTTGATGGGGCAGATGCCCTCGCGCCTGGGATACCAGCCAACCATGGGAACCGAATTGTCCAGGCTGGAGGAACGCATCGCCAACACGGACGCGGGGGCCATCACCTCCATCCAGGCGGTGTACGTTCCGGCGGACGACCTGACGGATCCGGCGGCGGTGCACGTGTTTTCCCATCTCTCGGCGTCCATCGTGTTGTCCCGCAAGCGCGCCGGGGAAGGCCTTTACCCGGCGGTCGACCTTCTGCAATCCAGTTCCAAAATGGCCACGGCCGGCATTGTGGGGGAAAGGCATTACCTTTTGGCGCAGGAGATCCGGAAGACCCTGGCCCAGTACGAGGATCTGAAGGACGTCATCGCCATGCTGGGCTTGGAGCAGTTGTCCCCGGAGGATCGCCAGATAGTGGGCCGTGCCCGCAGGTTGGAGCGGTTCCTCACCCAGCCTTTTTTCGCTACCGAACAATTCAGCGGTATCCCGGGAAAACTCGTGAGCCTGGAGGATTCGCTCTCGGGCTGCGAGCGGATCTTGCGGGATGAATTCAAGGATGTTCCGGAGAGCGCCCTTTATATGATCGGAGGGATCGGCGAGGTCAAGAAGAACGCCCCGCCCGACAAGGCAAAAACCCCGCCCACGGCCAAAGTTCCGGCGAACCCCGAACCTGCCAAAAAAGGTGAAACAGGGAAGAAACCGCTGGATAAAGCCGAACCCGGGGAGAAAACCCCGCCCAAGGTTGAACCGGTCGGGAAACACGAATCTCCGGTGAATGCCGGAACACCGGCTCAGCCCAAGTCACAGATAAAAAAGAAACCGGAGGCCGAATCTGCCGTCCTCGCTCATGAATCTTAAAGTTCTCCTGCCATTCAAGATATTCGCCGATAAAACCGGCGTGACCCGCGTCATTGCGGAAACCCGGAAAGGCTCTTTCGGCCTTTTGCCTCACCGGTTGGACTGTGTCGCGGCGTTGGTCCCGGGGATCCTGACCTACCAACAGGAATCGGGGGAAGAAGTTTACGTGGCGATCGATGAGGGAGTGCTAGTGAAGACGGGTTTGGAGGTGCTGATCTCGGTTCGCAACGCCATTGGTGGGTCCGACCTCGGCCAATTGAAGGCGGCGGTCGAGAAGGAGTTTTTGAACTTGAATGACGAGGAAAAGAACGTTCGAACTGTGATGTCGAAAATGGAGAGCGGATTCATTTACCGCCTGGCGGAGTTCCATCGTGGATGATCGGAACGCTGGTCCAGGCGCGAAAGATTCCCCGCCCTACAGCCGTGAAGTGGGCGCGAAGGCCGCCCGCAAGATCCAAGCCCACCGCAACCCCGCTCCGGGCGTCTGGTTCGGGTTGGGCATGATGGGACTGGTTGGATGGTCGGTGGTGGTTCCGACCTTGATGGGCGCGGCGCTGGGCATCTGGCTGGACAATCACCATCCGGGAACCCATTCCTGGACACTGGCGCTTTTGGTAGCCGGTCTCACGATCGGCTGTTTGAACGCCTGGCATTGGGTGGCGAAGGAAGACAAAGAAATGGGAATGGATCGGGAGGATGGACATGAATGAAATGGTCAGCCTGGCCTTAGCTTGGGCAGCGGGGATCTTGCTTGGAACGATGTTCTTCGGGGGCCTTTGGTGGACGGTTCAAGAAGGCGTGACCTCCAAAAGGCCTGGGCTTTTATTTTATACAAGCCTTTCGGTGCGGACGGCATTGACCCTGGCCGGCTTTTATTGGGTTTCGCGAGGCCCTTGGGTAGGCATACCGGTGTGCCTTCTTGGATTTGTGATCGCCCGACTGATGGTGACCCGTCTCACCCGTAAGGATGAAAAACCGGCAGGCCCGGTAAGGGAGGTCTTACATGCGACTGACTCCCGATGAGCTGATCCTCTGGCACGATGGCTTTTTCAAGGTCAACGGCACCATGGCATTCACCTGGGGGATCATGTTCTTGTTGGTTTTGGGGTCCTTCCTCCTGACCCGAAAACTTTCCATCGGACCGGACCGGTCCCGCTGGCAGAACCTTTTGGAGATCGCCGTCACCGGCCTCGAGGAACAGATCGGGGAAGTGGGTCTGGACGAACCCCGGAAATACCTGGGTTTCCTGGGCACCCTCTTTCTTTTTGTCGCTACGGCCAGCCTCTGTACGGTCCTCCCCGGTTATGAACCCCCGACGGGATCGCTTTCCACCACCGCCGCGCTCGCCTTTTGCGTTTTCGTTGCCGTGCCCGTCTTCGGCATCCAGGAACAGGGACTCGGGGGCTACCTGAGAACCTATGTGAAACCGACGGTCATCATGCTGCCATTCAATATCATCAGCGAACTTTCCCGCACCCTGGCCCTGGCGATCCGTCTCTTCGGCAACATGATGAGCGGGGCGATGATCATCGCCATCCTGCTCACGATCACGCCCTTCGTTTTCCCGATCGTCATGACGGTGCTCGGCCTGCTTACCGGGATGGTCCAGGCCTACATCTTCGCCATCCTGGCGGCGGTTTACATCGCTGCCGCCACGCGGGTCCGCAAGCCGAAGGTGGCGCTCGGGGTGAAGACATGAGGGAAACCCCAGGAGAGACGCCTTTCCAGAATGCGGAGAGGCCGAGATTGAAAATTTCGAAGTTCCAGGTTTTGCTGTGGCTGGTTCTCGGGATCGCGGTGGTGAGAAGGTTTTTTTGGAATATCTAGGTTGAAAAAGGAGATTTTATGGACAGCATGACGATTATAGCGGTGGCTTCCATTGTCATCGCGGGCATTACAACGGGTTTCGGCACGATGGGACCCGCTTTGGCGGAAGGGAGGGCGGTCGCGACGGCTTTGACCTCCCTGGCCCAACAGCCGGACGCCTCCGCCACCATCACCCGGACCTTGTTTGTCGGCCTGGCGATGATCGAGTCCACGGCCATTTACTGCTTCGTGGTCTCGATGATACTCATCTTCGCCAATCCCTTCTGGAACCACATCATCGCCCCGGTCGCGGGAAAGTAAGCCATGCTCATCGATTGGTTCACCGTCGGGGCCCAGGCGCTCAACTTCCTCATCCTGGTATGGCTGATGAAGCGGTTCCTCTATAAGCCCATTCTCAACGCCATCGCGGAGCGGGAAAAACGCATCGCCGCGGAACTGGCGGATGCCGCCCAGAAAAAGGCCGACGCCCAAAAGGAAAGCGACGAGTACAAACGGAAGAACGAGGACTTTGAGCGCCAGCGCGACGCCCTATGGGCGAAGACAACCCTGGAAGCGGGCGCCGAGCGCCAGAGGCTTTTGGATGAGGCGGGAAAGGCCGCCGACGTATTAAGCGCGAAACGGCTGGAAAACCTGAGGAATGAAGAAAAAAGCTTCCGCCAGACCCTTAGCCGGATGGCTGAACGAGAAGTGTTTTCCATCGCCCGGAAAGCCTTGGCGGATCTTGCCGGGACAAGCCTGGAGGAACGCCTAGCTGGGGTTTTCGTCCGCCGCCTGGGAGAAATGGACGGACCGGCGAAGGAGATCTTCGCAGGGGCCATCAAGACGGCAACCGCACCCGCGGTTTTACGCAGCGCATTCGACATGCCTGGGAACCAGCGCGCGGCGATCCAAAAGGCACTCGGAGAAACCTTCCCGGGTTCCATCGCCCCCAAGTTCGAGACTTTCCAGGATCTGGTGGGGGGCATCGAACTGACCGCGAATGGACAAAAGTTATCCTGGAACATCGCCGATTACCTGAAAACCCTTGAAAAAGGTGTGGACGATCTATTGAAGCAGAAGGAAAAGGCCAAGGCGTCCCCTGAATTGACGGCGAAAATCGCCAAGCGCGCCTATGAAATATACGAGCAAAGGGGCCATCGGAGCGATTCGGCGGATCAGGACTGGAGCCAGGCGGAGCAGGAGATTCGAAAAGGTGATGCCAAGCCAGCGCCCAAACCCGAGATTAAAACGGAGCCCAAGCCTGATGCCGTGACTGAGCCAAAACCCGGGGTAAAGGCCGGGTCGAAGCCGGAAGTTATCGCTGAAACAAAACCCGAAGATAAACCTGAGCCGAAGCAAGGAGCTTCGGCTGAAGACAAATCAGGACCTAAGCCAGAATTGAAACCTGAATCCAAGGCTGAACCCAAGCCTGAAGTCGTGGCCGAGCCAAAACCCGGGGTTAAGGCCGAGGCGAATACGGAAGTTGGGACTGAACCCAAACCCGAAGCTGAATCTGAGCCGAAAGCCGTCGCGAAGGCTGGGCCGGACCTGATGGAACGTGAACCCCCAAAAAGGGCATCATGACCATGGGTTCGGAAAGCCTCCAAGAAATCTTCGACGGTACCTTCGCTGGAATAAAAAACGCGCGGGAAGCATTCTCGCCCAGGCTGGCACCCAGGGAAGTGGGCACGATCACGAGCGTGGGAACCGGCATCGCCAAGGTTTCAGGCCTTCCCGGCGTGGGCTTTGACGAGGAACTGGTCTTTCCGGGCGGCGTTTCCGGAATCGCATTCAACGTGGATGCGGACGAGATCGGCGTGATCCTGCTGGGAGAATACTGGGAACTCCATGCGGGGGATGAAGTCACCCGAACCGGCCGGGTTATCGATGTAGCCGTGGGGGAGGGATTACTGGGGCGAGTCATCGACCCGATGGGCCGACCTCTCGATGACCAGGGTCCGGTGGCCTCGGACAAACGCTTGCCCGTGGAAAGGCCCGCCGCTCCCATCATGGACCGGGCGCCCGTCACGGTACCCCTCCAGACAGGCCTCAAGGTTATCGACGCGCTCATTCCGGTCGGGCGGGGTCAGCGCGAACTGATCCTCGGCGACCGGCAGACGGGCAAGACCGCCATCGCCCTCGACACCATTCTCAACCAGCGGGATCAAAATGTTCTGTGCGTTTATTGCGCCATCGGCCAGAACGCCGCCTCGGTGGCCAAAACGGTGGCCTCCCTCCGGGAAAAGGGGGCCATGGAATACACCGTTGTGGTCGTGGCCGAAGGCAACGACCCCCCGGGCCTTGCCTACATCGCCCCCTACGCCGCCACCAGCATCGCGGAATTTTTCATGGAATCGGGCAGGGACGTCCTGATCGTTTATGACGACCTCACCCACCACGCCCGCTCCTACCGTGAACTCTCCCTGTTACTTCGCCGCCCTCCCGGCCGCGAGGCCTTTCCAGGCGATATTTTCTATATTCACTCGCGCCTGTTGGAACGCTCGACGCACCTGGGAGCGGACTTGAAAGGAGGTTCCCTGACCGCACTGCCCATCATCGAAACCGAGGCGCAGGATATCTCGGCCTTCATACCCACCAATTTGATCTCCATTACCGACGGGCAGATCTATCTCTCGCCCACGCTTTATGAATTGGGGGTATTGCCGGCAGTGGATGTCGGAAAGTCCGTCTCGCGGGTCGGAGGCCAGGCCCAGCTTCCGGCTTACCGGGGGGCGGTGGGAGACCTCAAGCTCGCTTACGCCCAGTTCGAGGAACTGGAATCCTTTTCCCGGTTCGGGGCCCGCCTGGATGAGGATACCCGCAAGATCATCGAACATGGCCGGCGAATACGTGCCTGTCTGAAACAGCCGGAATTTTCGCCCATGCCCGTGGACGCCCAAATCGCAGTTCTTTTGGCTATGGGAGCGGCGCTCTTCGATGCCGTGCCGATTGAAAAAATGAGGGAAGCCGAGCAGGCTCTGCAAACAGCTGTCGCGGGACTTCCGCCGCAGGTGCGGGATCGGCTGCAATCAATCGAAAAGCTGGGGCCGCAGGACCGTGAATCGATCCTTCAAATCGCCCGCAATTCCCTCGCAACTTTCCAGCTTAAGCCCGACTCCGTTGCCAAAACCCAAGAATCCGAACCCGCCCAAACCCCGGCAAAAGGGATCCCGCAACCGGAAGACGCCAAGAAAACCAAACCTGAAGCCAAACCGGAAGACTTCAAGGCGGCCAAGCCCAAGACCGAGTCTCCGTCCGCTCTTAAGTCCGGGCCGAAGGATGACCCGGTGTCTAAATCAAAGCCGCGATCGGAAACAAATACAGAACCTGAATCGGTGGTCCGTGTGCAAGCCCCAGTCCAGGCTGAACCCGGTAAAAAGCCATGAGTGATTCGACCGCGAGCCTGCGCCGGAAGATCGGGTCAGCCGGGGATCTTCAATCCGTCGTGCGCACGATGAAGGTAGTGACCGCCTCGAGCATCGGCCAATACGAAAGGTCAGTCAGCGCCTTGGATGATTATTATCACGCCGTGGAACTGGGCTTGGGGGCTTGTTTAAGGGAAATCGGACCCGAACCCTTGGCCCCGAAACGAAAAGGGGCCGCTGCCGCCAGGACGGTTGGAGCCGTCGTTTTCGGCTCCGACCAGGGACTGGTAGGCCAGTTCAATGAGGTGGTGGCCGATCACGCGGTAAAAACCCTGGCGGCTCTCACGCCGCAACCCGAGGTATGGGCCGTAGGCGAGAGGGTTTACGCCCGCCTAGCGGACGCGGGAGTGCCACTGAAGGGGTTATTTACAGTGCCCAATTCCGCCATGGCCATCACTCCTCTGGTGGGAAAAATCCTCGTGGCGGGGGAGGCGAATTATGACCGAGAGGAGGGTTTTGAACTCCATCTTTTCTACAATCACCCCCTGAAGGGGGCGGTTTACGGGCCAGTCCACCAGCGGCTTCTGCCGTTGGATGAAACCTGGCGGAAAAACCTGGTGGGACTAGCCTGGCCGTGGAAAAACCGCCCGGAGGTTATGGAGGGGGGGCTGGCGGCCCTGCGACCCCTCATCCGCGGATACCTTTTCGTCTCGATCTTCCGGGCCTGCGCTGAATCACTGGCCAGCGAGAACGCGAGCCGTCTGGCGGCAATGCAGCGCGCGGATAAAAACATCGACGAATTGCTGGCGGGGCTCAACGGGACGTTCCACCGATTGCGGCAAAGTGGGATCGATGAGGAACTCTTCGACGTCGTATCTGGATTCGAGGCTTTGAACCCGGAAAAATGAGGGTCGGGTCATTCTTTCTTAATGCAGAAAATGAGGATGAAATGAGTTCGCAAAAATTATTGGAAACCGTCCGGGCGCTGGTGGGGGGGGATAAGGGCCTGTTGGCGATCGATGAAAGCAATCCAACCTGTAACGAACGGTTCGAGAAGCTGGATATTCCCCAAACCGAGGAATCCCGGCGCGCCTACCGGGAAATGATCGTGACCGCTCCGGGCCTGCGGGATTGCGTCAGCGGCGTGATCCTCTATGACGAGACGCTTCGCCAGAAGACGAAGGAGGGAACCCCCTTCGTGAAGGTCCTCTCCGACCAGGGGATCCTACCCGGCATCAAGGTGGACACGGGCGCGAAAGGGCTGGCGGGGCATCCGGGGGAAATGGTGACCGAGGGCCTGGATGGCCTACGCGAACGCCTGGCGAGGTACGGCCAAATGGGCGCCCAATTCGCCAAATGGCGCGCGGTGATCGGCGTGGGAGAAGGAATGCCCAGTAGGGGTTGCGTCGAGGCCAACGCCCATGCCCTGGCCCGCTACGCCGGGCTTTGCCAGGAAGTCGGCATGGTCCCCATTGTGGAAGCGGAAGTGCTCATGAACGGGGCCCACACGCTCCAACGGTGCCGTGAGGTGACGGAAGAGGTCTTGAGGATCGTATTCAACCAGCTCCACGCGCAACGGGTGGCGGTGGAAGGCCTGATCCTGAAGCCCAATATGGTGCTTCCGGGATGGGCCTGTTCCCGTCAGGATTCATTGGAAGAGGTGGCGGACACCACGGTGAGGTGCCTCTTGCGTTCCGTTCCCGCGGCTGTCCCGGGGATCGCCTTTTTATCGGGAGGCCAACCCGCCGAGCTGGCCACCGAAAGGTTGAACGCCATGAACGCCCGGTTCAAGGGCAAACTACCCTGGGCCCTGACCTTTTCCTTCGCCCGGGCCATCCAACAGCCCGCCCTGGAACTTTGGGCGGGTGAGGAGAACCATGTTTTCACGGCCCAGAAAGCCTTGGTGCACCGGGCCCAGTGCAACCAGGCCGCGCGCCGGGGCGAGTACAAGGCCGAAATGGAAGGGGCCCGGATGTGAAACTCAACCTGTATCCTGAACCGCACCCACCGCCCAAGACCAGCGAGTGGACGCCTTAATCCAGGTTTCCCTTCACGGCCTTTTCCGCCTGATACCAATCGTTCAACTCATCGCCCGAATGGGAATTGCTTCTTCGGTTCAAGCCGATGTAATAAGCGGCCTCCTGGATCGATTGGCTCGTCTCATCCGCGTCTTCCGCGGCCAGTCTGGGCGACTTCTCCTCGGCAGGTATTTGCTCCGCGTCATTTATTTTGCTTTTGGCCATGGTGATTTCCTTGATCGCGTTTTATGCCCAAGCGTGCTTGGACGGTGATGCTTTTTGTCTTAGAGGAGTGCAAGAAACAAGCCGCGGTACCAATTTGTAAAAGGATTGAATAAAAATCGAGACTATCGATCAAAACAAGAGTCCTCGCTATCACTTTGAGTTTTCGTTCCCTGGATATGCTATTTTCCGCCCCTTCGAAGCCTTTTTTGGGGGTATTTAGAGGAAACCCATTCGGGGAACTGGCATGTGGATTGCTTTTTAACAAACGTCGTTTCTAACGATTCCATGGGACGAAGGTCGTCTGTCCTGATGTCTACCTCAATTATTTTCAATCCAGCATCCAAGTGGGCGCCGTGACTTTATCCGATGTTTCCATCAAGAATCCCGTTTTCGCCTGGATGCTCATGTTCGGGCTCATCTTTTTCGGGTTCCTTTGCTTTTTCCGCATGGGTCTTTCCCAAATGCCCGATGTGGCCTTTCCCGTGGTCAACGTTTCCATCACCTTGCCCAACGCATCAGCGGTCATCATGGAATCCGACGTGGCCGACGTGGTCGAGGACGCGGTTTTAGGCGTGGAAGGCGTGCAGGACGTGCAAACCACCTGCACCCAAAGCAACGCCAACATCTCGGTGTTCCTCGATCTGAGCCAGGACCCCAACGTCGCCGTGCAGGAAGTCCAAACGGCCGTGTTCGCGGTGGAAAAACAACTTCCCGCCGACACCCAGCCCCCTATCATCCGCGAGCAGGACCCCAACAGTTCCCCCGTCTTCTGGCTGGCCGTGACCGCCGACCCGCCCCTGACTTCGCGAGACATGATGCTTTATATCCGCGATACCCTGAAGGACCATTACACGAAACTTCCGGGAGTGAGCAGTGTTTCCCTGGGCGGGTGGATAAACCGGCAGGTCAATATCTGGGTGGACAACAAAAAGATGACCGCCCGTTACCTGACCGCAGATGACGTGGTCAACACCATCCAAAACCAGCACGCGGAAGTCCCGGTGGGTTTCATGGAAACTCCCCTCACCGAATATGAGGTTCGATCCATGGGCGAGGCCGCCACGGTGAAGGATTTCGAGGACCTGCCCATCATCAACCGGGGAGGCCTGCCCAACTACACGCTCACCCCCCTCAAGGACGTGGCCACCGTCGAGGACGGCCTGGCCACCGTCACGCGCATCTCCCGCTTCGACGGAACCCCCTGCGTGGGGTTGGGCATTGTCATGACGGACGGCTATAACGCGGTGAAACTGGTGCAAACCGTCAAGGCCCAGATGGCCGAAGACGTGAAGACGATGCCCAAGGGATACCACCTCCTGACCAACTTCGACACCACGGTTTCCATCGAGGAAAACGTGCACGAATTGGAGCTCACCATCTGCCTGGCGGCGGTTTTGACAGGGCTCGTCTGCTATCTTTTCCTGGGAAGTTGGTCGTCCACCTTCAACGTCTTCCTGGCCATCCCCACGTCCCTTTTCGGAACCTTCATCGTCATCGCCCTATTCGGCTTCACCTTGAACATGTTCACCCTCCTGGCCCTTTCCCTTTCCATCGGCGTGGTGGTGGATGACGCGATCATGGTCATGGAAAACATCATGCGCCACCAAGAGGAGGGGGAAAACATGGTGGAAGCGGCCTTGAAGGGGTCGCGGGAAGTCATCTTCGCCGCCGTGGCCACCTCCATCGCCATTGTGGCGATTTTCCTGCCCGTGGCCTTCATGTCGGGGATCATCGGGAAGTTCTTTTTCCAGTTCGGGATCACCCTCTCGGGGGCGGTGCTGATCTCGCTTTTGGAGGCCGTCACCCTGACCCCC
>Ga0182030_10004137_pt1 | contig 30891 bp, 32 predicted proteins | sample 812S3MmetaG_FD_121299 | JGI IMG/M metagenome (GOLD analysis project Ga0182030, IMG submission 121299) | Permafrost microbial communities from Stordalen Mire, Sweden - 812S3M metaG (Illumina Assembly) | ecosystem: Environmental > Terrestrial > Soil > Wetlands > Permafrost | place: Sweden...
ATTTATATCTAATTAACTTATAATATTATACAATAAGAAGTTATCAAAAAAGAAGTTAAGGCCATTATAGAGAAATCCATTTGTTATTACTAGATCTGATAATAATTACAAGAAATTGTTTCAGATCAGACAAATTGATAATACTCTGATTGAGTTTATATATTATAAGAATTATTTAAAGATATTTCATCTTTGTAAAAGATATTTGAGAATAGGAGAAGAAGAATTATTACCTATATATTAGAATATTCAACTAAATTATATATTTAATAAACTTTTCAAAACTATTAAAATAATATTTAGTATATTAATATTATACTACAAATACCTAAATAGAGTTTACAAATTATTTAATAAAAGATAATCAATACTATTGATTCTTACCAGGTTTATAAGTATATTTTTTTGGGAAGAGATTTGTATAATATAATTAAGATTTATAAGAATTACTTAGAAGTTGTTATATAATTAGAAATTCAGTATTATAGCTTAGAGGTTATTACAGAAGATTATCAGAGTTTATATTGCTTTATTTATAGTTATCATTATTATATTACTATATATAGATTTTATTATTTTACAAAAGTATTTGTTATAACTAAGGAAGTTGTCAGCAACCTAAGGTTTCAAGATTATATAATCTCACTTAGCTAGCTCTCCTACTATATACTTAAGGAATTTCCTATCCTTGACCAATAGACATCCTTACCTCTTTTCTTGAATTTTACGTACACCTACATTTTCTATACCCTCAATCAAGTGTTGCTGAAGCTCAGATATGCATCGAGGCTATGCGGGATTGTGGACCTAGCAGTACTATTGTTTATGGGCGCGATGAACAAAATCCTTCTCGAGAGAACTCTCTAGTTTTTTGAAACCAAAAGATTAACGTATGTTAATTGCAAGTGACCCACGCCAAGCGCTTTTACACGTGTCTGTATGGATATCGTTGCTAGAAGTAAAATAAACGCTTTTGCTTTATTTCATGACCTCATAATCCCGATTCCAAGTTCCCATGCACGTCTCGATATCCAACTGACTTGCCTATGCTTGACAGACCCCAGAATTAAAGTCTTGCGAATAGCTGAATCCTCCCTCAATAGCTTAAAAGTTCCGCACATCACAAATAAAGTACATGTTTACTCGTCGACGATATCTCGTACGCCCATCACCCCAGGCTCATATTTGATATGAACGTTCAAGTCGAACCCAGCAGTAATAGAGATCAGACGTAAAGGCGAGAACGCAACACAACTAACCAAGTAATTTTCCAAAAGCCAATCACGAGTAGATACTTTCGCATCATTCTGCATGACTGCAACAACCACACGATCTGAATTGTCATTGGCCCATAAACCAACAATGCAGGCGCACTTGTCGCAGCAGACCGATGATGGTGAAGTCGCAAACAGCGCAGCCCGACGGATTGCCGCTGAGAGAGCAACAGAGTCACTAGTTATGATGATTTTGGGTAGTCCTGGGATTGCTTGAATAATATCATCTTTGCGGAAGAAAGCCTCTGTGAATGAGTGTGAACATCGAGAACATAACTCTGGTGCCTTCACTCCATGCAGCTTCAAGATGGGGGCTGGGTCGCCGAGAGTGTAAAGTTGTGTGGTCTTCTCTCTGGGCACCAACTTCGATGCGTTGCTGGGAGTCAAAGCCTCCATCCAAGCTTCCCCGATATCTTCTGTCTCCATGTTCTCTGGTATCAACACCAATCCTTCGGCAGCTCTCTTGAGGATACCGGCGGAGACGTCAGACTTGGATTCTTGAAGAAGCCTGGTGTACTTGATAAAGCGCTCCCAGGCATGATATCGAACGTTGAAGATGCTCCAGACAGAGGTGGCAAGGTATGCGTTGTCACCATAGAGAACACTTTGATCTACACAGCCCCTAATTCAGTAATGGCTTTGTCGATAGAAGCCAGGGAATTTTGATTGTCAGAGAGACTTACTGGGACCACCCTTCATAACTCTAGTGGCAGTGGCATCAAAGCGTCCAATGGCCCATGCCTGAGGAATATCATATTGAAAGACGTTCTGTGTTGCTGCATATCCAGTTGAGGATATTCGACTTGAGCTGCCCATATCGTAGACGAAGTCGTGCATATTGGCTATTCAGATACAGAACTTAGTGTCTCTAGATTGAAAAGCAGCATATCTTGGAGTTTGTGCTTGGCTTAGAGCCATGCATACAAATAGAAAGACACATAAACCACTTACCAGAAACAACAGCCATAAGCATTCCTATGCGGCTCAAACCAAGCTCCGAAGCGCTCTGATACGCGAACGGCGCAAGGGCGGCACAGTCAACGTAAGCGGCAATTGCCCAGTCACGGGCGGCGATGTCTGCAGGTCCAGTAAGGAAAGCACCCTTTGCCTCCTTCACCCAACCCATCTGAACAGACCGATTGAAGTCTTGGTCATCCATCGTCAATAAGCCGGTCCAGGCTGCACCTCTCAATGGTCCCCCAGAAGCTCCTAGCTCTGCAGTACGGTTAATCGCATCTTTGAGGCCTCCAGAAAAATTATTCTCATCTTTGTCGAAGTCGTAGTCGACGATTCCCATAAGTTGGCATGTAAAGTAGGCTTTAGCAATCTTCTCGTCGGTAAAGTCTCCAGTCTTTTTAAGGACTCCGATCCAACCAAAGAATGGGCAAGGACCCATGATCAGATCAATTGGGCAAAACCATTCTTTTGCTACTGCCTTATAGGCAGCATCCTTTTTCCATTGGTGGCCACCGAGGGTTTTTCTTGAGACCATAGATGTTAGCATCCTTGATTATGTGGAGTTGAGGATTGCAAAAGAGCTCGGATTCGAGGAACAGAATGGGATGATCTTCACTTACGGTCCGATTTGATGGATATTGCCAAGCTCTGGAGTAGCAACAACAGAAAGCTGAATGTCATCAATGTGCGGGCGAGGTTCTGTCGAGACCTGAAGTTTGGTATAGATGTGGATCTGTCTATCGACTATCTAAAGTTAGCAAATAGGGATTCAAGTTGAACTTTCGGATCAAGACATCTGTTAGCATGCTAACAAGCCACAGCAGAACACATACCATTATCGATAAGCTCCTTATGCATACCACTATCCGGGCATGTAGAAGCAAAACATTTCCAACCAGCAAGCCAACCATGTTCATTCGCAACCTCCCTAATCAATGAAGCCAATTTATGATTGGCATTTACGACTTCGATTTCTCTACCGGTATATTCCTTGATGACTTGCGAAAGTGTAGCCGGGTTGCAGATCTCATTTGTTGCATTCCAGATCGCGCGGGTTGCAGCTTCGAGACCCATAGTGAAGTCCGCATGCAAGTCACAGAGTATTGACTGTTCTTTAAGGAGCCTGGATACCGCAACAGAACCCAATGCCTTGGAGGGAGCTATAACATAGAGTGGTGCTGAGCTTGATGTTGAGATTGGCTTCTTTCTGCCGTCTCCGCCGCTGCTCTTCTGGGCCTCGACATCATCGTGTTGCTTGAGGAATCTATTTCCAAAAATTCTCTGATAAAGTGCGACAATGATTTTTAATACCTTTGTAGCAAAGCGAAGGGGAAGGAGCTTGCGCTCAGGGACCGCGGATGTCGGACTCTTATCCGCCATGTTGATGGTCTGTAATTTTTTCTCTCGTGGAGTCTCTAAATCCCGTTTGCAGATTAAGAAGGGGCTATTGAGTCTTTGTGCTAGAAGAGTGGGACAAGGCCAAGGCCACACAAGTTGCCATTAAATAGGAGACTCTGCAGGAAATAAGCCCACTAGCGCCAACGCCATAGTGAATTTAGAGGGTAGCCCGATACCATGGGATTAACTAGTGCCACCGAGGCAGTGGATCGGTTGTGGTGTCAAAATACCCTGGTGAATTGCAGAGTGCATTTACAGAATCCCGTGACATGTGTTGCGGGGGAGATGGGCCCACCTGTTCCCGACCGAAGATGCCGTTGAGTAGCGGTGAAGCTACGTAATATTGGGCCGCCCAGTATATGCAGCTTAGAGGTTTAGGATATGGTTCGTTCATTCAGGTCAACGCCACTATTTTATGTCTCCTCACTAGCCAAGCCAATCAGATGCGCTAATCGCTCCAAAGATTATTCTATGCAGAAGGTTGCCAATTCCACCATATCACATCAAATTAACTATCGAAATTACTGGTGAGTGCTCATTCAAAAGGTGGAAAATCTTCTAAAACCCGGTTGCCCTCGATAAAGTCCTTCTCAAGAATTTGGCGGTGGCGATCGGAGCGGACCGTGAATTGACAATCGAAAGGTGCTGGTGCTTCGAAGGTCCCTCGAGACTCTGAAATAATGTTCATTGTGCCATAATACTGTCCTTCAAGAGGAGATATGTCGAATGCCCATATCAACTTGGATAACGCTATGCGAATATTTTTAATGGCAAGCTCGGCACCTGGACACGCACGACGACCCCAGCCAAATCCAGCTTGTCCATATTTCGAAGGAAACTCCTTGCCTTTCAAAGAAGGGTCGGAACGGGCATCGGATTCTGGTAGATAGCGAGATGGTGCTAGTATGTCTGGCTTAGGGAAGTATTCTTCGTCCATATTCATGGCCCAAGCATGCGCGATAACTGTTGTCGATTTTGGAATATGGAAGCCATTGTAAGTCTAGCCATTGATGATCAGCTTTATTTGAACATGGCCACAAGATAAGGGAATACTTACATCTGCTTCTGAAGTTGCATGAGGAAGAGCGAGCGGTCCGACAGGGCGCCAACGAAGAACTTCTTGAATCAAGGCATCAATATATGGTAGTTTGTCGGAGAAATTGGGGGTTCGGCTGTCGCCTACAACCAAGTCAATCTCAGCTTGTGCTAAGCTGTATACATCAGGATGTGTGACGAGTCCTAGGATTGCGTATTGTAAAGTGATCGCAGAGGTGTCCGATCCCGCCGCAAACATAATACCTGGTATGTTAGCAAGTTCTCTTTCACTGATGTCCAATTCCTGGTTATATTTTGCCTCTAAAATCATTTCTGTAAGTGATGATGGTCCGGTTTGTTTACCGCGTTTTTCAAGGTCCGATTTGACGACATTGACAAGTGATATGTTGAAGTCTCTTTCTTCATTTCCTTTGAGCTCAACCGGTCGCTTCCAAGGGGCCAGAAAGTTAGGCAATTTTGCGAGAAATGGGAGTATCTCAGCCAAGTAGGCGCCGGGGTCAACTAGCGATCCTTGGTAAAACGTGAAGTCTCTTTTCGATTTTGCCACTCTGGAATCCAGGCTATCAACTAGTAACCATGAGTTGCAAGTTGATAAACCATTTATCGTTACAGAAAAGACTCAAGGTTAGGGAGAACACACCTCTTCGGCCATATGTTATGGTAAAGGTGATAGAAGCAAAGAACCGGTCGATGCTGGACATCCATTTGTTGGGATCTTGAAGGATATGCATGACAAGCTTTGACGCTTCGGCTACTTGACGAGGCTGATAGGAAGGGAAGTTTGAAGGCTTAAGAGCGTGATTGAAAAGCTTGCGCTGCAAATTCCATGCTTTTCCATATGGCAGAACAACAATAGCGGTCATCTTGGTAAATATTTCACCATACACAACCACTGTAAGAGGCCCCGAATCAGCATTACCGCCAAGAAATTTCCCAATCATCGCGTAATTAATTTTACTTACGTCGGGGTCGCGACGAGTAGTTTGCACTTCGTTTATCAAGCAGCTCAGACGCAATGGCAGGGTCAGAGATGACTAGCATGGGTGTTCGACCAATCCAAACGGAATAGAATCCACCATATTGTTTTGACCAATCGAAAAGCTTGACCCATAATTTCGCCTTTGGTAATTCGAGGATATTACCGATGAGAGGGAGCGGTGTAGGTCCAAGAGGAAGTTTGCGACCCTTTACAAAGTCCGAGATAATGAGGGCAAACAACGCCAAAATAGTGGCGATCACGAGGTAGGTAACCATATCGTACTCCATTTTAGGTAGTTCTTGTTGTTGGTATGAGTGTAAGGTGTTTAGACGGAAAGAAAGAATCAAGAAGTAACTGCTGAAGTAGCGCAAAGAAAGAACTAAATTATGAGGGGTGGGATTCAGAGATGCGTTGGCATATGGTCGCGTCAGGCCACTTAAGTTTACTCCCCACTCCTCCCATACAAAGGTGAATTGGCCTATATTGAACTTCGAAGAAAATTATTCGCCTGCGGAGTACTTCCTATTTAAGGCCTAGCTTCTATGATTTGGTGGATTTGGATGACAAGCTCGTTGAAATCTTGGAGATACAATGGTGGAAATCAGCGGGCACGAATCTATGTTTTCGGCACTCAAAAATTCATTAATGACACAACAATGGTCTAAGCTTTGAGAGATTACTTCTCTATTAAGCCTTTGTCCTCCGCATCTTCATTTTTCGACCGCAATGACTTCCTCCTCGAAGTTGAGGGTCGGTTAGATAGTGATATGACACCCGGAACGACAAAAAGCGGAGAAAGAGGAGAGCGTTTCTCCTCTTCTTATTTTGGAGCCGAAGATCCCGTATTAAACCAATGATGGCAAAGATAATAAGGTTGGGTAATATCTTCCTGCAGCAACTTTCGGGGAAACGCTGAACGCGGCTGGAAGCGATGATCAGCATAAGCAACGCGTCTTCTTAGGGATAACCTACTTGGGAACGAGCTGCATCTCCACTTCTGGGATGACTGCATTGCTGACTCCAATAATCATTCGATGAATAGGTAGTAGACGCCACAAGGTTCCAACGAATGCACCTGGACTCGGTCCAGGTTCGGGAAGACCGCTTCCTATCACCATAACCCCGGTATACTTTCATTACCGAAGTATAGAAGCTTAGATTTATAGCTTTGAAGAGTCGGAAAGCGGTGTGAGTTCTTGTATTAGGCATATGCTGTTATGTTTCTAAGTATTTGAGACTACTTGGGCATAGGCATTGATCAAAGTCCTGGGGTTATTTGAGTCCGATATATCGACCCCCATGAGCAAGGTACTTATCAGGGACATTTTGATCAACAGATTAAATTTATAATCGGAAAAAGGTGCTAGACCCGTGGGGATGCACGTCTAGTTTCCAGATGGATACTATGCACGTTCGAATAAGCTAATGCGTTCGTTGGGAGAATCCAAGCCAATGGGTCGGGTTCGCGGGTTTCTCGCATAATCACCCCTGAACACCCCAGAAACGTGTATGCCTCGGTTAGTACTTCATTTGCGGATCTTCAATCAATTTCCTGTTTTTTGATTGGCCCTTGACATATTTATTTGGTTGGTTCATCAGCGAGCTCAAACCTTGAAAGAGACGACACTCATACCTGATTCCGACTTCACAACGAGACGGTATATCACGGGATGCACTAAGCATCCACACCTATATAGATTATCGTCAGCTCAAGAGCACCACCGTTCTTTGAACATGACCATATTATCCATTCCAATGCATTCTGCGCCTTGACATGGTATATGTTGGATGTTGTCGTCAAAGTAATAAATCTGAGGTCATAAGATCACTAGAAATTCGGTATACTGGAAAGTTCACTGGTTGCGCGTTCATTGGTCTGAATTTCAAGGAGTGTACTGAAGAATGCTCAAAAAGAACAGTAGTAGTGAAAGCTAAATTTCCCTTTCTCTGTGATCGCTCCCGTCGCCTGCCGAGCCACGAAAACAAGAAAACAGGGTACATCTCCCCCGCTCAAACCGGAAATGAAAACCTTTGATCGGGCTTAGATCGAGAGCCACACTGCAAAACTCCCGTCCCGCAACCATATCTCGAGTCTGAGAAAGATACTTGCAAGACTACGTGAGGCCAAATATCAAAGTTCCTCAACGGTAACTTTGACATCTACGTTGAACTTCTTGGAGGATCCAGTAATATCCTCCTGGAGATTTCTAAAGATGAAAAGCTCAGGTTTTGGGAAGAAAGGAGGTTCGGATGGACCAACAATCAAGGGTCTCACACTGACCTAAAATACAAATGCATTAATCAGTGGTTGAAAGTGACTGTTAAGGTTCTCAGTAGCGACTCACTTGTGCACCCTCCTCCGGATCCACAATCCATCCCTTGTTACCACTATCTGCCTCTATTCTACAAACGTCAGAGGGACGAAGCCCACGATTCGAGTATAGAAAACCTACGTGTACGCATTATGATTCGGGCGAAAGGTAATCACCCATTCACCAGCCGGGGGCTCCGGTAAGAGGATGGCATAAAGTTTATCGTCAATTGACGCCACTGGGTCTCGTGCGGCTCTTAATTTGTAGTTGCCATTTGCCAATCTTTGGACGTACCACTTTAACAGTGTCAGCTTATATCCCGTCGATTGTAATGATCGAGAGAGCGGATTACCTGGACCTGGGTGCGCGGATCCTTTAGATTCACGGTCTTGATTCTTTTTGGAAGAAGAGAGAGATCCTCAAGACCACGGCCCACCACAAATCCATTATCGAGAGCAGGGCTAGTGATGGTATAGATGCCATCATTTAAGTCACCTGAAGTGATTGTCCCTAGGCTAATGGGTGCTAGGTCTGTGGGTCTCTGTTCATGGAGATAAAAGGTGTCCTTCGCTCCCTGGTGGGAAGGTGCTGTAAAAGCGGTTGATGCAAGAAGCCCAAGACAAGATAGAATAGCGCTAGACTTCATTTTGAGGAAGTAAAAACTTGAGTTATGCAATTGAGTAAGGTAAAATTGATACTTTCGAGTGAGTTGAAGAGCAATGATTCGCGGCTATCAAGTTGGGTTCATTAATTCAGCTGAATTTCGAGCATACTTATACAATACGAGGAGCTTGCAGTCGATTCACGTTCCGATTGATTGACTGGTTAGTCGCCATCCGAGATCTTGATTGCGATTCAGCTCCTGCAGAGCGGGAGAACAGATCACTCTCGATCGGACCAATCCGGAACTTCAAATAATCGTATCTGCAACATATCTCGATCACTTGATACATGCGACTTGTACCCGCAGATTACGTTGCCCATTGATATGCGTTCCTTAATTAATAATAGGTAAGAGGCTCACGAAGATTTGCTTTAATAGCGTTCCGTCCCGTCTCTAGCAGGGGGCATCCCAGCTGAAGATCATGTATGGATTGCAAAATAGACTTGGAGAAAGAATTGGTGGATTTGGGGGATGTTATAATTGGTCACGGAACTTGCTCAGAAGCTGGTTCTAAGTACTGCATATGCAAAGCTAGTCAAATATTGGTACTACCGGACTTCATGCGGGGAAAAGGCCTGTGAAATAGCAACGATTGAGACTTTTATTAAGCTTTGCAAATATCTCTTGCCCAGGGGGAAAAGAGAAGAAAAACCGGAAAATTGTATGTTTACCAAGGGTAAGAAGCAGTGTTGGATTTTTCATGATTTGACAGCGAGCAATCAACCAAGAAGCGCCTGGCAAAGACTAGCCATGCGGGCGGCTGCATGTTCGATATCGCGCTATCTTCCTTCGCAAAGATCTGCAAGACCTGCGTTAATTGAAAAGCCCTGCAATTACCTCAGTGCATGTGCTCAGGCTTCGAATTTGAATTGGGTTGATATGTCAAGATTTGTACATACTAGAATCAAAGCTTGACGCACTTTATTACTTCTTCAATACCTTTATGTGCTATCTAATAATGGAGTAGGAAGATAATTATAGAATGTAGAAAGATAGGATGAAAATGAAGAGTCCGTCCCGGAAACACTCCCTTATTCACGTCCACCCCCTTCGGAACATTGCAGCCCCATGCATACCTTTGCACATCCTCATAGTGATTGGCGCGATTGGCCTAGTAGTGGAGCTAAATTATTGGGAGGTCAGAGGCTGCCATCGTGATCGAAATAGAGAGCATCCAATACGACTTTATATTCGTTTAAGGCGCCAGTGCACGTGCGGTGACGACATTAGATTCTTCATGAGATAGTCTGAAATGATGATATGAGGAAAGAAGATGTTAAATACATTCTTTTGAGGCGATCTTGAATGAGCAAGATTTCATTCTTCTGGATTATCTATGGCCATAAGCCACTATTGACAATGCGTTAGAAGCATTTAGAAAATCCTATGGAGGAAATGGGGAATTTACATCTACGGACTGGTCATAAGCTTATCGCCCTATCACTCATGAGGCAAGTAGTTAAAATATTAGATGGTCTTTTGCTTCACATGAAGTTCATATACACTGGTTTTGTGGAGTAAACTAGATACTGGGGACTTGGGAATGTACTTAGCGGTACGGTTGGAAAGACTAATAGTTGGGACAACAGCGTTGAATTCCAGATGTCAAACAACCCGGCTAAGTTTCCTTGGCTGAAAATAAAGTTCAGAGCTCACCAGCAGATAATGTGGCTTTTCTGCTTTATGGCTAGGTCGCTATCACAAAACATAAGATCGTGATTGACAAACTCGGCATGTCTATCAGAATTAGCGATATCCCGAAGGAAAGATGAGACGACCACTACAGTTGATCCCCGATGGAAGCGATTTGAACGAGCCCGGCCCCCCCGCCTGCTGGTATCTATCCCGCACCTCCCTCTTGCCTCAGAGATTTCCCAAATTTTTTGCATATTATGTGAATAGAAGGGTTCTCACGCGTACCTGAGCTGGAGCAGGCTCTATGTGGACACCAGAAGTTCTTGTGATGGGGTTTTTTATGTGTTTATTTTTATTTTTACTATTTCCGCCCATGTCTTAAACTTTGAGGTCGGAGGCCAGCCAAGACTTTAAACGTAGGGGCCAAAAATTAAACGGATTGTGGAAATTCATCCATTCAGTGTTAAAAACTGGATGATATGTATGATTTTGATGAACGTGGTATTATTGACACTTTTGGGAATCTGCATCACCTTCGGTGCGAGCGAGGATGAAAATATTAGGAATACGGATTCGTTGAGGCATATGTGGGTGGGACGTGGAAGTTGGAGGAAATATATGCCAGCTGAAGAGGACAGACGAGTCATTGGGATTTGATGGATTCATTAGATAGAGGAAAGGAGTTTGACGAGATGGAAGACATTAGCGTATTGGGAGGTAAACGATGACCTGAATGAGCGATCCTAAGAAGCAAGATTTCATCCGCAATTTGACGGCAAGAGGTACCTACCCAGTGAGATGTTTTCACTTTTCGCTCGACGGGGCACTAGCTTGCGCTAGTTAGATTCCAAGACACTCATCTCCAAATAATGCAACACTTTACATTATTGTTCCTTTCTATGCATCAAAAATTGAAAGAGTCATCACTCCTCGCCTCCGATCGCACTTCCATGTATATTTCCCGCATATCCTGTGCTGTAGATCTTCCCGCCATCTTCACTGGGAGATTCAAAATATAGAATGACAGACATTCAACTACGCGAGGTGTATTACGACGCAAATCGCGGTTCCCACAAATCTTCAAGGATTCCATCCATACAGCGCATTGACGGAGGATATTTCCTAAATTCCCATAAACTTCTTCATTTGCAGCAGAAGGAAGCGCCAGTCTATCCATTCGTGGGACCTTGCCACGATGGAGGACGTCTCCGCAATCTCATCCCAACAAAAACTCCCCATTCCCAGAAAGAGGATGTACCCATCCATCCATACAACGACGAGATGGGGGCTTCTCCTAGATATGCAGAATCTCCTTTACCTATTAGAAACGGAGCACTTCTTCAAAGATACAACGTGTGATTATATCGTGACCACTCACGCAGCCTTGCTGATAGGGTCCTTTCTCAGAGAAGCGAGATCGGCGCCTTAACCATGTGGTAAAGAGTAAGGGGCAAGCAACCTTTATTTACCTGTTCTACGCTTCGAGAAATCTCACCGAGACATAATATGTACCTATGGTCTCAGCTGCGCATAATATATTTTAACCCTTCCCTCTTGCTTGAAGTAGTAAAGATCTTCAGCATCTAGAGTAAAACACTTGCATAAAGCCTAACAACGAATATCGCCCCAGAAAAATCCAAAATCGAGCCATGTTTGGGAATAAACCGCCCGCTGTACATTCCTCCAAATAATCTCAATAAATTTACCAGGCCTGAAATTGTCTAGACGCTAAGCCTGGCGCTTTGCCCAAAACAATTGTCATCTTGCGAGTCTGCGGGACGCAGGGACCTGCTGCTGCATGTCATTTACTTAGTCGCTGTTGGTGGCTGACGGGCTGACAGATTTGTACGACTCGAGGTTGAAGGAAGCGGCAGGCTCAAGACATATTCATGTGACTTTCGGGTGGGGAATGCCCGTTTATGGCAGATCGAAGAGACAGATTTTGTACGACCTCAAAAGGGCCAAGGTTGACGATATGCTCTCCAATATTTGAGGTAATTTGCAGCGGAAACACCTCCGTGCCAATATAATAAGATGGGAATGCCCAGCCTGGCATGCAGCTATGTCTCGCTTTAAGTACACCGCCAAACCAAATGTGGATCCTGATGGACGTTGTGTATATTGAATATCTACTGATCCCTTGCTAAGAATAAAGGTTAATATAATTGATTATAAGATAGATCTGGCGACAAATGTAGAGAGCGCGAAGAAAACACTCGAATGACTGCATGACATGTTGAGATCTTGATGAAAGTCAGATTTCCTCGATGACGGGAAATTTTACAGATACTCGACCCTGGACCCTATATGCATGCATGATACTGTGCATTGACTATTTGGATTCCGCTGCAGAGGGGAGCCGTTTTGTCATTTCACTCGACCCCTTACGTCGTCACCAACATCACGCACTTGATAAACGATTTGACCAAGTTCTAGAATCAGCCCTAACGCCACAAAAGCCTTGATTTCGGATCCTATGTAGAATGTGGGGAAGCCTGATGGTGTTGCTGCCTAACAGCGGTGTGGTAAACCCTCTGACTGACCCGAAATATGACAGATTATGAAATGGCGGCCTGGCACCCGACTTGCCGTCAATACAGGGTCAGTAAGACTCTCTGCATTTCTACCTAGCTACTTTCTTCGCACATATGGCTCGGAAAGACCAGTGAATCAGCTAGAGAGGTAAGCTGAAACTCGAAAATAAAAAATTATTCCAGGGAATTTGAACTTCGGTAACGGGCAACGGATGTATCGCCCTCGTTTCCAGCAGCCGTCAAGGCACAGTAAGATTGCCGCTGTACTACGTATGCGTATGTAGACCCTTAATCCTAAGTTCGATCGTTGTGGTCCCCTTTCCGATAAGCAAGACGCAATAACGTTGTGAAACCAAGGGAGCATCCGCAGGAGCCTCACCTACTTTCTGCCCTACACCTGTCCTTGCAGATTCGCAGATGCATTGAAGACGGTCTTTGCTTGAAGTGCCTTTCTTTCCCACGAATTAATGCCCTTCATTCCAGCCACACAAATACTAGATTCTGTGTAACGTTGGGCTTTCCCCATATCCGCAGCCGGCGCAGCGTTGAATATGCCTTACACTATCTCAAAGGATCTGATGAAGATGCAGGAATCATGTCTCGCCACCGCCGAATTAATTTCCTGGGGTAAGGGGCTGTGAGCGGGGAATCGGGCGCAATCGTTGAGAAAAGGGCGTTGATCGCAGAGGTAGATGACCGTGTGTAACTAAAATTCTCCCATTCTCCAACAACACTTTGGCGCCGGACCCCTCTGGAGAATCAAACTTACAATCTTCAACAACCATCTGGCGCTTCATCCGGTTGCAGATTTCTCATCTCAGTCAAGCGTACATGAGGTGACACAAAAGCAAAATTGGGTGCGTGCGTAACCCGTAAAATCTCCAAGCTAGTCTAGGATCCAACGCCACGCACTGGAAAATGGTCTGATTGAATAAAATCAAGTCACGTTGCGGATAGCTGGCGCAAGGCGTTGGACCCGAGTATTTGGAGACGGGCAAACAACGAATGGGATTGGGTCTAGCTGGGGGTTGGAACCAACATGCTGCAGGAAGCCGAGAAAAGGGAAGGTGGAGAATGTGGTGATCTTTGAGAGGGAGGAGGGTGTGATGATACAGGGGAAGGACCCTGGGTGCTTGTGAGTGGGGATCCACGAGGATTGTATTAGGAATTAGAGAAGAATGAGAGATTGTAAAGCTGCAAACTCTAGCGCCCGAAGAAAGAAAGACTGTCCAAAAGACTCCCGTGTGGTCTCGCGCCTCGAGATTTGTAGCCCCTCTAACTACCGATGGAGATTTCAATATTCAAAGGATCGATATGGGTGCGGGAGCAAGGTTTGAGCTTAGAGTCAGGATTCTTCAGATCCTCCATCTTACTTACATGACCAATGAGATCGATGAGTGTCTCATATTCCGGAATCATACCACACGCTCAAATCCAGAAGGGGCCGATTCAGAGAGGATATCCACAATGCCGATCCATATTTGACCCAACGGACTGGATCTCTTCAACGTATGCTTATCACTACAATATGATACGATCTTTATTGACTGTCTAGATTTTCTTTCTAGTCGAAAGATTTAACACACCATTCTTAATTTTCGTAGGAGCTTCGGTTCCGGTGCTGTAGTGAACATCCTGGTGCGTACATTCTTGTGTCGGTTAGAGTTATGCCAACTCAATGTGATGTGTCTGGTATCAGAATGAATCGATGTGCCTCGATGTTGGGGAGAGATCCCCAGCATTGCTGCAGGAGCTTGGTCTTGTATATCTGTAGGCAGATTTCCCCTTGTGAATGAAGTCTCCTTCAACGTACTTTCACTTATTCTGCATAAATTGCCACCTTCACCAACTTGTACTCCCACATCAACGATAACATTTACCTTTCCGACAACTGTAACGATAGTTTCTTTGTTGGAGAAACATCACTCGAGAATATAATGAGAGGTCGCTGTTACGCCCTCGAGACTTTCAAGTCCATGAGCATCAACATCGAGCTCAATAGTAAGATGGACTTATCATCCATGCTCAACCCCGACGAGGGTTCGCGTGTTGCTGAAGATGCAAGCTCGATGGAAGTGGACCCTTCAAATGTGCCAAGTCCTCTGCAGATGAAGCTCATGCTACCTCCAATGATGGCCGAAGCACCTGAACATATGGACATGTTGTCTGATCCAAGTGCAATGGCTTTGACGATCTTCGAGCGGTGTCAAAGCAACAGGGTTGAGAAAATCTACCCCGAGAGCGCAGAAGCAAGTCCGCAGCACTTGGTACTGTTTGATCATCAGGGGGCTGAAATATTACGAGAGGTTGTCGATTTGACCCCTCGCCTCCAAAATGAAAAAGACCAACTTTGTCGACGATTGTCGTTAGCAGAAAGCGATTCGCTGCCCTTCACGGACTGTCAAAGCTCTTCATCCAAGCGTGAATCACAATCTCCTTCGGAAAATATGGTGAAGACTCATCCACATTCTCCTACAGACTGCCAAAATCACATCAACTACCGGCCACAATCACAATCTCCCAGAGAGCATCACGCCTACATCATCAGAGGCGAAGACTATGGCTCCATTGGTGTCGACATAGGCTCACCCCCACGAGGTCGCCAACTCCCCCACCTCCCATCCATGAAATTCGACGACCCAGCAACCGCAAGCCGATATCAAGCCCCACAATATCAACTTCATCGCACTCACGATTTCGACACCATCAAACGAGAAAAACTCGCGAGACAAGAACGACAAAACTACCATTCCTATCACCGCTCCCCATCATCCGAGCACGTACACGTCGAAACACTCCAACGATCACCACACAGTGACTCTAGCTCGTCGACGCTAAGTATTGAGCTATCACAACATGCCCTCATTCACTACTCCGACCACCTCTCGCTTCTCGAGCACGCGAATAGCGAGCGTCTCCGAGCTGCACGAAAACGAAAGTATCACCGATCGCAAATCCCCTCCCCTCCTAGCCATGCCCAACCACGAACCTCTTCCTACCGCCCCAACCCCACACCCTACTACATCCCCAATGGCTCTCGAAATAATACCCGTTCCCCTAGAATCCCTGTCAAACCCCGCAAGTCAAAAGGTCACTCCAACAAAGCCTACACCCTGACACAAGTAGACTGGATGCGCTATCAAAAAGAAGACCTCTCCCTTTCCTGGAAAGACATACATTTGCTCTTCCTCACAACCTTCCCTCCAAACGACAACTCGCCCCCGCGCGAGAGCGATCAGTGTATGAGTTCGCGGTTGTATCGAGACAACGTAATTCCGATATTGGGGGTAAATGGAGGGCCGCAGTGGGATGAGAAGGGGAGCCTAGTGAGTGAACCTGCGAAAGTAAGGGATCGTACGACGGAAGAGGGGAAGAGGAAGGGGGTGCCGTATCGGTTGGTGGATAAGTATCCGTGGCGGGTGGTTGCCAACGTGGGCGGAGCGTATAATTTTGTCTCCGAGCGTGATCGTAACATCGCGAAGATGATTGAAGAGGGATTTTATAACGATCCTGAGGATCCGCATGGTCGTAAGCCCCCTATCTTCCTACTCAATCCCAATTTGTTTTTCCACTGTGATCTTGGGAAAGGGAATGCTGACGGTGTCAATAGTCAAAGAGAAATGGCGCGCCGTCCTCCGAGAAGTGGATGTGAGACATACGAAGCCGGAGCGGCAGGCTGTGGTCCCGCAGCATTATAAGGATTGGAGGGATGAGATTATGAGGTGTGAGATGGGGCAGGGACAGGTGCAGAGGATGCCCGAGTTCCAGAGGCAGGAGGCCGCTGTGGGGGAAATGAGGAGCGAGAGAAGGTGGATAGCGCCTATTCCGATTTTGTAGATGATATCTTCGTTAGTATCGATTGGAGGTGCGCTTTGGGAATTCTTTGTATTTTGGATTTTATTGGATTGGGAAGAAGTGTAGTGTGCGGAAGTCGTCATGTCACGAATTATGAAAGTCTGCAATTAATGTTATCTTCTTGTTCTGGTCTCTATAATGACATGGTAGTTTGTGACCGCACAATAGTCCCACAATACACTGACCTTAGGTGCCATCTCCTGCCCAATCTTTGTTCTTACTCTGACATGCGCAATAGAATCTTTTAAAGCCATATCCTTACAGGTAATCCGGGTTATCCCAAACATATCTATCATCACCATCCTCGAAAACCAAGTCATTGGACATAGTCTGAATCGTCCGAGTCATGCTCCTCGTCATTGTCACCTCCATTTTTTAACCAAGCGGGCTTCTTCGTCCAAGGGTATCTCGTAGCGTCGTCATCACTGTAAATTGGTTAGAGTCGTCCTTGAGCATCAAACGGCAGGAATTACCTATACGCGTTCTCATCAAACTCCTCGTTATCGGAAGAATTGCGATTTTGGTATTGATAGACATTTCGGCCATACTCGTCGTCTGAGTCGACCTCATCTTCAGGGTAGTCGGCAGTGTAGTGATCCTCAGCTGTATCCTATTAGCGACGCGTGCGCGAAGGGTCATTGGGGACAAACCGTTTTCGTCCTCTTCGTCATCCACTTCCTCCTCATGGTCCAAATCCTCCGTGTAAAACCCCTCGACATCTTTATCATTGATGACGAGCTCGCCCACATTAGCCTCACCATCCAATGCTTCAGCAGGCATACGAATATAGGTATCAATAACGTATTCCACATCACCATCCATATCGTGATCAGAGAGCTCATCAATCTCTACCTCAGACTTCTGTATGACCTCCTCAGGGTGTCGTTCTTGATAGCGTAGCGCTGGCGCCTTTGGCTTGAATTTCGATTGTTTGCGGCGGAGATGGGTATCAACGGTCTCTGTGCTTATGATTGTTGGATGAGTAGCTTCGGATTCAGCCATACTGCGACCAATTTCCTGCAGAGTGTAGGCTTGCATTTCAGCGGCCAATTGCTCGTCGTCAAGGTTCCAGGGCATTGTCAAACCTGAGGGTAAACGATTGTTTCCAGCTAAAGGACTCGGGTTTGGTACAGTTGGTGTATTGACGTGAGATTCTGCGGAGATTCTAGCAGCAAGACCTGGCTTCTTTTGCAGGCGAATTGGTTCAGGTTCAGGAGTGAGCGCCACAGACTCTCTCGGGCTGATGGGTGTTCCAACTCGGGGTGGAGCTGCACGAGACCTACATTCGACAAAGACAGTAGGTTGAGGCTTGGATACTTTGCTACCAATGACAGGGCTTTGAGACCGCGTGGGTGTAGAGGTTCGTGATATGTGAAATCTCCGGACTTGTGCTACTTGTGAGAGAGGTTCATAGCTGTTGGTTGGGATTGGGGGGGATGTAGCTGGATCTGGGACTTTTGCACCGACAGGAGGATTTAATTGTTTGGCATCTTTGAGGTTGGTCTCTTGGTGAGATTGTGCACCTAAAGCTGGGGAGCTGCCTACGCGAGGAAGCTGCTTAATCCGCCGAATGGACTGATGAGCTGGGGAAGGAGGGGTCGAGTCATTGTCTGATGGTTGTCTAGAGAATACGAAGTCGGTTGCACGTCTTTGACGCTTTCCATTGGATTCGTGAACGCCTACAATATCTGTCAGTCATGGATCTATTTAGAGAACATGTGCAGCGTACGGAGAAAGTCGACAGGCTCATCCGTAGCCTTTCTCTTAATGTGGATTGTCGTTGGAGGTAACGACATCTTGCTGCAGGGTCAATTGTGCAGGAAATCACAGGGTCGTGGAGGGTTTCACAATCAGAAGACCAGAATCCCTATGCAGCGTGTTTTGTAAAAGGGTTGAAGATCATAAGAAGATGGCAAGAAGATGGTGATATTTAGACAAAGTCAACTATTAATTACTCGACCTTCAGAAAATCATAGTTGACAATGGCCTAGCGGCCGCCCGGGCCGCATTATACCTAAGGCAGCGACTTTCCGTGGGATTGGATTGGGAACCGAGGGAACCAGGCATACAGGACAAGGTATCAGGGTAGGTAAACCTATCAGTCCAACGCTCATGGCACGCCACCCCCATGAAGATCACAATGACGGTCGAGCCCCGATGAAGCTGGGAGAGCAGTGCGGGTAGAGCTCCGTGTTCTATACAATCTTAAGGACGGGGGCGGAATTGAGAATTGAACATGAATATTCCATAGAGAACTTCAGCGTCCCGATTCTTCAAGGATAATGGTAATGGCAACATACAGCTTGATTCTATTAACTGATAACTTGACATACCGTCCTCGTCACCCTGGTTGGGGGAAGCGGCAAAAACGGCGCTCTGTGGCACATACAACTTCAGGGCTCTGATTGGTACGAATGACAGCCTACAATCACTGACATGTGCATTTTCTTCAGGGATCTCTTCAGGGATCTCTTAGGGTTGCTTCGGGGGTGACGCTTCTACCAAGGAATCCAGGCGGGGGGGAAAAGGGAAAAGGGAAAAGATATATGAGTGGAATGCCATGGAAATCCATGAAAGATGACCCGACGTAATTTTATTAACATGGTAAAAGAGAGAGGCCTTAATTGAGCTTCCATCATATTTATTTGCTATTCAACCCTTATTAGTATCCATCATTGAAACATCACAATTGTTGAGCTTTGGATTGTGCCACTATTTCCCGCCTCTGATACCTACCACCTACCTTAGTGCCTTGTGCTGGTGGTGCCTTGTGCCTTGTTTTCCCTCCTCCAGCCTTGTCATCAGCCCTGTCCAGGAAGAACCAAGAAAACAAACAACCGACAACGCATCTTCTTGTCGCTATTCAATCTCCACTGTAGATGGGCTTGTCATCGGGCGACCTAGGAACACGGTGATTGATATTGAAGATACAGCTGTGCGATATTGGTAAGTAGGATTGGTGTCGCGCAGAGCTGCTTCTCGACGTCGTCGGCGATCTGATCGTATGATTTTGCCCAACATTTATTTTCCGGCGTCTCTCTCTCATCCCAACTTTCACTTACACCTGTGCACAATAGCAGAGGCTTCAGCTTGCCACTAGGTCATTGGGTAATTTGGACGAAGTGACTGGCTCCTTCCTCACTGGGGGCGCACAACACCCAGCTGATTGAGTTATCCCTCTTCCGCTGTACCTCGACTGCCCAACATCGAAACACAACCAAGTCCTTGCGGCATATCCCCCCCAAAGAATTGCCCCCCCATGGCACCTAAGAAGGTTTCTGTGACGGTCCAATATTCGAGGCCGGGGACCATACCACCCATCTACCTCGCTGGTTCCTTCTCCGAGCCAGCATGGCATCTTCAAGAGATGCAGCACACAATCAACGAGCATAACGAATACGGATACCACAAGGAAGTTGAAGTCGAGGAGGGGAAAGAATATCAATACAAATTTCGAATTGGAGACGGGGATTGGTGGATGCTGAATGAGGATTCCCCTACGGGTACGGCATCTGCAGACGCGATGTGTTTTTCTTGGAGTTCTTGATAAGTTCCGGTATGGATAGACTGACCGTTGCGTATTTACAGTAACCGATGACATCGGAAATCGAAATAATCTCCTCGTTGTCCCTCTGCATGAAGAAGCTACAAAGGTACCCGAAGAGGTCACTACAGCACCGGTGGTCACGCAATCAGAATCTGCATCAAACCCCGACAAGATGGAGTCGATATCCAAAATTGAGGTTTCTGCCACAGAGCAGTCACCTGAGAAAGCAGAAGAAATCGAAGGGGTTCCAGTTCGTGAGAAAGATAGCACATGCAACTCAAAAGATGAGCTGTCATCACCAACCTTGGTAGTAGAGAAGGTCGATTCCGGGCCTCGTCATGGAGATGATTTTGGTACCAATGCCACTTTCGCACAGAAAGATGCACATAAATTACATGCGCAAGATACGGAACCAGATCGGGTTATCCTCAGGACGCCTACTCCAGAGTTGGCGAGTGTTGCTGCAGAGGTTGCAGACTCAGCTGCGGCTCTTGATCGAGAACAACCTACACCTCCTATTTCCGACGAAGAAGCTGGCCGGATCGGTTTCAGGCGCATGTCGCAGACTCCTATCCCTGAGGTGGCTGATACGGCAGCAGAAGTTGCTGAATCTGCCGCTATCGTGTATAAAGATGACCTTGTGGTAAGTTCCAAGCCGATTAATCGTGTTGGAGATAGAGGTCTAATAATTTATTCAGCTCAAGATTGAAATGCCACCGTCGGTCGACATTGATGAATTGGAAGAAACACCATCCGGTCAAATCACACCATGGGAGGAGCGCGCCCCAAAGTTCTCCCACGAATGCCCAACACCTCCAGGAATAGAGGATCAACCAGCTTCGAAAGAATACCTTGAGTATAAACCACCATATGATCCATACAATGAAGAATTCGATCCCAATGACCCTACTATTGAAGAATTTCCTTGTGAGCGTAAAGCAATACTGGAAGCTGTTAGATCGACCGCGCGCCGTTTGAGCGAGGATCAGGTTTCGTTTGAAGGTGTCCCTCATTCTCCTGTTGTTGGAGCCAACTACCATCCCGAACGTCTAGATCTCCCCTCACCATCACCAAACATTCTTGCTAAGAATGATGAACGCTCGCCTTCTCTCGATTCTATTCCAGAGGAACATGGCTACCAAGAGGAGCTACTTGCTACTCTTCCTACCGCCATGGAGCAATTGAAGGAGAAGCCTGACTATGAAGGTGTTGGAAATGGCACTGCTGAGGAATTCAAGGGCGACAACTCTGCAATCCATGCCAAGGAGTCATCAGGCCTTTCGGAAGGACAAATGGATGGATCATTTATCTCTCCTAACCCCGTTCAACTTCCCGTCACACCCTTCGTCCACGATAACAGCAAGCAGCTAGGTGAACCGGATACGGATAGTATACCTGAGATCCAACAAATTGCCACTCCGCCAGATGGACCAAGTATTGTAGTCCAACCTGCCACTCCGGGAACGAGTCTCTTAAATCGAGTCAGCGACCGCAGCGATCCTTTCAATGGACCTATCGACGCCGCAAAAGCCTCCGCAATCGAAGAAGAGAACGGTCGCAAACAGCTTACATCTCGCAAATCGGTCAAACCCAATGAGGAACGACCACTTACACCAACCTCGATGCGATCTGCCGGCAAAGATGCAAATTCAAAGAATTTTTTGAAGAGTTTCCTTAAGATCGTCTTCGTTGATTGGATTGGAGGTCTCATCATGAGACTCTGCGGTGGAGGGCGTCATACGTAAGGCACTCACTTACTATATCTCAATTTTGCTTCTACTCCTATCCTTGTTTCATGACAGCCGGCAATGCTGATAGATCGGTACATCGCATACAGCGTTCTTGCAATATCCGCACTCCTCATCATCACCATTGGGCCTGCTCTTTATTTTCAGTCTCACACTGCACATACTTCTCCGCCATCCAAAATACACGATACCCGATAGATTGATTGCTCTTGGCTTCATCACCCTCAATCCTCAGACTCAATGCTGGACTGTCGAGGGAGGAGCATATTATGAATTGTATGATATAATGTTTGCTGTTCAGAAAATGATTATGAATGAATGGATTATGAAGGTTTTCCGTGGGAGGTGATGTTCGAGCGGGTGATGCTAATTTAGTGATGGTCCATTCTAGTCTTCTAGTCCAAGGTCGAGCTCCCTAACTTATCCACCCTTCTGTAACAAAGACCTTTCTGTTTTGGCCTCTGCTTAATTCCTAGCGAACTCCGTAAATTGTACCTCAATTTCATCTCAAACCCCCAGGATCTCTATCCAAAGCAGCCAAATGTACCCCCATCTTCTTTCTTTGGCCCCTCCCCAACCCTCTTGAAGCCGGTGAAATTGTTTTCACCATACCATTCACCAACACGTTTTTAGATTTAAAGTTCCAAAAATAATCTCCACTGAGACCATCTTCGCTGCGTTTATCATCTCTTGCTTCCTTCTCTGATATTTCTGAAGTTTTTGAGGTCATCCTAATGAAGACTCTGTCGTAGTGGGATTCCGGAAGTAACATCATAGGATTGAATAACGAGACCGTGGGGATATTGGAAGGAGTCTCATGCGAAATTCTTCATTCTGAGCGCGATGAAGAGATCTCTAGCCTTCCCAGAATGTATGTTCCATATCTACAAGATAGGGCTGCAGGAGTTTGCAGATCGAGTTCAGGAAGAAAAGTTGTTGATAATGTAAAGAATTGATCATGAGTTGATTTCTCCTCGTGGTTAGATAAGGAACCAGACTCTACCGCTTCATTCTGGAACGGGTGAAGCCGACTTCCAATTTCGAGCGCGACGAAGTCTCATGCTCTTCTCTTGGGCATGTTTCCTTCCTATCTAATGCAAGTCAATATAATATCCGAAGAGAAAACTTGTACTCCGCTTCCTTTAGTCAAGTTATTATACTATAAGGACTGTTGAGGCTATTGCTGTGCGCCTATGGGAGCAGAATTACAGAGGTGTCTTGCCGGTTGGGAGAGTAACTTCCAGCCCAGGTTCCAAAGCTCTGGAAGCGTTTTGTTACCGCTTAATAGGATCATATACATGGCCAGTGTGGTACAAATATTAGACTTGCGAGGAATCAGTTATGAAGGGCTTGGGATTAGACTCAGCAGTAAGTTTTTGCGATGCAGGTTGATGTAGATGTGAACATGATTTTGAAAAACGCAGAGATTTCCGATAGTCAGCTGAAAGCTCTTCTTCGCGGAAATGAGGTTGGGGATATTTGCAAGGAGGTAGGGGTAAAATGGACGATTTGAATGGCTTGCTAGAGAAGTTGCTTTTTGCGGAGAAGGAGATTAACCGCCAAATAGGCTTGAATAATTATATGGATGGTTGCAGTACAAGGGTCCAGGGTTGATGAATGATTTCACCTTGGCCAACGTGTATACTTGGGAGGCAGGACGAGACTTTTGGAGAAGCATGGGTGTTGCTGTGCCTGAATGATGCCTATTCTAGAGTGTGACTTGGGAGACTTTGTAGCTTGACTTAATAAATGTTGTCTCTTTAATCAGCAAGAATACAGATTTTGAATTGAGTTCATCTTTGCCTCATACAAAAGAAGTTAAAGATACCATTCTTTACTGTCAAATTATAGGAAATGGAGAAAGTTTATCGCCACTAACAAAAAGTAGCGAGTACTGTGTAACATTGGATGGCTTTTCTCGAGGGCGTTCTGTCTTCATCATCTAAAAGAACACAGGTAAGTACACCAGCTTTTCAGCTCACGCTGGCCAAACTACGCTCTGAATTCTGCTGATTCTCCTCAATACTTAAATCCACTCTTGCCTGTTCTTCTCTGCTGGCTATTCCTCCAGCGTCCTTCGCCTCAGTTTTGAGGTCATAAACAGTTTTATGTATGCGGTAAACGTTTCTACACGTCAACATGCCAAGCTGTGACTTCAAAAAGACATCAGAGTAAAATTAAAAACTCTCAATCAAAAAGTACTAAAATTTATGGACCTCAATCTCAATCTCAGATTAAATGCAAAACCAACATTTTTTCCATAAAGCTTGTTATTTTCTAAGCTTCTACCTTGGGTCCCTTTACTCCTTGATCAACGTTACTATTACTGCTTCTGTGCTTTGAACTGTAACTAGAACTTTTCCGTCACGAGAGTTTACAACTGTTGTGTCATTCTTTACCACCGTTCCCAGACCACCGTTTGGTACGTCCCAACTTCTCCCGGCCCAAGTGATATGAGACGTACTATCCGCCCCCGGCCCTGTTAAGAGCTCAACACGGGCACTCACGACATCACTGGGCACCTCTAGATTAAAGGAGCGAAAAGGACGGTCATATGGAGTTGTCTCGTTCCACTCCTCGAGGTTGATAACCACGTATTTTGACAGGATAGATTCTGTATACATTGCGTATATGGATAGGTTCCAGAGTGCGAGGCTCACGGGCTTGATTTGCATGCGCGGAGAGGTACCAATAGCCGCCGCCACCAACAGTTGGCCATAGAAAGGAGGGCGCACTTCCGTTGGAGTGAAGTCGGAATATCCGAACGTTGTCCCTTGGTGCATGTAGACCCGCTTTACATTCTACAGAGAATCAGGGTTTGTTCTGGCAGGGGCAAGAGCGAAAACGTACAATTGACATGGCATACAACATATAATCGCACACCCAGAGGGAGTTACCGAACGCGCTCACGTCAGCCTGGTTGCCAATGTTGATATAGTCGCTATTCGTCTCGCCAAGGACAAGAGGGATATTGGGATAGCTGGTCGCCAGATACTTTATGGCTGGGGTGAGGACATCAAGGGTGCTGGCCGTATTTGTGTGGTTCATAAAAAAATCTGCTATTGTCAGCCGCGATTAAGAGAAGTTGGTATACTATGTCTTTGCTAGCATACGTTGACGAGATGGATTTGCGCCTGCTGGATATCTAAAGCAGTGCAATAATAATAATTAGTGAGGAACTTGAACAACCGCAAGGTGAGTTACATATGTAGAGAAGCGGATTTTATAAATCCGTCTTGGTCGACGTGGCTGGTATTGAAGGCGGAAATCCTAACAAAATCAGTACAGCCCTTATTCAGAGTGGAGGAGCTTGTCCGTACACATCGAACGACGAACTGCCAAACGGGCCGAGAAAATAAGTCAAACCCTGAAATGAAGTCCGAGGATTAATGCCGTACTGGTTCCCAGTCAACACGTTCTCGGACACAGCAGTAGCAATTTGACGCCACTCTCCGACATAGTCATCTTGAGAGTAGTTTGCGGGACGATACCCCTGGAAGTTATACACATTAGGTTCATTGCCTATTTCAAAGGACTCTAAGTTCCCCTTAATATAGCTGAGAGCAATTTTTGCCTCTGCAACTGCATTAGGGACCCGGTTAGGCCCGAGATCTGCATTAGCCAAATCGAAGTGGAATCTACTTCCTGGGAAGTTATAAAAACCCTCAAAATAGGTAGGGCCGATTGCTTCGGTTTTTGGAACTCCGTCCTGACCCTCTTGTGTGATATTTAGAGCAATTTTTTGGCTAGGGATAAAGGTTGTATGATCACTGCTCTAGTACTTAGCGCCTCGCGTCCTGCAGACGCTAACGGGATAGAGAGAGAACATCGTATCAGGAAATAGACATAGCTTACGAACTAGTACCCCCGACGCGAATGTAAGGTGCTTTTCCAGTCGATTTTGCAAGCACACGGAGCAGTGTCCGCGTAAACAGATTTGGCGTTGTCAAGTTTCCTATTATGTGGGTCAGGGTATGCAAATAACATACACCGGGCTGGGTTCCGTACCGGCATACTCGGGAAAGAAATGAGCGGCGATGGAGAAAGATACGAAGCCATTATCAATGTAGTTTGAGACTCCTGAAGGCGCTCTTACTGGTGCAGAGAGCACTTGCGGGTTCGAACAAGAACCTGCCCCCGCCAACGCTACCAAACAGAGTGCCGCAGCCAACATTGTGCTGGGAAAGATAGGACGTGAGCTCACCGCAGACGAAAGCTATGAGAGTTGCAAGAAGGAGGACAATGCCTGGTGCGGAAATTTCCATTGCGGAGAGAGGCCAAGTTAAGTAATCATCTACGGAGTAGAGTTGCGCCGATCAGGGCTTAGGATACATTCGCACCCAGAGTAATTAGTAAGATTCGCATCCCCATTAAGTTAGTTAACTACCACCAGTGGATGTCAGAATTGATGGCACAGGCACATACTTAAGCGAAACTCCAAAATACTCAATTTCTTCTTCTATATTACTATAACGCGCTCTCCCACTAGATTCCACTGCTAATTTACATCGATTAGGCATCTCAGATATACGCGCACGAAATTTTTCCATTATAATGTTGCTCCATTGCTAATGTGGTGTTTCAGCTAAAGTGGCGCCTGTGCCATCAATCCCGACATCCACTGGTGCTATTGGTGCTACCGTATTTCTGCTTAGTCATCAGTCCTGTAGAATCTCCAAATTCCGCGACCCAGCCCTGAGGATCTCATAACGGCTAATCCCGAGTAAGCCTCTGGCCTTTGTTTTGCCCCCAATCGGTTCAGTTTGCTCGACTTGCATCCTATACCTCTGGCAAATATTCTTTGCTCTGTCACAGAAATGAATAGTAAGGATCTTTATTAGCTCTAACACCTGAACAAGTATGCTTAGCGTTACCGCCGAGCATCTGCTACTGTCGTTGTGACTGATACAGCGCCAGCAATGCAGAAACCAATTGTGTCATCGGGAGGCATTTCTCTTAATTGCGTCATCAGGGGTGCATGTCACGGAGCTACGCGGCACTGACGGTAAAAATGCAGTAGACTCTATTCTTAGAATAATAGGTACAGAAGAAGGTGCTACGGAAGCGTCGGACGAGCTTAAAACTATAAACCCTTACATAAGCGGGCTAGCCGTAGTAGACTGCCTACGAGTCCATGACAGTGCATGAGCCTGAGGGGGGTAATAATAGGAAGTGGAGGAATGAGAGCCAAGCTGAATTCTTTTCGTATCTTGGGCAATCCAATATCGTCACAATACTTCGTAGAGTCAAACATCTTCACTCTCTGCAGAGCTTCAAGGAATATACATCATTTAAATTTGGGCGGCAGCACTTAATATTCTCGTGTTTTGTTCCATCCAAGCCCAGCAATTTTTAGCTTAGACACAAGGATACTTAGCTTTGCTGCCCTTGTCCCTGAAATGCTCAGCGACTAATCACTTGGCGGCAACACTAAATATCCTTGTTTTTCTGCAGGCGGCAAAGCTATTGTCTCTGGTGGTATCTGGCCAGGAATCCAATGGGGAACTAAGCTGGGAATTAGACCGTGGATTGTCATCTTATATTGCTTTCGTTGATAACTTCTCCTGCCAAATACCGTGTACTAGTCTTCTTTGGGGTCTTTGAGAAGCCCTCCTAGTCACCTTATTTCGCTTTGCAGTACCACTCCTGGTAATTGATCACGTGTATAACACGCTCACGCGTCGCGCGTCGTGATAGATACTCTTGATATACTTTGAGAGAGCAGTTAAGGGTAGAGAGAGGACCAATTAAGCATATGTCCTGAGCATAGCGAAAATGGCAGCATCCGAAGACTCTCTCACCTTACCAGCGGCTATGCCACGAGGCCTTGACTTCGCAATCTTCCCTCGCCTAATTGAGCATATGCCAGACTTCCGTGTACTGTACTGCAATGTGCGCAAGCAAGCCAAGCGCTCCCCCACGCCACTCGACCGAGATCCACAAGGTCCCCGCTGCACGGCGCCGACCTGTAGTACAGTTTTGTCTCACCCTAGATGTGGTTGATACAAAGTCAGATCTCCGTCTTCCGCCAGACGGACCAGCTACCCCGGACTCTACCCCGGTCCCCCGACGGCTACGCTTGCACCTGCTGGATCCGGCAACACACGATCACCAGTCACCCCATTCAATACCCAGTAAGCCAGACCAGATACCGCCAGGTCAAACTCCAGAGCCGGTACCCTCCTAGCAGTCGGGCACAGTATTGGACTGTCAAAACTGCCACCGCTACAGATCCCTCGGACCAGGTAGCGAACGTTGTAGCTATTGATCTAGAAAGCGCTGTGACGCTTGAGGCTCTCGAGGATCAGGAGCGACAACGTCTAGAGTTGCTCGAGAATGATCATATTGCTGGCGATGCGGAGATAGAAGACGACGAAACAACACCCTGGCTACAGTATACGAAATGGCCTGAGCAGTTCGCCGGTCGCCCAATGGATATCATCACTGCAGCTGCATGCCGGCCTGAGGGCTGCCCTATCCAAGACTACTACACCGTAGGGTATTGGGATGGGGAAGCTGTGGTTAGCTCACTTGAAAACGAAAGTAGAGTACAGCAGCTTGCACGACTTCTTGACGGGGTATTTGATCGCTGTGAAAAGACGCTCGAACGTACTCCGCATATGCTACAATGCTGGCTCAAGGGCTACAATCAGCATCGCTTCTATCCTAAGCCATTTAGAGCCTTGCAGAAGCCAGAGAGCCGGCGCCGGTATCGCAGTCGATGGAAGCGCTTCATTCTTATTTTTTTTTTTGTTCTATCATACACAAAAAGAGCAAAATCAAAGCCAACGCCTTCCCCCCTTCCCCCCCAAAAAAAGAAAAAACAATTTCCAGCTCAAAGTGTTCAAGTCAAACTATGCTGACTCCAATTGCGTTGCTTTGACATTTTTCGGACCTTGGGGAAAGTCATTGATAATTTTTGCCACATCATCAGCTACTGTCTTTTCTTGTCCCGGAGATACATTATAAATCTGCAAGTACCACTCAAACTTATTACCCACTGTGTGTACCTCGTTCCCCTTGATTTCGTTTGGAAACTTTTTGTAAACTTCTTTATTCAAAGCTTTTTGTCGATACCATGCACCTTCGCCTGTATTTTGGGGTAGAGTGTTAGGGCCACTTGTTAATATGGTTAGTTCCTTAGTCTCCACACTGAGATAGAAGTTAGTCTAAGTCATCGAAGTGCCCATAGAAGAACAAAAGAGGCTTGCTGCCCTGTTTACTTACTGGAGTTGATAGGTGATTGATGTGCCCCACGCTTCAGGGGCAGGGAGCGGAGGAGGTGCTGGTAGAGCAGTAGTGTGAAATGCAAAGCAGATAAGAATAATGGTGGGGAATTGACAATACATAATGAATGGTGGAGCGGGTTCGGCAATTTTCACAAGGATTGTTGTCTTTGGTAAAGTATTGGTTGTCTTATAGCTTCAAGTCTGGTCTGATAATAAAAGAAAAATACAATCAAAAAGCGAATATCAGTGGATTTAAATAATCTTTTGAACTGATGGCAGAAAGCTCCTGTACCGTGCACAGAATTTTCCTCTTTATTCATCAAGGATCATCATCCTGTCTCGGTAATTCCTAACTATTTCAAGCAGACACTTAGACTTAGAGGATTGATCCTGATTCCTGTCTCGGTGAGTCCTAACTCTTTGAAGTCTTAGTCTCGGTGGGTCCTAGCTCTTTGGAGTCTTAGTCTCGGTTACTAGTGAGCTGCTATACCTCCTACTCTCTAAAAATAGAAATAGAAATCTATACACAGCCTTAAAATACAAAATCCTTTTGAATCAATGTAATCATTTTAATAGGATTATTATACTAATGTATAAAAATAAAGGCTTCTCCAAAAATATAAATAGTAATCTTGTATACAGCCACGATTTGCCTTAAAATAGAAATATGGAAGGATTTACCCTTGAGGAGGCTTGGACTAGCCCGAGTGCATGTAAATCCTGCTAATGGCTTGTTACACTGCCTAAGAGGGTTACGGCCCAAAAAACAGCATTCTTGTGCAATATACTTAGATCTGTATATTGTGGTGGAGATCTAGCTACGGCTTGAATTTCGGACCGTTTGTGAGCCATTGATTAAGGATGTACAAATAGTCAGCTGACTATACAAATTCATATAATCACATAACTATATCTTAACCATAAATCAGTTTTTAATTTCCCTCCTTCGAAAGCCTAAGTCCAGCGCAATCGTAGCTAATAATTCAATTAGTTATTTCTTAGGGATTCTTCTAAATTCATATCTGGTCTTCAGTCAATAAGAAAACTGCAATTATATATTCTATTATTTAAAGAAATACCTAGTCTAGCTTCACTATTTGAAGCTCTTTGTAATATTATATACTTTATTTTTCTTTATTTCCAGAGGAATATTTCTAGATACTTTATTTCTAAGAAGAATCTGTTTATTATATATATCAATAATTTAATAAAGAAAATCTTAATAAATAAATCAGATTACAATATTCTGATCAATGAAATTGTTGTATTCAAATCGTATCAAAAATTTCGATTTTTTTTTAATAATAGTCTTCTAAAAGTAGATTAAAACTAGAGTAAATATATATAAATAAGAATTGATTCTAATTAAATATATTATAATTATATTTATTTATAATAATATATATAACTTTATAATTTAATTAAATATTCTATATATTTATTTATTAGACAGTATTGCTATAGCAATACTATTGGCCTGTAATATGTCACGTGATAACATACTCTTATATATACAATGTCAGTATTTAGATTAGCTGTAGTATCTTTAGAAATTGTAGAGATATTAATAGTTTATATAAATTACCTTTAAACTCTGAAATTAAAAAAGTAAAGATTAATATAATATTGTTATACTATATAACCCTTAGGGTTAGGGTTAGGGTTAGGGTTAGGGTTAGGGTTAGGGTTAGGGTTAGGGTTAG
>Ga0182030_10004138_pt1 | contig 30891 bp, 42 predicted proteins | sample 812S3MmetaG_FD_121299 | JGI IMG/M metagenome (GOLD analysis project Ga0182030, IMG submission 121299) | Permafrost microbial communities from Stordalen Mire, Sweden - 812S3M metaG (Illumina Assembly) | ecosystem: Environmental > Terrestrial > Soil > Wetlands > Permafrost | place: Sweden...
ACCGTTCTTCCTATCCGTCCGCACAGCTGATGTACGGTTTGACCACAAAAATGACAAAAAGGTTGGACATCTCCCCGACATGCGCTCTTTCTGGGGAACCGACGGGTGGAATAATCGGCAGATTGTTAAACCATCGGTGGACATGTGGAGAGCGAAGGGCATCACAGGGCAATGCTTCGGATTAAAGACTTTGACGAAAGGGGGAGTCTTGGTAAATGCGTGTGTAGCGAAGGTGGCCAATAATCCGTTGGATGCGGATGGGAATACGAATTATGAGGACATTGAGGAGGGAGTTCTGGACAGTATGGAGTTTAGGATGTTTATGAAGACTGTTATCAGAGATTAATTTCTTGTGAGACTTGGTATGGAGCTTGGGAATTGAAGGGTGTGGACGCTCGGGTATGGGTCTCTTGGTGTTGGGTTCTTAAAAGGGGTGGTGGTGTTCGAGTGGGGCTTTATTAGCGCTGGACTTTCTTTGGCGTTGGGTGGGTGGACTGGCTTCCTCTATTCCCTTTGTATATAAATTAGTCTCTTCCTTTTTTCCTAGCTCCAAAATAGTCACTCATTACCTAAGCTTTGATTGTCTCAATTATAGCCTCTATACGAATTAAAGGACCTTTTACTTCTGGAAATTAATGTCGTTTCCCGGAATTTGCTTGTTGATAACGATGATGAGAGCTCGAATGAGATACTTGGTATTGTAGGGTTCGGTCCTCATGACAGGCTCAGCAGCACGAATTGACCAATTCAGCAGTAAATGGTCAAGTGATTTACGTCGGCTAATCTCAACGATAGTTTGAGTATTTCTCTAAATCTACCTAATTGTATGTATGGGGTTTAATGCACGATGGAAAGTTCTCGCTTCCACAAACACACCCTTCAAAGCTTCCAGATGACCAAGGTCTCTCAATGTTTCAAAGGAGTTCAAGAAGTTGAGAATACTTTACACAAATCAATTAAAAATTCAAGGCACTTGTAAACGCAGGGGGGAAATTCCGTGCTCAAAGTTTGGAAATCCTAGAAACACGGATATAGTCAATCAGTCACTTATAGATTGGCTTGCCGAACCAACTAGATGACTGATACTCACATCGGTGAATGTGCCCCTCCCAGCCTCTTTCTCGTGTACTTTCTTATCAGCACTAAAGACGATCCTCCAAATTAGAGCCATGCTGAAATACCTACCGCACCCATCGAGTCCCCAGTACTAGGCTGGTCGCTTGAACAATTATGAGAATACGCGATGATAAAATTTCAAGAACGAAGGGAAATTCGGCTCTTTTGTTTCTATTTTGATGGAAGATCGGGCTTAAGGGGATGAGAAATGCTGTATTATTTCGATTTATCTAGGATCCGACTTGAGAGTAAATATCTTTATTTATTTGAAGTTTTGATTTCCGTTGATATCAGATTAATAGAGTTAAAAGAAGGAAAGGGTTACAGCTGGAGGGATTATGGAGGCAAAGCACATATAAAGGAGAGTGTGATCGAGTCTATGGGCCCGGACTTCAATATAAAAGATGGGCTAGATCCAGACTCCTTGATCAGAGAACAAACAAAGGGAAGCGATATAGTCAGGAGAATTGATTCTTCATATTCTATGGTAATGAATATTGGCACGCAATTTGTTCCTCGTGGCATAAAGCAGCTCGCAAGACGGCGACTTTCCGTCAACTAGCCCCTACCCATCTTTGCTTAGCTTCTTTAGGGCTGTGATAAAAGTGCTAGAGCTCCGCAACTATCATCCCAAGGCAATTTCAGCCGCGGTCGGCATTTATTATTTAGCTAGGGCATGCTTAGTGTAACGGGCGGCTTCCTGCAGCTTGATTTGCTGTATGAGGTATCCACAACGGCCACGTAAGCCTACAATAGCTAATGAATATCCAAGCTTATGAGGGCTGGATTCACTTCGGGCCCTAAGAAGTGTGTAACGGTCCATTACCCCGCGCCCACAGTAAGGTAGTATTTACATTCACTCGGTAAAATAATTTCTTCTTTAGTCGTCACCCATTCAATTTTGGAACACATCCGCTTTTCTTTCATAGTTAGGCTTTCAAGCATTATGTCCGTCTCCGGTAAAGTAGTCATCGTAACAGGCGGAGCCTCAGGAATCGGTTTCGCCACCGCGAAGCTCTTCCTCGAATCTGGTGCCAAAGTCGGCGTTTTGGACATCCAGCAAAATGACGAATTGTCTGGCAATGAGAACATCCTTTTTCTGAAAACCGATGTTACATCGGAAGAAAGTGTGAATCATGCGTACAATGAGGTCATCTCAAAGTTTAGAAAGTTAGATATACTCGTCAATAATGCGGGTATCATGGACAAAATGCGTATGTTACTCGATACCAAGTCCCTAGGACGGGAACTCAATGATTTCTAGAAAGAACAGCGGACGTGTCAAACGAGTTGTGGGATCGAATCATTGCGATTAATGTCACGGGTCCTATGTACTTAAGTCGCCTCGCAATAAAGACGTTCATGTCACAAGACACGAGAGGAAGTATAGTGAACGTCTGCTCGACCGCTGCGATACGTGGTACAGCAGCTGGGACCGCGTACACCGTGAGCAAACATGCACTTTTGGGACTTTCGCGGAGCACTTCTTGGGGATATGCTAAAGATAAAATTCGTTGTAATGCTGTTATTCCTGGAGGTAAGCAATGACAAGCAATTCCTGTCTTATTTGTATAATACTTAGACAAATTTCCAGGTGTGATCACTCCGATTATGAAGGATGTAACGGTCGATGATGATGGCCGGGCGGTGGTGCAACCTTTTACGGACTTAATTCCTGATTATTGCCAACCAAATGATATTGCAGCAGCGATTCTTTTCGCCGCCACATCTCCAGGGTTGAATGCAGCCGAGATTACGGTTGATCACGGGTGGACTGCTTAAATTTTCAAATGAAAGCAGTCGAAATGGTCGATATTTTACTCTTGTCTCTGGACTGGGTAGTCGAATCAATAAAAAATGAGGCCAGCACTCCTAATCTCATGGTACTATCTACGCGAAGCGACAACTGTCTTTATTCGCAGTTGTTTTTGTCTTGCTTCAGATTTTCCTCTTGCCAACATGAGATTCAACTAATTGCGACATTTAAAAGAAGATGTGTGGTAGATTGCATCTACGAAATGTGTACTCTCGACTTGCAGTTGGCTGTATGCGCTGTATGCGCTGTATGCGCTGTATTTCCTTAACCTCGGCCTTTGCCTCAGTAAGTGTGACCTCGTCGTGTTCCTTACATCTCTTTGGTAGATAGCAACCAGGTCATTGCCCCCGATTATTGCAGCCACTTCTTCCAAATTTCCATGAACATATTGTCAGCAAAGCGTTCTCCGGGTAGAGGAACTTTCATGAACCAGAGAATGGAGACGTATACCCAAAATAAAACGGAACTTACTTGTTCAAAGTGTCGGAGAAAGTGAAATACATAATTGCAGCACCGGTTACTGCACATAAAATGAAAAACATGTAAAATTCCCATCCAATGCTCGCAAAAGCCACTGGAGCTACTTCAGTCCACATGAAGTTTGAGAAACCGGATTGGAATTTAGCGGATGTGGTGACTGGAGAGGTATGAGGTACTTACGTGGACGTTTAATGGCAACATAACCTATGGGTGGATATAATTAGAAGAATTTTGAGGAAGGTGTGGGAAATGTTGCGTTATTAACGATCGGATTCCTGGTGGAGAGAATGGCAGAGGAGAGACAGGAGGGGTGTCGGCGCCAGTGTCATTTATTAAGCTCTGCGATAAGACTGTGGAAGAGTATACAACTTGAAATTGCTTTTTCGAATATTATTGCTGCGATGCAAATCGTGTCAATCACGTCTCGTTTCTCAATGTAGAAGCTGCCCGATCTCACTTCGCTTAACCCCTTTTCCTCGCGCCCCTATTAGCGTGCTCAGCAGTTGAATTGTTGGGCACAAGGAAAAATAGAGGTGAAAAGATAATTAATGCTTCTATGTTAGTAGCTTTGCTTTGATATTTAACGCTTATATATGACATGATTAGTGGTTTAATGATATTTGGGCACAGGGACTCAGGCTAGAAACAATGGAGAACTCCTTTTATTTGATCCGTCTACACTATCTCGAAGTTTGTCGCGGGTTATATATACCTCTCCCGAAATTCCCCACCAATTTCCAGGCCTATTGCATATCCCTTCTCCAAATCAGCGCTATTTAGAACAAGCCTTGGATATGTTCTTCAAATCACTGACCTTTCATTTACCATATAACGCGGAGATACGCGGGAATATTAGGCCTAAGATGATCGCAAATATGTTATAGCTACATGATAGAATTACTGACCTCGCAAAAGTGCGTCCTTCAATGAACTGGAAAAGGGGGGTGGGGCTAGCTCCCTGTACTCGTATTTTGCAAGTCGGTTCAATAATATCAAATGATACTTTAACCTTCCGGTTGCCGCTGGCTCTAAATTGCGTTTGTTAAATGCACGCATCACTCTCTGAGTATAAAATTCTGTGTATGATTTCATATCTACATATCACTTTACTTTTAGCTATAGCTTTGAGGAAAGCAATCTTCCTCAAGAGTCTTCATGCATTACCGGCTACAACTCTAAGCCATCAAAGACAGAATCCCCAATATCTAGACCGCCAAATACCTTTTTGGTGTAAAATCTCTTACTGATCTGTAAGTTGAAGAGAATTTTACAGAAACGAAGCTGTCAAGATATTTATAGATATTGGACGACCATACAGTGGAGGATATGTGTGGCTGGTTCCTCCATACTGCTACCTTGGCTACGCAAAAAGCACAATACGTTGATCTTAGATAGGACGATACACTTAACTGCAAAGAAGGGGTTGAAATATTGCTGAGGTTGAAATGTAATTGCAGTGTCTTACCGAATTTCTGTGAAATGGCAGTAGCGTTGCGGCGCTGGTTTTATGATACCCTGGGATAGGTTTCTTTTTAACGGGGATATTTGGCAGGCCTGTCTTTTAGTTTGTGGACGAAGTCATACTCGACTATTGACGTGACCTCTCGTTATATAATTAATTAGCTTAGCATTAATGATCGTCGGTGGAGAATACCATGATTGCCTTGTAAAACTCTCGTTTTAGCAACTGATAAAATGATTGCCACAACATACGCTTCCAATGATAGATGACACTCTGGATCTGTAAGTCATTATCTAAAAGATACGTAAACTCCTAGCATATCAAGACCGCATTGTCTCACAGAACCTAAGATAATGTGTGATCCGAGAGCGGAGCCCAGAACATCTTCAAATTAGGTGGCTTCCGAACCTCATTGCTTTAGATAATTTCCGACAGTTGCAGCTAAATTTCTAAGCCCGAGTCCTCTTCTATTCTTAAATTGTCTTTAATCCCTTCGCATATCTTACGATTCTGTCATTGTACTTTGGACTAACGCCACGGTCTTCTCCGCCAAAAGCTGAGCATCGATCGGCCACCTAGCACTGATATAATTATACTTCTCATCCTGTACGACAAACCTAAAGTGCATTAGCTACATAAAGAACAGCCTCGGAGATCGACACTTACGGGCTCATGCTCAGGCTATTCTTATACTGCTTCTTCGGATCATCCAATCGTTTACGCACCTATCCCTCATTAACATCCCCCCATCCAACCCAGCAAGAAGAAACATACCGACACCTCAACATCATCACTCCCCACCCCATATGTCTTATAATAATCTCCTAGAAAAGCCCTGGTCACCCAAAACGCAACCTGTTCAAACCTCGCCGGCAACGCCGTAGTAACACACTCATGAATTACACTCTTCCCATCCTTACCCTCCGTCTCCGATAGCACCATCACACCATGACACACCGCCGCCACAGACTTCTTACTCGGTTTAAGGGTGTTGGGGAAATAGGATGCGAGGTGTTTGTGTATTATAGGCGAGTCAATCAGCTGACGAACGCCTTTCTCATGACCGCCAGGGAGAAAGATTAGATTGTAGGTGTCGAGGGTGAAGTCTGGGGAGGACCAGGAGAGGGGGTGATGGAATTCGGGGGTTGTGATCATTTGGGCGTAGGCGTCGACGGCGGTTTTGTTGGCGCCCTAGATCAGATTAGCTAGGGGGCTTGGGGAGGGGAGGAGACGTACGAGGAACTTTTGGGTAATGCCTTTGAGCATTTTCTTATCGCATTCTGGGGGCGTGCCGGTCTCAGTTGCGAATTCGACTTCGAAACCTGCTTTCTTGAAGGTAGCGTATGGAATTGCGGTCTCTAACGAAGGATGTGGTTAGTATGGTTTTGCATGTACTTATCTGATTGGATGGATGAGTACCTGTGGGATCATGACCATAGTCAGACATTGGTATTAACACCTTAGGAGCAGCCATGTCTTTGCGTTCTATTCAGCGGGAGTTGGAGTTTCATTGGGACGTTGTCGTCCTTGAAATCTCGGACACTTCTATGATGCGGTTGATACTCAAGCCGAGGCTCAGCCTTGCGGCGCTGCGTTGTTCACCACATGGGTCACCGTATCATTCATCTCTTCACCTCAATCAACTATGTTCCATCAGCTTATTCGATGGGCATAGAGAGGGAGCCTTAATACAATCAATTACACTATTAAGTATCTTGCACTGGATGAGCGGATCCCTCTTCAAAGCGCCATGGTCAGCGCTGCTATGATCAATGGGAGTACGATGGAGTCATTGAAGCTCAAGCCACACCACAAGCATCGAGCGTTCCATTGCATTTTCTTTCCACAATAGGATGATATACTCATACACTTAAGGAAATCTCCTTTCATGATCCGGATTCGTCTTGGTCTCAAAGAAATACCTTTTGGTTCGTTGGCCCATGAAAGGATGTTAAAAGATGACAAAGGAGGTTTTCAGCGATGTTTACGACTATGTTTATATTTTTTAATTCTTTCCTATTTCATATCTCTTATTACTTTGCTTGATAAATATTATCAATCACCTACCTAAGTAAGGCTAAATTTAGGACGATGTCAATAGGCGTCGCATTCCGAGATAGTGATATCCCGAAATTCCTTGCATCCGAACCCACATGGACGCAACGTCTCGGTGATGGCTGGAAAGGCGTCAAATTTTTAGGAAAAGGATCCTTCGGAGTCGTGGGGCTATGGAGGTATGAGGGAGAGGAGGGGCCCAATGCGCCCGAAGTCCGAGAAGTCGTCGTGAAGCAGTCGAATCTCTATCTGAACCACAATGTAGAACCACTATTCGGAATGACTGGGCTAGACGAAGGGCAAATGTTGGAGAAGTTGTCAAAAACGGGATCGCAGCATATAATCCGACAATATGGCGGGTTTCATACAGGAGATAGGTTTGGAGATATGGATCAGGTGGTCAAGCTCTTCCTGGAGTATTGTCCTGGAGGAGATGTGGATCAATTACTCGCTGGAGTTGATCGGAATGGAAACCAGCTGCCTCGAAAACCTCCAATTGGGGAGGCAGATTTATGGGCACTGTTCACATGCATGGCGCTGGGAGTTGTTGTAATGCATCGCGGGACTGAGGTTACCTCGGAGCCTGCGTGGGGTGGACAATACCTATTACAACGGGTAGAGACCGAGATCTGTCATTTTGATATCAAACCTGACAATCGTGAGTCTATACTATTCTTCTAACTGTAAATACTAATCAACACAACAGTCCTTTTCGGCTACAGAAATCCAGAGCACGATAGAGTACCGATTGTCAAAGTAAGCTAGAATGCTCTTGAAAATGCGGTATATTAATTCTTGAATTAGATTGCGGATTTCGGAGAGGCTGCCCATGTGGAACTCAGTGGCCGGCAAACCGATGAATACGGAGGTCAATTCTCCAATCGGGGTAATGCAAATACCTCGCCACCTGTAAGTTGTAACCTACCTTATCGTTTTAAGCAATATTCCGTTAAATATCTAAAACAAAACGCTGATCTTTTTCTCATAGGAAGAAACAGTCAACACTCCGGCTAAATTTCATCCATGGAAAGGCGTGCCTGTTGACCACCCACGCAAAGGGACTTGTTCAAACATCTGGCAAATTGGCTGCGTCATGAATATGCTCCTCCTTGGGCGCTCTCTGCATTTCAACGTGGAGGGTGTCACTCTCGTTCATTCCAATCTCACACCTCAACTTCAGCTTGGCGCTACCCATAGTATTGAGCTTGATACTGCTCCTGTCAGCGATCTCTATTCCGCCACTCTCCGTGCCCTCGTCATGGAATGTCTCCTCCGTGAGCCACTTCAGCGCCCTGTATCTATTGATCTCGTTGCCCGCTGTCAAGCTGGACTTGCGGCTGCACTTACGCAACAGCGCTCCAACCCCGCCGTAGCGTCTCCCGAAGCTCTAGCTCACATCCCAACAGTAGGACTCAGGCCTCCAGAGCCTCCTCATTCCTGGATATATGATCCTCTTGTAAATGAATGGAATGAGGACGATGAATTTAACGCCACAAGTGGTTTGCCAAGGGGCGCCAGAAGCCTGCCAAGTTCGCCTACTTCGCCTGGATTGGCTACTCGTCTCAGTGGTCTTGTCAGTCAATTGAGCTCGACGAGCTTGAGTAGTTTGACACCACCTTCAACGCCACCACGGATGAGAGGGTTGTTGAGATCCGTGTATCCGAGAAACATGCCTCTGTTGCCTTCGTTGCCTTCGCTTCCTTCGGCCCCGCGGTTGATAGGCTTGATGAGGGCGCCGCCTTCGAGAACGGCATTTGATCCTACTCTTGGTTCATCTTTGAATCCAAATCCGAGAGCGCCTCCTACACCTCCCAAAACGCCGAGGCCTTGATGGGTCAATCTAAGGAGATGAATGGTTGGTAAATAGTGCTCCGATGGCGGGAGATGTAAGGGTATGGTTGTAACATTGGAAATATCTAAATAACTTGTTGGCAGAATAGAGTGAATTCTTTTTAGAATACCATCTAGTCTCGTTTCGCAGTAGTGATGTAGCAGTAGAGCAACACATTTCTCTCCAGGCGTTCGATCTAATCAAACAGCATTTCTTAAATTTCCCGTAGATAACCCTTCCTTAAAGATTATGTTTTTAGGCTCACGCAAACAATGCCTCCGCCATCAAAGCCCACAGCGTCATGATCCCCGCGAGTTGCACGGATCAGCCACAAATCACGTGCAGGATCATCAAGGCTGACGACGGGGAGCTGAAACATTATTGCGCCTTTACGAAATGAAGATCCTGCTGATCCAGCTCCCCTGACCTTCAGTGGCGCACACATCAGTCTTACCTAAGACTTACCCCTTGGCTCCCAAGTCATATTATGATTGGCCAAGCCACTACAGCGAAATGAGAGAAAATCATTCAGCCCTTCGCCTGGGCGTGGTTGTCTCAGCGCCATCACAGGCAGCCTGTGTCACCCTCGTTTTCTTATCAAGACGACGTCTCATCCTTCCTTTCTTTATTCATCTTGCACACTTCTGCGCTTTCAATTCTTGTATATGTGTACTTCACTGCCCTTCATTTCACGTCGCATCCCGCAAAGATGCCACATATCAAATTCTACGGCTCGCAAGTCGGCGGCCAGACCGTCACACCCCACAGCTACACCTCCTCACCCGCCATCCTCGTGCGCCACGATCTGCTAACCGCATTCTCACTATTCTGGTTCCTCCCCTTCATCGTGTGGCCCCTGAACCCCACACGCTCAGGCCAATTATGCGAATTATACCCTTCGATTCCAAATCTCTGGAACATGTTCTTACACCTCATTCTCATATTAATGCAATTGCCTTTCGTATTATCTGTACCTTTATGGGTGTTCTTTCCTGTATCTTGGGTTCTTGTGGGCGTAGCGGTGTTTTGGGCTGTTAATCAAGGAATTTGTTATGTGCTGAATGGGTCGAGGATGAGGTATGAGTCGGATCCTAAGTTTGCGACGCTTGAGAAGGAGCATGCGCATGAGCAGTGGATATTTTTGAATGGGGTCGCTGTCGGGTAAGTCCACAGTTTACAGTGAAAGAATCAAAGTTGAGAAGAACACAGAAAACATTGGCTACAAAGCAACATCGACCGCCTGGCTCTCACCTTTGGGCGCCCTGTCCTGGGCGTCCACAACAAAACCAATGGCATCCTTTTCGACGTCCTCCAATGTCTCATCCAGCGAAGCTTAAACTACGCCACGCAAGATATACGTGACTGCTACGCCATCGTTAAAGAAACACTCTATAAACCTCATCTGACGAAAGTAGTGTTCATCCTGCACAGCCAAGGCGGCATCGAAGGCGGGATGATAATCGACTGGCTCTTGCAAGAAGTACCGCAAGATCTCCTCGCGAAACTAGAAGTGTATACTTTTGGTAATGCGGCGAATCATTTCAATAACCCGCATCTTCACCTCCTATCTCAACATGCGGCACTATCAGCACCATCCAAAATCTCGACTACGAAAACCATGACGCAGGTCCATTACCACGATCCCCTCGCCAATCTCACCAATGGCGATGGCCATGAATCTGGGCTTTCGAATTCCATGAAATCATCAAGGCAATCTTCTACGAGCGGGAAGACCATTAGGTATATTGAGCATTATGCACATACGTCGGACTTTGTGTCTCGATGGGGAGTGTTGCATTTTATATGTAATTTCAGTTTATCGCCGAATGCGCCGCGCTATATGGGACGGGTGTTCGAAAGAGCGGGGGAGGGCCATCAGTTTAATCAGCATTACCTGGATAGTATGTTTCCTCTCAAACCATCTACCAAGAAACATGGTGGGATCGGTGGTTCTGGGTTCGAGGGCGCGGATGATGAGTCCGAGTTCATGGAGAGTGTGGTTGAGCGGGGTAAGAACCACGATGAGAAGAAAGATGAGAGGGAGGGGTTAGAGATGAGTTACTTGGGAGCGAAGGGGGAGCCGTTGAATTATGGAGAGGAGGAGGTTTTGATTAGGGATATGAGTCCTGTGAGTCCGGTTGTGATTGGGAATGCGTTGAGGGGAGGGTTTGAGAATGGGAGGGGGTTTACTGAGGCGGAGAAGAGAGATAGGATGGAGGGTGAGATGGAGTTTAGGGTGAAAGATTTAAGTCGACTTTGGTTGTATCGGAATGGTGGGAGCCCGAAGGTGGATGAGGTTGATGTGGGGATTGCGAGAATGGCTACCATTTGAAGATTGCTTAGTAGATTCGTGAAACGTCTCATTCCGATATATATGGTATTTTTCATGTCAGCCTGAAGCCCCCTCCCCAAACCAATAAGCTCTAAATGTTCTAACTAACGAACAGCAACGTTGATCATTGCCGATCTCATTTCCCGAACAAGACCATTTGCGCAATAACAGGAGCCTGGATTGACATTATTTCTCAACGGAGGGTCCTGAGTGGAATGATCACTTCCCCGCATGGCGTAGGACCCCAGCGCATCGGCCTTTCCCCAGATCCCCATGTCCGTCAATTAGCGGGGTCCGAATTCTAAAACCCAAATTCTTTGCAATTGAGCAGTCGACGCCCGCCCAGGCTTCTTCTATCTCAATCAGGATTCAAGCCGGTTGCCAAGGTGAGGGGTCAACCTCAACTTTTCCAAAACCCTCGGCGCTTTCTTTCCAAGCATTTGAACAATGAAAGGCAGAAACTCGAAGGGTTAACATTTGAAATATCTTTGTGCGACACATCCATCACCAGGCACTGCATCGATTTTCGATCAAGGTTTACTATCTCACTGCATGACCGATGCAGTGTCAGCACCACTTAATGGAGGGGCATTTGAGATCGGGCTGAGCCAAAACGCCCACCTCGGCAGGGGCTCAAGTGAGAATACCACCAAGAACCACGAGAGCTGCCAGATGTCGCTCCTCGGGGTTGATACCTCACCGGTGCCTTAAGACATCAACCAAGAGGATGGACGACAATGGAGATGCAGATGTGCATGGTTGCCTTCCCATTCTCTATCGAATTGGTCGTATTTTAAGGACAAGGAATCTTGGCGGGAGCCAATCTTGGTCTGCAGACTTCATATCACTTGGCAAGTTTGTATCACTCTGCGTAACTGGATGGTTCTCAGCGACTCCTTCCCCGCTTCTGGAAATACCACCTGCTTAATCGCAAGAATTCGTCTCATTCATTGGTGAGATAATGCTTGTGTGAGCTATTTGATATACCTTCCCCTGCATCCTTGGCTGCTTTTGAGCTGGGACATAAGTAACAGATAAATCCCCTCTCCAGCTGCTCTCTTTCATCAGCGCGATCCTTACCAGTTAATTCTTTATCTATTCATACCCTATTGTTTCCCTCCATCTTCTCCAAGCAGCACAACATGGCTCACGATCCCGAGAAGAGTGATGCTCAAGAGCTTGAGCGCACCATCTCAGACGATTCTAACGATGCCCGGATCGCAGAGTTCACGCCTGCCGAGCAGCGCAAAATAATACATCGTGTTGATCGAAGGCTCGTAACCACACTAGGAATATTATACTGCTGCAGTCTGATGGACAGAACCAATCTTGGAGCCGCAAACATTGCTGGGTAGTGCTCCAACCCCATGTCTATCACAAGCTCTAACATTCTCTCAGAATGGCAAAAGGACTTAACCTCATCGGCAGCAGATATAATCTTATTACACTCATCTTCTTCATCCCTTACGTCCTCTTCCAACCCCCTGCCACAGTCACAATCCGCAAAATTGGCCCTCGCATTTTCTTACCCGCTATCACTATTCTCTGGGGTGCATGCATGATCGTTCGTTCTCCCCTTCAACTCGTCTCCTATTCCCACGTTCCCCACATCCCACAGCAAGACTGACACCCAACCCAGTGCTTCGGCTTCGTCAAAAGGTGGGACCAAATGCTCGGCCTCCGCGTCATCCTCGGCGTCCTCGAAGCTGGTTTCTTCCCCGGCTGCGCCTACCTCCTCTCAACCTGGTACACGCGCTACGAGCTCCAAAAACGCAACGCAGTATTCTATCTCATCGGCTCCCTCGCCTCTGCCATCTCCGGCATCCTCGCCTACGGCATCATGCAAATGGACGGCTTGGGCAACCTCTCCGGTTGGCGCTGGATCTTCGTCATCGAAGGACTCATCACCTGCGTTTTCGGCATCGGGGGATACTTCTTGATTGTGGATTTCCCGGAGAAGGCAGGCGGGAAGAAGAGTTGGCGGTTTTTGACGGAGAAGGAGGCAAGGTTTATGGTGAGTAGGATTGAGAGGGATAGGGCGGATGCTATACCCACGAGGTTTAGTGTGGGGATGTATTTGAAGAATGCATTGGATACGAAGGTTTGGGGTTTTGCGTTCTTGTTTGGGTTGACGACCACGAATACATACGCGATTGCGTATTTCCTTCCTGTCATTCTACGTAACGGCATGGGATTCTCAATCGCCAAAGCCCAATGTCTCGTCGCGCCGCCGTACGCAGCGGCTGCGATTGTGATGTATGGGTTTGCGACGCTGGGTGATAAGTATCATATCCGAGGTCCGATTGTGATTTTCAATGCGGTATTGGGACTCATTGGACTTCCGTTGCTTGGATATATGAAGAATGATGGGGTGAGGTATTTTGGGGTTTTCTTGGCGACGATTGCGGGGAATGCGAATGTGCCTGCTATTTTGACGTATCAGGCGAACAATATTAGAGGTTTGTCCCTCTAGCTCCAAGAGTATGGTTGGCCCTTGATCTTGGAAGTATTGACGTTTCTGCAGGACAATGGAAACGCGCCTTGTGCTCAGCGACACTCGTCGGCTTTGGTGGGATTGGTGGCATCATTGGATCAACCGTGTTTCGAGACCAAGACGCGCCGAAATATGGACCAGGGATCATGGCAACGATGATTGCGAACGGATTGATAGTTCTGATCACCGGGTTACTAACAGTGAAGTTTTGGCTGGCAAATAGAAGGGCTGACAGAGGTGGAAAGATTATTGAGGGGCAGCCGGGGTTTAGGTATACGCTGTAGTCAGGCTAGCTTTGGACACATACGCCGAGAAAATGATATCCTTGGTGATCCTACATTATCAAGAGTTGAGAGCTACTGAAGTAAAATAATTTAATAAGGAGAGGGGTATCATATATTTTTTTCAACGCCGTCCAAAGTATCCCAGTGAAAGCACCTCTATATCAACCAATACCTTTGTTTCATGAGGAAGATGCGGCTTCTTTTGTTGCCGCAACTCGTTCCCGCCACTCTTTCCATATCCTCCTAAGCTCAAAGCAAACTTCTACCGCAATGAGGATGATGATGATCCATTCAAGATGGATACTGTGCTTCTCACTCATGGTCTGACGGAGAATACTTGCGATCTCTTGAGCATAATCCATCTTCTCATTCAGAGTCTTGATTCGTACTCCAACGTCCAGAGCTTTTCCAACCTGGTCATAATAACCCTCCAGACCCAACTCATGTCGACTGTCCCAGAAAATATCTGGCAGCGAATCGGTCAATTCGGAGTAGTGGTTCAATTGCGCCCGGATTTCAAGTAATTCGCCAGTCTTCTGTAACATGAATCGGCGGTCGAACGGTAAGCGTGAACCTCTTGAAAGTAGTGTAGGGATCTGTCTTGTGGATTCGAAGTATTTCCCTAACATTGTTTCCAAGACTGCAAGCTTTGTTGACCGGGACAGACCAGATGAGAAAGCAATCTTCGCGAACGTTGTATCTACCTTGAAACTATGATCTGTTAGAGAGTGCTCATAGAAATTCAAAGGGGACATACTCTGGTTGCTCCTGTATCTGTGCCTCTGTCTTAGTTCCCAGCATAATAACATCTCCCTTAATAGAGCTGCTATCCCTTTTAGGATCTTCCTCGTACTCCAAGTCCTCAATCTCCATCCTGTCTATGTGAGGATTGATAGCTGCTGGGAGTAAAGTCTTCGTGGCCAGAGTTGACGCAACATCTTCCGGCAGAGACCAAGCCACAAGAGATCCGGATGGAAAGACGAATAAATCCCCGTTGTTAACTCCTCGAGTGTGTACGACCTGATCTGGGTCAAATCCTGTTCCATCTGGATCAATTGTGAATCCATGGGACCGCAGAATTTCAATGACTCTGTCCATATTGAATTGATCTGCCATTGAGATTGCTGTGACTACATTGCTCCCCTCCTCACGTATGCTAGCATCTTGTTGACGAGCGACGCTGGCTCTTGACCTCTGTGCCTCGACAGCTACTCTTCGAAGAGATGTTTTCCCGGCAGGGGATCTCAATGGCTTTCGTTTCTGGGCAGCAGGCGGATCTTTCTTCGCTGCATCCTTGGAGAGGTGTGCTTCTTGTTGTAGAGCAGCATTGGAAGAAAAGAAGTAGCGTTTCCTTGGAGTTTGGGCAATGGCAGAAGCGTGTATGTGTCGAAGAGGTCCTGGACTGCTATCAATAAGGGTCCGCCGAATCGCAGGCGATAAGAGCTGACGTCGGAGGCTCTGCATGACAATCGTAAAAGGCGTGAGGGAAATTTGGGAGCATTTGTAGTTGAAATAGAATTTCCATGATTAATGATCAAACATGCTAGAAATTTATTCCAGGGATGGGATTTCGGAGCCTCGCTTGATGGCCCGAGCTCCAAGCTTCAGGTTGACGTCGACGACGACGACATCCCTGAGAATCGCAACAAATGTGATGTGTAGCATCTGTCGCGATGACCGAGGAGTCCCAAGAACCAGGCGACTCGAATAAAGGCAAAGAGGATGAGTCCAGTCAGGACGAAACGGAAAGCCAAGAGGCATCGGGGGTGGAGAGCGAAGCCGACGATGATGACGAGGAGGAAGACGAGGACGACGAGCCCAAGCTCAAATATGCTCGATTAACGAGTCACTTGGGGTCGGTGTACAGGAATGGCGATGCTACGAGTGCCTTTCTGGTGGGTGGCGACAAGATGGTAGGTTTGGGTGCGGTGGATTCTACGCTACGTGCTAAATGCCTTACAGTTTATAGGAACGCATAATGGCAATGTAGTAAGTCTCTACTGACATATGGGGATATTATTTGCCTTCTGATTATTTATATAGCATGTGATATCGTTGCCATCATTCCAATCCGTTCGCGCCTATCGCGCCCATACTGCATCAACTACCAGCATTTCCATATCTCCCTTCCCACCCCCTTTGCCTAGTGCAGTGCCCGGAGCTGTAAGCAGGATCGCATCTGAGGCTCAGACCCCGAAGCGGACACCGTCAACAGCTTCCGATGCCTCCAAACCTGCTCCGCGAACACCGAAAGCGCAGCAGATCGTTCCAAACACCCCCTCGAATGCGATATACATTGGTACTTCGTCGATTGACGGAAACGTGTGCATACAGTCCCTAGTCGATGTGAAAGACGTTCAACTGCGCAACTTTGCCAGGCCAGTTCAAGCCGTGGCCCTTTCCCCAGACTATAAAAATGATCGTACATACTTGTCTGGAGGGTTGGCAGGAAATCTGGTCCTCACCGTTGGCGGAAGAGCTGGGTCGAGCTCAACATCAACTACCACTGGAAGCGCGTCAGCCACAGCAGCTAGTTGGCTTGGTACTATTGGGTTGGGAGGCAATGACGGTAAAGATACAGTGTTACATTCTGGAGAAGGCACAATCAGCACGATCAAGTGGTCATTATCTGGGAGATATGTTGTTTGGATCAACGAGCATGGAGTTAGAATCGTTAGATCCCATTTGCACCTAGAGAGCGCCGATGCCGAGTCAGCCTGGAAGCGGATAGGCCATGTCGGTCGACCACAAGAAGAAGGGTGGGAAGAAATGGCCGGAGTATGGAAAGGACGAGCTGAATGGATTGATGAGAAAAGTCTTGAAACTGACGAGGATGATAAAGTTCGCGAAGCTGCAACTTCGTCACCTGCTACAGCAAAATTAAAACAACAAGCTTCGAAGACTAGCAAACGGATTGAGAAGCTCTTAATTGGCTGGGGAGGCACTATATGGATCATAAATGTGCATCCCGGGGGCGCCCTCACGGGAAAACATGCTGGCGAACGGAGTGTGGGGCGGGCTGAAATCATTAAAATGTAGGTATCACCACCATTTTTGGTGGTGTAACTAACATGTCTAGTTTACGCATGGATTGCATTATTTCTGGATTATCATTATATACCCCAACATTGCTTCTTGTACTTGCTTATATAACACCCGAAGAAGAGGAGGAAGAAGAGAAAGAACCACCGAAAGGACACAAGTCGAAAGCGTCCACGGGATCGACTAGTAGCGAGCCTAGGGGTGGGATACGACATCGGCAGAATGCTTTGTCCCCTGAACTCCGTCTCATTGATCTCGGATCATCCCAAGAGGTCGATACCGATCGATTGACTGTGAGTCGATTTGAGAGACTTTCCGCTGGGGATTATCACCTTGGTATTTTGCCTGCTGTACGAGCCACACCGGTGACTCAGACGTCACGTGGGACATTGGAAACATTGACGGGCATGGGCAGTGGGATGTGGAATGCGACTATTAATGCAACCTCACTGCTGAGCTCTGCAGCAAGCGTTCACAGTAATGGAAGCAAAAGTGACAGGGACTCCAAAGCTGAAGGCTCGAGCTATAGTGCTAGACCAAAACCTGGAGGTACGTCTCCCAGACGAATTCGGATCAGAATTTGAACATGACTAACTCCTACTTCAGCACCTCGTAGCAATCCAGCTCATCCTCATGTCGCCACTCCGGGCATGAAAATCTTCATACATAGTCCTTACGATTGTATACTCGCAACAAAGAGGGACCTCGCCGATCATCTTTCTTTCTTACTAGAGCATAACAAATACAAGGAGTCTTGGGAATTGATTAATGAGCATCCCGAAGTTATTTCATTGTCCCCAGAAAAGCTTGTTGAAATTGGGCCTGGCACCCCCGATCGAGTTCAGGCAAGCAGTGACGACTTCTACGACGATGCGTCATCAGCAGTAGACTCAGCAAGCCGCCTAATTAACTCATCGGTTGAAAAGGAAAAGCGGCGAATTGGGGAGCTCTGGATACAACAACTAATCGAACAAAAGGACTGGATTGATGCTGGCAGAGTGTGCGGGAAGGTTCTTGGAACCTCGAGTCAGTGGAAGGACTGGGTTTATACATTCGTGGCGGCCAACAAATTCGACGAGATCACTCCCTTTATACCTACGGCCACAATTCGCCCACCATTGGACTCTACCATATATGAAATCGTGCTGGGGCATTATATTGCACAGGACCGATTGAGGGTGCGGGAATTACTTGAACAATGGTCCTCGGATCTTTTCGATATCAAAGCTGTGACTACTGCGCTTGAGAATCAGCTTAGATATCGCAATGTACGTGAAGATAGCATCGAGGATGGCGAGAAAGGGCGGGACTGGAGGATAATCGTGGAGAGCCTGGGTATGTGTTGGAAGGTTTCTGTTGCGCGATGATTCTGACACGTCCTTACAGGTAAATTATATGTCGCCGACGGAAAGCCGCGAGAGGCGTTGAAATGCTATATGAAACTTCAAGATGCGGATACTGCAATGGCGCTGATCAAGGACTATCACTTGGTAGATGCAATTGCAGATGATATCCCAGGCTTCATCCTCCTTCGTGTAACCGAAGATCAAGAGCGGACTGCTCCCATTGAGGAATTGAAAGAGGTCACGTCCGAGGCTATGAATCTTCTTGTTTCTGAGGCACATCATGGCCTTGTCCGGCCTGAGGTTGTAGTTGGGCAGCTTCAGGATCGCAAGTTGCCCTTATATCTCTTCTTTTATCTCAGCTCTCTTTGGAATGGCGAGGGAATTGAAGAGAAGAACTTGGAGACCCGAGACAGACTCGTTGCAGAAAGCAAAACATTGGTATGATATCTCCCCATCCATCTTTCCCCCTCGTTTTTAAGCTTGGTTCCTCTTTTGTGAACAATGATACTGATTATCTTAGGTCGACCAACTTGCAGATTTGGCAGTTCATGTCTTCGCACTATATGATAGGGTATTGCTGATGGAATTTCTCAAATCTTCCACGTATTACACGTTTGAAAAAGCAACCGCCGAATGTGAGGAGCGTGATTATATCCCGGAGCTTGTGTTCCTATACTCCAAGACTGGCCAAACCAAACGCGCGCTCTACTTGATTATCGACCGCCTCGGAGACGTGTCACAGGCCATCTCCTTCGCCAAAGAACAAGACGATGCTGATCTTTGGGACGACCTTCTCGATTACTCGATGGATAAACCGCGCTTCATTCGTGGCTTGTTAGAAGAAGTCGGTACCGCAATCAATCCGATCACGCTTGTCCGACGAATCCCAGAAGGGCTAGAAATTGAGGGGCTACGAGAAGGATTAAGCCGGATGATCAAAGAATATGAGATTCAATATAGCATTAGCCTTGGGGTCGCCAAAGTCTTGCGCGGCGAGGTCGCTCTTGCGCAAAATACCCTCCGATTGGGGCAGCGAAAAGGCGTCAAATTTGATGTGGTCCACAGACCTGGTGATCATGTCGATGTTACCATCACCGATTCAGCAAACACAGACGGCTCTGCGCTCACTCTTCCATCCAAGACCGATACACCCACCAGTACAAAGGGTCCCAAAGCTGGCCATTGTGTGGGCTGCTATGAACCCTTCTCGGATTATGAAACAGAGACACTGGTTGGATTTGCTTGTGGGCATGTCTTCCATCTGTCCCACCTTCTAAGTATGTATTCCTTCCCGGGTCATGTCTCACACACGTAAACGTTCTCCATGTCACATACTGACCTCACTAGGCTACATGAACGATGAACGACCAGCCACGCCACCAGACGTGGAATTAGACGAAAATGGCGAGTTTGCCATGACGCATAGCGTGGGCGCAAAGGTCACACATGCAAGATTGCTGAGGGACAAAATCCGCGACGGGTGTCCGGTGTGTATTAGTACGGGAAAGCTGTCGTAGCTACATACCAAAGGGATTATATCATGCCAGATCTTAGAGATGAAGCTAGCTCCTTTGCCGATGAGCCCATCCTGTTACTATTGCTTCTACCTTCTCAACCTTACTGTAAAGACCGGCTTTGTGATCCTTCAATATGGGAAGGAATTACTATGGTGGCAGAGTTGAGACCTGCTGAGGGGTACTGCACAAGGTGAAGCTATTTCTGAAGACAGTGACTATTTTCGGGGCTGATTCGTATAGCTCTACATCGCTTCCTTGATGTACGTGCGCAGTAATAATTATCGATTGAGGCGAAGTTATCGTGGCGTTCTAAATCCCCTGATCCCTCTGCTTCACCATAGACACCCCCACGTGGGGCCCACGTGCTTAATCGAACGGCCCTCACGGTTCCACCAGATTTATAATCCCCCACGTTTCTCAAACTGCATAATCAAACGCCCCTTCCTCCTTCTCGCGCTTTTCCATTCTAGACTAAGGTAATGGTTAATGACTTACTTGGGCCGAGGTAACCGACGTCAAAGCCTCTCACATATTGGTATCGATCTCATTGGTTCCCAACCAACAATTTTTTTGAGAAAGAGACTCGTCTTGGCGGATCAACCTATTTCTATTGTGGCTCAAGTTCCTGGACGACCCCCACTGGTGAGATAAACTCCATAAGACCAGGTCTTGATTCTTGATCCTTTTCACTCGCCCACGCTGAGCATTGATATGGACATTGCAATGCCCCTTCCAACGTGGCCCAGCATCGATCCTCTCTTCATCACCTTCGAAGTAAACATCCAACTTCTGCCAAGGTTCACATTCCTTCATATTGCGAGAACATCAAAGGGATGTATTTTTAGCATGTCGCTTCACAAATCAATTTGCAACGGCGATTGCAACGCTGTGCCCCCTTCATCATCCCCAGGCAAAAATAATATTTTTGAACATGGTTGATGTGACAACTTCTTATGCAGCATCGAACAATGTCCTGTTCAAGTATCAACGGGTTTCCTCTCTGAACGCCTTCTCTTCTATCTTCTGACGACTTTAATTCTCATTCAGCATGTTTTACAAGAAAGGCTTCCAAGGGTTAGTGCTCCTTGCTTTCTTCCCCCAAATATACGCGGTCAACACGCCGTCTGAGGACGAGGCGGCACCCGTCGGTCCCATGACTTACTGGGCTGACAATAGTTGCACTGGTAAGCATAAAAGTTCGCTTCCAATTGGTGCCATTAAAGAGAAGTTTTTCCATTATGGTATTCAAGAAGCTATTCAGTTTGGTAAGGATGGTGCCGACGCCGTTTATAACGTCAAGAAACCGGGGTATGAGACCCCAAAGATGTATTTTGAAAAGATGTGGGCTGCCAATACTGGTAACACTGTGATTTTGGCCAATGTCCTTGGTATGTGTCACCTTCTACGATGTACACTCACTTGTGATTACTAAATACGTCTCTTCAGGCACCTATCGAGAAATTGAAATGCTGAAAGAGACCGACGACCATGACAAATCCAACATCCGCATCTATTGCGACGATGACGCAAATGAAATAGATAATAAAAAAGAAAAACGCTCTGGCGACCACGCTCCACGTTGGACCATCATGTCCGACGAAGATGCGAAAGCCGAAGAGAAGAAAGAATTAGAAATATGGCAAGAAGAATTCGACAAGGAAGAGAAAAAGTATGCAGACAAACACATAAACTTCGAAGAAAGAAAGAAAGAACTCGAAGATACCAAGCCGCACATCAGCGGGCAAGACAACCATCAGCGCATAGATCCATGGTGGGAGGACAAAGCAAATGGCATTAAAAGTAACCAGCATCCGTTGTGCAAGGAATCCACCGAGGAGGAGGCATACGAGTGGGGGATGGAATTATCCTTAGCCAATCTATATCCTTTGATCATGCGCACCACTGCAAAAGAGCAAGCGCAGCATCGCGCCACGATCACGGTAAGTACCATTCAGATCGCTCCCTCCCATCTACTTCACCAACTAGCATACTGAGACTTACATCCCCTACCTCCCTAGATATGTGACAAACTATTCGATACCCAAGACCGCAAGCAGGGCGAATACGTCGTCTCGGACCTCGCACACATGGACCCCTCAAAGAAGAGTAAAGCTTTAGAAGCCATGACAAGTGATTATCTCTATCAGCTAATCAGCCGCAATATTTTTCACGAGGTATCCACCCTCCAAAACTGCCCAATCACGCCACGCCCAAACGCTAATCATATTCTCTTCCAGCTCCTCCATTTCAAGTACCCACCTCAGCAGACTGAGATCCTGGACCAAAAGCTCAGTGACGGGCGTGAGGCGTATGGTTGGAAACGGGCACTGCAAGTACCGAAGAAATTGAGGCGGCTTAACGTGGATAATTACTCTTACTTTGCGGTTTTGATTAGCTTGTTGGAGATGGGATATGAGGTTAAGGAGGAGGGGTTTGAAGAGGGGAAGTTGGTTCAGGTTGAGGGTGCTAAGTGGGAGCCTTTGAATGCGAGAGGGGCTGGGGTTCCCGTGAATAGGAGAGGGGGGAAGCAGAGGCGCGCGAGGAGAGAAGTTCAAGACGATAGCGTTAGGTAAGTTGATAAGCAGAATAGCTGATCAAGACATAGCTTCATATTAACAAAATCACATCTATATTTCATTTACTTACGCAGTTCCATCTTCCCAACTTCTCAGACTTAACCCTCGGCATCGATCCAACGGATCAGTAAGATCTTCTCTCCCCCACAACCCCACCAGTATTTCACCATCACCTCTAGCTCACGAACAGAGCCGGCCATCTTAGCTACCGCTCCCCCCTAGACTCGGCATACTTTCCCATCCGTTTACATCATCGATCCCATCAACATCAACATCACCAACACCCCCATCCCCTCCTGCTTCTTTCCCCTAGGGCAGATCTAAACATCTAACCTTCTACACACATCACACATCACCTTCCCACCTCATCTATGCAAACTCCAATTCCTTACACAGTACACACACCCACCCAGCCAGCATCCAGCATCCGGCTAATCACACATCCCAACCGCCCGCCCCTTTCCACATCCGCCGCCCTTTCTACACTCTCCCCACGCTCTTCCCACACTCATTCCATTCCCTTCCCATCCTCATTCCCTTCCCATCTCCAGCTCTCTATGCCATCTGATTATCACCAGATTCTCACCTCCCAAACCCGCAACCCTCAACCCTCCAATACCGAAATACCGAAAACTGACTAAGTCAACTAACTACCTTAGATGAATAAGGCTTGTGGCCTGCTGGGATATGTGGAGCGTGCGCGATGTATGGATGAGAAACGTGTTGGTGTGGTGAGTGAGAATTATGTTGATATCGTGGGTAGGAATTGGAAGAGGTGTGAGGTGTGAGGTGTGAGAGGGAGGGAGGGAGGGGTGGATGGGTGGATGGGTGGATGGGGATGTAGAGATTGGGGGTGGGGAGCAGGGGACCGGAGAGGAAGGTATGGATGGACGGGAGATTGGATAGGTGAGTGGGGAAATGGGGGAATAAGGGGAGGGTGCGGGTTTGTGTTTGGGAGTAGGGTGGTGGGTGTTGAGGAGTTTGTTAGGGAGGTCATCTAGTGATAGTGAGCAGTATGCGGAATAACGGACAATGGTTGATACATCAATTATCTAGCGGTAAACACGATAGATGAGTAAAGGTGTATGTTATTATATCGCAAAATGATCGATAGACGCAGATGCAAGCCCCTTCCAACTCCCCTATGCAGACCACAATAACAAAAGAAATATCTAGATCAAACGAACGACTCTCATTTCCTGACTTCAGAACATCTCCACCTCTTCCTCTCCCAAGAATCCAAGGCCGCTATCGTACCTTCTCCTTTTCTTCCCCGAAGCCCTTCTCGCCAACGAGCCGTCGAACATCGTCCCTTCGCTAACAATCACTGGTTTCTCTGCCGCGATATCACTTATGCTCGCTCTTCTGGGAACACTTCCTGAACCAGCTATCAGACTAGCAGGTGCGCTCCCTTCCCTCCTCGAACGCCGCAGCGTAATGTTACCATGCGTATTGATGGACCCTTCTTCAGTTATATCCAATACGGGATTCAATTGCTCCCTCACAATTTGTACTACCTGCGCATTCGCGGCCTTGAGAGTATAATTGTCGGCCTTGAGAACACGATTGCCTCTTGTCAATTCGAGAATGGCTGTATGCGCCCTTTCAAGCGCATCATTCACTCTCGAGATCTCGTCTCGCAGTTCGGAAACACGTGCATCGCGAAGAGCGAGAGCACTGCCATGAGCTTGTTCACGCTCGAGGATCGACGTTTTGAGTTGATCAATTGAGGTATCTTTCTCCGCGCTCGAGGCTTTGAGTTGATGGATCATGGCATCTTTCTCCGCTAGATCCGCGTCCGTGGAAGCCGCAAGAGACGCCAATTGATTTTGAACCTCAGCTGCTGCTCGAAGAGCGGTGTTGAGACGGCGCTCAAGCTCGATGACCAAAATCTCTTTGCCCTCGGCTTCGGAGCGCGTGGTATCATGTTTCAAAATCTCATCTTGGAGACGACCGCCAATTTCTTGCACTTCGCTCTTCAAAGCCTCCTCTTTCAGTCGTCCTTCCTCTTCTATCATCTCAATCAACTTCTCTAATCCCGCAACCTCATCCCTATACCCGTCTAACGCGTTTCTTAATCTTTCATTACTGACTTCCTTCTCACCAATCTCCTCCCTCAGGCCCCCAACCACATTATTCGCAAGATGTAACTGTTTCTGCACACCCTGCAATGCATCAACCCTAGTATTCAACTGCTGTCTCAGCAATAATTCCTGCTCATGATACTGATCAATACTATCATCGCTCTCCTTCACCTTCTTAACCAAAACCCGAATGCGATCAACGAGCATATCGAGTAATTTCTCGTTCTCGAAGCCTTCGACGACTTCACCAGGCGTCAGGTATTCGAGATCAAGACGGGCTTTCCGGAATTGAGCGGCGATGGTCTCGAGTGTTTCTTCGGGGCCAGTGCAGGATGTGAAGCCAAGGTGGATGATTTCGGTGCTGAGGGCTGAGAAGGCGTTGTCCTTTTCTAGAGCGTGGGATTGGGAAAGTGCGAGCTGAGTGAGGACTGAGTCGAGTGCCGCGTCGAGAGATGAATGGTCATGAGATTCATCTGCTGATATGAATTCAGATAGCTTGTTTATGAGACGAGAGTGATTGTCGTCGTTAAAAGCAATCGCTGAGTTGAGTTTCGAGATCTCGGATTGGAGAGACTCGAGTTGTGTCTTGAGAAGGTCCTTTTCAGGGTCAGGTAGAGGCAATGAAGCCTGAATGCCAGCGCTGGCAACAGATGAAGCTTTGCAGGGTGTATTCGGCATGGTAGATGGCGGCGATGGAAACGATGTATTGAGTCTCGTCGGCGTAGTTAGGACCTCATCATTCATCATACTGTCCCTAAAATCATCATCATAATTCGTGATCATCATATCATCGTCATCAAAATGGAATGGATCCCTCGCAGCCATTGTGCAATTCGGATCCTGATCGACCTGTTTCCGCTCCAACTCAGCTTTCATTTCCACAATTTGTTGCTCCAGCTCTTGGACCCTGGTGCTGAGTGTAGTGTTCGTGTTAAGGGAGGTCCCAGTTTCTCCTTCAAACTGGCTGGCGATCTCTTGTTCGTCTCGCATACTCTGCATTTCTATATCCTTTGCCTCGAGTTCTCGTCGAAGCCTCTCGACCTCTGACTTTCTCGCCTTGGCTTCGAGTCGCTTATCCAATTCAATAATGTTCATTTCTTCACTCAGTCTGTTCCTCCTCAGTTTCCGCTTTACCCTGCCGTCGAGAACCTGTCGTAGAGGCTCAAAATGTAATGTGCCAGAAACAGGCTCATCATAATTCGCTCGATTCCACAGGGTAGCAGGTGTCGAGTGCCGGCGTTTCGAAGGAGGCGTTGATAGAGTTGTACGACGAATGAAAGGCGTCAGACCCGAAGATACAAGATCCGTTTCGATCTCAGGTCCTGGATCTGAGAACCGTACGCGTTTCTTGGATCTTTTTGGTGTTTCTGGTGGGGTTGATATGCCGTGAGGTTGGAAGACGGCAGTCTGCGAATTGGATCGTGAGTGTGAACTTGGTCCTGTACTGCTACGTCTCTTTCTACGGGCAGCAATTGGCCTTTCATCGTCTGCCATGTTTCCTGGATTGATGTCGTGGTCCGCCATTGTGGTGGTTGAGGCGGGGTGGTGATCTTAGTTCGTGAGGGCACACTACTCTTCCAAACGACACGTCCTCATAAGGGAAACTGCAATATAGATTGTAATGAGAGATGAATGAGAAACAATGATGAAAAGAGAAAATAGAAACGCTGGATGTTGTTCAAGGCCAAAATATAGACCCGTTTACAGTCGTTGTTTACTTCTAAAAACAACAAATTACCGGTTTTGGACTGGTGGGGTCGCTTCGTTGCAAATCCTCGACTTCGCGTCGAATGGTTGGTTCTTATCACGACAACACAAACGACGCGTTCTGTCGCTGGTGCTTGAATCTGGGCCATGAGCAATAGCCCAATAATAATCCAGTGGTCGTTGTAGTGGTCGTTGTAGTGGCGCAAGCAATGGGCTTCTCGTTAGTATCTTAGGCTGATTTCTTGAGCAGGTGCTCAGCCCGGCGCCTGTCACACCTAAGTGATGCCGCCCAGAACGCCTTCTGCGAGAGCCTGACTTCAATGCCATATGATAAATTCCGCAACTTCCACTGAATGTAAAGTCTGATACACCTATGTGCAAAACTTTTCTTTGCCTTCACAATCAAGACAATTTTCTCACATGGAGGGGATCATGGATCCAACTCACGGGTCGCGAATGTCAGTCGCACATGCTGATATGGACGCACATCAGCCTGGTCCCGCCATTCAGAGACTGTCAGTGTTATCTCCACATAGCCTTGAGGAGAATTACTCCGATAATCATAAAACGCAATTAGAGATCGCGAGGAAGGCTTTATATACATGCATTGAAGACCATCAGCCCACGTGCCCAACATATCCGTTCGGGTCGAAGGATTTCCTCCTTACAAGATTAATCGATCTCGAGAATTTAGAGCGACTGAGAGTTATTGTGACGGCCGATACTACAATAAAGGATCGACGGTATGTGCCTCTAAGCCATTGCTGGGGTTCTCCTGATTGCGCTGAGCGCAAGAGTATGACTACCACATCCGCAAATCTCCTGCATCGAATGGAAGGATTTGAACTGAGTACTTTACCTCTTCGGTACAAGGAGGTGATCTTAATATGCCGTGCAATGGGTGTACAGTATATATGGATCGATTCATTGTGTATCGTTCAGGTAGATATCCGGTAACCAGTGATTAGAGTCAACCAACGCTGATATCGCAAACTGTAGGGGTCTGAAGAAGACTGGCAATTCCAATGCGAACAAATGGGTGATGTCTATGAGAATGGTGTCTTTACGCTAGCCTCGAACCTGTCCGATGATGGCTAACCTTGGCTGCCACCAGAGCCCGTAGCCTGGGCCATAAAGCTGTGGGAAGGGGGGCCTCGTGAGCCATGGCTTCGAGAGCTTATGACAAAGAGTCCACTGGCATCACGAGGCTGGTGCTTACAGGAGCGCCATTTATCTCCCCGCATCCTGCACGTGTTTCATCAACACGTCTGGGTCTGGGAATGCGGTTCCCGAGTCAGAGGATCCAACCGGAGTGGTCTCATATATTCATCTGATATGATAGACAAGACTTTGTTGTGGAGGAAGCTGAATCTCTCCCAGGCTAATTCTCTTTCTCGCAATCAGCTTCTGGACTGCTGGGACAAGCTAGTAACTGATTACACCAAGAGACGGCTTACAAACCAGTTTGACCGACTTGCTGCGATATCAGGAATCGCACTCAGAATACAACCACTCCTCTTATGCGCTTACTATGCCGGTATCTGGGAATCGGATATCTTCGGGTTGCTATGGTATTCTGGGATGCTTGAAAGAAGAACTGAAAGGCTTTACCAGCCGCGCTTGCTCGAAAGTCTGATTGAGAATTACCCGCCTTCTGATATGCCATCTTGGAGCTGGGCAAGCAGTGAGAAACCTGTTCGATTTTTGATACATCATGGTGATACTTTCAGAAGCGAGCGAGATGAATACCGTATGCGGGATATAAGGAATCGTGTCATTCCTTTGGAAGTCAGAAGAAGAGATTGCATTATTTTTGGAGAAATAGAACGGCAATTGTCTATTTCGACAGGTGGCTTGATGATTAAATTAAAGGCTCCTTCAATGTTGTCTGACGAGTTTGAGAAATTGAGTAGGGGTATTAATAGACATGGCATTGCCATTGATCCTGACAGCGACTGGCGGGGATGTGTCCAAAGCAAGCAGTGGAACCAAAGAGATGAAGCAAACCCACCCCATTTTGTTATCTTGGGAAAGCGCAACCGGGCCGCCAGGTAGGCTTTGGACAGAAAGTGTTTTGTTCGGAATAATACTTGCTCCTTCGAGGTTGCACAAAGGTGCGTTCGTACGACTTGGGATATGGGCACGCCAACCCCTCCCTTATTTTGAGGAGTTGGATTTGAGAACGAAGATGGAATACACTATTGTTTAATTCTGGTTGCTAGCAATGACCCAGTATTCTCTTACCCATATTGCTTTACAAAGTACCTGCCGAATTTGCATTTCAAAACAACTCCCCTTTCGGATCTGCCATGGCTGTGGGGAGATTATTCGTCGTGTTGTTGGTGTTTGTCGCCTAGTAATCCATCCCACGTTTTTGGTTCTGCAATACTTGCAGCCTTCTTCCAACGCTCTCCCCAGTGGCATCGATTGTCGAAGTCAAAACTTCATCAAAATGCAAGGCACATTTCGACCCTCAATCGGGCATTTCCACCACTGGAATGCTCGTAGAAACGATTTTGCCCTAACCACCGCTGGCTGGTAGAGGCCTTCCAAATGTATAGAGGCACAGTCCTGGCCTTAAATCATCTCAGAGTGGGATCAGATCTGGTCTAGTCTCCCATCTTAAACAGTATGCAGATTTATGGTTGCGATTCTTGTGTCAGTTGATCGCTTAAAACCCCATCCGGAGATTTCTCTTCGAACAATACCAAGTGAAGAACAATGGAAAGTTCTCTGTCCGTTTTTATTATCTGATTAGTCCACAGGAATGCATTTCTTTGAACTTGGCTTAACGCTATTCTAACGCGTCAAGACAGTTGAATATTGCCCACCAAATATTTTTAGCTTTTCTCAACACCCAAATCACCCAAACGCAAGGAAAGCGCCCACCAACTCTGCACAATGGAGTCTTATAAGAAGAAGGTCGAGAAGATAGCTTCTGAGGTACGCGCTTTCTACGATAGCAAGCAGCCCTTTCGAATTTCTCATGGCTCCACGAACAGCACACGTCCAAGCTTGTTTCGGAAGGGTAATGTGGTTGACACAAGTGCTTTGTGCCATGTCTTGAAGGTCAACATAGATGCTAGAACTGTCTTGGTGGAATCAAACGTGTCAATGGATCGCTTGGTTGAGACAACGCTGAAATATGGCCTTGTTCCACCAGTTGTGATGGAGTTCCCTGGTATCACTGTTGGTGGTGGGTACGCTGGAACCGCGGGGGAAAGCAGCTCATTCAAACACGGCTTCTTCAATTGCACAATCAACTACGTAGAGATGGTTCTAGCTAATGGGGATGTGGTGAAGGCCTCGGAGACTGAGAGATCTGACCTGTTTACTGGTGCGGCGGGCGCAGTTGGGAGTTTAGGTATCGTCACAGCAGTAGAATTGCGTTTGATCGAAGCAACGAAATACGTCGAAGCATCCTTCTATCCTGTTACGAGTGTTCCCGAAGCCACCAAAAATTTGCAAGAGTGGTCCAAGAATCCCAATTTGGACTATATCGACGGCATTCTCTTTTCGATCAATCATGGGGTGATTGTCACTGGTCATATGACGAACGAAACTCAACTAGACCTTCCCGTTTCCCGTTTCAGCAAGTCTGGCGATCCCTGGTTTTACTCTTACGCCAAAGAACTTGCCTCCAAGGCGTCGAGTACGAGCCCAGCTAGAGCGCTTATTCCCCTTGACGAATACCTCTTCCGATATGACCGTGGTGGATTTTGGGTTGGCCACTCGCTATTCGACTACTTCGGCCTACCTTGCAACCGAATAACTCGATGGCTCTTCGATGACTACTCGCACACTCGAACTCTATATGCCGCTCTTCACGCAGTCGGATTTGCCTCCTCCTACGTCGTTCAGGACCTAGCTCTCCCATATTCCACAGTAGATAACTTCATCGAGTACACCGACAAGGAATTCGGCATCTACCCTCTATGGCTTTGTCCATTGCGCCAAGACTGCCTTGAAACCTTTCATCCTCACTTTCCCAAACGTGAAACCGATGGCGGCCTGAAACCCATGCTCAACGTTGGGCTTTGGGGACCGTTCTGCCCTGAAGAATTCGAGAAAGCAAACCGCGAGCTAGAGGTCGTTCTACAAAAGTTGGGTGGCATGAAGTGGCTTTACGCAAACACGTACTACTCAGAGTCGGCCTTTTGGGAAATATATGATAGGAAGTGGTATGATACTTTGCGAGCCAAGTACGATGCAACATCTTTGCCAAGCGTGTATCAAAAAGTTCACACGAACGTTGAAGCCCAGATCAAAACCGTTGACAGATCTTGGTGGTTAAGGTTTCTCTCTCTGTGGCCTGTCAGTGGTATTTGGGGTCTTTATGCTGCACGAACAAGTGGAAATATAGCTCTGGCGCAGAAATCGAAGTGGAAGTCTATCGAGTCGAAAGATGAATAGCCTAGATGATACTTCGGCACAAATGTATCTTTTGAGCTCTGGTCATAGCTTATTTTCCGTCACCCGACAACTCACGTTCAATATAAACTCCTCTGTAAGAATACTAATATCCAGATGTACCCTATAAGTCCTTGTCACGTATTATAGTACTCTTTCAGATAAAGTAAAGTATATAATAATATTTTACAGAACTAAATAATACTTAAGTAAAGCAAGAGTATTTATAAAGAGCTTTACTAAATGTATTATATATTTACTAATATATTATTTAAATTATTTGTCAATACTATAATACTTATTATTACTAGATTATAGATAATATACTTTATAATAATA
>Ga0182030_10004141_pt1 | contig 30873 bp, 32 predicted proteins | sample 812S3MmetaG_FD_121299 | JGI IMG/M metagenome (GOLD analysis project Ga0182030, IMG submission 121299) | Permafrost microbial communities from Stordalen Mire, Sweden - 812S3M metaG (Illumina Assembly) | ecosystem: Environmental > Terrestrial > Soil > Wetlands > Permafrost | place: Sweden...
CAAACACGGGCACCTCACGACGCAAAGCGATCTGCCCGACAACGTTTTCGCCTTCCCCGGTGAGCGCAAAGAGCCGCTGACCGACGCGCAACACGTGCGCGGCGCAATAGCGCGCTTCAACCAGGTTACCGGTGTAACCGATGAAGAGCGCGACCTTGCGTTCGCGAACATCCAGAAAGCCGCCGCATATTACGGCGTCGAACTCTCCGAACGATCCTGGCACGACCTCGGCTAGGTTCGCGCAGCCCGCCAACGGGCAGCCAGCGTCGCGATCGACGCTACCACCAGAGCAACGCTAAAACTGTAGGTTTTCTCGGTCCCTCGACAAGCTCGGGATGATAACGGGGGACGGCGCTTTGTGTGGTGGTTACTGCAGATGTTCGGCTAGGAAGACGGATGAGCGTTCGTGGGCTAGTCGTAAAGCGTAAGGGTTGTAGCCGCGCGCCGGTGGGTCGTCGTTGAAGCCGTGGTCGGCGTCGTAGACGGTGTAGGCGAAATATTTTCCGGCGGCCTTCATTGCGAGCGCGAAGTCGTAGACGCCGGCGGTGATTTTGCGGTCGGTTACGCCGTAGTGGCCTTCGAGCGGGCCGCGAATTTGCGGGACGCGTTCTAGGGCCGGACTCGAGCCGTAATAGATGACGCCGGCAGCGAGGTCAACGCCGAGTGTGGCGAGTTCGCCGACGAGTTGGCCGCCCATGCAATATCCGATCGCGCCGATGCGATTCACGCCATCACGGCTCCGCAGATACTCGAAGCCGCCGCGTACCCCATCAACGTAGTGCGCTTTCGGGCGGTTGGTCATCCACTCACGCGCGGCGCGCACTCCGGTGCGGCGCGGTTCCGGGATCTTCGCAAGGCGAGCTTCCCAGTCCGGATCGAGTGGCGAGCCGTGCGCAGCGACGATGTCGGCCACGTCGATTTTTTGGTAACCGGCATCATTCGTGTAGAGATCCGGCGCCAGCGTCAAATAGCCGTCGGCCGCAAAACCACGCACGGTCCTTTGCATCTGCGCCATTACCCCCGCGACCGGATGTAACACGAGCAGTGCCGGCCAAGGCGGCGGAGTCTCCGGCCGAACGAGAAAGCCGCGGATTGCACCGCCGATCGCATCGAACCGCACCCACTCTTCAGTCATGCAATAGGCATTCTCCACTGACTGAGCGATGTCCAGCTACAAAGCGGTCGCCTTCAGCGTCCACAAACGCTGCCTGTTTAAGTCAGTCAGATGTACGTCGAGTATCAACGGTCACGCCATGGCGATCGAAAAGAACAACGAAGCGATCGCGGACTTGATTCAGCACTGGATCGATGGGCACGTGCGCTAAGGGGCAAGATGGCGGCTGTCGCTCGACAAGCTCGGGATGACGGCATCGAGAAGCTCGGGATGACAGGGATGACGATCGGCGAATCGCGTCGACATGACAACTTCGGGTAAGGACATTCTGGATGAGCTGGTAACGGCGAATCATATTCTCGGCAATGAGGGCGTCGTGGATGTCTTCGGGCACGTGAGCGTGCGTGACCCGCAGCAGCCCGACCGGTATTTTCTGTCCTGCTCACGGAGCCCGGAGCTCGTGCAGCGGTCCGACATCATGCAATTTACCTTAGATAGCAAGCCCATCGGAAACGACGAGCGCGAGGCGTACATCGAGCGCTTCATTCATGGAGCGATCTATGAGGCGCGGCAGGACGTCAACGCCGTGATCCATTCGCATACGGATGACGTGCTGCCGTTTACGATCAGCGATCGCCCGCTGGGTGCGGTGATGCCGCCGGCGGCGAAGATCGGATCGCGCGTTCCGGTGTGGGACATCGATGCGCATTTCGGCGACGGAACGGATATGCTCGTGCGCAACCATGAGTTCGGGACGGATCTTGCAAAGACACTGGCCGATGGCAGCGCCGTGCTGATGCGTGGACACGGATTTGCCGTCGCCGGCTCGTCGCTCGCCGAAGCGGTACAGATTGCCGTCTTCTTGCCGCGGAACGCGAAGATACTCTGGCAAGCGCTGCAAATGGGAGCGGTAAAGTGCCTTTCCGAGGCGGAGGTTGCCGTGCTGCGCAAAGGTCGCGGTTCACCGCGGGCCTGGGAATACTGGGCACAACGAGCGGAACGTTAGCGCGGGGCGCCGCCCGCTCCGCTCATGATGTCGACGCCGTTGGTCGCCGGGTCATAGCGCACGACGAGCGTCGAATCGATGCCCAGGCCGTGCTGGTCACCGCTGCGGAAATCGTAGATGCCGAGCGCGCCGGGGAAACCGTGCTGGCTTTCGATCCAGTCGTGGATCTGCTTCGCAGTCGCACTGGGCCCGAGCGCGCGCAGCGCGGCGACTTCAATTTTCGCTGCGTCCCAGCCGAGGGCGTGCGCGGTTCCCGGCTTGAGGCCCGCACCCTCCAGCGTGGTGTAGAACTCGTCGACCGCCGGCTTGAGCGGACTCGATGCGGGCCAATCGCGATTAACAAAGCTCGCGGCTACCGTCCAAACCCCGGCCTGCGGCAAGAACGGCGCGAAGCGGCTGATGAAATTCGGCGCGAGATTCGAGCCACCGGTGAAGATCGGCAGATCGACGCCGGCGTCGCGGAGGCCGCGCAGAACGGTGCCGAACGGTGCGCCGGTTGCCGAGACGAAGAGCACCTGTGCGCCGCTATTCTTGATGGCCGTGGCCTGGGCGGCGAGGCTTAAATCCGCCGTGTTGAAAAACTGGCTCGTCGTGGTGACGATCGGCTTGTTTTCGGGCTCGGCCAGCAACAGTTCGATCGACTTCGCGTTGTCCTGACCTGAAGCGTCGTTGATGCGCAGGAAGGCGATCTTGTTCCAGCCGCGGCCGCGGATGTAGCGGAGCATCCCCGCCTCGATGTGCGTCGGTAGCGTGGCGAACACGTAGCTGCCCTTTTCCGGATAGAGCAGCGGGGTGAAGGCGTAGAGCACGGGGCCGTCCTTGAAGAACGGCATCATCGCGGTCGTCGCCGGCGTGAGCGATGACCCGAGCATCACTTGCGGTTTCTGCGCGAGGATCGTGTTGGTGAGCTGCACCGCGGTCGCCGGGTTCGAGCCGTCGTCGTAGACCTGAAAGTGGAGCGGCATTCCCTTGATGCCGCCGGTGCGGTTGACGAGCTTCTCGTAGGCTTGAATCGCGGCGAGTTCGTCGACGCCCACCGCAGCCGCACCACCGGTTTCCGAGAGAATGACGGGGATCGTATACGTGGCGTTTTGCGCGCGACCCGGCACCGCCGCAGCCGCGAGCACGACCGCCAACGCAACGGCAGCGAATGAGATTTTCATATGGCGAGTTCGAGCGTTCCCGTTTGAAACGGAATGCGTGACATGGCGGCGTTGAGCTCCGGGGTCCGTTCGGGGAACGTTTCCCAGTGCGGCAGGCTCTCGTCCGGCTTCCAATCTTCCCCCACCACCGTGATGTACTCGATCGGCAGGCGGCGCGGGCCCTCAAAATAGGCGTAGACTTCGATCGTGTGCCGGCCGAGGCCCCAACCCATGGCGTAACCGCGCGAGAGCATGCGCTCCGCGCCCCGGGAGACGGCGGCCGCATCCTGCATCTTGAACGCGATATGGTTCAGGGTTGTGGCATCGGAGCGAAAAAATGCGAGGGCGTGGTGATCGTCGTTGCACTTGAGGAAGCTGCCCACCTTAACCGCATTGCTGATGGTGAAGCCCAGCGCTTCGCAATAGAATGCCGACGTTGCATCCTTGTCGATCGCATTCAAGACCACGTGCATGATGCGGGACGGGCGATCCGGTTGACCGTCAACCGGTTGATGGCGTTCGTCCTCGGCTATCACGCGCATCGTGCGGCCTTCGGGATCCTTGAACGCGAAGCCATAGCCACCGCCGGGTGTCGCGATCGGCGCGGGCGCGGCGGACGTCACGCCGGCCGCAGCGACGCGCCGATGGATTGCGTCGACATCCGAGCGGCTCTCGGCAAGCAAGTCGGCGCTGATGACCTCTTCACGCTCCGACCGGCGGAGTGCAAGGATGTGATGATAGCTGCCGGTCCCGCGCAGATAGACCGCGCCGCCGGCGCGATCGACTTCCCCTAACCCCCACGTCTCGGTAAAGAAACGAACCGCTTCTTCTACGTTGGAGACGCCGAGCGAGACACTGCGTAGGGCCGTGACGGAAGCCATTATCGTACCTCGAGTTTGAGTGGGGCCGAGACGACCTCACGATTGAGACCGCCGGCAGCTTGGAAGGCCGCGAACTGCGCGTTGTACACGTCCCAGATTGAGTCTGCGGCCGGCGCGAGACAATATCCGCCCTCGACGTTCGCATACAGCGAGGGATCCTCCGAGCACGGCGGCGCTGCGCCTTGGTCGCGCAGTTTGCGCGCCGCTTCGATCAGCCGGCGCCGTGTCACCGCGATCATGTGATCGCTGACGACGAGATGCTCCTTGGTCCGTTCGGCGATCGGGCCCATGCTCTCGGTGATCGCGTGGTCTTGCTCGATGATGCCCATCACGCCCGTATAGTTCACCTCGCGCTGCAGCTTGCGGTCGAGGCCATGATCGTTCTCACGATTGATCGGCATGCGGAAGCGACCGTACCAATCCGTCGTGTTGGGCAGAAACTCCGACCCTTTGTCGCGGAAGCCGACCCGGTCCGCACCGATTTGCGGCGCGGTGATCTCACGCCGCCGGAACGTGAAGAGCATGACGTGCGTGTCGTCCATCGGAACCCAGGCACGCACGCCGGCGCCCGCACCAAACGGCGAGCTGGGCGTGACAGTCCAGAATGGAAAGATGAATTGCCCGATGCGCCAATAGGACTCGCCGGGATCCGCCGCACGCTTCGCGCCGTACAGCGTTCCCCAGTCCGTTTCGGTCACTTCATATTCGGGCGCGCGGTTCAGCGCGCCGAAACGCCGCGGATCGTCGGGCGGATAGTCTGCAACGCCGCGCGAGCCGCCATGCAAGAAATCAACGTGCGACCCGTCGATATCCCCTTCCAGCGCCTGCAACCAGTTGCACTCGCGCTGCAAGAGGGTGATGTTCAGCCGCTCGGGCGGTAGGAGATTATACGGAATTTCGGGGAGCGGCGGCGCTTCGCCGTCGCCCATGTACACCCAGACGACGCCGTTCCGCTCGGCCACGTTGTAGGCCGGCGCTTTGACCCGCTCTTTAAAACTCTGCTGCGGCTCGGGCACGTTCGGCATGTCGACGCAGTTGCCGGCGACATCGAACTTCCAGCCGTGATACACGCAGCGGATGCCGCCCTGCTCGTTGCGTCCATAGAACAGCGACGCGCAGCGGTGCGGACAGAGGTGGTCGATCACGCCGATGCGGCCATCCGAATCGCGAAACGCGAGCAGCTTCTCGCCGAGAAGCATCAGCCGTAGCGGATCGCCATCCGCTTCGAGTTCGCTCGACACCAATGCGGGCAGCCAATAGCGCCGCATGAGTTCCCCCATCGGCGTACCCTTGCCGACACGAGCTATGAGACTATTCTCTTCTTCGTTAAGCATGCTGAGCCACCACGGTCTCCGTCTGTAGATGTCGGCTATAGTATACGCGGCCGGCAGCGTCACCTTTTCTGTGGCGACAATAGGATTTTCGGATTTCGAATATTCGAAAAACGGCCGGCGCGCATCAAGGAATTTGCTGCGTCGCTCCTGGAGAAGTGGGCATGCCGAGAGCCGAGGTCACCATAAAAACCGCCGACGGGAACGCGCCCGCTTCGGTCTTCACCCCAGCCGAGGGCAGCGGTCCCTGGCCGGGCGTCATCTTTTTCATGGACGGCCCGGGGATTCGGCCGACCATGTGGGAGATGGGCCAGCGGCTGGCGGACGGGGGCTACCTCGTCCTGCTGCCCGATCTCTACTATCGCTCCGGACCGTATGCGCCGAAGAACGCGAAGGAGCTGCTGAGCAGCCCCGAGGGCCGCGCCGAGATGATGAAACTTGTGGGCAGCCTCGATCGCGATCGGAAGGTCGCCGACACGAAGGCGTTCCTGGACTACCTCGGCACGCGCTCCGACGTCAAAGGCGATCGCTACGGTGCGACCGGATATTGCCTGGGCGGCAACGTTGCATTGACGGCGGACGGCGCCTTCCCCGATCGATTTGCCGCGGTCGCGTCGTTCCACGGCGGCGAGTTGGCAACCGACAAACCTGATAGCCCGCATCTGTTCGTCAAAGGCATCAACGGCCGGCTGTACGTTGCCGGCGCCATCGAGGACGGATCGTTCACCGACGAGCAGAAAGCCGTGCTCGAAAAGGCGCTCACCGATGCCGGCGTGGATCACCTGATCGAAACCTATCCCGCCAAACACGGCTTCGCGGTGCCCGACTTGCCCGTCTACGACGCGGCCGCCGCCGAACGCCACTGGACGGCGCTGTTCGGGCTCCTCGGCGCAAAGCTGCCGCGCTAGGCGGCTGCACGTGAAAGTCGTGCGTTCGGTGGGTCGCGCCTTCGAATTTCTCGAGTACTTCCGCGTCGAACGGCGGCCCTTGTCACTCAAAGCGATGGTCGACCACTTCGGCTACCCGCTGGTGAGCACGGCGGACATCCTCAAGACCCTGCTGCATTTGGGCTACTTGAGTTTTGACGTGAAGTCGAAGACCTATCTGCCGACGCCGCGGCTGTTTGAACTCAGCAGCTGGCTATCGCAAGATCTGCTCGACCCGTTCGACCTCATGAAAGACCTGCACCGTTTTCACGACGCAACGGGGCTCGCGGTGTTGCTCGGGACAACCAACGATGTGGAACTGCAGACCATCGTCAATCTCGAAGCCGGCGAGGTCATATACGGGCGAGCTCGACGCTGCCTCTTCACATCAGGTACCGGGGTCGCGCTGCTCAGCGCCTTGGACGATGAGATTATCGAACGGCTGTATCGATTGGCGGCAACTCGGAACCTGTTCGACCGCAATGAGTTGTCGTTGGCGAAGGTTAGGGCAGAGATCGCCGCGGTTCGGCTACGGGGGTATATCGCTTCGCGGAATTGCTTGCGGCCCGGACGCATGGTGGTCGCGATGCCGCTCCCCGTCACCTACAGCGGCCGCCGATTGGCGTTAGGGTGTTCCGGACCGGCCGATGAGATCGAACCGCGCATCGCTGAGATTGCCGCACTCATGACCACGTTCGTGGCCCACCATTTTGGCGAGAGTGACGGGGCGGCGCGATATGCAACGAGTGCGGTGCTCAGCCTTGCCGAAAAGCGACGAGTTCATCTCGCTCATTGACGAGCAAGTCGCCATTGTCGAACGTTATCTGGGAGTCCGAGACCCCCGTCAGCGCCCGAGAGCCAGGCTGCGCGCCGCATCAGCGAATCAGCGGGCGCACCGGTTCACCGTACTCCGTGACCTGCGTCTGCCGCGCGTAGTCTTCGATCGTCACGCCGGTCCAGTCGCCGGGACGCCATGCCGGGTACTTGAAGCGCAAGCCGCCGTCGACCGGAATGTCGATGCCGGTGAGAAACGATGATTCGTCGGAGGCGAGGAACACCGCGGCCCACGCGAGATCCGAGGCGCGCGGGAAGCGCTCGAGCGGGATCATCTTGAGATAGTCGTCGCGTGAATAGAACGAGCGCCGGTCGGGCCGTTCGAACTTCGGCGTTTCGAGCTCGTCGCGCATGTTCGTCCACAACTGATGTTCCATCGCGCACGGTGTGATCGTGTTGACGCGAATGCCCTCGTGGGCGAGGTCCATCGCGCACGAGCGAGCGAGGTTGAGCAACGCACCCTTGGCCGCGGTGTATGCGGCGCCGCTCGCTTCACCAAAATGCGCGGCCGTGGACAGCAAGTGGATGATGCTGCCGCGGACCTTGCCCGCAATCATGGCGCGGGCGACGTGTTTGGTCGTCAGCATGCCGGCGGTCGGAAAGCTCGACATCGCCGCGGTAAACTCGCCGACGTCCATGTCGACGATCGGGCTCCAATGGACCGTGCCGGCCATGTTCATCGCGATATCGACGTGCCCGTACCGCTCGACGGCGCGGGCGACGATCGACGCGACGTCGGCTTCGAGCAGCGCGTTGCCCGGGACGGCGGTCGCTTCGAAGCCGTCGCGCACGATCCGATCGGCCGTGGCTTGCGCGACGGCCGGATTGAGATCGCTGACGACGACCGACGCTCCCTCGCGCGCCAGGAACAGCGCGATGGTGCCGCCGATGTTCGGGCCCGCACCGAAGACGATTGCCGTTTTTCCCCGAAGCCTCATGGTGGCGTGCTTGTCGACTTGACACTGCGGGGCCTGGTCGCTACGATCCGCCCCAGATGAACGAGCATATCGAGCGTCGCGCCTCCCGTCTGAGCCGGTTGACCGAGACCGGGCGCGGCACCGCGATGGGACAACTCTTGCGCCGTTTCTGGCAGCCGGTCGCCGTGGGTCGCACGCTCGAAGCCGGAACCGCACAGCAACTGAGGATCTTCAGCGAAGACCTCACGCTCTATCGCGGCGAGAGCGGCCGGGCGCATCTCGTCGGCTCGCACTGCGCGCATCGCGTGACGCTCCTGTCGACCGGCTGGATCGAGAACGATGCCATCCGCTGCATGTATCATGGCTGGGCGTACGACGGGACGGGTGCGTGTATCGATCGGCCGGCCGAGCGCGACGAGCGGCCGTGCAACATTCGCATCGCCGGCTATCCGGTACACGAATACGGCGGGCTGATCTTCGCGTACCTCGGCGAGGGCGAACCACCGCCGTTCGAGCTGCCGCGCAAAGACGTCTTCGAGGACCCATCGCGCATCATCTACGCGCGTTCGGAGTTGTGGAACTGCAATTGGTTCCAGATGGTGGAGAACTCGATGGACGCCGTGCACGTCAGCTTCGTCCATCAGAAAGGTCGCAGCGGGAATTTCATCAAGGTCGTCTCGCAAGCGATTCCGGAGCTCGAGTACTTCGAAACCGAGGCCGGCATCCGGCAGATCGCGACGCGCGGCGAGGGCAACGTGCGCGTGAGCGACTGGACGTTCCCGAACAACAATCATATCAGCATTCCGGGAATGGAAGCCGGCGATGCGTGGATCGACGTCGGCCACTGGAACGTGCCCGTCGACGACGAGCACACCTATCGCATGAACATCTGGTCGACGCCCTCGCAATCGCCCGCCGTCGACGAACGGATCACCGCCTACTTCCGTCAGGCCGGCGCGTACGATCCCTCGCAGCACCACGATGAGCTGATCGTACAGGGCCGCTACCCGGCCGATCATCTCTTCGATCTCACCAGCGCGCAAGACTACGTTGCGCAGCGCGGGCAAGGCGTTATGGCCGATCGCGAGCACGAGGTACTCGGCCGCTCGGATGCGGGCATCGCGTTCTTGCGGCGCGTGTTCACGCACGAGATCGACGCAATCGCCGAGAGCAAACCCACGAAAATCTGGACGAAGCTGCGCGAAGCCGCGGTGTTACCCGAACAAGTCGCCGCTCACTAGAAAGCAGCCGCAATGAAAAAGATCCCAGTCACGCTCGCGTGCGGCGACTACGACATCATGCGCGCGCTCAAGGAAGGCCAGGTCGAGCCGGACGGCATCGACCTCACCGTGCTCACGGCGATGGATTCATCGCCGCGTCACTGGCGCTTCTTCCGCAACCGCGAATACGACATGGCCGAGGTTTCGAGCTCGGCCTACTTCGCGGCGCGCGAACACGGTATGCCGTTTCGCGCGATCCCGGTATTTCCGCACCGCCGCTTCCGCCACGGCTTCGTCTTCATCAACACGGCGGCCGGCATCACGAAGCCGGCCGATCTGATCGGCAAGCGCGTGGGCTCGAAGGCCTTCATCTTCTCCGCTACGTTGTGGCTGCGCGGGATTCTCGAACACGAGTACGGCGTGCCGCACAAGTCGATGGAGTGGTTCACGGAACTCGACGAGGACGTCGACTTCACGCCACCTCCTGACTTGCGCATCCAGCGCATCCCGCACGAGAAGTCGACCGAAACGATGCTCGCCGAAGGTGAACTCGACGCGCTGGTCCACCCCGATCTCATCAAGCCGCTCCTTGCCGGTGACCCGCGGGTCGGGCGGCTCTGGCCCGACTACAAGAGCGAGGAGATCGCCTACTACCGCAAGACCGGCATCTTTCCGATCATGCACCTCGTCGCGATGCGCGCCGAGCTGGTCGAGAAGTATCCGTGGATCCCGATCAACATGTATCACGCCTTTCAAGAATCCAAGGCCATCGCCATGAAGCGGCTCGAGAACCCGCGCATCGTTCCGCTCGCGTTCTATCGCGAGGCTTGGGAAGAACAGCAGCTCCTCATGGGCCCAGACCCCTGGGAGTACGGCCTCACCGACCAAAACATCAAGACGCTCGAGACACTCGTTCAATACTCATACGAGCAAGGCTTCATTTCACGGCGGATTCCGTTGGACGAACTCTTCCTCAACGTCACGCAAGGCCGGAAGCGCGAAGAATACCGGATCTAGAGTACTCGAGGCGGGCCCATATCGGGGTTCAATGTATAGAGTCCCGAGGCGGCGAGTTGCTCGCAGACGGCGCGGTTGTCGCTGCCGGGCGGCACGTGCTTCGTAACGACAACGATATCGTCGAAGCTGTTTTCAGCCGGATCTCGTATGACGCCGCGCGGATCGCGGCCGGCTTCCATGTCGCGTACCGCCTCGAGCAAGTGCTTGCGCAAGCGCGCGATACCGACGTCGGTTGCAGAGAGATGCTCCTCGGCGTGGTCGAGGAACGTGCCTTGCGATTCGGTGACGAAAAGATCGTGGACCGGAAAGACTTTGCCCATTCCGAGGAAGTAGCGGTCCATGGCGTCGCGGTCTTGGAGAAAGCCGTTCTCCGCGTTGCGCCGCGGCTCGTCGGTGCCTGCGATCTTCTCGGCAGCATATTCGGCCGCCATCCGCTCGCGGGGCAGCGGCTTGTTCGCATGGAAGGTAAACTCGTAGCGCCAATGTGAGGTATCGTCGATCGGCACGTGCCAGAACATGCTCAGCCCGCCCGGCCCGAGCTGCGCTTCGTAGCCGCTGATCGCGCATCCGTTCGGCATGATACCGTTCGTGATCCGCAAGATGTGGTCGCCGGCACGGGGATCCGAACGATCGGCGTAGAGCCGCACGCCGAAACGCGTGTCTTCCACCGTAAGTTCGGGCGCGATGTCGACCGCGAAGACGCCGAGCCGCGCCCGCTCGCTTTCGTCGTCGAGCACGAAACGGTGCAGATACGACGTGTGCGAGGGGTCGACATTGCCTTCGTTGCCCTGCAGCCAATTGCACCGCGCGAGCCAGCGCGCGTTGAAGCGATAGGCATCCGGTGCAATAACCGCCGGATAGTTCGGGAAGAGCGGCGGCTCGCCGTCGCCGAGAAAGGCCCAAATGGCGCCGCCGGCTTCGTGCGTTGGATACGCACGCTGGCGAATGCGGTCTTTGTACGTGCTCGTCTTCGGCTCCGCGGGCTGCTCGAGGCAGCGGCCGTCGACGTCGAAGAGCCAGCCGTGATAAATGCAACGCAGACCGCCGTCCTCGACTCGTCCGAAGCTCAAATCGGCGCAGCGATGCGCGCACTTCAGACCGAGCAGCCCGGCGCGGCCGCGGTCGTCGCGATAGATTACGAGATCTTCGCCCATCACGCGTAGCCGCTTGGGCGCGCCGTTCGGCGTCACATCGCTGGAAAACGCGACCGGCTGCCAGTATGCGCGTAGCAATCGCCCCCCGGACGTATCGCGGCCTGTATGCTGCAGGAAGGCATACGGCAGATGCCGCGTTCCGTTCTGCTGCGAGCCGTTCGTACTGACGCTCTCGGTTTCCATGCGTCGCGCTCCCCGGATAAAGGTGGACGTTCTATCATTGATCAAGTTGCCGACGTTCGTCCTTCTTTCGGAGGCTTCGATGATCTTACGCTCGCTGCGCCGCCTAGTGGTTGCGTTGACCGTACCGGCGCTCGTTTTCGCCGTCGCCTCGGCCGCAGATCAGCCCGCCTTGAAGATCGGCATCATCTTCACGTTTTCGGGCGGCGGTCCACCGATCGGCAAGGCGCTGGATGCCGCAATCGGGGCCTATCAAGCAACGCACGGCGACACGGTCGCGGGCCGGAAAGTCGTCTTCGTTCGCCGCGACGATGGCGGCGTTGCGCCTGAGCTTGCGAAGCGCGAAGCAACCGAATTGATCGTCAACGAGAAGGTCGATGCCCTGTACGGATTCATGTTATCGCCCAATGCGATCGCCGTCGGGAGCATTTCTACTGAGGCGAAGAAGCCGGTATTCATCACCAACGCGGCGACCTCGGGGATTCTCGCGCCGAACCCCTACATGGCGCGCTTTAGCTTTACCGAAGCGCAGGTTGCCGCGCCGCTCGGTCAGTGGGCCGCAAAGCACGACATCAAGACCGCCTACGGCGTCTTTCTCGACTACGGCTCCGGTCACGAGGCTATGGACGCCTTCGCGAAGGCGTTTACTGCAAACGGAGGGACCATGCTCGGCACGGTCGCGGTGCCCATGTCGAACATGAACTACGCCGCGTACATTCAGCGCGTCAAGGACGCGCATCCGAATGCCGTTTTCGCCTTCGTCGGGCCGCAAGCCGGCGGCGAGCCGTTCATGAAGTCCTACGAGGATGGCGGTTGTGCCGCCGCGGGCATCAAGTTGCTCGCCACCAACGACCTCGTGCTCGACGAAAACCTGCCCGTCTTCGGTGACGGCATCATCGGCGCAATCACGTCAGCCAACTACTCCTCATCCCTCGATACGCCGGTGAATAAGGCATTCATCAAAGCGTACGAGGCGGCGTACGGCTCGCCGCAGCTGCCGGACTTCTCGGCGGTTGCCGCCTACGACGCCCTCGACGCGCTGTACCACGCGGTGCAGGCACAGCATGGCAACTTCGATCCGGACAAGACGATGGAGCTGCTCAAAGGCATGAAGATCGCGAGCCCGCGCGGCCCGATCATGATCGATCCCCAGACGCGCGACATCGTGCAGAATATCTACATTCAACGCACCGAGAAGCGCGGAAACGGCTACGTCAACGTGCCGTTCGACACGATCCCGATGGTGAAGCCGCCGGTCGTGAGTCAGTAAGTATGCTGAGTCAAGCCGAAAACGACAAACTCACGCGCACGAACGCCGAAACGCCGATGGGCGAATTCGTGCGACGTTTCTGGCTGCCGTTTCTGACGGCCGGCGAATTAGCCGAAAACGATGGGCCACCCCAGCGCGTGCGCCTACTCGGCGAAGATCTGATTGCGTTTCGTGCGACCGACGGAACGGTCGGACTCGTTGAGGCGTTCTGCCCGCATCGGCGGGCACCGATGTTCTTCGGGCGAAACGAAGAGCACGGTTTGCGGTGCGTCTACCATGGCTGGAAATTCGATCGCAGCGGTTCCTGCGTGGACATGCCCTCGGAGCCGCCGGACTCGCTCTTTCGCGAAAAAGTGCGCATCGGCGCGTATCCGGTGCGCGAAGCGGGCGGCCTATTGTGGGCATATCTCGGGCCGGCGCCGATGATGCCGGACGTGCCGCATTTTGGCTGGATGGATGTTGCGGACGACTACCGCTTCACCGGACGCTGGCTACAACGTTCGAACTTCGTGCAGGCGATCGAGGGGGAACTCGATTCGGCACATTTGAGTTCGCTGCATCAACCCGTCGCAGCTCCCACCGACATGCCGGCGGCATCGAGTTTCGGGCGCTACATGCGCACCGACCGCGCCCCATCGTGGATCGTGCGCGAACGGCCTTATGGCCTGAGCGTGTCGGCCCGCCGCGTTGCTGACGGTGGCCTCGGTTACTTTCGCACAAACCACTTCTTGCTGCCGTCGGCGACCCTGATTGCGCCGGATGAAGGCAAAGCACGGATGTGGCGCTTCTGGGTGCCGCGCGATGATGAGACGACGCTGGTCATCGCGATCAACTTCCACGAAGACCGGCCGATCGGCGAACAAGAGCGCGCGGCGTATCGTAACGGCGACATGGGCTTCGTCGTGAAGCGTCCGGGCACCGACTGGCCGCAGCCTGGTCCAGACAACGATTACTTGATCGACCGTGACGTGCAGCGCTCGCGCACTGCAACGGGCATTCCGGGCATTCGCGTTCAAGATCTCGCGATGGTCGAAGGCATGGGACCGCGCGTCGATCGCACGCGCGAGCACCTCGGCACGAGTGACAGCGCGCTTATCGCGATGCGCCGTCAACTCTTGCGCGGTGCCGACGCGCTCGCCGCCGGTACCGAGCCGCCCGCCGCAGCACGCGCAGACGCTTACGCCGTGCGTGCGTGGTCGGCAGTCATAGACGACGCCGACTTCGACGCCCAATGCGAGGCCCGTGAAAACGGTTCCAAAATGTCGGCGCGGTAACAGTCACGGCCGTGCGGCAACATCGGCCGGCAATAAGATCTAAGCAATAGATTCGGCCTTGAATCCGCTGTACGTGAGATAGATGCCGATCGCTAGCGAGAGAATAAAATAGAAATAGAAGTAGTCGTTGAAATGTAGCGCGTTATAGAACGCTTGCTCGGCCGACGCCGTTAACCACACGAACGCTAAACCTTTGACGAGCACGAGCCAACCGAAGAGCGTCACGATAACCGGCAGTGCTCCGCCCGACCAGCGGTTGTGCGTGACGATTACAACGATGCCGACGAGCGATGTAAAGATGCCGGTCGTCCACATCAACGCCGCGCTCGCGAAGAAGCCGTTCACAACCTCGATGGTATTCTGACGGTTGACGACCATCCCAACGACCACCAGCAAACTCCACAATCCGAAGATCCGCGCCCAGAGCTTAGTAGACATATTTTTTCGCTTTCTTTTGGAGCTGAGGCCGCTCCAGGAGCTCGGCCAACTAGCCGACATGCTTTCGCCGCGAATGGGGATCAGGCTTCCATGGACGAACACGCCGGCGCAGACGTGCAAGCGCACAGCTCCCACCCGCGCGCCGTTAACAGCAAGGTCGAGCGTATCGCCGCGTGGGATAACGCGTTGCGCGAGGAGCCCTCAACGTAGGCAGCGCAGAACTCGTTCACGAGGTACGCCTATGCTCGATCGATCCGTGCACCGCGCCGCCGCAGTACTCGGCGCGTTGCTGCTGACCGCCGCTCTCTCCGGCACGTCGACGCGCGCCGCCGACGCACCGAGCGTCGATATCCCGGTCGTCGTCCCGCTCACCGGCGGGGCCGCCTTTCTCGGACAGACGATGGAGGCCGGGCTTCATCTCCTCGAGCAGCGCGTCAACGCCTCGGGGGGCATTCGCAACCGGCCGCTGCGTTTCGTGTTCCTCGACGATCAGGGCCAGCCCCAGACCGCCGTTCAACTGATCAATCAGCTGGTCGCGCAGCACCCGCCGGCCATCCTCGCCGGCGCACTCGGCGCGACGTGCAAGAGTGTGATGCCGCTCGTCGAGCAAACCGGCCCGGTCCTCTACTGCCTGACCCCGGCGGTCGTCCCGACGCCGGGAAGTTTCGTCTTTTCGGCCGGCGTCTATCCGGGAGACGAAGTTCGCGCCGCCTTTCGTTTCTTCCGCGACCGCGGCTGGACACGGCTCGCGTTTCTCACCTCGACCGACGCGTCAGGTGAGGAAGCCGACGGCAACATCGTCAGCCAAACGCAAGCGCCGGAGAATCGCGGCTTGCAAGTGGTGGCTCATGAACGGTTCAATCCGAACGACATCAACGCTGCGGCGCAAGTCGCCCGCATCAAAGCCGCGAAGCCGCAGGCAATGATCCTCTGGGCCAGTCCCGGCGTTCTGGCGACCGCGTTCCGCTCGATCAATGACGACGCTCTCGACATCCCGGTGCTCGTCAGCGACTCCATCATGAGCTACACCATCATGGACCAGTTCGCCGCGTTTCTCCCCACGCAGCTCTACTTCGCGTCGAGCTCGTGGGCAGGCGCTTCGGTCCTACCGGCCGGCCCGCAGCGGACGAACAATCAAGCCGTCTACGCGCTCTTCCGCGGCGCGAACATCAACCCCGATACCGGGCCGACGCAACCATGGGATGCCGCCACGATCGTCGTCGAGGCACTCCGGAAAGTCGGTCCCGACGCGGGCGCTCGTGCCGTACGCGACGCGATCGAGACGCTGCGCGGCTATCCGGGAATCATGGGCACGTATGACTTCCGCACCGGGGACCAACGCGGCCTCACCGTCAAGGACGTGATGATCTACCAGTGGCTCAAGGACCAGCGCGTTTGGCAGCCGGCGAGCCTAGGCGGCGGTGCGTTGCTCAAACGCAATTGATGAGCAGACAGGTAGCTATCGTACTTTACGTGGTGGCGATGGTAGCCGTCATTGTTGGTGTAGATTTCGCGTTCTTTAGAAATCGCTTCTTGGAACGGCTGATCGTCAATGTTGGAATGGTCTTGGTGTTCGCAGCATTCTACCTGAGGTTCCTGAGGCGTCTATGAACAAGAGGCTGCCCTGACTACTCATCGCTGATGATTGTGGCGGTCCCTCGACAAGCTCGGGATGACACCCGAGTCACGACTATCATCGCCGTACGAACAAGCTGCCGGGGCTACTTTCCGCTGATCTGCTGGTTGGGCTTTAGCGCGGCGCCGCCGGCGTCGGAGACCGCAATCCAGGCACGCTTCGTGGGCGTCCATTCGCTGAGCACGACGTCGCTGAGCCCGAGGCCACGCTGGTCGCCGGTCGTGAATCGTAGATGCCGCTCGTCCCGGGGAACGCGCGCAGCGATTCCATGTAGTCGTGTATCTGGGCCGCTTTCGCATTCGGTCCGAGCTTGCGAAAGCTGGTGATGAGCAACAGCGCCGGATCCCACGCCAGCTGTTCGCCCGCATCCGGCGTGATTTTCTCCGCCTTGAATGCTGAGAAGAACGTCGCTAACTGATCGTGTACCGGCCCCGGCGTCATGATGTCGTAGGCCGGCCACTTACTCGATGCAAAGTAGAGGTGCGTCGGCAGAATCTGGGCGAGCTGGTCCATCGCGGAATACTCTTGCATCGCGAAGCTCGTGACGACCGGGACGTCTAATCCGCCGTCGTGCATGCCGTGAAACGCGGTTGCGATCGGCTGGCCGGCCGCCCATATCACAAGCGCTTGCGGATTCGCCGCCTTGATACGCGAAATTTGGGCGCTCACGTTGATGTCGGTGGGAGCGTAGTGCTCGTAGCCCACCACTTGGATCGAGCTGTTCTCCGGACGCTTGATGAGATCGTTGAAATTCGAGTCGGCTTCCTGTCCCGATGCATCGTTCGTGGCAAGGAACGCGATCTTGGTCCAGCCTTTGTCGCGGAAGAAATGCAACGCGGCGGTCAGTTCGTCGAACGGCTGCACGCCCGATGAGAAGACGAATCCGCCGCTGTCGGGACGCACCGCCGGGCTGATACAGTACAGGATCGGGCCGGTGTGCACGACCAACGGCGCCGTCGCGCGGCACTGCGCGGCACCCGCGCCGCCTAACACCGCCTGCGCGCCGGATGCGATCACACCGTTGAGCAATTGCACCGAAAGCTGCGGGCTCGATTGATCGTCCAAGAATTGAAACTGCAGCGGCCGCCCCTGGATGCCGCCGGTTCTGTTGACGAACCGCTGCAGCACTTGCAGGCCTTCTTGCTGGGACTGACCTGCAAATGCAAACGTTCCCGTCAGCGGTAAAATCGCCGTGAGCGGAAACGGTTCGCCGGCCGCCGGAGCGCGGCCGCCGGCCAAAATTGACAGGACGATCGCCGCGATCGTGGCAAGCGCCGCGCGTCCGCGCACCGATACATTCATGCAGGGAATATATTTCGACCTCAAGGAAGTTCCTTTGCAATAATGTTTTCCGATCGAATCCACACGACGCACGTCGGGAGCTTGGTCCGAACGCCCGCGGTTGCCGCCTACGTGCGAGCGCGGCAGGACAATGTTGCAGTAGATGAGGACGCGTATGCGGCGATGCTGCGCAGCGAAGTCGAGCAGGTCGTTCGCCGCCAGTCCGAGGCCGGCATCGACATCGTCAACGACGGTGAATACGGCAAGCGCAGTTTCCACGAATACGTCGTCGAACGCATGGGCGGCCTCGAGCACCGCTTCGAAGGCGTGCCGACGCGCGCGCACTTCACCGGACCCGAGCGCAAACAATTCGCTGCGTTTTATGCCGAATACGAACCGAACAGCACCGTATCCCGCGGCGCTTGGTTTATCGTCGAGCCGCTCACCTACCGCGGTCACGCCCTCCTGCAGCGGGATATCGCCAACCTCAAGCGCGCCATCGCGGGAACGTCGCAACGCGGTTTCATGACCGTCATCGCGCCCGGAAGCCTCGACACGAACCTCATCGACCTCACCTACAACGATGAGGAAAAGCGCTTGTTCGGGATCGCGGGAGCGTTGCGCGAAGAGTACCGCGCGATCGCGGATGCCGGGCTCATCCTTCAGATCGACGATCCCTGGATCACCGGCATGCACGAGCGCTTGAGCGCGAGCGACTACGAACGCTGGGTCGATCTGCGCATCGCTGCCTTGAACTACGCGCTCGAGGGTATACCGCTCGAACAAACGCGGTACCACCTGTGCTGGGGAAGTTGGAACGGCCCGCATGTGGCCGATGTCCCGTTGAAAGATATCGTGCGGTACGTCTTCCGCGTTCAGGCCGGCGCGTATTCGATCGAGGCGGCGAATCCACGCCACGAGCATGAGTGGCGTTTGTGGGAAACGGTGCGCTTGCCCGAAGGGAAAACGCTCATCCCGGGCCTCGTGAGCCACGCCACGAACGTCGTCGAGCATCCGGAACTCGTGGCGGAGCGCATCGTGCGCATCGCCAAGCTCGTCGGCCGTGAAAACGTCATCGCCGGTACCGACTGCGGTTTTGCGCAGTCGGCGTTGAAGGGCCGCGTCCATTCGTCGATCATGTGGGCAAAACTCGAATCCCTGACGGCGGGCGCACGTCTCGCGAGCGCCGAGCTCTGGCCAAGGACGGAAACATGAAGAATCTCGTATCACACGCCATGCGGATCGCGGCGGCGTGCTCGATCGCGGTGCTCGCCGCCACGCTGCTGCATGCGCCGCTCCGCGCGGCCGACCTGGTGACACTCCGCGTTGCCGTCTCGCCGTCGGACGACGACACCGCGCCGTTGCTCTACGCCAAGGGCACCGGGATGTTCGAGCGCGCGGGGCTCGACGTGCAGATCCAGCGGCTCGGCAGCGGTTCGGCCATTGCCAGCGCCGTTTCCGGCGGCGCGATCGACATCGGGAAGTCGAGCATCATCTCACTGCTCGGCGCTCATCAGCACGGCATCCCGTTCTCAATCGTCGGAACGTGCGCGCTCTACAACGTCAACGCGCCCTTTGACGGCATGGTCGTGGCGAAAGATTCGGCGATCATGACGGGAGCCGACCTCAACGGCAAGACCATTTCGACGCAGTCGCTCAACGACGTCGGCCAAGTGGCGGAGTCGGCCTGGGTCGATCAACACGGCGGCGATTCGAAGACGCTCCACTTCGTCGAGATTCCGACGTCGGCCGCGGCGCCGGCGGTGGAGTCGCACCGGGTCGACTCGGCCATTCTGCTCGAACCGGTACTCAGCTCATCCATGGCCGACGGAAAGCTGCGCCTGCTCGGCCACGCGTTCGGCTCGATCGCCCCGGCCTTCTTGTTCGCCGCGTGGTTCACGACCGACGACTATGCCGCTAAGAACGTCGACGCGATCCGCAAGTTCATCACGGTGATCTATCAGGCCGGCGCGTACACCAACACGCACCATAAAGAAGCCGCGGCGATCGTTGCCAATCAGATCCATCTTCCGGTCGACGTCGTGCAGAACGCGCAGTGGTCGGTAGCCGGCACGTCGATCGATGCGAATCAGATCCAGCCCGTGATCGACTCGGCTGCGAAATACGGCACGATTTCGAAAACGTTCTCGTACCGCGACATGGTCAATCCGGCGTTCCTGAACCTCAAGGCCCACTGAACGCCGGCCCGGACGCTCTAGTTCGGGATCATGCCGTGAGGATCGATCACGTACTTGTGAGCCGCGCCCTTATCGAAGGCAGCGTAGCCGCGCGGCGCATCGTCGAGACGGATGACCTCGACGCCGACGATATCGGCGATCGCGATGCGGTCCCACAGAATCGCTTGCATGAGTGCCCGGTTGTACTTGAGTACCGGCGTCTGTCCGGTTGAAAACGAGAGCGACTTTGCCCAGCCGAGGCCGAGGCGCAAGCTCAGGTTGCCCGTCTTGGCGGCTTCTTCTTGCGCGCCCGGGTCTTCGGTGACGTAGAGTCCGGGGATGCCGACGGCGCCGCCGGCGCGCGTGACCTTCATCATGTCGTTGAGCACGACGGCGGGTTGCTCGTGACCGTGGCCGTCGCTGGCTTCAAATCCGACGGCGTCGACCGCGCAATCGACTTCGGGTACGCCGAGAATCTGCTCGATCTGATCGGGAATCGCGGCTTTGGCGATGTCGACGATCTCGAAGCCGTGCTTCTTCGCGTGCGCGAGCCGCTCGGCGTTCATATCGCCGACGATCACGCACGCCGCGCCGAGCAGCCGCGCCGATGCCGCGGCCGCCATGCCCACGGGGCCCGCGCCGGCGATGTAGACGGTCGAACCCGGACCGACACCGGCCGAAACCGCGCCATGAAATCCGGTGGGCAGAATGTCGGTGAGGCACGTGAGGTCGCGGATTTTCGCGAGCGCTTGATCGCGGTCGGGAAATTTCAATAGGTTGAAATCGGCGTAGGGCACCGTAACGTACTCCGCCTGACCGCCGACCCAGCCGCCCATGTCGACGTAGCCGTAGGCTCCGCCCGGACGCGCCGGGTTGACGTTGAGGCAAATGCCCGTCTTCTGTTCTTTGCAATTACGGCACCGGCCGCACGCGACGTTGAACGGTACCGAGCAGATATCGCCGACTTTTATGAACTCGACGTCGGTGCCCGCTTCGATCACTTCGCCCGTAATCTCGTGACCGAGGACAATTCCTTTGGGAGCCGTCGTGCGCCCGCGAACCATATGCTGGTCGCTTCCGCAAATATTCGTGGAAACGATCTTGAGGATGACGCCGTGATTGAGTTTGCGATTGCCGAGCGCGAGCTTCGGAAAATCGATCGCTTGAACTTCAACCTTACCGGGGCCGGTATAGACGACGCCGCGATTTTCAGCCATGCCGTTCTCTTTTCAGACAGGAGCGAGTTGTGAAGCGTTTTGCTCGGCCTCGATCGCGGCCGCAAGCAGGCGCCGGCCGAGGATCGGGCCCGAGTCGACCTTGATTGCAACCGGAAACGCGTACTCGGGATCGGGCCCGAGCGAACGTTGCTGAGCCTCGAGGATGACTTTGTCTTGGTCGAACGTCGTATGCGTCTGTGAGCGAATATACTCGTCCAACTCCGCATTGTCGAGGTCGTAGGAGCGAGCGGTTCCCCAGAAATAATGCGTCGATGTTGCCGTCTCCGGCGTCATCATGTTGATGACGCGACGCTCTCGCGCGAAGCTCTTGTCGGCGCCGGCCGGCATCGATCCGTTTTCGATCACGCACAGTCCCGGCGGCGTGTAGATCGTCGTGTGCCAACGATCGATCTTCTCTTCGAAACCCGCAGCTCGCACGTAGAACGGCGGCGGGTCGCAGTTCTGCATGAATCGATGGGCGCGAACCGTCCCGTCGACGATGCGCGCTACGACCGGTGAATCGGCGACGTAGCTGTTGCCGATGGTCTCGACGTGAACGAACGACTCGTGCGAGAGATCGAGCAAGTTGTCGTTGAGGAGACGATAATCGGCGTCGATCCGGTGGTAGCCGAAGACCGGCGCCCAGCCCGGATCGTCGAAGTAATGGATGTCCGGCACCAGGCTCTCGTCGGCGCGAGCCGGGTCGCCCATCCAGATCCAGACCATTTTATGCTTTTCAACGACCGGATACGTCTTGACGTGAGCCCCGTTCGGCAACGAATCTTGGCCCGGTACGAACCGTCCCTGCCCGTCGGCTCCAAAGCACATCCCGTGATAGCCGCATTGGACGTCGTCGCCGCGCAAACGGCCGAGCGAGAGCGGAAGCGCGCGGTGCGCGCAGCGGTCGGCCAAGGCGACTACCGCCCCCGCCGACGTTCGATAGAATACGACCGGCTCGTCGAGCAGGCGCCGGGGAAACAGCGCGTGCTCGATTTCCGACGAATAGGCAGCCGCCTGCCAGCAATCGCGCAACCACACGTGGGAGATCCTCCAAGATTAACTAATGGAGAATAGACCCGTAAAATAGAAAACCCCTTTTCCGGGAGAACTCCGCCTTGGCACTACCCCGCGGCATCCAGTCGATCGAAGTCGGACACCGTCTGCTTCGAGCGCTTCAAGAAGCACCCGGAGCCATGTCGCTCAAGGACCTGGCACTGCGTGCGAAAATGAGCCCGTCCAGAGCGCACTACTACCTGACGAGCTTCGTTCGCGTGGGTCTCGTGGCGCAAACCGGTCCGGGTGCGAACTACGATCTCGGGCCGGAAGCGTTGCGCCTCGGGCTCGCCGCGCTTGCGCATCTCGATATCTTGAATATTGCCCGCGAGGCGATGTTCGAAATCCGGGACGCGACGGGTGAAGCCGTCTTCCTTTCGGTGTGGGGAAATCGTGGGCCGACGATCGTGCACCGGCTCGAGGGCTTCCATTTGTCGCCGCTATCGATACGTGTGGGCTCCGTGCTCGATCCGCTTTCTGCAACCGGCCGTGCGATCTTATCGACCTTATCCGACACGCTCGTGCGCGAAATGATCGCCCCCATACTCGCGGAGGCGAAGCCGGACGATCTGGGGTACGGCACCGCCATCGATGACGCCATTGCCCTCGTGGCGGAAGCGCGCCGCGATGGTTTCGCACGCGGGCACCGGACCGTGGCCGCCGAATCCGGCTTCGTCGGGCTCGCCGCGCCCATCGTCACCTTTGAAAACTCGGTTCAGGCGGCGCTTACCATCAACGGGGATGCGAAAACGCTCGACATGAAGCGCTCCGGGCGCAACGTCACCGCATTGCTTGCGGCAACGAAGCGCATTGCCACGCTCACGGGCGCCCCGTGACGGAACTACACTGATTCGAGCTGCGCCGTCTCGGCGTCGATCGGATCGGCCTGGGCGTCGAACGCCGCACGCTTCGATTTTGCGGCGGCTTCCGCGAGCGGCTGCGACGCCGGCGCCGGAGCCGCTTGAATCGCGGCGGCCGTGCGCGCGAGCGTGAGCTGATCGATGCCCTTCTTCACCGAGCCGAGCGCCGTCGTGAGACGGTTATCGAGATCGACGAGCACTTGCGCCGCGTAGGCATCCGCGCCTTCGCGAATGCGTTGCGCGCGCACTTCGGCTTCGCGCAGCACCGTCTCCGCGGTAATGCGTGCGCGGTTGACGATCTCATGATCGTCGACCATCGCGGCATGTGCTTCCGACGCATCGCTGACGATCGCTTGGGCGCGTTCCTGCGCCTCGCGCAGCACGCGGTCTTTGTCCTTCGCGATGAGCTTGGCTTGACCGACCTCGGCCGGCAGCGTCGAGCGGATCTTCTCGATGAACTCGAAGAGCCGCTCCTCGGAAAGCACGCGCCGCTTGAGCGGCAACACCGTGCCCTGACGCACGTAGGCCTCGAGTTTGTCCAACACGCGATAGATGCTCACGATGGGTGTTTCTCCTCGGATGGTTCGGTGGATCGCTGGGAAGCGCGCTTGGCGCGCATCACGTGAAGTACGGCTTCAGGAACGTACGGATCGATCTCCCCGCCGAGGGAGAACACTTCTTTGACCAGGCTCGATGAGACGAACGAATACATCGGGTCGCTCGGCACGAACATCGTATCGATGCCGCTCAGCGAGCGGTTCATCAGCGCGGTCGACATCTCGTTTTCGAAATCGGAGACGACGCGCAAGCCCTTGACGATCACGCCCGCGCCGGTGGCCTTCGCGAAATCGGCCAGCAAGCCGCGGAAATCCCGCACTTCGATGTTCGTGAGATGCTTCGTCGCGGCGACGATCATTTGCTTTCGTTCTTCGAGCGTGAAGAGCGGTTCGCGCTTCTGCGGGTTGACGACAACCGCGACCAGCACGCGCGGAAATATCGCCGCGGCACGCTCGATCACGTCGAGATGGCCGAGCGTCAGCGGATCGAACGAACCGGGGTAGATCGCGCTCGGCGAGGTGTGCGTTTTCCCGTTCATGCCGGTTCCGGTCGCAGGAAGGCGAGGGACACCTCGCCGTACGCCGCCTCACGTTGCACGGCGAACGCCGGATCGACCGGTGCCGGTTCACGCGAGCTGTGCTCGTAGACGACGAGCGAGCGTTCGTCGATCGCGCCGCGCTCGCGCAAGGCGGCAAACGCCGTCGCCGGATACGGTTGCGCGTAGGGCGGGTCGGCGAAGACCAGATCGTACCGGCCCGCCACCATGCGAGCGGCGCGATCCGCCGGCATCGCGAGCACCGTGGTGCGGTCGGCGAGGCCCAAGGCTTGCGCCGTGCCGCGCAACGCGTCGGCCGTGGGCCGATGCTGCTCGACAAACGTCGCGTGCGCCGCGCCGCGAGAGAGGGCCTCGAAACCGAGTGCGCCGGTGCCGGCAAAGAGGTCGAGCACGTTGGCGTTCGCGACCCGATCGGCGAGGATCGAGAACAACGCCTCCTTGACGCGGGCGGGAGTGGGGCGGACCGCGCGTCCGGACGGTGTCCTCACGCTTCTGCTACGAAGCGTCCCTCCGGTGAGTCTCAGCGTACCCATTTGGATGGACCGTTATCTTCGCCATAATGTCTCACGCACCTCGAACGAGGGCGGGCAGCGCGTCGAGATGTTCGATCTGCGCGGTCGGCTCCGTCAGCTCCGCCGGGTATGTCTCGCCGTCGCGATTCAGCCACACGGCACGCAAACCGTATGCGCGCGCGCCGTCGATGTCGGCAACCGGATTGTCGCCCACGTACCAGAGCTCCGCGGGCTCGACGCCGAGCGCCTCTTCGAGCTGCCGGAACGCTTCCGCCGACGGCTTATAAGCGCCGACAAGATCGCTCACCAAGACCGGTCCGGGAAACGCGCCGAGTGCGTGCTCGATCTTCCGTTCCTGAAGTTCCGACCAGCCGTTGGTCAGGATGGCAACCGGAATTTCCGCGGCGACGAGCGCGCGGATACACTCGATCGCACCCGGTATGGGCACGACCATTTTCGTCACGAGGTTGTAGCAGATTTGGCGGTAGCGTCCCGCCAGCTGCTCGCCGTCGCGGTCGCCGGGAGGTGCGTTTTGCAAGAACGTCTGCGCGAACCGCACCATCATCCCGGCCATCGATTCTTGTGCCAGGCGGAACGGCACGAGCAACTGTTCGATCGCCTCGTGCGTTGCGGCTTGCGTGAGGTCCAGCGGCGCACCGAGATGCTCCGCCAGCACCTCGAAGGCGCGCCGCTCGAGGTGGTTGTCCGTCCCGAGCGTGCGATCGAAGTCGAAGCCGACGGCGACGTTCTTCATGCGGTCACCAAAAGCGCGCGGGCCGCCGCAACATCGTCGATCAGCGCGCGCAGCGCGAGATGTTCGGGCGCTGCCAGTTCGGGATCGGCGGACACGATGGCCTCGGCCGAGCCCTTCGCCTGCATGTAGAGCGAGAAGTCGTCGACGATGTTTCCGATCGTGTCGTTCGCGCCGGCCTGCGTGGTGCCGGCGAGCACGCCGGCCTTGCGCATCCGCAAGTCGGCCTCGGCCACTTCGAACCCGTCGTTCGTCTCGGCCAGCACGTCGAGCCGCTCGAGAAATTCCGGGTTGCCCGACGTTACGAGCACGCACGTCGACGCGGCCGCACCGCGACCGACGCGGCCGCGCAATTGATGCAGCGTCGCCAGGCCAAACCGCTCCGCGTCCAAAACCACCATCACGCTCGCATTCGGCACGTCGACGCCTACTTCAATCACGGTCGTTGAAACCAGCACGTCGATCTCGCCAGCCTTAAACCTAGCCATGACGGCTTCTTTCTCCTTCGGCGGCATGCGTCCGTGCAACAAGCCGACGCGTAAGTCCGGGAAGACCTCGCGGCCGATGTATTCGGCTTCGGCGATCGCACTGCTCAGTTCGGTTTCGCCGGCTTCGATCGCCGGCACGACGACGTAGGTTTGGTGCCCGAGCTTCACGTTCTCGCGCACGAAATCGTATACGCGCGCCTTGCGGCTATCGCGAATGACAAAGGTCGCAACCGGCGTGCGGCCCGGGGGCAGCTCGTCGATGATCGACACGTCGAGGTCCGCGTACTTCGTCTGCGCGAGCGTGCGCGGAATCGGGGTCGCGGTCATGTAGAGGGTGTGCGGCGCGAGGCTCTTGGCGCGCAGTTGCACCCGCTGCTCGACGCCGAAGCGGTGCTGTTCGTCGATGATCACGAGTCCGAGGCGCGCGAACTCCACGTTTTCGGTGAGCAGCGCGTGCGTCCCGACCGCGAGGCCGGCTGCGCCCGATGCCAGCCGCTCGCGCGCCGTGCGCCGGTCGCGCACGCCCTGCGAGCCGAAGATCGCCTCGACCGCGATGCCGAACGGCAGCAACAGCGGGGCGAGCTTCTGCGCGTGCTGTGCGGCCAGGATCTCCGTGGGGGCCATCAGCGCGCTCTGCAGGCCGCCCCAATGCGCGACGACGATTGCGGCGGCCGCGACGAGCGTCTTGCCGCTGCCGACGTCGCCTTGCAAGAGCCGGTTCATCGGCGCAGTGCGGCGCATGTCGCGCGCGATCTGCTCGATGACGCGCGTCTGCGCGCCGGTCGGCGCGAAGGGCAACTCGGCCGTGAAGCGCGCGTACCAATCTGCCGGCGGTTCGACCGGCGGCGCACCGCCGGCGGCTTCGCGGCGCGCGCGCTTGAGCGCGGCTGCGAGCGCGATGCCGAAGAATTCCTCGAACACGATCCGGCCGCGGCCGCGCTCCACGTCGGAGGGATCGCGCGGGGCGTGCACGCCGAACCAGGCCTCGCGCAGCGGCGGGAAGTCGTGCTTGCGCACGAGCGCCGGCGGCAGCGCGTCCACGCGCGTGGCGATGAGGCGGTCGAGGTTCTTCGCGATGGTGGTGCGGATCGTGCGCGACGGCAGATCTTTCGTTGCGCCGTAGACCGGCACGATCTCGCCGACGTACGGCTCGTCGCCACGCAGTTCGCGGTGCGCGGTGACGTTGATCTCGGGCAAGAGGCCGGCCCGCGTGACGCGGCCGCTCACGAAGAGCCGGTCGCCGGCGGCAAAGCGTCCGAAAAGGTGCCGGCGCCCGAAGAATTTCGCCGCGATCGTGCCGGTGTCGTCGGAGAGCGTCACGGTGACCAGCGGAAAGCGTCCGGCGCGCTCTTTCACGCCGACGATGCGGCCGACGACGATCGCTTCGCCTTCGGTCAGCGTCGCGATCGCTTGCGGAACGCGCCAATCGCGGTACGCGCGCGGCAAGTGCGCGAGCAACTGCTCGGGCGTTTCGATCCCGAGTTCGGCAAACTTCGCCACCGTCGACGGGCCGACGCCGGCGAGACCTGCGAGTGAGTGCTTGTCGACGGTCAGCCCGCAGCGCGCCGCGCGAGTTCGTCGCCGATCTCGTCGAGCGTCACTTTACGCGCGGTCAGCAACACCAGCGAGTGATAGAGCAAATCGCTCATCTCCCATATGAGTTCGGCGCGATCTTCGTTCTTTGCGGCGATCACGACTTCGGTCGCTTCTTCGCCGATCTTTTTGGCGATGCGATCGACGCCGCCCTCGAAGAGCTTCGCGGTGTAACTGCCTTCGGGCGGGTTCGTGTGCCGGTCGGCGATCGTGCTCGCAAGCGCCAGCATGGCCTCGGCGAAATGCGCGCCGTTGGGCGTCGCCTCGGCGCCGTCGATCGGCACGACTTCACTGAAGCACGTCGGAGCGCCGGTATGACATGCCGGCCCGTCGGGAATCACCTGATAGAGCAACGCATCGTTATCGCAATCGATCGCCACGGCTACGACCCGCTGGGTGTTCCCCGACGTCGCGCCTTTGTTCCAGAGTTCGGCCCGCGAACGGCTGTAGAGCCACGTGGACTTCGTGGCGAACGTTTTTTCCAGCGCCTCGCGATTGGCGTACGCGAGCGTCAGCACGGCGTTCGTGCGCGCATCGACGATCACGACCGGCGCGAGCCCGTCGCCGTTCCATTTCACAGTTGCGAGCAGGGCAGAGGCTTCCATCTAAACGGCCACCGCTTCCAGACGCACCGGAATGTGGTGCGCGGCGAGTTCGCGCTTCACGTCCATGATGGCGAGCTCGCCGTAATGGAAGAGCGTCGCCGCGAGCGCCGCGTCGCTGCCGGCCTGTTCGAACACGTCGACGAAGTGCGCCAGCTCGCCGGCACCGCCCGAGGCGATGATCGGCAGGTTGACGGCGGCACGCATCGCGCGCAGCAGCGGCAGATCGAAACCCGCCTTCGTGCCGTCACGATCGATGCTGGTCACGAGCAATTCGCCCGCGCCGCGCCGCTCGGCTTCTTGCGCCCACGAGATCGCGTCGCGCCCGGTCGGCGTGCGGCCGCCGTCGACGACGACTTCGAAATCGCCGTTGACCGTGCGCACGTCGATCGCCACGACGACGCACTGCGCGCCGAAGCGCCGCGCGGCCTCATCGATCAGATCCGGATTGCGCAGCGCCGCCGAGTTCACGCTGACCTTATCGCAGCCCGCGCGCAGCAGGTCGTTCATGTCCTCGACGGTCTTCACGCCGCCGCCGACGGCGAACGGGATCGTCAACTCGGCCGCCACGGCACGCACCACGGCCAGGGTCGCCTTGCGCCCCTCGACGGTCGCCGTAATGTCGAGGAACACCAGCTCGTCGGCACCTTCATGCTCGTAGCGGCGGGCGAGCGCAACCGGGTCGCCGGCATCGGCGAGTTCGACGAACCGGACGCCTTTGACGACGCGGCCTTCTTTGATATCGAGACAGGGGACGATCCGGCGGACGAGCATGGGTCTTTCTTTAGCGCAACGGTGCGGCTTCCATGGTGGAGAACCCGGTATCGGTGCCATCCTCATGCGCGAGGACGGTCATTGCGAGAATCGCCAGGTCGTCGGCGATCGACCCGCCGTAACGCCGCTCGGCCTCGTCCAGCAAGACCTCGCAGATCCCTTGGGCATCGAGCGGCGCCGCAGCCAACAAAGCCGAGACACCCTCGTCGCCCAGAAAGGTTCCGTCCGCGCCGCGCGCCTCGCTCAGCCCGTCGGTCGCCAACACGACGGTCGAGCCGACCGGCAGATCGACCGTTCCAACGCCGAAGGTGCTGTCGGGACCGAGACCCACGATCGGGCCGGTCGGCGGAAGCTGCTCCACCGTGGTGCCGCGCCGCACGAACGCGGTCGAGTGCCCGGCACCGACGTAGCGCAGCGTGTGTGTACGGGCATTGAACCGGCCGAGAAAGAGCACGACGAAGATGCCCGGGTCGTCGAACGTATCGAGGAACAGCCGGTTGAAGCGTTCGACGACGACGCCCGGGTCGTCGCGCTCCGCCGCGAGCGCACGCAGGGCGTACTGCACGAACGCCGCGTGACGCGCAGCTTGGATCCCCTTGCCGCTGGCGTCGGCGATCAAAAACCAGCCCGTCTCCGCGCTGTCGCGCCAGGTATCGATGAGATCGCCGCCCACCAGCGCCTCGGCCGTCGCCGACGCGTAGACGTAACCGATCTCCGTGCGCGGCAGGCGCGTTCCACCCACGCGCAATGTTTGCTGTAAGGCGCCGACGAGCGAGCGTTCGCGTTCCAACCGCTGCTCTGCCGTTGCGCGGGCGAGCCCGAGAATCACGGCCGCGAGCGCGAACAGGGCAACGATTGCGGCGCTGACTCCGACCGTGAGGTTGATCGTCCGCCGTAACTGCGCTTCTTGCCGTAAAGTCGCGATCGCCAGCGTGTCGCGCAATTGCTGCGAGGCTGCGCGCAGTTGATCGGTCAGCAGTTTCCCATACGTTTGAATCGCCAGCGCGTCGCGTCGTCCCGGGTCGCGCAACAACGGAACCGCGACCTGCCGTTCCCAACGGTCGTGGGTTTGCTTGATATCGCGAACGACCGGCACGGCCTCGAGGACCCCGGCCGCCGTGACGAGCTTGACGAGACCGTCGACGGCCTGGTCGAACTGCGGGTTCGGCGGACCGTCCGGGTCGAGAAAATACCGGTCGCGGGTTGAGACGTAGCCGCGCAGCCCCGTTTCCTCGGAGAGCTGCTCGCGAAAGATCGCGTCTACGCCCTCGCGGGCGGCTGCGAGGCGGACTTGGGCGCTGGACTCGGCATCCAACTGTCGCACGCCCAAAACGGGTCCGACAACTGCGACGGCCACGAAGGCCGCCAGCAGGAGCAGGATTGGAGGCGACACCCAGATTCGAACTGGGGATGGAGCTTTTGCAGAGCTCTGCCTTACCACTTGGCTATGTCGCCGATCCTGGAGCGGGTGGCGGGAATCGAACCCGCGCGTCAACCTTGGGAAGGTCGCAGGCTGCCATTACATCACACCCGCGTTTCCGGACCAACGTCCAGCGGTTCGCGCGTTTCACTGACGGTCCTTTGCTCGGCTGGATGCCCCGGCCTCCGGCCAGGAGCAGTGGAAACGGTCAAGTCCTCGAACGAAACGGCCCGTGATACGCATGGCGGTCGTGCTGGCGGCTGCGATCCTCGTCGCGTTCATCCTGCTCCCGCTGGCCGGTCTCTTCTTCCATCTGCAGCCGGGCGATATCATCGCGGCTCTGCAAACCGCGGTCGCGCAAGAGGCGTTGCGCCTGAGCATCATCACGACGTTCGGCTCGCTTGCTATCACGGTGCTGCTGGGAACGCCGCTGGCGTACGTCCTGGCGCGCGGCAACTTTCCTGGACGCCCGTTCGTCGATGCGATCGTCGATCTGCCGATCGTCGTGCCGCCCGCCGTGGCCGGCCTCGCGCTTCTGCTCGCCTTCGGCCGCAACGGAACGTTCGGTCCGCTGCTCCTCAAACTCGGCATCACGGTCTCGTTCAGCACCGTCGCCGTGATCATGGCGCAGACGTTCGTCGCCTCGCCCTTCTATGTGCGCTCGGCGCGCGCGGGCTTCATCGCGGTCGAC
>Ga0182030_10004142_pt1 | contig 30871 bp, 24 predicted proteins | sample 812S3MmetaG_FD_121299 | JGI IMG/M metagenome (GOLD analysis project Ga0182030, IMG submission 121299) | Permafrost microbial communities from Stordalen Mire, Sweden - 812S3M metaG (Illumina Assembly) | ecosystem: Environmental > Terrestrial > Soil > Wetlands > Permafrost | place: Sweden...
CCAGCGCCCGCGATTAGCCACCCAGCCTTGGACTTGCATTTTCATCCTGTAAATCCCGTTCATCCTGTCCGAAATTCCGCTTCTTTCTTCCAACGCGCGGCACGCGCCAACGTAACGCCCCAATCCACCTCGACAAGCAGGACAACATGAGCCTGCGTTTTGATCGTGCCCTCACAGGGGCAATCTGGTAATGCAATACTGGAGGCTATAAAGGGTCTCAAATCGTTTTGATCGTGCCCTCACAGGGGCAATCTGGTAATCGGAGGGCGAAGAATACCCAGCCGTGGCGGAGGTTTTGATCGTGCCCTCACAGGGGCAATCTGGTAATGAAGGAAGAGGCGCAAGCGCCCGTTTCGGATGGTTTTGATCGTGCCCTCACAGGGGCAATCTGGTAATTAGATCGCGCAATGTATGGGATGGCTAAAAAGGTTTTGATCGTGCCCTCACAGGGGCAATCTGGTAATAATTCAAACACCTGGAGGAAATTCGCCACCTTGTTTTGATCGTGCCCTCACAGGGGCAATCTGGTAATCGAATGGTACGAATGGCTGGAGATCAATTGCCGTTTTGATCGTGCCCTCACAGGGGCAATCTGGTAATTTCGGCGCGTCGTCATTACGAAATGAGCACGTCGTTTTGATCGTGCCCTCACAGGGGCAATCTGGTAATATCCCGACAGCGCCCTTGCAGGCGGTGTGCCGTTTTGATCGTGCCCTCACAGGGGCAATCTGGTAATCGTTTTAAAAACATCATCGCCAGCCCAAACGCGTTTTGATCGTGCCCTCACAGGGGCAATCTGGTAATGGCACAAACCAAATGAGCAAAAAACACTACGTGTTTTGATCGTGCCCTCACAGGGGCAATCTGGTAATATCGAGGTCGTGACCTGACGGGCGAGGTTTTGATCGTGCCCTCACAGGGGCAATCTGGTAATGCGGGCGCGTGCTCGGCCATCCTCTACATTGTGTTTTGATCGTGCCCTCACAGGGGCAATCTGGTAATCCCGGCGCCCATTGAGCGCAGCCTCGATGGCGGTTTTGATCGTGCCCTCACAGGGGCAATCTGGTAATTGAAGATGGAGTAGAACCATCCATGGCTCCAGGTTTTGATCGTGCCCTCACAGGGGCAATCTGGTAATCCTGTTTCGCCACCAGCTCTAGCGCCACGTCCGTTTTGATCGTGCCCTCACAGGGGCAATCTGGTAATGGCGGAAGTATAGCTCTCCTCGTGCTCGCTCAGTTTTGATCGTGCCCTCACAGGGGCAATCTGGTAATCTTTCGTCTTGAATCCGCCACCATCCAACGTGGTTTTGATCGTGCCCTCACAGGGGCAATCTGGTAATAAGACCTACACCTTCAAGACGGCGCTCACGCCGTTTTGATCGTGCCCTCACAGGGGCAATCTGGTAATGGCGAGGGTGGAGGGAGTGCAGTTGTGCTTCGTTTTGATCGTGCCCTCACAGGGGCAATCTGGTAATCCGGCACCGGCACGCTAGTTTTCTCCAACGAGTTTTGATCGTGCCCTCACAGGGGCAATCTGGTAATGGTCAACGGGCCGCTGAACTGCGCGAAGAGCGGTTTTGATCGTGCCCTCACAGGGGCAATCTGGTAATGATACCTCGGCAATGGGGCCGAAGACTGCGGCGTTTTGATCGTGCCCTCACAGGGGCAATCTGGTAATCCAGTATATTTCCGGGGAATATGGCATACACAGTTTTGATCGTGCCCTCACAGGGGCAATCTGGTAATGACTTGGTTAGAACTACTGCCAACCATCGTGTGTTTTGATCGTGCCCTCACAGGGGCAATCTGGTAATGCAGGCTTGCACTTAATATGCCTAAATACATCGTTTTGATCGTGCCCTCACAGGGGCAATCTGGTAATGGCTAAATACAACCCCCTGCCCGGCAGGGGGTTGCGCCTACCATATTCTTACGAACTCGGCGAAGGAAGTTCGCGCCGTCACCCCTCCCAGAACCTCCGAGATTACGATTTGCGCCTCCCAAACGCTCCGTTCCATGGGAATTAACCGGATGTCTCCCGGGATTTTCGCCGCCACCCGCCGCATGTACCGGATTACCCGCTCACACTCGTGGGTCTCCCCTTCAAAAAGATACACAGAATATTGCACGCGCCAGCCACCCATGCGCTCATATTCCTTCCGCAAAAAATTTTGGTCCTTCTGCTCCGGCGTATCGTAGGCGAGCATTAGCAGCATGGCGTTTTAGACGCACGCGTCCCTCGGATGAAGCTGAAACGGCGCAAACCTCTGCTGGCCGTTCAACGCCCGGATAAAGGACTCCACGCTCAGGCGGATGATCGTCCGCAGACGGAAGGAACGTCCCTCGTACTGCCATTTCTCCTCAAGCATCTCCGCAAAACGCGCCGCCATCGCCTTTTTGTCATGCATTTCATCCATTCGCCGTACGAGCGTCAATTCCACGCAGCAGCGAAAGGGCTCTATCAAGTCACATACCAGGCTCGGCCGCTGGCGCCTCAGCTTATGAATGATCCCTATGGATGGGTCCAGCCCGCCCGCCAGGCACTGCCATTCCAACGCATGGTAGAGAAACCCATAACCGTAATTCAGTGCCACGTTCAACGGCGCCTTCGCCTTCCGCTTCTCCCGCTCGAACAAGTCTTGCGCAACCGCCGCGAAATACCGCGCCCAGAAAAATCGCGCATATCGCGCCTCCAGCCGTAGAATTCGGGAAAACGAATTATCTGCCAGCCTCGGCAGGTCCTCGACGTAGGGATCAAAAACCCGCAGCATCGCATGCTGGTTGCGAACCTTCGCGAAAATCAAGTCGCTAGCTAGCACCGTCGCCCGACGTTCGGCAAGCCGACAGACCTGCCACAATGCCGTAGGATTCACATGCCGCGCCTTCGGCGTCAGGGAAAATGTCCGCCACTTCCCTTCCGCTTTCTCCCATCGGGCCATTACAACTGGACATTGAGACGCGATACTCTCCAGCGCCGTTTGCGACCAGCGCGCCTTTGCTGCAAAGCACTGCACGCTGCCCAGCGTCTCAATTGCGATCTTATTCGAGCCGGAAATCAGGCGCCCTGCCTGCACATGAAGGTCCGGGTTTTCGCTGACAAGGATTAGATGATGAATCATCGCTCTTTGGGTCAGGTAGCGGCACGGTTGGCTCGCCTTTCTTGCATTTTGTGAACTCGCACAGCCATGCGAGATCCTCGTCTCTGCTCGCAGAAAGCATATGCGTCGCTAGCTGCCTCGCTTGCTCGGATGTAGGTTCCTTTCCCTTTTCGATTTTCGGCGGATCAAACTCGGCCTGCTTCATCTCCACCGTCGAATCGGACTTTAAAGCACTTATGCGATAGAAGCGAATACCGCCTGGATATGGCTCTTTCCGCCCGGCAAACAGGCTGTCCTTCCGGTTCCTCTTCGCGAGTTTAAGCGGCACACAAATTAAGTCCCCAACAGATAATGAGCAGAGAGGGTTCTGCGGGTCCAATCCATCGGGCAGCGGCTCTGCCCGCCACTCTCGGTGGTGCATTTTCTTGTGCGCGGCCAGATGGCGCGGATGCGGGATAAGCCGGTGCTCATAAAAAATCTCCGTCGTCGCCTTGCCGTTTCTTACGACGCATCGCGTCCCGGCCCAAATGTCCCGGCGCAGGTACGTGATACTCGAACTGTTATCAACCGCCTTCATTCCCCCGATCGGTTCACGGCCACCGGGCGTATGGTGGGCGCCAGAGAAAGCCACCTCGTCCTGCTCTCGCCGAATCGCTCGGATTGGCTGCCCCGGTTTGCCGGGCTTGATGCTGCGCGCCCGCAGTTCCGCGCGCGCGGCGCGCGCGCTCAAGACCTCCTCGATGCGCGCATCCGGTATATCCTCAGCCTTCTTACCGCACTGCTTGCGGATGAAAGCGATGAGCGTTGCGGGCTTTTTGAAAGCGATCTTCTCTCTATTCGCGAAAAGCTTCTCAACCGCGGCTGGCGGAATTTCCTCACGTTCGATTCCAGATTCACTGAGCACCGCTCGGAACTCTTGCCGATTCACCGCCAGCGCCTGAACACCTTCCCACCACGCCTCAACATCCTTCTCAGTGAGCAGCGGCGCAATCGACCTTCCCTTTTTCGAAGTGGTCGGCTGGAGCAAGCCGGGACGGTTGAGCAACTTCTTCACCTTTGTCAGAGCGTCACCCTTGCGGCCCGGCGACATCTCCTTCGCAGCGATCTTTGCAAGCGCTTCTCGCGCCCATGTTTTGCCCTCCGCATCGGGTAGGCTGATGATTGTCTCCTTATAACGCGATTTCTTTGATTTTGCTTGGCGCGGTTTGGACACAAGGCACCGCTCTGCATTTTCCTTCTCGAAGGCGCCCAAGTCCGGGCCGAGCCCCGGCAGTACCGTGATTTTCGTGTCCCCGCTTGCGTCCAGCTTCGTGAGGAAAATTCCACCGCACTCCACCGAGTTCATGCCCACACCCGGGGGAATGTGCGAGAGTACGGCAGCATCCCAAAGATGATGCCGCAGGTTGAGCCGATTCTTCGACCAATAGGTGCGCCCATCTTTCGCGGTCACTTCGCGATACATTTGCGGAAACAATATCCGTGGCAACCATTCCTCGCGGCACGCCGCTGTCTGCCCGCCCACCGGCGTGCCGATGCGCTCAGCAATCTCCCTCGATGTTTCCACAGCCCGCTTCCCACCATCGACGATGCGCGCGCATTTCTGCCGGATACCGAGCCAATGAATCACCTCGCCGCGCAAATGCCGCGCGATTTGCGCCATGCGCGTAGTGTTGTCCCACTGCGGGCAACTGCTCTCCTCCCGACAGAATTGTGCGCGCTTGGCTTTGTTCCAATTCATCGCCGCGAGATGATTATTCACATTGCGCTCGAGCCATTCAAATGGCGTGCGGTTTCCCTTTGTGCCGTTCTCGCCGCGCGTGGTAATTGCAAGATTGTCCATAATCCAGATGCCGCCGCGCTTCTCGGGAAAGATGTGCTCGATTTGCAAATTTGGATCAAGCGGGTTCCTTCCGAGCGGCTCTCCCGTGTAAGGGCTGAGCGCTTCACCTTTCTCGTTGGCCTGTTGATCGAAAATCAGCACCCGCCGGATTTGTGAATCGGAAAGCTCCCTGAGCTTCAGTCCGTATTTCCCTTCGATGATGGCATTTTTTCGGGCGCGGCTCTCCTTGTTCTGCTTCTTCATCTCGCGGCGCTCGTCCTCATTGCGCGGCATGTCGCCAATGGTTTCCACGATGACGAATTCCGGCGTCTCTGCCCCGTCGAGTTCCTCGGACAAATCCACGACTGTACCGTCGTCGAGGCGTAATTGTCCGGCGAATAATTTGCGCAAGACGCCGTGGTGCTGCGCCCTTCCGTCCCCGTCCTTGCGCCCCTGCACGTCCCGGGGCCTTCCTTCGTCGTCATAGTGCTTGCGCTGACCGAGCAAGAACTCCACTTGCGGATATACGCCGGGACTGCGATCTCGGTCTTTTCGCATGTCGTAATAGCCACAATCTTTCAGTTGTGCGCGCATTTTCGCCGGATCGAGTATTGTTCCCCCAGCCGTCATCTCTTCATAGATTGCCCGGGCGGACTCGGCGCAGAGCGACGCCCGCCCCCGCAACATGCGAAGCTCCGGGTGGATCAAATCGGCAAGTTGATCAAAGAAATCGTCGTTGAAACACTCGCCTGTTTCTTTGCGCTTGCCGGCCAGTTTCAAGTCCTTGAATCGTTTCTTGAACGCATTCGCTCCCGGCTTCTTGGGGCGCTGCACCTGCGCCTCCGATTCGCCCGCGAGCATCTGCTCCGTTGCGGAAATATCCTGCTCTAAGTCAGCAAACATCGTTTCGATCACGTTCACCGGCAGGTAGTCGCGGCTGTTCGCGCCGTCCGCCAATTCCACTCGGCGCTCCGCCAGAAACATTGCGAGATTGAATCGGCGCACCGCGCCATCAGAGCGCAGGTCGCATTTGATCTTCGCCGCCGGCACTCTGCCCCGCCTATGCAGTTCCTCTGCATACGGACAGTCATTCGTCTTTCGCAGCCAAAGTCGCTCCGCCTCCGGTCGTGTCCGCCGATGATAGTCGAGAACCACCTGCGTCCCCCCGTCCGAGGTCGTCCACGTCCCGCTCCCGCTGCGCTTGCCGAGCAATTCGAGCATCGCCTGCTCAAACGAACCCGCCGCGAAAAAGGCCTGGTGCTTCTCGCATATCTCAAACAGATGGTCCTTCACCAGTTCGCGCGGAAAATTGTGCGTGCGCGCCCGCTCCCGTAAGTTCGGGTGGCCCTTCTCCACCATGTGCCGTTCCAGCATTCGCTCAATGGGCCTGTTTCTGTATTCCTCCACCGCTCTATCGAGCGCGGCCACCACTGTTTGATATTTTTCCGTCGGCTCGCCTTTGGTATCCTTGGCCCATGGTGCATCACTTTGTATTTCCACGAGCAGCTTTACACGGTACTCCGGTGCGCAAGGTGCGTATTTTGCCCATTTCACGATCTCCTTCGCATCGAGTTCCTCGCCCCACGGATACGCCCCCTCTTCGGTAAGATGGTAATCGAAGCCACGACGCTTCACTAGATGTCGAAGGCAAATGACTAGACAATGCGCACTCGGGACGCCGTTGTGTATAGCGCGATGCCGGTGCTCGAATGGCCGCTCGAATGCCTTCGGATTCGCCCACATTTCATCAAGCATGGTCTGAGTCAACAACCCGTGCCGCACAATCCACTCCTTTAGCATCTTCTCTCGGCGCTTGCGCGATTCTCGTGCATGCCGCCATGCGCGCTTGGCGCGCCGCCTTGCCAGCGGCGCCGCTTCTGGCAGCGAGACGAGAAATGTATGCGCAAACAGTGGCTTCCAGCCTTTCCGTAACCAGACGCCAACGCCTTCGATACCGACATCCAATGCGAGAACAAGCGCCTTGTCGTAGAAACGGCGCCACCCTGAGGGAACCTGCATTTCCATCTTGACAGAGTGAACCAATTTAAACCAAATGCCAAGCGATCAAAACCTGTTCATCAGCTCTTAGGTTTATCCTAGGGCTGCGGGTCGGCCGGAGAGCCCGCCGATGAACAACTCTGGCACACAAAAGGGCGCTCCCTGAGCGCCCTTTTCTTTTTTTTGGTATCCTCCAAGACGCTGAAAACTGCGGCACCGCATGCAGCCCGAAGCCAGCGCAGGCCGCATCGTGCAACTTGCGTTTCCACCCAGGCAAATTCATGCAAATGGCAATATACCCGGGAAAGCCGCATCAAGGACGCCAAATCGCAACCTACTCGCCACGAGCCTCTTACCGTATAAACCAACCCCCCTGGCACGCCGTAAGCTAAATATCCAGTAACCCAAACTTGCCCCATGTCAGACCTCGCACCGGCCAAACGTCCGAGCCCGGGCGATTTCCTGCACCTCATCCGCCAGCAGCATCGCGGCAGACTCAAGCTCTATCTCGGCGCCTGCCCCGGCGTCGGCAAAACCTTCCAGATGCTCGCCGAAGGCAATCGCCTCAGGCGCCGCGGCGTCGATCTCGTCATCGGTTACGTCGAACTCCACGCCCAGCGCCCCGAGACCACCGCCCAGATCAAGGATCTCGAAATCATCCCCCCGCGCCTCATCCCCTATCGCGGCATCACCTTGCAGGAAATGGACCTCGACGCCCTCCTCGCCCGCAAACCAACCGTCGCCCTCATCGACGAACTCGCCCACACCAACGCCCCCGGCTCAAAAAAGTCCAAACGCTACGAAGAAGTCCAGCACTTGCTCAACGCCGGCGTCAGCGTCATCAGCACCGTCAACATCGAGCATTTGGAATCCCTCAACACCATCGTCAAGCAGGCCACCGGCATTCAGGTAAAAGAGCGCCTCCCCGACGAAGTAGTCATGAGCGCCGACCAGATCGCCACCGTCGACCTCCCTCCCGGGAAGCTGCTCCGCCGCATGCAGGCCGGGAAGATCTACCCGCTGGAGCACGTCCAATTGGCCCGCAGTAACTTCTTCACCGAGACCAATCTAACCCGCCTGCGCGACCTGACCCTAAGCAAAGCCGCCAGTTATCTTGCGTTAAAACAGCGCGAAGCCGCCGCACTCGGAGACGTGAAACTTAGCCTGGGCCAGGTCGCCGTCGCCCTAGGCAGCCAGACCCCCGACCCCGGCGCGTTATTGCGCGAAGCCATGCGCCTCGCCGCCCAGGTAAACGCCCTCTGGCACGTCGTCTACGTTTGCACTCCCGACGAGGCGCCCGCCAAAGTCGCTCGCGACGTTCAACTCAGGATCAGCAACACCCTCGACCTCGCGCAAAGATTGGGCGGAATCCCCGTCCTCTTGAGCAATGAAGAAGTAAGCCAGGCCCTCATTTCGTTCGCCGAGCAATACAACATCGCCCACATGGTCATGGGCCATCCCGCCAAAAGCCATCGAAGCCACTGGCGCTTCCGCCCTTCCTTGATAGAACTCCTCACCCGCGAACTCCCCAACGTAAACTTCGTGATCGTATAGATTCGGCACAAAATGTCCCAGGCAGACTCTTTGCCTTTGAGTCGGCGATCTCTTCAATTAGCAATCAGACTTTAGCAATCAGCAATTTCCCCATGAATTACTTCCTCACCGGCACCGACACCGGCGTCGGCAAAACCTACGTCTCCGCCCTCCTCATCCGCTCCCTGCGCAAAGCCGGCTTCGACACCGTCGGCCTCAAACCCATCTGCTGCGGCGACCGCGCCGACGCCCAGGCCCTCCACGCCGCCGCCGATCACGAATTGCCCCTCGACGACGTCAACCCCGTCTGGTTCCGCTTTCCCGCCTCCCCCTACACCGCCTCCATCGTCGAAAACCGCCTCCCCGACCTCGACCAGATCCGCGACCGCTTCGCCCGCATCCGCTCCTCCCGCCGCTCCCTCATCGTCGAAGGCGTCGGCGGCTGGCTCGTCCCCATCACCCAGCACTACTTCGTCGCCGATCTCGCCGCCGAGATGGCCCTTCCCGTCATCGTCGTCGCCGCCAACAGACTCGGCGTCCTCAATCACACCCTCCTTACCGTCCAGGCCATCAAAGCCCGCGGCCTCACCTGCGCCGGCGTCATTCTCAACAACATCACCGAACAATCCGACCCCCCTACATCCACCAATCGCTCCGTCCTCGAAAACCTACTGGAAGTGCCCATCCTCCACGAAGTGGCGTGGAACCAGTCGGCACTCCCCCTTTTCGTGGCGTGACTGTTGTACTCCAATACACAAGTGTTGAGAATTAAACGGCACATGCGGACATAAAAGGGCATTTCCCCCGTAAAACCCTCGTGGCACCCCCCCTGCTAAACTGGGACCGGTAACCTTCAGCCGGAGTGCCGCATATGCTCATCACCAAGATTTTCCACATGCATCAATCCGCCCCCCAGGCTCGCGACCTACTGCGCCAGTATGACACCTGGAACCCCTCGGAAAACGACCTCAACCGCATCATCACGGACATCCAGGAAGTCCCCTGCGACGAGCCCAACCAGCTCCTCTTCCGCTCCGTGCGCGGCAGCCTCGAACTGGCCGGCCTGATCGAGCTCTTCGAAATCCGTCCCAACCTCACCGAAGTCGTCCTTACCCTCGACTACGAGCCCGTCTCGCCCCTGCAGAAAGCCTTCGACGCCATCGACCGCTTCCTGAACCGTCAACTCGCCCGCATCGAAGGCTGCATGTCGCGTGCCCGTTCCGCCGGCGCGCCTTCGTCCGTTTCCCACCGCTTCGCCTGATCCTCCCGTCCGCCGAGCGCATTCCCGATTCTTCTCTTCATAAATCGCAAGGTCTGCTCCATATTGCTGACGCATGGCTTGGAACATCGATTTGCACTGCCATTCGTTTTACTCAGGTGACGGAGTGAGCAGCCTGGAGGATATGATCGCCAGCGCGCGCAGAAAGGGACTGCACGGCTTCGCGCTCACCGACCATAACACCTGCGACGGCGTCCACTACCTCCTGGACAAGGGCCTCTTGCGGGCCGATGGGCAACCAGTGAACGGCTTTCTCATCATCCCGGGAGTCGAAATGACCACCGCTGAGGGGCACCTGCTCTGCCTGGGAGTCGATTTGCCGAACCTGAAGGGCACCCCAGCAGCCGAGGTTTGCACGATGGTGCATGAACAGGGCGGTCTGGCCATCCCACCCCATCCGTACGATCTCTTCCGAGCCGGCATACGGCAGGCAACACTGGATGCCCTGGAAATCGACGCCCTGGAGGTCTTCAACGCCGCCACCACACTCAAGCGCTACAACCGCCAGGCCTATGAGTATGCGCAAATGCGCGGCCTACCCATGACTGCCGGCAGCGATGCCCATCACGAGGCTGCCATCGGCACGGCGTACACCATCCTGAACACCCCGGATTTTTCGCAGAGAGGCATTTTGGCGCAGATCGTAAAGAATAACGAACTGACCCAGCGCTACATGAGCCCCAAGGACACCCTGCGCAAGACGTGGAACAACTGGCTGCGGCTGAGAAAACGCCGCCGCCACGTGCCCGCGAAAGCAGGGGTGGCATAGCGGGCCCCGACTTTAGGCCTAGGTTGCGACGCGGACAGCCCTCGTTTTATCCAGCCGGAGCACGTCACCGGGTTTCAGGACCGGGATCAATTTCGGGTCGAGCTGTTTCTCGCCATTCACCTGAACGCTGCCCTGCTGGATGAGGCGGCGAATATCCCCCCGGGTGCGGGGCGCCCCGAGCACTTTGTAACCGGCCTCAACCACAGACAGGAGATCGGACTCGACTCCTGCCAGAGGCAATTCAGTGAGGTCCGCGTGAGCGAGGTCGCGCTTGGAAAACCGGGTATTGAAGTCGTCGAGCGCCGCCCGCGCCGCATCTACGGAGTGGTAGCGTTCCACGATTTCGAGAGCGAGCAGCTTCTTGGCATCCATGGGATGGATCGCCGGCACGTCCTTGCCCAGCAAGAGTTCATAGTACCGCTTCATCAGCTGATCGGAGATGCTCATGAGCTTGCCGAACATATCCGCGGGAGGCTCGCTCACCCCCACATAATTACCCAGGCTCTTGCTCATCTTGTTCACCCCGTCCAGGCCCTCGAGCAACGGCATCATCAGGGCCACCTGCTGCGGCAGACCCTCCTCGCGCTGCAATTCCCGTCCAATGAGGATATTGAAAAGCTGGTCGGTGCCTCCAATCTCAACATCCGCCTTTATCTGGACAGAATCCCAACCCTGGATGAGCGGGTACATGATCTCGTGCAGCCGCACTGGCGCACCCTGCTCAACGCGAGTCTTGAAATCCTCGCGCTGGAGAATTTGCTGAAGGGTCACCCGCCCGGTCAGCTTGATGATGTCCTCAAATGTCATCACCTCGAGCCATTCGCCATTGAAGACCGTCCGGGTCCTATTTTTGTCCAAAATCTTGAACGCCTGCTCCTGAAAGGTGTGCGCATTGCTCATGACCCTGTCATGGCTGAGCTGGGGCCGGGTAACGGAGCGCCCGCTGGGATCGCCGATCATGGCCGTGAAATCGCCAATAATGAGCACCGCCTGGTGACCGAAGTCCTGGAACTGCCGCAGCTTCTGAAGGGCCACGGTAAAACCAAGATGGATATCCGGAGCCGTCGGATCTACCCCGAGCTTCACGTTGAGCGGTCGTCCGAGGCGGAGCTTGGCCAGCAACTCCTCCTCGCTGATGATTTGAGCGGCGCCGCGCCGGAGCTGCGCCAGTTGTTCTTCGGGGGATGCTTGCATGCGGAAGTCCTGATTGTTAAGGGCGCCCCGCGTTAATCGCAATCGCGATTTGGAATATCGCTTTGCGAAAATTGGCGGCTCTTTTTGGACCCTGCCGCAAAAATGAGTCCCCAGCCCGGCCATCATTGAGTTAAAACCGGGCATTCATGGAAGCGCCGATCATCGATCTCAACAGTGACGCCTACTTCATGGGGGAGGCGCTCCGACAAGCTCGGAAGGCGTACAAGGCTGACGAGGTGCCGGTCGGCGCCATCATCGCGCGAGACGGTCAGATCCTGGCCCGCGCCTTCAACCAGGTGGAAACGCTCAAAGACGCCACCGCCCACGCGGAGATGCTCGCCATCACGCAAGCCGAGAGTGTCATGGGCGACTGGCGCCTAATCGATTGCGACCTCTATGTGACCAAGGAACCCTGCCCGATGTGCGCGGGAGCGATCGTCCACGCCCGGCTGCGGCGCGTTATTTTCGGCTGTCCCGATCCCAAAGGAGGCGGCGCGGGCAGCCTCTTCAATATCCTCCAGAACCCCGCGCTCAATCATCAATGCGAGTTGACCGCAGGGGTGAAGCTGGACGAATGCCGCGGTATTCTGAGGGAATTCTTCCTGGGGAAACGGCAGGGCCGCCTCAGTGACCCCCCGTGACCGTGTACCCCGCCGCGCGCAGGTCCTCGGCAAGTTCGATTTCCATCTGCGCCGCGGCCTCGAAGGGCATCGGGTTCAGGTGCTCGTAAAGCTCCGGCAGTAGGCGAACGCCATATTTCTCTACAACCCACGCTGCTTTGTACCCCGCCTTGTGATTTTCGAACCGGTGATCGACAGGCAACCCCGTCATGCCAACGTAAATGCACGGCTTCGACAGATCGCGGTTGGGGTTGAGACGTAGAATCGAGGGATGTTTGAGAACCGCCGCATCGAGCAGGATCACGTAAACGCTATGGTGGTAATTCTCCCCATCCGGCACAAAGGTAAGTCTCAACCATTGCCGGGCTCACTGCGAGCACGCAGCTCACGGCAGGATCAGCATGCAATCGCCGTAGGAGAAGAACCGATACTGCTCGCGGATGGCCTCCGCATACGCCTCAAGGATGAATTCCCGTCCGGCAAAGGCGCTGACCAGCATGAGGAGCGTCGATTTCGGAAGATGGAAATTGGTAAGCAGAGCGTCAACAGCACGGAATTGATACGGCGGATGAATAAAAATGTCCGTGGAGCCGCTTTGCGGTAGGATCTGGCCATCGGCGGCGGCGCAACTCTCCAGGACCCGAACCGTGGTGGTGCCGATCGCGATGAGCCCGCTGGCAGAGCGAATGGCGTTCGCGGCAGCACCGCCGATCTCAAACCGCTCCCGGTGCATGGGATGATCTGTGATTTGATCGGTCTGGACCGGCTTAAAGGTGCCCGCGCCGACGTGAAGGGTAATGAAGGTATGGGGGATGCGGGCGAGAACGTCTTGGGTAAAGTGAAGGCCGGCGGTGGGAGCGGCAACTGCGCCAGGGTGGCGGGCATAGACGGTCTGGTAGCGGTCAGTATCGACGGGTTCGACCTTGCGGCCAAGATACGGTGGAATCGGCAACTGGCCCACGCGGTCGAGATCGACGGGGGCTAAAAACTCGATCAGCCGTTCGCCGGTCGGGAGCACCTCGCATACGACGCCGGGGACTCCACCTACGGAAGTGGAAGCGGCAATAGGTAGCTTGCGCCCGGGTTTGACCATGCAGAGCCAGCGATTTTTGCCACGAGGCTCGAGGAAGAGGAACTCGATCCGCCCATCATCCGAGAACGCCCGCGCTGGGATTACTTTCGTATCATTCAGGACGGCAAGGTCGCCCGCTCGAAAGAAGGAAGGCAGATCGGCAAAAAGCCGATGCTCGACGCGGCCGGAACCGCGATGCAGGACCATCATCCGCGACGAGGCGCGGTCTGGCAGGGGATGCGCCGCAACGAGGGATTGCGGGAGAACATATTCGTAATCGCGCAGAAAGAGGCTCATTGGGGGAATCTGGAGTTCAAATAAAGGGCGCCTAACACCTAACGCACCATATACTTCGAATTTCCCGGCCCGCGCTAGGCGCTGGCCGGACCAGGCTTGCTCTTTTTCCCGAATACCCGTTCCAGCCCTACCCGGTTGGCGGCGGCGACGATCAGCGCGGCGGCGCGGCGTTTCAGGCGGCAGGCGCGGCTGAACATGGAGATCAGGAAGATCAGGTAGGCAGCCTTGAGCACGACCCCCAGGAAGTTGAGGTCAAAATGCGTGTGGGGATTGGCTGCACGATAAAGAAGGATGGAGATAATGACGGCGTTCAACAGCACGGTGGTAACGACAGGCTTCCAGCCCAGACGGACGCGCGTCAGACACTTGGGTCCGCCATGGTACTCGGTAACGGTACGCACCGTAATGCTCCAGAATTGGTTGCCGTAAATCTGCACATCCCAATCCTTCCAGCCCGTATCGGCGGAGTAGCGCCAGCCCTCGGTCTCCAGAAGCGCGAAGACTTCGGTGAGCAATTGCTCGCGCCCTGCGCCTTTCTCATTCCAAAAATCGAGACGCGAGATGCAGCCCCGGGTATTGACCCCGGAGACGCCCTCCTCGCGGGCGGCGATGACCGCCTGCGGGGTGTGCTTGTATTTCAGCCACGTGAAGTAGCGGGCCCACCCGCGGCCCCACGGTTGCGCGAGCGCCAGGAAAGCCACGAGCAACCGCGCCCGAATGGTGTCGAATTTTGCCTCGATGCGCGCATGCATCATGTAGGAGAGCGCGACCAGAAAGGTGCCCCCAAACATCAGGTACGGGACGATCCGCAGCGCCGGGACCTCGATGGAAACGAGGAAAATGAAAACCGTCAGCACAAGCCACTCGATACTGGAAAGATACGCCGCGATATCCGACTGAGGCGTGGGATAGATAGACTGGAAGAGTCCGTGGCCGAAAACACCGTGGTAAATGATCGGACGATTGAGCAGCCAGGTGAAACGGGGCGCGCCGTAAATCTGCCCCTTCCATTTGATGGTGCCCGTCGGCCCGAAGAAAATCAGGTGTTTAAAGCGAAGCATCGACTCGGCCTCGCCGTAGCCCTCCTGCTGCTTGCGGAACGCCTTGAGAGTGAACCTGCGGTAATGCCAGACAATGGCGGCGGGGCTGAATGCGATCACCTGGCCGCTGGTCTGGAGACGCCAGCAGAAGTCCACGTCGTCGCCTGCCTTGCGGTACTCCGTATCGAACCCGCCTATGGCTTCGAATGCCCACCGGTGGAAAGCCATGTTGCAGCCCGGGATGTGCTCGGCCACCACATCGGAAAGCAGCACATGCTGGGGCCCGCCGGGAGCGGCTGCGACGGATGCCTGGACCCAATCGACCGCGGGCGGCGAAATATTCGGCCCCCCGACTCCCGCATAATCTCCGGAAGTGAGCGTGCCGATCAGGTAAAACAGCCAATCGGGATCAGCCATGCAATCGGAGTCCGTATAGGCAAACACTGCCCCCGTTGCCGCCGCGGCCCCGGCATTGCGCGCATAGCTCAGCCCCATGTTACGCTGGACGATCGGGATGAAATCGGGAAGAGCCCTTCCGCCCGCCGCGGCTTTTCCAGCGCGGTCGGCCTGGAATTTTCTGACAATCTCCGCGGTGTCATCCTTCGAGCCATCATCGACTAGGATGACCTCGAAATCGGGATACTTGAGTTCATCCAGAGACTCGAGGCAGGCATTGAGGGTTTTGCCGCCGTTGTAAGAGCAGACTATGATGCTCACGCGCGGGCAGCTCTTCAGGCTAATGCGCTGGGTAATGAATCCCTCGCCGAGCAGTTTCTTACGGAGCGTTTCGCATGCAAGCTTCGGAGTCCGCTCGCGTGTGACAAGACCGAAGGCCCAATCAGTGATATCAAAACCCCCGGTAAACCACTCATCCGTCCAGGAGAAGAAGATCGTCCCGGCGGCGCCGCCGCGCACCACGCAGTCGAGGTGCCAGTCCAGGACAGCGGCCTGCATCTCCTCCCCCTTCCGAATCGTATCGAGGCCGAATTCGCCCATGATCAGAGGCTTGGAATCGGCCAAATTTTGGAGCCGCGCCAGGTATCGCTCAAAATCGAGCTGGCGCTCCAGATATACGTTGAACGAGTAAAAATCGACATTCGAGGGCAGCAGAAATTCCGTCGGCGGGTAGCTGGCGTAGGAGTAAAGCGGTCGCGGATCAGCCTGGCGGGCCACGCTGATGAGGTATTCGACAAATTGGATCACCCGGCGCGCCCCCAGCCAGCGAACCATCGTCGTAGGGATTTCGTTGCCGACGAAGTAGCCAAAGATGGCCTCATGTCCATGGTTCTTGAGAACAGCCTCGCGGATGGTCTGGACCACCTGACGACGGGCAGCGCGGTTATTGAGAAACTCAATATGCTCAGCCCACGGGATGGAAATCAGAACGCGCAGGCGCATTTCACGGCAAATATCGAGAAACCATCCCGGCGGGACATGGTAGAGCCGCAGAAGATTGATCCCGAGGCCCAGCATCATCTCGAGGTCGCGCCGTGCTTGGGCCGGATTCCCGACGAAATGCCCCTCCGCATCCGGCGCAAAAGGCCCGTAGGTGACCCCTTTGAGGAAGAATTTCTCGTCTCCCTCGAAGAAAAACTTCGCGCGGACGCGGATGGGCAGGAGGGGCCGGGGCGGGGCGGCGAGGCGGGGCTCTTCTAAGGTGGCAGGCATCGGATGGCGTCCGCACGTTTGGCGGACAGGGGAAGCATTACAAGGAGGGCTATGGCGTGCAACACGGGAAATCGGATGGTGGTCTGGCGGCGGACACAAACCTTGGCAGGCAATGACTTACCCGGTCATCCACTGTCGCGTTGCCGGCTGGAGGATTCCTAGTATATCCAGCCGACGCCAATCCGTCCGCCCAAGGCGTTCACCCCGACATTGCGCGCGGCGGTATCGGCATTGGAAATATGCTGAAAAGTGCCCTCGAAGAGCAGCGACCAGCGATCATTCAATAGGAGCCGGGCGCCGAGATCGGCTTCGAGGATGAACTCGAAGTTCCCGCCAATGATGCGCTGGGAGGGATCCTCAGCGGCATCGCTGTGCAGTCCGCCGCCGCCCAACTGGAAGTAGGGAATCAACCGGCTGCCGGGCTGGATGAAATTATAGCGGAAGAGGATCGACCCGCCCACGAGATAATTGCCCGAGCCCTCGACCACGCCATCACCGAGGACGTCACCGAGAAGCTCAACATTGCCACGCAGAAACGAGGAGTGATCGAAAAACATGGGCGACAGGACGATGCCGTAGCGCAGATCGGCGCCGGAGTAGTCGAACTCGGGACGGTGCGTCCCCTCGGTGGTGATGGGAGAGTGAAAGTAGCCGCCAAGGAATTCGACCTCGGTGACTCCCTTCGAGAGCGGGTCCTGGATGATCTCGGGAGCGACGGCACCCTTTCCATCGCCGGTGCCCGCGAAGGCGGAAGCGGCAACGGAGATAAAGAGGAACAGCGGGAGAAGATTGCGGGCTGACATGGACGGGAAGCTAGTGGGTTGACACCCGGAAGCAAAGAGAGAATTTTCCTGAACCCGGCGACGAGGAAGGAATTCGCGGGGGTTCGGAAGGGTGGGCGAGTCGGTCATCCGTTTCACAGCGTCTGCCGGAGCGCCGCACCGATGATCCTAAGGGTTTGCTCAATATCCTCCGCGGTATGGGCCAGCGAAATGAAGCCAGTCTCGAATTGCGAAGGCGCCACATAGAGGCCGGCGTCCAGGCAGCGATGGAAAAAGCGGGCAAAAGCCTCGCGGTCGGAACGCTGCGCGTCCGCAAGGTTGGCAACTGGTCCGCCCGTACAGAAGAGGCAGAACATCGACCCGACGCGGTGGAGGGTAAACCGGTCTTCCATGCCCTTGAGGATTCCGCGAAGGCCCGCCTCCAGGGCCGCACCCAGTTGCTCGAGAATGCGCCAGCCATCCATGCGATCCAGTTCACGCAATTGCGCCAGGCCCGCGGCCATGGCAAGCGGATTGCCGGAAAGAGTTCCCGCCTGATAGACCGGCCCGACGGGCGAAAGGAAATCCATAATCGCCGCACGCCCCCCGAAAGCTCCCACTGGCAACCCGCCGCCAATCACCTTGCCAAGCGCCGTAAGGTCCGGGCTGACTCCATAAAGCTCCTGCGCGCCACCGCGAGCAACCCGAAACCCGGTCATCACCTCGTCAAAGATCAGGACGGCTCCGTACTCGGAGCATTGCTGCCGGAGCAGTTCGAGAAAGCCTGGACCGGGGAAATAGAGACCCGCATTCGCCGGGATGGGCTCGATGATGACCGCGGCAATTTTGCTCCCCTCGGCCATGAAGAGAGAGCGCAGGGCGCTGGCGTCATTAAACGGCAGCGTAATGGTGAGATTCGCAAACGCGGCGGGTACGCCGGCGCTATCTGGCTCGCCATGAGTCAGTGCGCCGCTGCCGGCCTTGACCAGCAGGGAATCGACGTGCCCGTGGTAGCAGCCGTCGAATTTCACAATCTTGTCCCGACCCGTGAATCCCCGGGCAAGCCGAATGCAGGACATGGTGGCCTCCGTGCCGCTATTGACCATGCGGACTTTCTCGATGCTGGGAACCCACTCCCGGATGAGGGCCGCCATTTCCACCTCCAGAGGATTCGGGATGCCGAAACTGACGCCGCGAACGGCCGTCTCGCGGATGGCGTTGATTACGGCAGGAGCAGCATGCCCAAGAATCGCCGGACCCCAGGTCCCGACATAATCGATGTACTCATTGCCGTCGACATCCCAGATGTGGGCTCCTTCGGCGCGTTCAACAAAAAATGGCTCACCACCCACCGCCCGGAAAGCGCGGACAGGAGAATTGACACCACCGGGGATGAGCGTTTGTGCCCGGGCGAACAGGGAGTGGGATATCGTGTGGTCCACAAGGCAAAGTCTAGGGGGAAATCCGAAATCCGAAATCCGAAATATTGCCTCCTCGATTTCATCGCCCTTGAATCCCGCCCCGGGACAATCCACTCTGCCCGGATGAAAGCGAAAGTGACCGTGATGCCGAAGAAAAGCGTGCTGGATCCCCAGGGCGTTGCCGTCCGGGATGCCATGCGGCATCACGGCCTGCCCGATGTGAAGAGCGTCCGGATCGGGAAATTTATGGAAATCGACGTCAACAACGCCGATGAGAGCAAACTGCATGAGATTTGCCGGGACCTCCTCTCGAACCCGGTGATCGAGGATTACGAACTGCAAGTGGAGCCCTGAGCGCCCATAAAAGGCATGCCCAGTATTTTTATTGCGCTCTAAAAGTGAAAGCCGCTGTCATCAGATTCCCAGGATCTAATTGCGATCAGGATTGCCATCACGTTCTTAAGAATGAGTTCGGGCTGGATACCGAGTACGTCTGGCACAAGGAGGAGTCGGTCGAACAGTTCGACCTCATCGTCCTGCCGGGCGGCTTTTCATATGGCGATTATCTGCGGTGCGGAGCCATTGCGCGGTTCTCGCCAGTGATGCGAAGCGTCGCCGCCGAGGCAGGCCGCGGGAAGCTGGTTCTGGGGATTTGCAACGGGTTCCAGATCCTATGCGAAGCGCGGCTGCTCCCTGGAGCGCTCATCCGCAATAACTCCCTGCATTTTGTCTGCGAGTATGTCCAGGCCCGACTGGAAAACATGGAGACAGCCTTCACCCACTCCGAGGTAGCAAAAAGCGATGGTAAACTGCTTACCGCGCGGACGGGCTTGCTGCTGCGGATGCCGATCGCCCACGGCGAGGGCAATTACAGGGCCGATGAAGAGACATTGCGCGACCTGAACAGGTACAAGCAAATCATCCTGCGGTACTCGGATGCGAGGGGAGCCATTACGGACGAGGCAAATCCCAACGGGTCCTCGGAGAACATTGCCGGAATAACAAACCGCGCGGGAAATGTGTTCGGCCTGATGCCTCACCCGGAGCGGGCGTGCGATCCCCTTCTCGGCAGCGAAGATGGGAAGCTGATCTTCCAATCGGCCATCGAGAGCGCAATGAAGAAGACGAAAAGCTCCGGCCCAATCGGTAAAAGAAATTAATGAAGGACGCGCCAGCAATAACTCCAGAGTTGATCGCGAAGCACGGGATCACCCCCGATGAGTACGAGCGCATTCGCTCGATTCTTGGGCGGGAGCCCAATTTCACGGAACTGGGGATTTTCTCGGTCATGTGGAGCGAGCATTGCTCGTACAAGAACTCCAAGCCGGAGTTGCGGAAATTCCCGACCACGGGCCCCGGTGTGCTGGTGAAGGCGGGCGAGGAAAACGCCGGCGTGATCGACATAGGGGACGGATGGGCAATTGCATTCAAGATGGAGAGCCACAATCACCCCAGTGCGATTGAGCCGTTCCAGGGTGCCGCGACCGGCGTGGGCGGGATTATCCGCGATATTTTCACGATGGGCGCAAGGCCGGTTTTCTCGCTCAATTCCCTCCGTTTCGGCCCAATCTCTGGCGCTGAAAACGGCGCAAAGCAGGAAGCAATTTTGCACAACCGGCGGCTCTTCGCGGGTGTTGTCTCGGGCATTGCCCACTACGGCAATTGCATCGGTATTCCGACCATCGGCGGCGAGATTTATTTCGACGAAAGCTATGAAGGCAATCCGCTCGTAAACGTGTTTTGTCTGGGCGTCCTGCGGCACGAGGAGATTGCCCGTGGAGGGGCTGTGGGTGTGGGAAACCCTGTGTTTTATGTTGGGGCGGAGACAGGCCGGGATGGGCTGGCGGGAGCCGCGTTCGCCTCCCGGGACCTTACGGAGGAATCGAAGCAGGACCGGCCGGCAGTGCAGGTGGGCGATCCCTTCCGGGAAAAGCTCCTCTTGGAAGCGTGCCTTGAACTCCTTGCCAGCGGAGCGGTGGCGGGCATCCAGGACATGGGCGCCGCCGGGCTGACCTGCTCCACCTGCGAGACGGCCAGCCGCGCCGGCACCGGGGTGGAAATCGATCTCGAGAAGGTGCCAAAACGCGAGCCCGGGATGACACCGTACGAGATCATGCTCAGCGAATCTCAGGAACGGATGCTCATCATTGTTACAAAGGGCAAGGAGCAGCCGGTCCGCGATATTTTTGAAAAATGGGACCTGCCCTACGCCGAGGTCGGCGTGGTCAAGGATGACGGAATGATGCGCGTGCGCGTAGGCGCGGAGGTGGTGGCGGAAATCCCGGCGCACAAACTGGCCGAAGATGCGCCTATTTACAAGCGCGAGGCAACCCCACGACCGGCCCCGGAGCCACTGGGTCCGTTGCCGGAAGCCGACCCGTTGAAGGCGCTGCTGGCGCTACTGGCGCATCCAAGTATCGCGTCGAAGAACTGGGTTTACCGCCAGTACGACCACATGGTGCGCGCCGGAACCTGCGCGCTGCCGGGATCGGACGCCGCGGTATTTCTCGTGCGTGAGGCAAACAAAATCCTGGCCGCAACCAGCGATTGCAATGCGATCTATTGCGCCCTCGACCCTCGCGAAGGAGCCCGGATCGCCGTGGCCGAAGCGGCTCGCAACCTTGCATGCAGCGGAGCTCGTCCGCTGGCGGTCACGGATAACCTGAATTTTGGAAATCCCTATAAGCCGGAGAATTTCTGGCAATTGCGCGAGTGTGTGGAGGGCTTGGCTGAAGCATGCCGCGAATTCAATACGCCGGTAACCGGCGGGAACGTGAGCCTCTACAACCAGAGCCCCGCCGGTGCGGTGGACCCGACGCCAACGGTCGGAATGGTGGGCCTGATCGAAAACGCCAGCCACATCACAACCCAGGCATTCAAGGGCGCCGGAGACGCGATCTTGTTGCTGGGAGAACCCGGCAGCGAGCTAGGCGGCTCGCATTACGTAAAGGTGATCCACGGACGGAAGGCGGGTACGCCGCCCCGCCTCGATTACAGAAAGGAAAAGGCGGTCCAGGAAGCAGTGCGCTCGCTAATCCGGATGGGCTTCGTGAAAAGCGCCCACGATTGTTCCGAAGGCGGTCTCGCCGTGGCGCTGGCGGAGTGCTGTATCAGCGGCGACGAAATGGTGGGTGCGGACATCGATCTGACCGCATTTGGACCCGGTCCTGCCGATGAGTTGCTCTTCAACGAGTCCCAATCTCGAATTATAATATCCGTCCGTCGGGAGAACGCATCCGCCGCATTGTCGCTGGCCGAATGGCAGGGCGTTCCGGCGCATCGCCTCGGTTTCACCGGCGGAGAGCAATTGCGGATCAAGTCCGGAGAGCGCCAATGGCCCTGGCCGGTAAAGGACCTTCGGGAGAACTGGTGGGGAGCGATCCGCGGCTGGATGGAGGAGTCCTGACCGTTTACGTGAGCGCCTTGCGGTGCACCCACACGCTATTTACGAGGCCAAGCGCAAACATGATCATCAGTACGAATGACCCGCTATAGGAGATGAGCGGAAGCGGAACCCCGGTGATCGGCAGCATGCCAACCATCATGCCTATATTCTGGAACACATGGGTGAAAATGAGCGCGGCAAAGCCCACGCATAACAATACGCCGACATCATCCGCGGCTCGATAAGCGACAATGAGGGCCGTAACCAGCAGAAGCCCGAAACTGCCGACCAGGATCACACCCCCCAGGAATCCCCATTGGTTTGCGATGACCGGGAAAATGTAATCGTTTTGCACAGCAGTCTGCGGCAGGGACTCTATCTCGACCTGGCTGTTGGGCGATTTGAAGCCTAGCCCCGCCCAGCCGCCCGAGCCGACTGCATTCAACGCCTGGTTGATGCCATAGCCGGAATCGAGCGGATCGAGATCGGGATCGACGAACGCGGTGATCCGCTTTCGCTGGTAGCCCTTCAGTCCGAAATTGATCATGATCGGGATGACAATGGCAATCATGAGGATGATGCAGATCAGGTAACGCTTGGGCATTCCTCCCACGAAGAGCATGGCGAGAATGACGGGAATCCAGATGATGGCCTCGCCGAGGTCCGGTTGGAGCAGGATCAGTAGCATCGGCGCGCCGCAAATAATGCCGCAAAGGGCGAGCCGGATGGCCGGATGCAAGTTGCGAAACTGGCTAAGAAGGATGGCCAGCACCATGATACCGGCGATAACGGCAAGCTGGGCCGGCTGGAAATTGACGGGCCCGATTTTTATCCAACTGCGCGCGCCGTAAACACGGGTGCCGATAAAACGGGCCAGGATAAGGAATGCGATGCCCCCCAGGTACATCGGCAGCGCGCCCCATTTGATCCACCGGTAATCCACGAGGCTGGCCACGAAGAAGGCGACCATGCCAATGCCGACCCACATGGCCTGCCGCCGCCAGAAATCCTGCACCACCGGATCGTCCCGCATGTAGGTGGCGCTATAAATGGCAAAAACGCCAAAGAACGCCAGGGCGATCATGATGGCGAATATCATCCAATTCATGCCTAGGAACTTGCGAAGGAGCGGGGTCATGACTCGATTGTGATTTAGACGAATGCGGGAATCGCCGCGAGAAGCTTCCGGGTATATTCGTGCTGCGGATTGGAGTAGATGGCCTCGGCGCTGGCGGCCTCAACGATTTTTCCCCGGTACATGACGAGGACATGGTCGCTTATATGCTCCACAACGGCAAGGTCGTGCGCGATGAAGAGGTAGGTGAGCCCGAGTTGCTCCTGGAGGTCCTGAAGGAGATTGACGATCTGGGCCTGGACGCTCACATCCAGCGCGCTGACCGGCTCATCGCAGACGATGAACCGCGGCTTCACCGCCAATGCGCGGGCGATGCCGATGCGCTGCCGCTGCCCGCCGCTGAACTCGTGCGGGTAACGGTTCATCATGTCGGGCTGGAGTCCCACCTGGGTCAGCAATTCCGCGACCCGGGCGCGGCGATCCTCGCGCGTCATCGCCGGAAAATGGATTTCGAGAGCCTCGGCCACGATACTAAAGATGGTCATCCGGGGATTGAGCGAGCCGAAGGGGTCCTGGAAGATCATCTGGATCTGCCGGCGCAGGGGACGAAACTCCCCCTCGCCCATCGGCAGGATGTCGCGTCCATCGAAGAAAATCTGCCCGTCGGTGGCTGCGGCGAGCTTGAGGATGGTCCGCCCGATCGTGGTCTTGCCGCTGCCGCTCTCGCCTACGAGTCCAACGGTCGAGCCCGCCTCGACGGTAAAGCTCACATCATCGACCGCCTTCACATCGTCGATGTGACGCCGGAGAATGCCGCCGTAAACAGGGAAGTAGGTCTTGAGATTCTTAAGTTCCAGGAGAGCCATGGCACAGAGGAGTGGGAGGTCAGCCGAGGAAAGCAGTGAGCGGGCTGGTGGGAGACGCGGTGAAGGATGGGGCCGGGAGCCCAATCTCCCATGCGTCGCGTCCCGCTTCAACCGCCTTGCGGAAGGCTCGCGCCATGCGGACGGGATCGGCTGCAATGGCAATTGCGGTATTGACCAGCACGGCCGAAGCCCCCATTTCCATGGCCTCGGCGGCGTGGCTGGGGAGACCGATGCCGGCATCGACGACAACGGGGATGCCCGCCTGCTCGATGATGATCTCGATCTGAGCCCGGGTCTGGATTCCGCGATTGCTCCCGATCGGCGACCCGAGCGGCATGACCGTGGCGGCGCCGGCATCTTCCAGGCGCTTGGCCAGGACGGGGTCGGCATTGATGTAGGGGAGGACGATGAAGCCCTCGGCCGCCAGGATTTCCGTGGCCTTGAGCGTCTCGACCGGGTCCGGCAGCAGGTAACGCGGGTCCGGGTGAATTTCGAGTTTAACCCAGCGCGGGAGCCCGGCGGCGGCGGCCAGCCGGGCCAGTCGGACGGCTTCCGCGGCATCCATGGCTCCGCTGGTATTGGGAAGGAGGAGGTATTTGGTGGGGTCGATGAACTCCAGGATGTCCGCGGATGGATCGTGACTGCCTGAAAGATCGGCCCGGCGCAGGGCCACGGTCACGATTTCCGCGCCGCTGGCCTCCAGGGCTGCGGCCATGAGTTGATTGGATGCAAACTTGCCCGTGCCCACCATGAGGCGGGAGGTGAATTCGCGCCCGGCGATTTTGAGTTTATTCGGCTTGTCGGCCATGGAAAGTTCAACACGGTAGCAAATCGGCGGCGCGATTCCAGAGCTGTGTTTTATTTGGCCCCCAATACAGGCCCCAACATTGTGCTGACACGGCCCATCCCGATGGTCTAAGTTGCGCGAATGATCGTGAGCCGGCAGATACTTTTATGCGTGCTGGTGCTGACGGGCATCCATGCCTCGGCAGCGGACGAGGCTGCGCCACAGCTCTCGGCAGCGAACCTTGCGCAGGCGGTGAAGCAGGATAATTTCACCGTGCCCACGCCCGGGGAACTGCTGGCGGCGCTCAACAAAGTGGGCAAACCGAACTGGCAGGCGCAATACCGGGCGCCGATCCCGACCGCCTATACCAGCCGGCCCCAGATCGCGCTGAACCTGGGAGGGCTGATCGCGGACGGGTACATTGCCGTCGAGGCGGAGGACAGCCAGCAGGTAAAGAATATCGGCAAGGACATCATGACACTGGCCAAGACGCTGGGCATCAGTGAGAATGTTCTGCGCCGGGGCAAGAGCATTGAGGACTTTGCGGAGAATAACGAGTGGAGCACGCTAAAGGAGGAGCTGGATGCGACCCAAAATGAGGTAAAGCTGGCCATGGACGAGCAGCACGACGAAGAGCTTACGACGCTGGTGACCCTGGGCGGATGGATTCGCGGGACGGAAGCCGTAAGCGGCTGGATCTCTACCAATTATACCGAGCCGGCCGCAAAGCTGCTGCGGCAGCCGGCGATTATCGATCTGCTGCGGACGAAGCTGGCGGCGCTGCCGGGGAAGACCCAGGGGGACGATCTGGTAAAGGGGCTCGACCCGCGACTGAAAACATTGCAAGACATGGTGTCGTTCCCTTCGGGGCAGACGCCGACGCAGGCGGACGTGAAAAAACTGAACGAGGCGGCTACGGACCTGATTTCCTCGATCACCTCGAAACGATGAAATTCCTTCACCTGAGCGCATTTAGCATAATAATCACCATTTCGTTCGGGATGATGGCGGCGTTTGGCGATATGCCGACGGATGCGCAGGTGACGGCTCACCGGTCCGTGCTGGATCTTGCGGGGGCGTTTACCAATGACGGGTTCAAGCTCCGGGACGGTGATTATTCGACGACGCTGAAGGCTGGGCAGTCCACGATCGTGCAGGTGAATCTTTATGCGGGGAATGAATACTGGTTCGCGGTATCGACCTCGGACGCGAAGTCGGCGGTGACGATCGCCGTGTATAACGAGGCTGGAAAGGTGATGAAGACGGAGCCGTACGCCAGCCAGGCGGATGAGACGGTGAAGCAGGGGAAGGCGGACGCGCAAACGAACCCGGACCCGGACGCAAATTCGACCAACAGGGCGGCGGCGGGTTTTGCGCCGGACGCCAGTGGGCCGTATTATGTGAAGATCGCGAACACGACAGGGGCTCCGGCGACCTGTTGCCTGATTTACTCGTACAAATAATGTCTGAAACCACCGAAAAAACCGAAGGGCCAAGCGTCCAGCAGTTCTCCATCTTCCTGAGAAACAAAGTGGGGGCGCTGCTGGATGTTGTGAAGATGCTCAATGAGCACGCCGTCGACGTGCTGGCGCTTAATGTGCAGGACTCGGCGGATGCCGCGATCGTGCGCGTCGTGGTGAGCGATCCGGAGACCGTGCTGGATTTGTTTGCGTCGCACGATATCCCGTGCTCGAACTGCGACCTGGTGGTGGTGGAGCTGAAGGAGGGGGCCAGCGAGTTGAGCAAGCTGCTGACGGCGCTGTTGATGGCGGAGGTGAATATCCACGGCTGCTACTCGCTGCTGAGCCGGCCGCGGGGCAATACGGCGCTGGCGCTGCATGTGGAGGATAATGAATGCGCGACGGCGGTGCTGCGCAGCCATGGGTTCCGGCTGCTGGATCAGACGGATATTTCGCGGTAGTCGTAGGGAAATGCGGATTTCGGAATGCGGATTTCGGAATGAGAATATTTGCCGCCTCCGGCGGGTCGGGAAGAATCTACGCACGCCGCGGAAATTTCCAGGCTCAGCAATGTAAAGAAGGAGGGCGGAGGGAAAAAATTGCGGCTTGGAAACGCTGGCCCCTTGCACGTTGAGGGCGGGTGCGCGTAGCATCCGCGCCGTGCGCCGTTATTCCGTGTTGCTCGCCGCCCTGATGGTGTTGCTCCTGGCCGCTGTCCCGAGGCTTCGCGCGCTCACGGACGAGGAGAAGAAGGAGCAATTTCTGCAATCGCGCGGAGATGCGGATGACGCGGCTTCGCCATCGGCATCGCCTCACCACAAAAAGCACGCGGAAGCGGAGGCGACGCCGCATCACAAGCATTCGCCGACGCCGGAGGCGGATGTCACGCCCCATCACAAGCACCATGCGACGGAGGAGGCATCCACGGATGACGAAACGACCCCGGAGCCAGAGGTAACGCCGCACCACAGGCATTCCCCGACGCCGGAGGCGGATGTCACGCCGCATCACAAGCACCACGCAGCGGAGCCGGCATCCACGGATGAAGAAGCGACGCCAGAACCGGAGGTCACGCCGCATCACAAGCATTCCCCGACGCCGGAGGCGGATGTCACGCCGCATCACAAGCACCATGCGGCGGAGCAGGCGGCGGCGGAGGAAGAGGAGACGCCGGCGCGGAGGCATCACCATGCCTCTCCCAGCCCGGAACCGAGAGCTCGCAAGCACGCGCATCCGCAGGAGGAGGAGGAGGAGACGCCAGCGCCGGTCCATCACCAGCAAACGCCCTTTCCGACGCCCCTGGTGACGCCGATCCCCCGGGTGACACCTTTCCCGGAGGAGCGGCAGCGGCCGGAGCGGACGCCGGGGCCGCAGCCGTACCAGACGAATGGCCAGACGTATTTGGGAGCGCCGGTCACGCCATACCCCTCGCCTCTCCCGCGCGCGATGCCGGCGCCGACGCCGCCGCCAGGTCCCTCGGGTGCGCAGGTGGAGATTGAGAAGGAAGGGCTGGAGCAGCAGGGGGGATTCGAGCCGCCACCTCCTCCCCCGCCGACGCATCACCATTGGTGGCAGGTATTCGGCGGGGAGGAGCAGCCGGAGTACCACTACCTATCGAAGGCGGTCCGCGACGCCATTGACCGGGCGCCGGTGGCGCGGCGGCGGTGGCGGTTTATCGTGGTGCACAACTCGGGGACGAGGCAGGGGAACGCGAAGATTTTTGATTACTATCACCGGTATGTGCGGAAGATGCCGAACGGGCTGGCGTACCATTTCGTAATCGGGAACGGGACCTCGTCGGGCAACGGCCAGATCGAGATCGGCAACCGCTGGACGAAGCAGCTCCAGGGCGGCCATGTCCACAGTGATTACCTGAACAATATTGCGCTGGGTATCTGCCTGGTGGGGGATTTCAACCGGGACCTTCCGACGAAGGAGCAATTGGGGGCGCTGGATGAACTAATCCGATACCTGCGCATCCGGGTGGGGAAGATCGACCGGGTGCCGGCGATTGTGAAGGCGCACCGGGAGATCAACCCGCCGCAATGGCCTACGGATTGCCCGGGGGATAAGTTTCCTTATCATTGGCTGCACGAGCGGTTTGATTAGGGAAAGGGGAATATCCCTCTTTATTGCGCACGTGCGCTATAATACCCACGAAAGGTTCGCTGGAAAGGGGTCCCGAAGAGGGTCGGGGCCGCGGACATTTTTGAAAATGGAACGCATCCTGCCGCCCATTATTTTTTCCATTTGTCAAGAATCAAGCGTTGACCCCGCCTGCGGACTTTTCAGCGGCTTCGGCAGGCCTTTCTTCGCATCCCGGTTTCGCCGGATTTGCTGGCTGACGTTGGTCGCGGTTCGCATCGAAAGGTGCTCTGCAATCCAGCCAAGGCTCGCGGTGGTTTGGCTCCGAATATCCAGAAGGGATTGGCCTCACGCAAAGGCGCGAAGGACGCAAAGAAATGCAGAGCAGTCCATGGTCGAAAAATCACGCGTGCACGGGGCGAAATCCAAAACGGGCGTATTTGGTTATTAGCCATTCCAAACCAGCTACTTACAAAAACTTTCGGAACACCCTCCTTCAGGGCTTGGCCCGTTTTCGGGTCGGAGAGCTATGTCTTCCACAGATGCCTCCACCTGATTAACGCCCCCTGCCGGTATAAGATTCACCGATCTTGTTCACCTTCACCGTTGCGTGAGCGAGTTGGGTTTCCTCCAAGGTCCTGATTACATTGGCCTGAACCTCCTTTAACGGCAGGCCCGCCGCGTTAATTCGACCTACGGCAGGTAAAATGAAATAGCCACCCAAGCGTACTTCGTAAATGCCGTTAAACGAATGGTCTTCCGCAACAATTACTTCAAGATCATCACCGATTTGGATGATTGCTTCCCTTGGTCCAGGAGCGACGGAAACGGGCGAGCCATTCTCCCGGTTGTTGGTGGTTGAAGCGGGTTGTGGCGCCTCCACAGCGGCTACGGTCATCGCCCTATTTTTACGGACTGCACACCCGGGCATCCCAATTGTAATCGCGAGGAGAAAGAAGAGGATGATGCGATTCATTGATTGATGGTAGTCCATTTCGGTCATCCGCACCCAGCAGAAAATGGAACAGTTTTTCCACGCGCATGAATATTGCGGGGCGCCGCTCCAGGGTTTTTCAAGCCTGATGGATGATTCGAGGAGGCATGCCGCTCACCAGTGTTGTGTCGCTTAAAGACGTCGAATGAATTCTGCCGCCCCTGCCGGGGCTTTGCCCGTCTTGGCGCGAAACCGGGGGCTCACGCCCCCGGCTAATTTCGGGCAGTCCCTCCGGGACTCATGTCTTCGGAGTATGAAAGTCATTTCTGATACACAACACTAGTTTCCCCTTTGTTTGTTCTTCGGCAGAGTACCGATGAGTTGCACCATATCGGATATCGACGCGTACTTTCTTGAACCGTCGTACAATTCGCCTTCAAACGCCCAGACCAATCCAAGCATGCCGTATTGCCGCATCCGGTGCATACTTAACTCGAGCGTCGCCCGATTCGCATGGCCGGCATTCTCCCCCCACACCCTTAGTGCGGGCTGATGGATGCGGCTTGCCCTGTCGGCGATGTAATGCGCCGGACTCCATCGCTGCACATCCGGACTGTTGTCGTCGCAATTCGAGGGGTTCGCATCGATCCACGTCGTATAAGGGATCACATTGGGATCGTCGATGGCCGCGATCAGCCGGTCATAGTCATATCCCATCTGTATCTCCGTTTGGCTCTCATCCCCGAGGTCGGCGGCAATTTCCCTCTCCTCGATGCCGGTCCTCATTCCCCAGGAGCCATACAGAACGGGCAGCTTGCCCTGGTAGTAATGCCGCACTGTTTTGATCTCCCACGCCTCGCAATTGGCCAGCGCCGCCAGGTACCACTCCGCGAATTCTTTCGCCGCGAGATGAGCTTCGCCCGGCGTCCCGGGCACCCACCCAGGACGCGGGCAGGCCGGTATGCCCTCCGGCAGCCCCGGCGTCTTCCCTTGGGCGATCGCCCCAAATTCCCAATAACAATTCCTCGTTCCGTTGTAAACCGCCGCCGGATAACCCAATTCGCCAAAGTATCCCCAGCCGAGCCGGACCGCAAAAAAGTCGGTCCCTAAAAGCTCAAACACCTTGGCCACATACGCGGCCTCACGCTCGCGCACCGTTTCGTTGAATATCTCATCGACCACATCCATCCCCGGCGACTGATTGATATATGCCTTCCCATATTGGTTCACAAAGCGGGCGCCTGGGATATCCTTCACCCACTGCGGCGGGTACTGGAACCCGAAATCGAGTTGTACCAGTTGATGCGCGGCCCGGTACGCGGCGATCTGCGCTTTGACCTTCCCGACATAGGAGACGTTGATCTGCCCCGGCCTTGGTTCGAAGCGATCCCAGCTTAACCCAAGCGTCTCCAGATGAATGCCAGCCTTGTAATTGGCATCGGCCCGGGCCGGCGTCGATTCCAGCACGCCGATCACGTAACATTCCATCTTCGGCGGCGAAGCCGGCGTTTGCGCAAAGGCGTTCCATGTAAAAAGTGCAAGCCAAGCCGCACCAAGACCGAGCTTTGTAATCAAGGGGGAAGACGGGAATGGCACTAAGTTAAGAAATTCCGGAATCTCTGCCGCCCCTGCCGGGGCGTATCCAGAGTGGACGCGTATCCGGGGGTTCCGCTTCGCTTCACCCCCGGCTAATTTCGGGCAGGCCCTC
>Ga0182030_10004143_pt1 | contig 30869 bp, 38 predicted proteins | sample 812S3MmetaG_FD_121299 | JGI IMG/M metagenome (GOLD analysis project Ga0182030, IMG submission 121299) | Permafrost microbial communities from Stordalen Mire, Sweden - 812S3M metaG (Illumina Assembly) | ecosystem: Environmental > Terrestrial > Soil > Wetlands > Permafrost | place: Sweden...
CGAGGTGGGGGGAGTGGCCCATATTATATCTCAGACCGAGCTTTTGTTTGATCCAAATGATCCCTTTCAGAATGGATTTCTGTTACGTTAACTGTGAACAGATTTCATTCCACGATTCTCTTGTCTGCTTTGCCAGCTCGCAGAAACCGCTATCCGATGGGCTGAGATATGGCATTATATGTTTAGTTATAATGTAACTTGCTTCAAAGTTTTATATATAATTCATAAGCATATTACAGGTGTTGTCATTTATAGACTTAATAGCACCGCTAGATATCTCCTAACCCGCACTGGACAGTCGCATGCTCTGCTTTGATCGCCCAGTTTTCAGAAAGTGGAGAGGAAGATAGCGGGCAGCAATTGAAGTTACTGAGGGAATTATGTTAATGTCCTTTGCTGTCGTGCTAGACTTTGAGTCATAGGTAAGGTAGGGTAGCCAAGTGATTGAAGATTACTAGAAGCACCTCTTTAGATCCGTTCTCCCTTTTTTTGGTCTTTGCCCCTCTAGCTATCAGCGTTCAAGCCTGTCCTAACGCTGTGTGACAGTACTTACTTCGCGGGGCGCGTTTGCTTGACTTTGAACCTCAATTTCCATTATATCCTTGGACCTGAGTAGTCGCTGCTCTAACTTACCTTGAACTAAGCCCTGAGTACCCTGATGAGTTAGCTGGATCGTGCTCAAGTGATCCTCTTCTGGCCTCTCCACGAATCGGTTATAGTTTCTATATTGTCTAAATATAAATATTGCTAATACCTGTTGTCTAGGACAAAGCCACCTCTTTGAACCTGTCAAGTTGTTGTGACAGTATCCATTCTCGCTCACCTAAGCAAGCCTCATTACTCTCGGAAAGAATTATTGCGTCATCATGTGTTTCGACGCCTACGCCTACGGAACAACACTGTACTCTCCATAATGTCTCCAATATTCTGTATGTCTCAGTGGATTTAAGGTCTCAGATTTTATCGTCGCTATATTAGCAATCTCTTCGAATTTCGGCGTGACCGACTTTGCCACACACACAAAAAACCCACGGAACACGCCAATCTCACCAAGCCCCTCCCTAAGTGTATAACACGTTCTAGAACACGTTTTATCGCGTGACTCCAATGTGGGCGAGTAATATGTGGAGGTTGCGTTAATAGACTTACTGATTCATGAGTTACGGGGCCACAGAGAAGCCAAACCATGGTAAAGAGGGCTGCAACATCTGGCACCCTCACGTTTTCGATATGAGAGGAAGCTTGAACAGCATGACACACTCGGGCATCAGTGCTTGGATATAATAGGTTTGGAATCTCTTATCTTGTCTTAGTATTTAAAATAACTAGTAGGGTCAAGTTACTGTGTATCATAACAGGCTGCTGTTCCTTACCTAGGCTATATTTCTTATATTTTAAAACCCCTTCAATTTATAAACGTAACTGGCTATGGCTAGAGGAAGCTATTGAACTCTACAACAATAGGAATTAAATTTGATGGTATCTCACTCTATTTCAGACGAGACACAATATAACAAAAAGAAAATTAAGGATAGCTTATCAGCAAGCCACAGAGCGGCTGAAATGTGGGACTACTCTGGTCAGTTGACAGAATCTTGCTTTTTCGGGGAAGTGATATATGCCTTGCGACCAATCCTCACTCGCAACGTATGCCCCTTGCTGTTGGCTTTGAGACATCCAATAAAGGCAGCAATGTGGATTTGAGGCTGAATCAAAGCTTAGAAAGGTATTGGCATTTACTTTCACATAAGATTCTCTCTTCTAAGCATGTATTTTCTAGTTCAGAATTGCATGTTCACAATACAGCGTCGTGTGCAATAAAATGTCTTTAGAAATTCTTGCTTGCGAAGACTGTGGGGGGCTCCAATCGGGCCATAAAAAGATCGTATTCTGTAGCGCTTGTAACTACAATCAATGCAATGACTGCTGGAAAGGTAAGGCTCCGCACAAAGAAGGCAAACTTGGAGTGTTGCTTGGCCCTGGTGGGATACCGCACGATGATCTGGATCCAAATGTTGTTAAGGAGTTGAAGTCGTGCCTTGCTGCGCCAGAAACAGAAGAGGAGGAGCAGAGGCTACATTTGGAAGACGAGGATACTACATGGTTCGGTGTCACTGAATCAAACACTGGTCAACCCCTTCTTCAAGACTTGGGAAGATATGCGTCGATAATATCACGCAGCATGCAAGACACAGGTGGACCCAGGTACCCCAAACTTGTTTCTTTCATTGGTGAAACTGGTAAGCATAATCCGTCGCCAGAACTTGCTTGGTACTAACAATTTCAGGTTCTGGAAAAAGCACCCTAATTAAGCTGCTCATTGAACTCGAGAAGCCAGTTGATACGGAAGATCTCTCTACTCCTATTGTTGGGAAGGGCTCAAGTAGCTTACCAACATCTTCTGACGTACACTTGTATGCAGACCCACGATCGCTGGCCACTTCAAACCCCATACTTTACGCGGATTGCGAAGGAATGCGAGGCGGGGATAGGGACCCTGTGGCAGCAGAGATTCTCAAAGAGGCGCTGAGAGATAAACCCGGCATGAAAAGAGGTCCGATCAAATCTATTCACCCTATCAAGAAGGTCGTAAACACTACTAAGCGGATTATCAAATGGATCACGAACGATGGCCCGGAACACGAGAACAGAGCTCGCAGGGAGTATGCTGTAACGGAGATGTACCCACGAATTTTGTACTCTTTTTCCGACACGATAGTGTTTGTGCTGAGAAACGTCAAGTATGTCCAAAAATGACTTCCCTGCCTAACAGCTTCCCTAAATCATCAAAGAAGCTTACCCAGCCCAGAACTCTTGATACGGTGGTCGAGCAATTGCTCTCATGGGCACATGCACATTCTGATGGCACCGTTAATATGCCGTATCGTCCAAATGCGATCATCGTTCTTAACGCGTTTGATGACGAGGTTCCAAGTGATGAATGGAATGCAGGTATGTGTACCGCGAAGTTATTATCATCTGCGGCTGCCGATCTCGACAAGAACCCGATTTTTCAAAAGTACGTTGAACGGTTTCGGCAACGGAATCACCATGTCATCGATCTGAAGGAGTTGTTGAGGTGCTACTACTCCGAAGTGACAGTGTTGAGAATTCCTGGCAAGAACCACCTTCAGCTCCTAGACGACCAAAGGAAACAACTCTACTCCATTATTAAAAATGGCTGCGATAGGTCGCACAAGGTCAAAGAGAAATGTAAAATGCTTTCGAATTCCGATGACCTCCAAATCTACCTCCAATCAGCTTTCGATCACTTTGCTCTAAGTCTAGACGAACCTTTCGATTTTGTTGCAGCGTCAGTGAAAAATCGCCCCATCCCTAGTGATTTCGCAGGTCACATTCTTCACCTTGCAGACATTGTTTCGAAAACTACCCGGAAAACCAAGACAGATGAGGTTTTTTCTCAGTTGACGACTATAGCCAGTTCCAGTATCTTGTTAGATGCAATTAGAAAGAAATTTCTAGGTGAGCTGGCAGGTACGGCACTTTATTAGTCTCTGCAGCTGACCGCCAATAGGCATCCCTGCACAATGGTTCGATCACAACCTGGCTACGCAGAAGAGTGAACTACGGAATATGGCCTTGAAAAATCAAAAGGCAAGTGGCGAATTATCTTATAGTGAGCTCTGTAAGAACGCTATCAAGGAATATCACGACACTCGCGCACCTTGCGAATTCAAGAAGAGAAGTCACATCTCTGGAAAAGAATACCAGTGTATCAAAAAACGTAGGACACATTTTGATGAACATCGGCTACTTCGCTATGCAGGAGTGGATGACGTACTTTCCGGTTCGTTCCAGACGGGGTTCGTACAAGAACAGTTTGTCTGGCAGGGCCAAGTATTATCGAAGTTAAAAGAGATGGAATCTAACATCCAGAATGGGGACCAGAAATATGTTCGACAACGAACAGCTACCCAACATCGGTCGTACTTGCTTGGCTTTGTTGGCAAGATAGGCATTGAGATCGGCTACATCTCGCATACCACATGTCTATCCTGTCTCATGGAGGTACCCGAGCACACGATGCCCTGTGGTCATGTAATATGTTCCGCCTGCGTACAAGACTTTGGCCGGATTGAAAACGGCTCTACCCTGGTCATGGATTCCTGTCCTCTTCACCGCGAGCTGCAATGGACAGGATCAAGGGCATTGGCCACACTAAATCCGCAATTCGCTGGGACTCGGATCTTAGCTCTTGATGGGTTCGTCAGAGTCTCAAAGAAAACATATAATTAAGCTGACGATGCCGATAGCGGAGGAATGAAAGGCATTGTGGAACTCCTAGTCCTGAGGGCAATAGAATCTGAGCTTGGAGCTGGTTTGCAAGTCCAACAATTTTTTGATTTAATTGTCGGCACAAGGTATGCTCTCTTCTGCTTTAGGCAGACGAGTTCTGTTTTTGCTGACCCTGAAAAGTACCGGCGGTATCATAGCTCTCGGCCTTGGGATTAACGAATGGTCAGTTTCTGACTGTAAGAAGAAGTTTAACAGCCTCATCAGACAAGCATTCACGAAACGTGCTGGTGGTGATACCCCATTCTTCAAGCATTTTAATCTTTTTGTGCACCAGAGCAGATATCAGACCAAGACTATGGAGGACGCTCTACAGGAGGCCTTTAGTCAAGACGATTCTCTCTTCGGTCAGATACGAGATCAGCGCAAGTTCAATTGCAAGGTCGCAGTCACTGCAACCACGCCGACTGGGGAAAAAGCTATTCTCATAGCAAATTACAATCGGGTTCGCCATCACAACCAGCCGCTTGGATACTCATTTGATCGCGCATCAAACCCAGCTGGAGAGCTTAGGGTATGGGAGGCGTATGTGTAATCAATCTACCTGCATAAGCTTAAACTTGCTTACATCTAATCTAAAGTGCGCGTTGCACCTCTGCAGCACCTGGATACTTCAAGCCATACACAGTAGACCGTAGAAAGGGGACTCAAAGAGAGTTCATTGATGGAGGTCTGAAACTCAACAATCCAGTACAGGTGGCGTATGATGAAAGCAAACTTGCTTTCTTAGAGGACTCTTCTGATACAATTGACATTCTTCTATCTATTGGATGTGGTCGCAATTCAGCAGCAGCAGAGTCCAAATCAGGTCAAATTTCTCAGAAACAAAGAGTTTCTAGACTTCATACCATGCTGAGATTGGTTGAGTACCAATTTGAGGTTAACACACATACCGAAAACATGTGGGCTAGCTTCCTAGCTCGTTCGACTTCTTCAGCCAAGCTTCCCTCTTGGCAACGAGAAAGATTTGTTCGAATCAACCCTGATCTCAAATACGGACCACCGCTATTAGATGCATTGGCGGATATGGAACCACTAGAGAGCAACACGCAGAGGATTCTTGACACTGATTTATCTCGGATTGTGCGGAAGACGGCGGCGGATCTTGTTGCGTCCTGTTTTTACTTCCAACGGGCTTCAGAGCAATGGACAGAGAGTGACGGCGTGATTAGATGCCCCGGTAAGCCTCTCTCTCCCCCCATACACTACAAAATATGTACCGAATACATTTAGGTACTATAAAATGCCGCTTCAGCAACGATTCGGAGGAAGTGAAGAGCGTGGGCGAATTTCTTCGAACACGGGGCACACAGCCGTGTTTCATTATTCACGACTTCGGCAACGAGACTTCTAATCTGCAGCAAATTGACATCAGTTCCGATGATATGATATTTCGAAAACAGTTTAACGTGGGGCCAATTGAGATTCTGACTCACGGAGGCGACTCAATGACCCTGATCGGTTTAAGTTTTTCGGGCCACACCGCTCAAGGACTCGTACTACCTATCAGCGGCTTCCCAAGAAATCTCTTGCAAAAGGACTTCAAGCACGCTATTAGAATTTGAAGATTAGCAAATGGGTAATTTCAGAATTGGGACTCGGGTTGTTCGAACATACCCAGGGGGGCGGTTATTCAGAAATAAAATCTGCCTAGGTGGGTTACCCGTAACTAATACGGACCTTTTTTGTATGTAAAAAGTAAAATACCCAAAAAATAACAGGTTATCCAGCCGTACCAGGCCTTTTTAGGTGTTCGAAACCTACCCAGGGGAGTTTCAGCTGGGTAAACCCGGTTTTACCCTACCAAGGTCTTAAGTCTTGGTATTTTAATATCTCGGAGGACTGGTTCTTGAAAAGCATATTAGTAGGCAGCAATCAACCATATTCTTATCTCACTAAAGATAATATATCTCCTTATTTAGTAAGACAAGATCAAAAAGTTCTTCAATATTTTTATAGTCCTTAAACACTCTTTTTACTACTAGAATAGCAAGTATAAAGAGTGTTGGTTAACAAAACAAGGGTAAATGCTCAAGATCTCTATAACGAATATTTAGGCCGGCTAGTACAAAATTAGCAATATAGAGTAGAAAGAACAAGGGCGCCAACGTTTTATCTATTATTTACATCGTATTCTTAGTATCTTGAATTACTTTAATAGTAAATTCTATATTCCTATACTCGTTTCAAATACTTTAAAGGTAATATTCTACACCAAGTTAGTCTCTTACTAAGTACTAATAAAGAAATATAAAACAAGGAAGAGAGATAATCTTACTTTATAATATAGGCTATGGCCAGAACCCGCACAGCAGCTCGACTTAATAGACTTACTCACTTATAAGATAGTAAAAACAAAACTATAATAATAATATCTGCCTAATTATCTAACACTCTCGTTTTAGATAATTTGTAAAAATACTAGTCCGTTTGTCCACATCTGCCTCCCAAAATGGAAAAGTGGTTTTCAGAAGCAAATCTCCCTGGCTATTTGTTTATATATATGTGTGTAAGTTATATTTAGCAACTATTCTCAAATATACTATGAGGAATTAGCATTGCTATATAAATAATAATATCAAAACATAATTATATCGTATATAAAGAGACCTGCTGCTCTAATTTGCGTAATTAACTTTTGATATATTATCTTAAATTCTATTTTCTGGCTAGGTAGCTATAAAAAATTTCTAATATATTTTGACCAAGCCTATTATTCTATTAATATTAATTCCTTTGTTAAGGTCGTGAGCTTTAAGTCTACGAATATTGGGGTCTCAACGGTATCAAGGATATAATCCCCTTGCTGAATATAAGGTCCCATGTGACTATGATTGGGAGAGCCCAAACCAGGATGTATTAGGACACGGACTAAGCGGGGAAATAATTCGTAGCCTAGAGACCATCCAGTCGTCGATGTCCGGCTTTTCTTTAGAATTTTTCTAGAATAAAGTGAAGGTGTATGAGTCGGAACTCCACAAAATCTACTATCTCTTACCTCTCGCCTCGTAAGTTGGGGGAAGCATCAACCCTTCAATATTGAAACTTAATCTGCACTTTCTAGACGTAAATACCCCAAGAGTAGGTACTCGATCCCTTCATCTTGATGTTTGCTCCCGGAAAGGCTCCATCCTTTTTGAATGTGTGATCACTTCTGAGACAATTAAGATTTTTAGTGAATTCAAGGTTCAGAAGACATGCTAGGTTTACTCAATTCATAATAAACTTATCATTTTTCCACTTCAGGTATTTGCAGGAAATAACAACGTGTGCTTGATTGAGTGCTAGTTCTTACTAGCATGCTAGGTTCTAGATCAAGCCAGGAAATTTTTCTTACTCTTCTCGAAATTCCTCCATGTTAAGTCTTCCATTTCACTGCCAAACCCAGCAGTGTAGTCCAGGCAGCCCCATCAGGGTCGCGACTCGCACTACAATGCATTTTATTTACTCCCCTTTGTAGTCGGAACATAATAGAGGTGCCTGTCCTTAATGCCACGAGCTTAAACTACGGTCTTCCTAATTAGCAGCCATCCATTATATGTATCTCGAGGAATTGCGAATCTATCAACCATCTCCTCTAACAGAACATCAAATTGCCCTAGCACCAAGAACTAAAAATACCAACCAACAAGAATTCATTACAACTAAGCATCACCACCTCGCGCTAGCACAATGGCCACCCACCTCCTCGAGCAAGCAATCTCAGCCCACCTCCTCACTCTCCCCACACACATCTCTGAAAGCCACGTCCATGCCCGCATAACCCATCTTTTCAACACCCACAATCTCGGCCTCCAAGCCCGTATCAACACTTTACAAGGCCTAAGTGCTGGGATTTTGTGGCATATAGAGAGAATCGCAAACGTCTTTTATTTGCTCTATCGAAATAGGGTTTTTGTTGAGTTTCCTCGCATGTGAGTTGTCTCCGATTCTTCTTGTTGAGAAGAGACCTCGCATGGTTATGGCTGATGTTGATAGGGCGCGCTTGATATGGTTAGTTGCGCAGTTCAGGCGGATTATTAAAATGGCAGATGTGATGAAGAAAGAGTATGAAACATTGCAGCAGTGAAATGCTAAGCTTAGGAGAGCTCCGTGGGATGTGGTGGGCGCGGAGATCACGAGGAATCTTGGGAGTCTTTGGTCTTTGATAATTTGATGGATTGAGCGGTCAGAGGTGTGTTATCCAGGAATATATGGTGGTGATATTGGAGAATGCGTAGGTTTTGGATATTGGAAAGTTTCTGGGTAGCGACTGAGGTGCGAGAACCATGAAAGACTTACAAGGACCAATTCAGGAATGGAAGTGTGATCTTAGCCCTTGGATTGAAAACCTGATTTGTGTGACCAATGATCAAAGTAATCTAGGTATGTTTGTTGATATAGCCAAGTACATATTGCTCACAGTCACGCGTATGCGTCACGGTGATCAACTTTGGTAGCGGCAGGTAGATATTGAATTGCCCAGCCGATTGTCTAGAAAAATTACAGACAATGATAATCAAACAAAATTGCCAAACTGCCCCCCCCCCCAAAGCAACGAATTTCAAAACTACCCTTGGACCCCACAGTATATTCTTTCCCAATCACAGAATTCTCAATTCAAACCATAGCCATAAGTCCTGGCCGTGCTCAACGCCTTCTCCAGACTGACTTTCTCTGCATTCAACGCCGCTCTCTCAGCAACCTTATTCTCATTTTCACCCGCAATCTTCCGTAGGAGCTCATCATCTTCCTGCAAGGTACGAACGATATATTCAGGTTGAAAAATTCGCAAGGGACTAGTTGGTCCAAGGAGATGTCTCTCGACGACCTGATGTCCGATATTATCAATGAAACGATTCAAAGCAACCAAATAGTACGACAAAATGAGATCATATGTCTTGAAAATTGCCGAAATATTGCTTCGCTTCCCGATCCAGGCTTTGATCTTTCTCTCTAAGGAGAGTCGAGAAGCATCTCGATTCGCAGTAACATAGGGCTCCCACAACCGATCGGACATGGACCTGATCCTCTCATTCGCGAATTTGTGGATAAGAGAAAGTCTGTCTTGGTTTGTCCATAGAAATCCGTTATTTTCATCAGAGACAATTTTTTCCAACTCGGCTCGTGCGCTTGCGTAGATGGAGTCTAGGTGCTCTGACAGCCATTGTCGGGTGTTGTTGCGAAGTTCTTCATCAGGGCATATGTTCTTAAAAATCCCACCGACTGCGACACCAATAGACCTAACAAGCTCGTCGATTAACTTAACTGCGAAGTCTTCCCAACCCTGTGTTCTCCGGTTCCAAAGGATACCCATGACGCAGGGGTTCACTTCACCAGGAGGTTCCTTCCCACGATTCTGACGGATGACTTCCCCTATCTCCGAAAAGCGGGAGTCATCAAGAATTTGATCTTCCCAAAGTTCCTCTTCTAGTGTATCGAGCTCAACTCCATTCTCTCTACTGTCGCCGAAATATCCACCGGCACACCAGGTATATCCGTCGAGTTCGTGCGTAAAGCGCTCTAAAGCTTCATGAACTATTTTCCTAACTTTTAATTCAGGATCCTCGGGAAGTTTCTCGTAGCGCCCATCGAGTGCATAAGTTGAAAGCTTTTCAAATTTCGAGGCTAAAGCAACCATACAATCAAGTTGAGAAGCTTTCGTGCTCCGAGGATGCCCAAGCTTACCCAGCTCGGAATTACAAATCGCTAGTCGCAATTCAATTTCTGGTATGAGTTCTGGAATACTGCTCATTAGGTGATTATTGTGCATCTTTGACAAGGCTTGGCGTAAGTTGCTGATCCCAAGTCGATTTGGCCGGTTCAGCTCTTGCCAAGCTCCTTGTTGAAAGAAGAGATTTTCCTTATGATCTCGTTCGTCGTTGCCGGTATTAGCTTCAATAGGAAGTCGGTTTCGTAAGCCGAACCACCCTTGGGTCAAGTAATGTGGATTTCGTCTGCGGTCATTTCTGATAGTATCAAAAACCTTAGAGAATTAGTTACATATTGCATCGATTTAGGTATCAAATGATTACCCAATTCTCAGCCCCCTCTTGTTTTCTATCACATTTTGTAATGACCCCTATGACTCGACTTTCCTTTTGGGAGACATTATTCAATATCTGAAAGATTTCTTGAGTACCCGGATCTGAAGGATGTGCTACTGCCCTAAAAAAAACCATCCGTTAGAGCTTTGAAGGTGTGAAAGGTAGGTGCACATTACAAAATAATGCTTTTAGGATTATTGAGGTATTTATTCACAAGTGCACGTGCTGTTTTATACACTTCGTGACCAGCTATTCAAGAGTCAGCTTTAAATCGGTAATTGGAAAGAGATTAGGGCCGCATACCACTGGGAAGGCCTGGGATGTCGACAATGGTCAAATTCGCTTCTCGAGGGCCCTTTACGTTGATATGAAGTGTAGCATGACTGAGAGATTGACAGTTTCTTAGGTCTGAATTTTCGCCAAGAATTAGGTTTGAGGCCTAGAGTTTGTGAGCACATTGATCAAAATCTATTAATAGGTACATATACCTTGCTCAAAAGATCCGCAAAGACTTGAGAGAATTCGGAGTAGTCCATATTGTCGATATCGTCCACTTCCTCAGACCAATTAAGCAACATTTGACGACGCTCGTCTGTGAGGCCAGGGCTGCCTTGATTGTCTAACTTGATTGAAAAGAACATGGACTTCTGGCCAACAGACCGATGAAGAGCGACCTCCGTCGCAAAACGTGTACATAGCGTATCACTCACCGGAAACGGAAGTCTGGTGATTGCCTGAAGAACAGAGCTCTTTCCAGAGCTCTGGTCACCAACAGCGACGAGCTAGGCCATGTTAGTGCTTTCAACATGTACTGAAAAAAGGTGGGAAACTACTTGGGGCAGGTCAATATATTTCGAGACTCCTAGTCCATGGAGTTCTTCGATAAAGCCAAGCATTTTTTCCGTGTCAGGGTTCTCAAACCCGCTCACGACACTTTCTAATGGCTGGACGTAATCACCCATTTTGGCGCACGGCGTGAACAGGTCCGAGATGGCAAGAAGTTTTGGAAGAGAGGACATTTAATTTCCCGAAGACTGAGTTGGGAGAGAGAACTTGAATGAAAAGATCTAAACTGGACAAGCCCAGGATTTATATGGGGATATCGCTTGGCTGGACGAAAGGTTGAGGCCAAGTGTCAATATGCCCAACCTGCGCAACCACCAGGGGTACATAAGGAGATCTGAAGGCAGCAACCAAGGTCGCAGAGAGCAGACCATGGCAAGGCAGATTCTCAGAAATCCTGGAATAGCCACAGGAGATGGCCGACATGTCGCCGCGATTAGAATAGGATAGATGAAATGAGAGCAGTACGTAGTCACAGTCAAATTGCCATGATCAAGATCTGAAAATCTTGCGTCTCAAAAAATGAAAATTAATGACACGTCCTAGAGTAATGGCAGATGAGGGCACGTATACGGTAGCTGCTCTAAACAGGCTTGGACGAGCATAGAAGAAACGCTCGGTGAAACAGAAAATGTGGGTACAGAGGCCGGTTATCGAGCCCAACTGAATTCCTAGAATAACTATCCAGTTGTCGATTGTCTCAGGGGGTTTAGGACTCTCAAGGTCTGACAAAATCTAGAGATTATTTAGGATTTGATTGTCCCAGCACCGCCGAGACATTGGAAGTAATGGCACTTCCGTACACATAACCTAGAGACTTCTCAGGAGATCTAAGCGTTGGTGAATTGACCGTATTCCCAGATATTTTGCTGTATTTGTTGATAGAATGGTGTGGTTGAATTTGAGGTCGAGGCTGCGACACCAACAGAGCAGGGATAATGCGCCAACCAGATCTAGATTTAGCAGCAAGGTAAGAACTTCCCCCTGCTCCTTCATCTATGAATTCAGTCCAGCTTGCAGTTTAGATTCTTCGTAGGATCCTCAACCTTGAAATGCACATCCCAAGACCCTCACCGAGGATTACCTCCCTCCACCTTTCCCCATCACCCACGCACCTCCCATTCTGCCATTTTCCTCAACTCTAGCACCAATGGCGATAAATCGCAATCTAGTCTCAACTCGTGCTTTCGTTCGTGTCGGCCCTGCTGGAGCTTGAGATTGGCAATATTGTGGACGGCAAAATTGACATTGTGGAACATGACGTTGCCGCCGCCGCTTGTATTGGTGGAATTTTGGGGTTCAGAGGGAGGTATTTTCACTCTAGCTCTAATGACCCATATCGAGAGTGTCATCCTCTGATGGACTGTGTTGACCGGCTTGTTTGCAACCAGGTATCAGACAAAACAAACATTATATTTCTATATTCTGGTATATTAAAAACAATCTACATTTGGGTATATTAAACGCATCATGTACCAACCGGTAAAACTTCACCCGGGCTCTCGCCCTTGTGAATCTGGGCATTTATAGCAGCATCTATAAGCGCCTGAAACACCTCTGGCTTCATATCAACCCACTCGCCAGTCTGCCACTCATTGCCATGGCCTTCACCCTCTCTCCTTTCTGGATGTGCTGTAAAATAATGCAGGTTCCTCATCTTCGACAGATTGCGGAAACCCCCATAAGGCTGCGCTTCAGGCATCCTCTTATTGGGAGCTTGGATCTCGGCGACGCTCGACTCTTCGGGAAGCCAAAGTATATGGGTCAGACCGGCTCCGGTCAAGCCGACGAAGACTGATGTGTTTCGGGCGACAAGTACTTGGTCCTTGAGGGACATCGGAGCAAAGTCGACTAATTGAAATATCACTTTTGGCCACCTTTCCTGTGCGCTAGCCATCATCGTCTCGGCGTTCCTAAGCTTTCTCCGGTTTTTGCGGTCTGATCCTAGAATTAGTATATCGAAAACTCGTATTTTCTCTAGTGAGCTCCGGAGGTATGAGCTGTTTGAGGAGCCGACACAAGAACAAACGGGCGTGATCCGTTTGTATGCCCTTGAGTAAGCTCCCGCCTCCGGAGCTCGTATAGAAAGGAATACCAATTTTGTAAGGAAATAAGACGAACCGACGATAGTCACGACAGTCTTCTCTTCAGCGCCGTGCTTCTTTGGTACAATGTTGAGGAAGCGGTAAACGCGTTTTAGGAACGCGTCCAAGAGAAATCTGTCATGGCAGTCTTTCTCGAACCAGTGCCATGCCCAGAAAGGGCTGTCCATGCCCACGAGGGGCAACACCACCTTGTCGAGGCATGTCGGCTGCATATCTCTCTGTAGAATGGGACTGTTTCCAGTGACCATATCCCACCAGTCATCCAAGACATTCAAGCCAGGAATACCTTCGTCGCTCTCCGTAAAAACGATTTGCATATCTGACAATTCAGACTGCTGAAGATATGGTTTCTGTGTCGATGGGTCGATTGACATTTGCAAAACATCCAGGCTGACCATTGCTGACCACAATTCCATCAACTGGTGCCAAACATTTTTGTGGTTTTCCCGTCTTACCAGCAAAGTCCACTTTCCGTCCGTTTTGCCGGGCTCGCATTTCTGTTCTCCCATAACCATGGTCTCGTCTGTTGTATTCAGATCAAAGGCTTTAAGCTGATGCTTAACCCCTGTGTCGAAAAATCCCCAGGGCATGTCTTCAACGTTCAAGACGCCATGCAACGCCTCCGCCGCAGCTGGGTCAGCATTGGCCTCTGTCGTAAAATTCCGCAATTCGCAGTGCAGCGCTGCATGGTGATTGGGCTCGGTGCGTGTCTGGTCTATAAGCAAGGTCTTTGCTAGGCACATAGACTGATTCATGTGAGTACGAAAGCACTCGAACGACGATCGCGAGCCATCTTTGCAATATGGTATATGATGAGTAGCGATGTAATCTAGGTAACGGTGACTATACATCGCCTCGCATTCTTCGGAGTCTTTTGGGGAGGGCAGGTAATCGGTCGGATATGCTGCAACAGGTTGTGTCGTATCAGGGGGTTGTTGTGCTTTGGGAGTATCACCATAGATCACATGAAATGGACGAAAAGGTGAAGACTTGTCGCCGGTGGAATTTGGATTGGCTCGAAGATAATGTAGGGTGACAATTGCGACAGCAAAATAACAGAACAGAGCGCCCCAGATGCGGACCGGACGCGATAATGCCATCGTGGTGAGACTAAAGATAAAACGACAGTGAAATACTCGAGTCTACGAGTTGCAAACTGCAGTTGCAGACGCAAGCAGATGTTTGAAAGGCACAAAAGAGTGGTCATGTTGATTATATTAGGGAATCATCTTGAGAATCAGCCCATCCGATCCCCCAGCGGCATGAACACGAAGAAGGAACGAATGAGAGAAAAGCAGAGCTCTCAGGGGGCGGCACGGCGGCGAATAAGGAAAGCCATGAGTAAGACTCCCCCTATATGAATTCCCCTTATATCGTACTCCGTACAGTAAGCTGACGAGAATGTAAAGTTATGATAAAGCAGTTGGCAGCTGTCAACTAATGCAGGGTCGCTCACTAGTAACTGCTACTAGTTGGCAGTACTAGTAGAACTAGATGTAGCGAGATGCGACAGGCGCGGATTAAGCATTTTCCGTGTATTCCTAAAGTAACTTACCATCCTCACCAGACACTTGATCGTTTTTTTGTCAGGGCTTACAACTGTTGGTTGCTCGTTGAATCATTTGGCCATGGTGCCCCTTTCGAGGTAAGGTTTCGGTGTGTGTTTGCTCGATGAGGAACCTTACGAGGCTTTCAAGCAACAGCCCCCCAATCCTGCAGGTCAAGACGATTCCGAATGCAGCGACTTCTCTTTAAATTTCTTTATTTTGTTAAAAGAAATTAATTTCCTCAAATATCGAGGCGATGGGCCAAGAGACCCAAATCGACGCATTTTAGGCAAGTCGTTGGCTTCAATTTTGTATTCGCTTTACAAAATGCCTGCGAAATCTTCATCCTCTTCTTAGCTTTGATCCGTCTTATTTTCGGCCTTATGCATCCTTACATAGCTGTGCGCCTGAACGACGCAGGTCTTGTGCCTGCTGGTCATGGCGTATTTGTTTCTCCTTCTCTTTGCTGTGTCTCTGGTCAAGTCCGCATATCCTGCTACTCCTGCTGGTCCGTTTCCACGATCTGCTCAATGGTCGCCAAAGACATACGATGTTGAAGGGCCTTGGGGTTGGCAATCTAGCATTGGGCGCTATAAAGTCAATCAGTCATCGTCTGAGGGCGATGGAAAGCCAAGAGTACATGTAACTTTAGCTCCAGGAGCTCTGTCTGTAGCCGGCGTAACTCCTTCGAACTCTTGCCGCTTGCATGTCGAACCTGGGGACTCTTTTTTGCCACCCAGTATAGATTCCTTGTCAGGGGAAATACTCAGGGGAAAGCTTGACTCGCTCTGGCTTATCGGGTATCCGACATGCGGTCCAGAGTTTCGGTTACGGTCTCCCCTGATTCGCAGTTTGCAATTGTTCCTGTCCTTGTTGAACAATAATAGGGGGTGTCCAAATACGCTGGGAATGGCGGGGATTAACCCCATCACCATTTTTAGTGGTCGACTCGCTAGAATCCCTGCCGAACATCACTATGCCCTACATGCCATTTTGCCCCGACGCCATGTTGATGGTAATCATTGAAATCCCATGTATAGAAATCCTCAGGAATGCCATGATGATGAAAGAAAGAAAAAAATCAACTGATTGCAACATAATAAAAATAACAAAGTTTCATCCGAGTCTCTGGACGGGCCCAAACGTGATGTTTGCATGGTTCCTAGGTATGTGGCTGCGGGTGTTGCTACGCGAAAAAACTCCAGCCTTCTGGTTTACGCATTCAGCCACCACCATTTGTAGCTCTCTCCCCACGAATCTAACGCGGCCCAGAAGCTGCTGCACTTCCTTTCACATTGAATCCATCTGCCAGTCTCTTCTCATGCATTCGACGATGCGTTAGTTCTTTAGGGAAATCTCTTTCAGGACCTTCGACAATGCTCATCTAGAGCTCGATTCTCATATAAACAAAGCAACGTCACCACCGAAAGCCAAGCCCCGACCATAACAATCCTTCAATTCATGACCTCGCACAACCATGGCGAGCAAAAGTAAGGCCAATGGCCTTAACAGCATGCATACAGCTGGTATTTATTCCGATATGACCGTTGACGGTCCGGAAATTGGAACTCTGGTTGTCATTGTCGACCGCGCGAAGAATTTACCCAACCGGAAGACAATTGGGAAGCAGGATCCGTATTGCGCGGCAAGGCTGGGCAAGGAAGCAAAGAAAACCGAGACTGATAAAAGAGGAGGGCAGACTCCAAGATGGTAAGAGAGTGTTGGCACGAAGGTATTGCACAAGACTAACCTCCTACCTAGGGACCAAGAACTACGATTTACGGTGCACGACTCTCCGGATTATTACCAATTGAAGGTCTCAGTATTCAATGACGACAAAAAGACTGATTTGATTGGAGAAACTTGGGTCAATTTACAAGAAGTGGTCGTTCAAGGCGGAGGTCAGAATGATTTATGGCACACTCTAAACTGCAAAGGAAAATACGCCGGAGAGATCAGAATCGAAATCACGTATTACGACACGAGACCAAAACAGGAGAGGCCAGAGAAAGTAAAACAGGCGGGTGGCAATGGCGTCGATGACGGAGCAAAAAATTCCCTCAAGGGACCACGACAGCCGAAGGCTCCCGTCAAGAGAAGGCCATTGCCCTCTGATCCGATCACTGGAGCCCCCGCACCCCAAATCGACGATAGTCCTCGAGGATATCCACCACCAACCGCAATCCCAGATCATGTTCAGACGCCCCCTCGTGGTTACCCGTCTCCCAATTATATACCCAACGAATCGCCTCTCCAGAGCGTTGAGTACCATACTCCCCCCCAACATCTCTCGCGGTCACAAGGCTACGCGGGTAGTCCGAACGAATATGGCACTTCTTCTGGCATGATGGGTGCCTCACCTTCCGCCAGAGGGCCAGCCGACAGATACGACATGTATGATCCAAGGAATGATTACAACCAGGGAGATGACCGCTATGATGATGAAGAGCAGCATAATGATCGACGACACCGACAAAACTCTGTACCGATTCCTTATGAATTGCCTCAGCCTGATGATTTTGGTCCGCCGCCCAGCCCTGGGGGCCCACCACCACCTCCACCAGCTCATCGGAGTAGGAATGGAAGTCAACATGTTAGCCCAGCACCTGTCATGACACCTCATGGTAGTTATGGTTTTCCATCTGATAGAAAAACTTCCAACCAATGTGAGACCCCGATTCATGAGGTGCATCGACATTCGATCCCGGAATACACACAGTCGGATTCCTACCAGACATACACCCCTCCAGTGAATGAAGAACAATTTGGGAGATCTATGAATGGAACAGGTTATCAACAACTACCACCTCAACCACCACTTCGACAAAACAACTATGAATCAAACCAACATCAACGGCCTCGACAAAGCTCGTATGACGCAAGATACAATGGTAATTATGGGTCAATGCAACCTACTGTGGAAGACGAACCTCCGACTCCTGGCCCTGCTGGACACTCTGGGCATAGAGGCAGTGGATCTAGGACTTCTCAGTATGATGAACGAAGATACGACCCATCTCCTGCTCCGCTTAATCTGAGTGGTAGGGGGAGCGCCGCGTCGGGACATTACAGCGTATCAACTGCGCAAAGTACCCAATACTCAAATGGCTATGCATCTAGCAATTCTCCAAGTTCATTCAGGGACCAATCCGTTTCAGCCCAAACTTCCTATAGCACTCTTCCATCACAAAATCAACAACCGAGAAAACTGTCAGATGATCGGGTAGCAGGATCGCCCGACAGTTATGGCCTTCCTCCAGTACCTCCAACTCTTGTGCCTGGCATGGATCCTAACATCGCACAAGAAATTTCAGACCGTATCTATGCAGAGAAGCGAGCAAGCTACAACCAAAGTGCAGGAAGTTCCCCTCGGGGCAGATACGACTCCCCTCAGTATCAACCTAGCCGACCGCATCCTCTCTCCTACCATGAAGCTGCAACTCCATTTGTACCGGCTGCTGCAACGTATGATGAACGACAAAGTCGCTTCGCAACAGCTACGACTGCTCCTATTGTGAAGCCTAGAGCTATATCACCAGATCCTCGATCAACGGCACGGAAGTCTGTTAGCCCGGCACCAGAATCTCCTGATAAAAGAAGGTTGTCTGGAGTTCCATTTGGACCAGACTCATATAACGCTCTGAATCCTAGTCTTACTGGCTCGACGTCTACTCCTTCTCTGAGCGCAAGATATGATACCAAAGAAGTCGACCCAGATGCGAAGATCATAACGCACGATGGCAGGGAGGTTGATCCTAGTGATCATATTCCAGAGTCTAATTACGCTCCCCTACTTGAACACAAGGGTCCAAAGTACGCTTCACAGTTACCAGATCGTAATTATCGACCTCCACCGCAACAAAATCCACCACAAGTACGCACACCTTTGCGACAACCAGGACGACCACAGTCAATGGCTGCCTCATCTCCCATTTACATGAGCGGGGGTGACCAAGATCTTTCAACGCCACCTACTGGTAGAAATCGACTACAAAAGAAGGTCAACCGAATGTCTGCCCAACCAGCGCCACATTCCAGCCCTCTCGCACCTATTTCGCCATATCAGGACAATAGCTATGCGCCCTCACCCAGAAGTCTCCCTCGACCACACACGGGAGATTATTCGAATGAGAATTACGCCCCTCAACATTACGGTAGCAGTCCCGGCTACCGAGGGGCTCCAGGTCCGCCACCCATCCCAGCCAAAGTTCCCGTCGGTCCACCCGTGCCGCCTCCTCAACCGAATAGTCCTGATGCTTGGGCGTTATTAGAAGAGATGAAGAATATTGATTTAGGATCTGGAAGAGCGAGAAGGAGGGGTCGTTAACGAGTTGTACATGATGTTTGAGTAAAGTTTCGTGTTTTAGAGGTTATTTGCGCGGTCATTTCTTGACCTAGTCTGAATCCTTCATTAAGATAAAGAAGGAAATATTTATATATAAGAAAGGCATGGATTTGGCGTTTGGGGACCTGGGTATGGGCAGGTTTTCAGATAGAATGGTCATGATTGTGGCCAGTGTACGAAATACAAATTATTTGAACTAAACCATCATATTCCATTGTCCAAACTGCGAAACAAATAACAGAGGAACTCAGATCCCAGAAACAAGATCTCATTTCTTTTCTGGAAATCACATGACCCCATCTCACGACGCCGCTAGGTAAGTGGAGGTACCTTAGGTAATTCTCGCCCCATCTCGTTCCGCGCCTCCTGCACCAGCGACATATCCACCTTTCCCCATTCACCCTTACATTCGCCCTTACTTCCTCCCCTTCCTCCCAATGGACGCCCCGGACCCCGCACCCACACCACCGGTAATAAACTACATTATTGGCTTTTTGCTAATTGGTGTAGCTTGGGGTATGCTATTTCCCTTTCCTTTCCCCCCCTGAACAATCGGTGTCCCATCCACCCTCCCCCCAAAACCCAACCCAACCCATCGCTCCCCCGTTCACATAGACTATCCTTTCCTCCCAAATAAGACACATGTCATACCCTCATATCTCACTCGTGACCTGTGTTGGAAACCCGATGTTGATCAATCTCACCCAGGATTCACCACACCCTTCATCCGCGCCGCCGCCAAGTCACATAAACCGCCGCCGCACCCTATTCTCGAGAGTGGGGGGGTGAGGAATAGTTGGGTTAAGAGGAAGGTGGTGGGGGTGTTCTTTGGGGTTGTGGATTTATTGCGGAAGTGAGTTTAGCTTTATTCATTTCTCTTGTATTTTTTGGTGGGTTTTGTTTGATTTGGTTTGGTTTGGGGTTTGGGGTGGTGGGTGGTGGGCGCTGAGGGGCTGTGAGGAGAATGGAGGGGGAATGGGGCGGAGAAGGGGATGAAAATGGGAGGAGAAGTGGGGTGAGGAATGGGACGGGGGAGAGAGGAGGGGCAAAGGAAGAGCATGAGGAAGAGAGGCTAATGTGAGAAAATAGTCCAAGATATGCGATTCCGTTGGTGATTAATTTGACGGGGAGCATTTGGTTCTTTTTGTTGATTGGGAAGGCTGGTGAGTGTTTGATTTTCTTTTGAGTTGTATTTGGGTCGGTTTGGTGCTTTTGGGCAAGATGCTCATAGGTTGGAGGATTAAGGGGAGGTGAAAGGGGAAGAGGTGCAAGTGCAGAGCAGAAACGCTTTTGGAGTAAAGTTGCTGGGTTTGTGAGGACTGAGACATTGCATGGTTACAGTGCTCTGCGTGGGATCAATGGTGCTGATAGCATGATGTTAGAATTGAGCTTGACAGTCCCGATTACGAATTCATTGGCCTTCTTGTTTACAGTACTCGGAGATTGGTATGTCGAGAGGAAGGTCATCAGCAAAGGTATACAACTCCCAGTTCAATTATTGCAAAAGCTTCACTGACAATCCCAGAAACCTGGCTTGGCATGGCCCTTTCACTAGGCGGAATAGCTCTCTGTGTCCAAAGCAAGCGATGAAGCAAATTGTCCAAATTATTCCATTGATTACCCACTCATTCTTGTATCAAATACTTGGGTATTATCCCTCCTACACTATCTCCTATAGAAAGAACGAGGTAGATAACTGTTAAATATATCAACAAAGCCGCAGGCCATGTCTATACAAACAGAAACGAAATTAAAAAAGTCCAATCTCCAGGATTGGCACAAGAATGTAAGGAAGCGCCGCCCAATGCTCCCTCTGTAATACCCAATTGCTATGCTTTATATCCCATTGCTCCTGAAAATGCTGTGATTCTTCTCTTCGTCGTTCGCGTGTCCGTCGTTTTTAGGAGTGGCCAGGCTATCAACGCCTGGCTCGAACCCAACTTCGAATGTGTCGTAGGCTGGGATCTTCGAGCGTCCAGCGCCCCATTTGGTAGTCTGATGATCGCATGTCGGAGTAGATTGAATCATCTGTGATGGCTGCGAGTTCCTGTTGTCTGTTAATTGAGGGTTCCTTACTGCTTGAGCAAATTGGGCTTGTGAGAACTCACAACTCGTAATTGCGCATCACAAGCGGCCAATTGGTCAGTGTGACCGGTGTGAGGTCTTTCGCCTTGCAAAACTTGATCTCTCCATGAAACCCAGCGCTGCGCAGCAGCTTGGCGGAGGTAGATCTTCTGCGCTTCATGGCGTCTTGAATAAGCGTCGAGCAGGACCCTGAGATTTTTAGCGGGCACTCCGAATATTGGACAGTGGCTAAACATACTGCTGCAACTCGGCTTTGGCCTGTTCTTCCGGCCCACCTCGAACTCTCGGAACTCTCGTCTCGGCCGCACAATTCAAGATGTGTTGCCCATCAATGGAACATTGTCGCAGAGCAGCCCAGCCCTCTGTGTAATAATCATCTGAGTCTTGCGGATCAACCGGAGCAGCAGCGATGTAATATTGGAGAGTGCGGAAATCCGAGAGCAAATCTGCTACCCGAGCAGTCCGCTGATCATTAACTGATTGGAGAGTCAGCCAGTTTACCCACAGAATAAAGTAGCCAAGCTGATTGGAGACAGGAAAATACTGGAAAGAAAATAGCAGTGCTCACGTCCGTCTGCCATTTCGAATGAACGATTGATAAGATTTGAGAGGTGGGAAAGAAGGGACTGGACAAAGAAGACGGGTGGAATGAAAACGAATGGATGATGGAGCGGGAGAGAAGAAAGCCGTTGAGGATGTCTTAGGAAATGAAGCCATCACGGAGGTTTATAGATCTTTTTTTCTTTTCAATGTCTACCCATTCGGTGAGAGTCAAACTGCTAACATTCCCGAAGAGGAATCCAGGAGTCTGGTGGCTGGCTACCAGATGAGCTCACATCACGAATGGATCAAAAATAGGTTGTCTCGCGTGGGGCTCCCAGGGCTTCTTTTTGGTGAAGCGGCTCCAATGATACATTGATGCTCTGCTGAGAGCTCAAAGCTATGAACCCTACCGAGCTGGGGGCAATAGCACAAACTTATTCTTAAAATATCCATGATGAGGTGTGGGACGTTATGTGAGGAGTGAGAGGCTCTTTCGTTTGACTAGGGTTCATTGATGCTGGTGATGGAGGTTTGCCTCGAAGCCAGCCACAGTTGCTGGCTATCCGCGTGGGCAACCCCAGTAAAGCGCACTGGATTGCGCCAAACGGGACCAAAAGGGACCAAATACTACCCTAAGGTACAGAAGCTCAGGGCCGATAGGGCTTGCACGGACCAGCCAATGCATGCCAGAGCCAGTGGCATCGGTGAGGGCGGATGTGACAAGGGAATCTTGCAGCATGAACGCATCGCTTCCACAGCTGAAGCCGCAAGCGAACGTTATTGGTATAGCTCGACAACTCCGCCTAGCACACTATTTTCCTTTGGGCGTCGAATAACTGGAACTGGAAATATGGGTTTCCACTATTGGCCGCCAATACTTGCTTCCTTCACATATATTGGTTGCATCTCCTGCATAAGGCTGGTGCGCCTGCATTCGATCATATCTCAGGTCAAGCCACATCAAGGCTGTGTTGGGGCTCTCACATCTTTCCGTACCCTGACCCAATGATCACCGTTCGTCTGAACATTTCACCCCCAAATATTTTAATTGAGTAATGGGGACTACTGGCACAAGATTAAGAAGGCGTGGCTTTTAAGCCAACCCTTCTCTGCTCTAATCAAACATTGTTACACTCGCAAAGCCGCATAGGAAACTTTCATGACCAGTCGCTTGTCGGTGACGCCGAACGCTAAACTTCCGATCTCAATATCATCTCGATTGCTCTTAAAATTGTGAAATCAGTCCTTCTCCGCAATCGCTTGCAATCTCTCATCGATCTCCTCTTCCGTCAGAGCTCTAAATCCCGGATCGGTACCATCCTTCCCGTCGATTCTTGGTCCACCTACGATTCCGATCTCTAATTCGCCCTTCTTAAAATCAACGCTCAGGACCGTGCTTAACGTAGTGATTCCAAGCTCCACTACATCTTCCCAGCTGCCATCTGCACAATCCTTGTTCTTGAGCTTCTTCTCCAGATGATTGAACGCCTCTTGTTGCTTGGGACCTGAGGCCGTAGCCTTGTACCCAGTAAAGTATCCTGCTGGATCACATTTGTAAAGTTGAGGACCGTACTCAGAATCCAATGAAATGAGCGTAGTAGCAACACCGTAAGGTCGCATGTAAGCCTGCGTCAACGTCAGTATGCAGATCGATAAAGTGCTGAGCGGACCGATTATATAAGCTTACCCTCTGTGTATAGACCTGACTAATGTTGGCGATTCTCTTTGCAAGGGCATCGCAAGGCATCTCGTATCCAAACTTGTATCTGAATTCAGCAGCTTCACCAATGGCTCTCTGTACAGAAGCCCTCGCATCTGCAATGGATCCTGTCATCACGCAGCCGACAGAAGGTGACAATTGGAAGATGTGAGATACGGAGGATGGATCGATAAGCTTGTCCTATGGAACGTAGTATTAGTATAGATCCCTAAAAGGAAGTTTAATAGACTATTTCTTACAGGAACCTTCTTCTGTGATAAGACTACCGCACAATCCTTTCCCCGAATACCAACAGACATGATGTTCGCAGCTGTGATAGCCTTGAAGGCATATTCTATCCTCGCAATAATGGTCAGCATTGTTGATCTTTTGCTTCTCTGGACAGATCTTGGGAAAGAAGTCGGCTGAAGAGAAATATTGGATCTGGGGTCCTGGCTCTCAGGGGTTCATGCGTACCAACTTGATACAATCTTCCCTGATCAGAAAAGATTGTAATGTGTCTATCATATCCTGCGCTGCCTATCAAACAACCTTGATTAGCTGTGCTTTATTGCGAGCTGGTGAAGCTTTGGGAGGATCAACATACCTGACATCTTGAGCGATAGGGATGGTTGAGTTTGGGGGTTGGTTACTCAGGTCTTCTGGGATGAGTTATCACGAAGGTTCAGAATGCGTAGAAGTGAGGAAGAATTTAGTTGATGAGCTCAAACCGTTGATGGAGCTCTTGAGCTTCAGGTTTACGCGCGTGAATCCGTGCCTGGTCTAAGGAACATCATTTTGCCGATTCTCTACGGTGGGCAAGAGAACAATTGAGGCAATTAAATTTCTGATAAGCGATTATCAGAAAATCAGGTCAAACCTTGCATGCGATAAACATCTACGTGGAATTAAGATTACCATAATTCTGATATATATTCGTCTACGAGTTTGGAGAATTTTGGTTCATCATGCCATCTGCCACTTCTGATGCACCAATCCCACGGATTCCTGCTTGGCAACGATTGGGTCTCAAACTGAAATCTGCTCAAGGAGCGCCAGTCGCTGAATCACCCAGAGAAGCCGAACCTAATAAGAGGAAGAGGGTAGATGAATTGGGAGAGGTGTTACCGTCCAAGAAAGCGAAAAAGACGAAAATTCCTACAATCGAAAGCCCGATTACACCAAATCTTGCCCGAAAGAAGTCAGTTACATTTACACCAGAGACAAAGGCTGAAGACGGCGAGAGCATAAAACAGTTGTTCAATGCTTGGGTCACAGAGCAAAAATCACAAGATCCTTCTTTTCAATTGGCAACATCAAGTCCAGCTTTGACTATACCAGAGCCTCCACAAATTGAGGAGAAAATTGACTCAGCACTGGACGAGAAAGAAAGACGAGTAAAGCGGGCCAAGAAAACAAACGAAGCAGTGAATAAGTCGAAGGATATATCAAAGCCCAATAAGAAATCTGGAAAGGTCACGAAAACCGTAGCGTCAACCAAATCTTCCAGCCGTCCCTTTCTAGCATATCTCGAGCAGTACCACGGCGATCGAGAAAATTGGAAATTCAACAAGAACCACCAAAATCACCTTCTCAAACACGTCTTCGATATCAATAAAATACCGTCAGATCACGCCCATCTCATCTACGGATACGTCAGGGGGTTACAAGGAGGCGTTCGGACAAGATTACGAGACGCAGCTCTTGCTGTTAAAGTCAAAGAACAAGAAGATCGTGCTGCTGGCTTTCCTGAAGACATGAACGAACTTGAGAAGGAAAAGGACTTTATCAAGAGGTGTCAGGATTACGACAATGCTTGCACTGAGTACGTTGCTACAATGACATCTGTTGATATGTCCTCTAGGATGGGTTACGAAGAGGGGTTGTTGTCAAATCTATCGGACTACGCTATGAAAGAGCGGGTTGCCAAGCGGATAAGAGCAGAACAGATATTGGCTGAACTGGCTGCCGGAGGAGATATTGAAGGTGGTAAGCCCGAAGTGGTCAATGGGGATAATGACAGTCAGAAGCGTGTACGGATGAACGATGGATCCTCTCAGAAAGTCGCTAGAAAACGGAAGCAACGTACTATCACGGTGGATTCTGATAGCAGTTCCTCAGATAGTAGTGATTCAGACACCGACTCAGAAGACTCTGAACCTCCTGGCAGGAATGGCAATACAAACGACACATCTTCTAGCTCAAGTTCATCCAGCAGCTCATCTGATTCCGGGGAGGACGATGACGAGGAAGATTCGGAGGATTCCAGTGATGATAGTGGCAGTGATTAGGGAGAAATTTGTAGTTCTGGGGTTGCTGGATGAAATGTGTCATTGTTCACAAAGTTGTTGGACAATTGAGCTTTGGCATTTGAACTCATACAGAAGGAATGATGATGGGAAATGAATTCATGAATACAATCGTCTGGTCGGGATATGAACATTGGAGAGGACATCATTTGCATCACATAAGATACCCAGACGCTTGGTTGCGGAGGTAACTCAGACACGACCAAAAGTATCTCAAACCAATAAGAAAACAGAATTCAAGATCAACTTCTTATCTATATCCAAGATGTGTCTCGTGAGCAATTCCTCATGCAGTATTCACGATATCGCATGCACCCCAGACACCCCTTCAAACTGCCTATTGGCCCGCAACGCCTCACCGTACACCAAAAACGTCATGGCCAAAACGTGAACAGATGAGCCTTACATTCCCACAGCCAAATCCCATAACCAAAAATAACGCAATTACACCTCCTTCTCAAAAAACATCTTGGCTTTATTGAACTGTCCTTATCTGCTGCTGCAAAGGGCTCGATTTGGTGTTTGCGCACACCGCAACTTTGGTATTTGCGCGATTTCCACGAGGGAAACGATCACCGGACTAGGCAGGAAGGAAAGACTCGAGCACCAAAACCCCTCCCCCTCCTCCCTCACCCACGATCCCCACTCTCATTAAATCGCTCGTTCCCTTTTCGAAGGCACGTTTTGTGGGATTGGAACATACACGGAGTAGTTAAGGAGGAGCCAAGATGACAAGAGTAATTGTCTATAGCACCGCGCTGGTAGCTTTCGTCGCTGGTACGTCTCATATATCGGCCCCCCGTCAGGATCACTCCAATATCACAATGGCTAACGATCTCGATACAAAGCCACCGCGATGACATTCGCAGCCATCTTCCTCCCCAACTGGATCAGCTGGGACGTGGCCACCCCCTCCGGCGGACACTTCACCAAAACAATAGGGCTACATAGAAGTTGTTCGAGTGTGGACGGCAAATGTCACCATTTCCCACAATATGAGGATTGCCATGGCACGGATAGGTATTTTTGCTCTATGTGGAGGAGTGTGGGGTTTATGATGAGTTTCGCGGCGGTATTGGAGCTGGTTACGATTGTGGCGTATGTAGTTGCGCTGGGGGGAGGCAAGCAGAAGAGGGAGACAGGGTGGAAGGTTCTGGTATTTTTGTTGATGGTTGTTGGGGTTGTTCAGTGTGCGAGTATGAGTATTGTGGTATGTTATAGCGCGGGAAGTTGAGAGGATTAGGCTAATAGTCTACAGGCGTATCTTTTTGACAACGACGATCGGTTCTTCGTGGGCTGGACGTTGGACAAGGGATGGATACTCTGTACTGTCAGTTGGAGCATTGCGGTACTTTCTGCGGCTTTTATTTCGCTGTCGGCATTGGTCTTCCCGTCGGAAGGTGGTTATGAGCTTATTCCGAGTGAACGGTACGGGAGATAATGAGGGAGGCTAGTCGCGTGCATTCTAGGCGTTTGTGGTCAATTTTTTTTTCTTTTCCCTTTGTTAGTAAAGCATGGGGGTCGGGTCAGTCGATTTTGGGTGGCAGCTCTTTTATGCATAATACCAGGGCATGAGTGTATGAATACGGTGGATTTGAGCGTTGGATTTTATACATAATGACAGAATCGAATAACAAGCGGATTCAGATATCTTCAAGTAGTAATTATCCCTGGAACACAGGGGCTCTCAGACTTCATAACCTCACAATGTGCTTCAATTTTTTGGAATAATGACAGGCAGGTCCAATGTCAAGTTCCTTTTACAAAGCGAATTCCGAGACCTTTCTTTAACTAGGTGTGGTTCAATTCTCAATATTAAGCTACACAACTTAGATAATTCCTTTCCTCGGAGTCAAGTGGGATTCGAGTGCTAAATGGGTTTTAGGTTTCCATTTGGTGGTTGAGTAGGATGTTCAAGAAAAATCCCCAAAATTCGAATAGCTAGCCAATAAGCAGCGTGGAAAGGCCTTGATTTTGGTAGTGGTCGTATTTAAGTAAATAAGCAAATTTTGGCTTACAACGGCACGGATGGCCGAGTGGTCTAAGGCGATGGTTTTAAGTTTACTTAAAATACACCATTATCGAAAGATGGTGAGTGTCTTGATATCTGCTATTAAATTGAACGTTTTTCTAACCCATACCAGCGTGGGTTCGAACCCCACTCCGTGCAAAAATTCTTTTATCCTTTTTGTTTTCAGTGGTTGTTTTGCCATAGATCGTCGAAGATTGTGTTGTGGTTGGGGCTGCTTTTTTAGCGTTCGGCCCCCTGAGTTAAGCGAGGCTCAAACAATCCTCGGAATTCCGCCTCTTCAAAAGTATATTTCAAGGTGATCTATTAATTAATCAATCAAAGTCAAGCGTTGAATCCTAAAAAGCAAAAGTAAAAGCATTTATGTTTTAATAAGGGTGCTTCCATATCAATTCTTGAGTTGTTTGATTCCAAAGTCAAGTAGAAGACCCGGTTCCTGCGAGGAAGGCTTATCGGTTGCCCCTCAGCGATAAGCTTTAAACATCCAAATCTCTCCTCTCTCAATTCCAACACAAAATCACACAAAATGGTACCCTCGCGCACCTCTCCACCTTTATCAAGCCCTTCTCAAGGTCTCTCAAAAGACCAATTAGCAACCTTCAATCGCGATGGTTACCTCATAATTCCCAATTCCCTTACTCCCGAAACCGTCTCGTCCCTTCTCGCAGAAACACACTCCATGCTCGACAATTTCTCCCTCGAAAACCACCCCATGACCAAATTCTCAACCAGCGAATCACCCGATCAATCAAACGGTGATGATTACTTCCTAGACAGCGGTGATAAAATACGGTTCTTTTTTGAAGAAGGCAACTATCCCCCTTTCCCACCTTCTCCCACCCAGCTAACAACACAATCGACAGACGCATTCGATGCCCACGGCACCCTTTTAAAGCCCAAATCCAAAGCCATCAACAAAATCGGGCACTACCTACACGCGCTCTCTCCACCCTTCGCATCCCTCCTCCACCCTTCTTCAACTCACTCTCCATCCGCGATCGCCCGATCCCTCGGTTTCTCACAACCACAGTGTCTACAATCAATGATTATTTGCAAACAACCTGAGATCGGGGGTGCAGTGCCTCCGCACCAGGATAGCACGTTTTTATATACGGATCCCCCGAGTGCAGTGGGGTTCTGGTATGCGCTCGAAGATGCGACGGTCGAGAATGGGTGTTTGAGTTTTCTTGCCGGGAGTCATAGAAGTGCAGCGGTTGAGAAGAGGTTTGTTAGGAGGAAAGATGGTAAGGGTACGGAGTTTATTTCTAATGACGGGAGCAAATTTCCGCCTGGGGAGGAGTTTGGGGTGGAGAATAAGGAGGAGGGAGAGTATACGTTGGGAGAAGTTAAGGCTGGGACGTTGGTGTTGATACATGGGAATTTGTTGCACAAGAGTGAGAAGAATGTTAGTCAGAAGGGGAGGATTATTTATACGTTTCATGTTATTGAGGGGGAGGGGGCGGTGTATGATCAGAGGAATTGGTTGCAACCACCGAAAGAGGGATTTACAAGGTTATAAGTGACACAATCTTTAGAGCGCGATGAGTTTGAGAGGCTGAAAGGTTAGGAAACGCTTAGATATTGCCTATGACCAAGCTTCTGCAAAGTTTTTAGATTCTAATATTGCAAGACTATTCGCTCACCTACTTGTGGATGTCTTAAATGTGTGTACATCCTTCAGGCAACTGTCAAGAACATCGTCGTCCCCCATGCTGTCGAAGGAGACCTTTTATTCACAGATCACAGTATCATATTTATCACAATCAAAACCCCACTCATAATTCCACGTATTCATTCCCATTCGAAGAAACTACCCACAACGATGATAATGCGTCAAATTCCGTCCCGGTACTACCCATCCAGACCCGCCATGCAAATGCCGATGAGAAACAAAAAGCGCAAGGAGAGTGAAAATGTGCGTCCATTCACCTATTATGAAAGAATTTATGACTTTTTCTGCCCTGTAACACAGCGAGATGCGCCACTGTGCCCATCCATAACCAAATACCAGAGTCTTAACGAGCAAAAAGCCCAGCTGAAAGGCAGGGATATCCGTAGTTTGTCAAATCGCAGGTCGAGATAAGGAAACGGTGAGATTATTGCTGGAAATCATATGTCTCTCCATTGATCATCAGATTACCATATGCAAATCGAGATGAGCGAACTTATCCCCTAGCATACGGATGAAAACCTCTCTGACCACCTCTACCACCACCCCGATAATTCGCACCCGGCTTCCCAGCATTCTTTGGTCCAGTCGGAGCATTAGCCGGAGGAGCCTTCGCCGGATCCGTCTGCGGCGGCACAGATCCCCTATTACTACCACCACTTTTTCCTTGGAAACCACCACGACCACCTCCATTTCCACCGACATTCGGCTGCGGGACATCATCATACATACCCTCCCAAGAAGTAGGTCCGCCCATACCACCAGCACCATAGCCTGGCTGAGCGTATTGAGATTGCTCACGTTGAGCACGGCGCATTTGTTGTTGTTCGTATTTTTGCTGCTCGAACATTTGTTGCTCATAAGCGTTGTATCCGGGAGTGCCGATTCGACCGCCAGGATTACTGCCTCCGCCTGCAGCATAGGTATTTACTCCGCCCATGCCTTGTTGTTGCATTGCCATTTGTTGCATTTGTTGCATCTGCTGCATCATCTGAGGATTCATGCCAGCCATTCCAGCCATATTCGCCATATTGCTAGTAGGGCTTTGAGGACTTCGGCTTCCACCATCATTTCCACCTTGCATTTGTTGTTGCATGGCCTGCATTTGTTGCATAGCTTGCATCTGTTGCATCATTTGAGGATTCATACCCATTCCCATGCCTCGGCCCATGGCCATTTGTTGGGTCATCATAGCGAAGTATTGTTGCATGCGTTGCCAATACTGGGCCATGACTTGAGGAGTCATACCACCAGGAGCCATCTGGTTCGCGCCTTGGGGTTGGAGGTTAGGATTTTGGCTTTCGTCACCACCCTTGCGGAAACGGCCTCGTCCGGCACCTCCTCCAGCATTGGCA
>Ga0182030_10004144_pt1 | contig 30859 bp, 22 predicted proteins | sample 812S3MmetaG_FD_121299 | JGI IMG/M metagenome (GOLD analysis project Ga0182030, IMG submission 121299) | Permafrost microbial communities from Stordalen Mire, Sweden - 812S3M metaG (Illumina Assembly) | ecosystem: Environmental > Terrestrial > Soil > Wetlands > Permafrost | place: Sweden...
AGACGGGGAAGATGCGGCCATCCACGCCCATGTCGCCGACTTGCACCTTGTTCGGGATGCCGCCGAGGGCGATGACGGCCCAGTTCTCAAATTCAAACGGCGGGATGACGCGCAGCTTCTCCATCGTCCACGGCAGGTCGCGGACGACGAAGCCGCGTCCGGCGCACCAGAGTGGTTCGCTTTCCGGCAACGCGCAAACGTCGCGCAGGCGTTTGGCCATGACGCGGCAGGCGGTGGGCGAAATATCAATTTAGCGGTCCTCAAAAACAAAATTTATGTGAAATTGTTGGGGAGGAGACAGGTTATCCGAAGACACGTCAAATCTCGTTTTCAAAACAGAATGAAAGCTCTTTGAAATTTCAATAGCCGCTACATAATAGTTCTTCCCAGCGGGAATGCTTTGGTTAGATTTCCAAAGCCAATGATTCAAGTCCGGGGAAACTGTTTGACCGTTATCATCCACCAAGCCGGGCGGTTGTGGCAACCACCCGTCGCAAACCAAGTCTGTTGGAGTAATATAAGCATAAAAATCTATAACTGTGTTTATTGAAGTTATCGCGTTTTTGTTGACCAATTGAATCCCAATGGTCTTAAGTCCATGCAGTGTAATAAAAGTATCCGGCGTGGATTGGCTTATCGAAGCAAAATTCTTCACGACAATAGGATTCTTACCGTCATATACGATAAGGTAAAACTCCGGCTTGTTGCTATTTGCGTAATTGTAATTTACCGTGGAATCCCCAGTGTTTATTGAACCAACATTTCCGCCCGCAACAGTAACCGACTTTGCACCCGAATTTATGTTATAGGAAATAGATGGGGCGCTGTTTGTAATGTTGTGCACTGGTGCGGATGGTTTGCGACCAGTAGTCGTAACTAGACCAATAATTGCGACTAAAATGGTTGCAGAGCCAGTAATCAAAGCTGCTTTAACCCCTACTGACATCGGTTTTTTTGCCATAAGAAATACATTTCAAAAAATCTATATGTTTGCCTCATACATTTTTGACCAGCAGTCGAGCATGACCTTGACGTAGTGGCTGGCGGGCAAAGGCGAATTAAGAAGGATGAATGAAGAATGAAGAATTGGGGAATGCGCCGGTTTCATCATTCTGCCTTCAACCTTCTGCATTTCCCCCGGCTGTTCCAGATTGTCGCCGCAATAAACGACGCGGGTGTCGAGGAGAGTGGATGATCTTAACCGCAGAGACGTGGAGGCGCGGAGTGAAGACGCTTCCGCAGATTTCGCAGATTGCACAGATTTCTTTTCCAAATTTGCGGGGTTCTGCGGCATCTGCGGACAGTCAGGTTTTTCTTTGCGCCTTGGCGTCTTGGCGGTTGGTTCCGCGTCTGATTTCTTGCCCATGCGGCGAGAATAGTAGTTTTCCACCGGCTGGCAAGTTCGCGTCGCCGACCATGGCTCCGAGTTTCCTGCCTGCTGCGGAACTCCGAACAATGCCCGCGCGATGGCGCGCAATCCGTTTTAGAAGTGCATCTGCAGGCTCACGGCCAGGGTGCGCGTGCGCGGCAGTTCATTGTAAAGGTTGAGCGGGTTGAGATTGTAATTCTGATCCGTGATGTTGAGCAGGCCGAGCGTCACCTCGGCCCTCCGTTGCAGAAACCGGTAGCCGACATACGCATTGAGCTGCCAGAAGTCAGCGCCCGGATCGCTGGTGTAGCCGGTGTTGCTTTGACCATACCAATCGGCCTCGCCTTCGGCAAAGAAGCCGCAGGGGTTGTTGTAGTTTGCCGACAAACTGACCTGTTGCAAAACCCCCTCGGTCCGCTGCTTGGGTGTTATCGGATTAACTACAAACGGCGGACTTACCGGCACACCGGGGAAACTGTCATTCAAGACCGCCTGGGTGTAAAGATAGTGCGCGCCAACCGACCAGTCCCGGCCCAGTAACTGGTTGACGGTGGCCAGGATTGACTGCTCCTGATAATCCAGATTTTCGCGCTGTCCCGCTGGAATGGGATACGGCAGGGTAAAGGGATAATAAGCAAAGGCGCCATCAACCCGGTTGACGGTGGAGTTCAAGATCTCGCCGGACAGGCCCAGATAGGTTCCGGTGCTGAATTTTTGTTCCAAGGAAAGGTCGTAGGTTTCGAATTTGGCCCCGGCATTGTCCCCGGCGATGGATTCAGGGATGATGCTGCGGAACGATTGGACAAAGCCCGCCACCTGCGCGGGTTCAATCTGGTAACTTTGGTCCACGCTTGCGCCGCCCAGCGAGCGCGTGTAGGCAAAGCGCACGGTGGAATTGTCCAGCGGCGTCCAAATCAGGCCGGCCTTGGGTGAAACCTGGTCCGCCGTTGTTTCATTCCCGGAAATGGGCGCGCTCTGGAAATCCTCCGGGTAGGTGATGTGGTCGTAGGTCACGCCGCCAATCAGTTGCAGCGGCTCAAGAATCTGCCATTGATGATAGCCGTAAACACTGATGCGCCGGAACAGGGAAGTGACGTCCTGTTGGTTGGCCGGTGTTGGTGGATCAGGAAAATCAAAAGCGACATTGGCGGACGGATTGTCCTGCAGAACGCTGGTGTCAAACTGGCCATATTGGAAGCGGGTGCCGACAATGGTGGTGTGTTCCGGCCCTTCCCAAATCTGCTGTAATTCTCCCGACCAAATATCCAACGTGTTCTCAAAATGCTCGCTCGTTGTGATGTTCTCCGCTGCAATCAGAGCGGGCACACCGTTATAACCTAGAAACAGGGAAGGCTGCGTGGAGTTGGTGAGTGAATACGTGTCGTCGAGCCGGGCCGCAAGAAACAACGTGTGGACCCCGGGGCTCCATTCATGATTATAGCCGAGGCTTATGTTCGGAGTTTGATCTTCGTTTTGCCGATATGTCAGATTTCCGGCATTTTGGTTGTAATATTCGGCCACATCTCCGTTGTCCGCCTGGTATTGCTGGACGTTCACATAAACGCTGTCCTTGGGCGTAATCTGCTGCTTGAGCGTGAGGGACAGTTGCCGTTGTTCGATGTCTTCGTTCAGGCGCTGGCCGGGATCGGAATGATAAAACGCCTCGAAGTCGTAACTGAAGTTTCCACAGGTGCCAAACTGCGCGCCCGATTCCGTCCAGGCCCCGCGGCTCAAATATTCCGTGCCCGAAGCCACTCCAACCCGGTCGCGGTTGAACAACGGCGAATACTCCTGCTGCGAAATGGTGGGTGAGAGCACGCCGGCGCTGGCCGGGGCCAGCAGATTGGCCACGAGGTATTCGCTCTCGGCGGGAGTTTCATACCGGAGATTGATCTCGTTGGGATCGCTGAGCTGCATGTAACTGTTCGCCAGGAACAGGTGCGCCGAATAATTCGCGTAATCGTAATTCACCGCGCGGGCGGCTTCGCGCGCGGCCACATCAAACATGCCGTCGTCCCGGTACATCGCGGCCAGGTTGGCGCTGCGCACCGCCTGGTCCTGGTCCAGCAGCAGTTGCGAGCGATACACGCTCCGGTTGTCATTCAAGGACTGCGATTTTTCCAGGTCCCGGATGGCGTCGTTGATCCGATTGCCCTGCTGGTCGAGCAGGGACGAATAAAGCCACGCCGTCGGGTCGCTGGGGTCCAGCTTTTCCGCGAGTTGAAGCTCCTTGGTGGCGTGCGGGTAATCGCCCGCATCGGCGTAGGCCTTGCCCAGATAGCTCCGCAACTCGGCGCGTTGCGGTTCCAGCGCCGCGGCCATCAACAGGTCTTCACGCCCGCCCTTGCTGTCACCGCGATGGATGCGGCACAGGCCGCGGCCGAGCCACGCGTTGCCGAGGGCGGAGTCCACGGCGAGCGCCTGATCGAACCAGCCGATGGCTTCGCCGACGTGATTTTGCGCGGCGAGCAGAAATCCCTTCAACGCGAGCGCCTGCGCGTTGCGCGGCGAAAGCGCCAGGCTCCGGTTCAGGGCGTCGAGCGCGCGACCGGTGTGGCCGAAACTGAATTCCAGTTCCGCCACGCGTTCCCAGCCAAAACCAAAATCCGGCGAGTTGGTCACGGCCCGCTGGGCTGAACTCAGCGCAGCCGACAATGAAATACCGGGGACGGCCCGCGATTGTTCGTAATAGGAATTCGCCAGTAGTTCCGTGGCCAGCCCGGGCTGGATTCCCGTTGGAGCCGGTTGTCGCTTCACGGCGGCGATGAGCTGGCGCAGGGCCGCGGCAACGCGTTGCGGGCGGCTGGAAGGATCGGTGACAGCCAATGAAGCCAGCTCCGTCTCGGCTGGTTCGACCTGTCCGACCGCCAGCAGCAGTCCGGCATAATAAACCCGCTCGGCGTCGGAACCGGGTTGCCGCCCGACCTGATAACTGGCCAGCGCCGCCTGCAAATCGCCCGCGCGGTAGGCCTGGAGGGAATCGGCAAGGGCTTTTTGTTCTTCGGGTGTGAACGGCAAATCCGCCGGATCAATCACCGCCGGATAGTAGAAGCACCATTGCAGGAGGTTGTTGGCAATGAAACCGGCGGTGCGAACGGGCGCCTTGCCCGGCTCGGCGACCGCCTGTTCACCGTTGGTCAGCAGGAGCGCGGCCTGTTCGTTGCCAAATCGGACCTTGCCGTCAATCACCGACAAGGTGTCCTGCTCCGTGCCCTGACCGGGTTCAGCCGCCAGGACGAATTCCGTGCCTTCCACGCCGGCGACGGCGCCGCGGGTGATGATGCGGATGCGTCCCGGTTCGTCCCGATGGAAAAAAGAGATGACGCCGCGGAGCAAATGCAGTCCGCATTGCGCATCCGAAGAATGGGGCGGCAGAACCTCGAGTTCCGCCAGAGCGCCGAACGACACCACGCTTTGATCCGACCAGAGGAGCGCAATCCGGCTGTTGGCGCCGGTGCGCAACCGGTCGAACGGGTGCAGGATTTGATTCGTTTGCGCCGGCAGCCAGACCGTGGCGGCAGCGGGGGCAAACTCCGCCGTGCCCTGAAGTTCCACAATCCGGATTTCGTTCGTGGCTCCGCCAACGGCCACGGACTGTGCGCCGGTCGTCCCGACGCAAGTCATCAACCCTCCGATAACGACAGCCATCAAAATGCCGCTGCCAGCTTTATGAAATAAGTTCAAGCGTTTCAACCATTTACCATCCGACTGCTACACGCCTAAGATATAAGCACATCCTGTCATTTTCATCAACCTTTCTTGCCCGGTGTCGGTATTTTGTTGCCAATTCCGATTCAAGGACCACATTAATTGCCGGATGGCCGAGCCAATGGACGAATTAATACCGACGCGGGCAACCCTGATTCAGCGCCTCAAGAACTGGCAGGATCAGTCGAGCTGGCAGGAATTTTTCGACACGTATTGGAAGCTCATTTACGGCGTCGCCCTCAAACGCGGCATGACCGAGTCGGAAGCGCAGGACGTGGTGCAGGAAACCATGATCTCCGCCGCCAAGCACATGCCCGACTTCAAATATGACCCGGCGCTGGGCTCCTTCAAAACGTGGCTCCTGAACATGACCCGCTGGCGGATCACAGACCAGCTCCGCAAGCGCGGCCCGTTCGTCGCCGGCCACGATTCTTCAGAAGGGACTGCCACCCGCACCCGCACGGTGGACAAGGTGGTTGATCCGGCGGGCCGGGATTTGGACGCGTTATGGGACGCGGAGTGGGAAAAAAACCTGCTGGATGCCGCCATGGTAAAAGTCAGGCAACAGCTCGATCCGCAAAAATACCAGATCTTCGACTTGTACGTGAACAAGGGCTGGCTGCCCGAAAAAGTGGCCACCACCTTTGGCGTTTCCGTTGACCAGGTTTACCTGGCCAAGCACCGGGCGGTCGAACTGATCAAGGAAGAAGTTAAAAAGCTGGAAAAGAAAATTGTTTGACCGAGAGTGGCCCTTTCAGATTTCGCGCGCCGCACCGGTTGGAATGTTCCGCGCCAGCCAGACTTCACTGAATCTCGTTTTCAAATCCCTGCTGCCGCAAGCCTTCAAACAAAACCAGCGCGACACAATTCGACAAGTTCAACGAGCGGGCCTCCCGGTTGAACATCGGGATTCGCAGCCAGTGATCACGATGTTGTTCCAACAACTGCCGGGGCAGGCCGGCCGTTTCCCGTCCGAAAACCAGATAGTCGCCAGCCCCGAATTTCACCTGGCTGTAAATTTTTGATCCGCCCGATTCCACAAACCAGAGCCGCGCAGTGCCCGGAAGTTTTTCCAAGAACGCCTTCCAGTTTGGCCAACGGTGCCATTTCACCTGCTGCCAGTAATCCATCCCGGCGCGCTTAAGTTGTGCGTCATCGAGTTTGAAGCCAAACGGCTCGATCAGGTGCAGGGTGGTGTTCGTGGCCGCGCACAACCGCGCCACGTTGCCCGTGTTCGGCGGGATTTCCGGTTCAAGCAAAACGATGTTCATGGCTTTTGTTGACCTTGGACTTTGGACTTTGAGCCTTGGACTTGTAAAAAACCTTCCACAATACCAAACCATGCGCCGGGGCCGTCATGCCCGCCACCCGCCGGTCTTTCTTTGCCAGCATCCGCTTGATCTCGTCCGCCGGAAATTTTCCCTGCCCGATTTGCACCAGCGTGCCGACGATGCCCCGGCACATTTTGTAGAGAAATCCGTCGCCCTCAATAACGAAGGTCAGCAACGGGCCGCTCTTCGTGAAAGTGCAGCGGGTCAGCCGGCGCACGGTAGATGCCATCTCGTAACTGCGGGTGCCGGCAAAGGATTTGAAATCGTGCCGCCCGACCAGCAGCGGCGCGGCGGTGCGCATGGCCTTGAGGTTGAGCGGCAGCGGAACGTGCCAGGCGGTATGGCGAATCAGCGGATTGGTGGCCGGATGATTCCAGACAAAATAGCGGTATTGTTTGCCCGCCGCGTCGAAACGCGCGTGAAAAATGTCCGGTGCCCGCGCGGCCGATAAAACCCGGATGTCCTCCGGCAGCCACGCGTTGAGCGCCAACGCCAGCCGGCGGCCGGACATCTTGGATTCGGCGGCGGGGATTTCAAAATGCGCGACCATGCCGAGCGCATGAACACCGGTGTCCGTGCGGCTGGAACTGTGCAGGCGCGGCCGGCTGGGAAACAGCTTCGCCAGCGCAGTCTCAACTTTTTCCTGAACGCCCGTGCCGGTTTTTTGCACCTGCCAGCCTTCGTAGCCGGTGCCGTCATAGGCGATGGTGAGTTTGAATTTAACCGACATCTCTGGCCACAGATTGGCACAGATGAAACACAGATAAAAAGAAAGAATCCGTGTCCATCTGTGTTTATCTGTGGCTCAAAGCCCATCTAGGTAGCTCTGCAACAAAATCGCCGCCGCCATTTTATCCACTTTCTCTTTGCGCTTGTCACGCCGCACACCGCCTTGGATTAAAATTTTGTTCGCTTGCGAACTGGTCAGCCGCTCGTCCCATGTCTTGATAGGCACGGTGATCGCGCTGGCCAGCACGCCGACGAAGGTCTGCACCTTTTCCGTCGCCGGGCCGTAGCTGCCGTCCATGTTGCGCGGCAGGCCGATGAGGATAAGGTCAATTTCCTTTTCGCGGATCAATTGCCTGAGGCGCGTCAAAAAGTCCGCGAATGGCTCGGCGGGAATGTATTCCAGCGGCTGCGCGATGGTTTTGGTTTCATCGCTTACCGCGACGCCGATGCGCTTGGTTCCATGATCAAGGGCGAGGATTCGCATTGCGCCCGGAGTTTTGCAGCAATCGTCCGGGGTGGCGAGCCGATTTCAATTGAAACTCTTTAGCCACAGATGGACACAGATGTTAACAGATTCAATCTGTGTTAACCCTTATCAAATTTCTTCGTGTGCATTCGTGTGCATTCGTGATTAAATTTTCTCTGCGATGATTCAATACCTCGATTTGTTGCGGCACGTCCTCGAACATGGGAAATTCAAGGCTGACCGCACGGGCACCGGCACATATTCCGTGTTTGGCGCGCAAACGCGGTTCGATTTGCGCCAGAATTTCCCCGCGCTTACGACGAAGAAGCTGCATCTGCGTTCCATCATTTATGAACTGCTGTGGTTTCTGCGCGGCGAAACGAACGTTCGCTGGTTGCAGGAAAACAAAGTGACGATCTGGGACGAATGGGCTGATCCGAACGGTAATTTAGGGCCGGTTTATGGAAAACAATGGCGTCATTGGGTAAAAAGAAGCAAGTCCCGCAAACCGGCTGCGTCTGAACCCACTTTATTTGATGTGAATGAATTCATCGTTGAACCTGCGGCAATATCAACAGGAGCGCGAGTTCGGAGTGGAGAATGGGGGGTGGATCAAATTGAGGAAGTGATCAAACAAATCAAAAGTAATCCAGACAGTCGTCGGCTCATTGTCAGTGCCTGGAATGTAGCGGATATAGACAGTATGGCGCTGCCACCTTGCCACTGCCTGTTCCAGTTTTATGTGAGCGAAGGCGAACTAAGTTGCCAGCTTTACCAGCGGAGCGCGGATATTTTTCTCGGCGTTCCGTTCAACATCGCCAGCTACGCGCTGCTCACGCTGATGGTCGCCCAGGTCTGCGGGCTGAAGCCGGGCGATTTCGTCCACACGTTCGGCGACCTGCACCTTTACGCGAACCATGTGGAACAGGCGAAGCTGCAACTCTCGCGCGAGCCGCGTCCGTTGCCGCAGATGAAGTTGAACCCGGCGGTGAAAAACATCAGCGACTTCAAGTTCGAGGATTTTCAACTCGTGAACTACGACCCGCATCCGGTCATCAAGGCGCCGATTGCGGTGTGACGTTCCCGGTTTTTCCACAACGGATGTGAAAAATCACTGATTTCTATCCGGTATTTTTCTACACTCGGCCAGCGGTGAAGTTCAAAGCCATCGGCCAAAGTGAATCGTTCAAATCCGTGCTGGGCGCGGCGGTGGCGGTGCTTTGCGGCCTCATGTTGTGGAAGATGCCGCTGGGCGAACCCTGGGTGAACGCCAGCTACGATTATTTGTTCCGCTTTGGCGCACATGCGGTGACGAACCAGGTCACCCTGATCCTGATGGACAATGATGCGTTCGCTTATTTCCATCAAATCCGCGGTCGTCCTTGGGACCGTGGATTGCACGCCCAATTGCTGGACCGGCTGGCGAATGATGGTTGCGCTCTCGTGGTGTTCGATTCCTTCTTTGAACAACCGGGCGATCCGGCAAAGGATGCAGCGCTGGCCGAAGCGATGCGGCGGCAAAAGCGTATGGTGTTGGCGACCAAACAGGCGGAGCTCACCTATCAGACCGGACTCCAGACCCTGGACGGAGCGGAGCCAACGTTGCCGTACGAGTTGTTTCGAGCTGCTGCCGGAACCAATTGGGGTGTGGCTTGCTTCGATCACGACGCCGATTTGATTGTGCGCCGGCACTGGCCATTCCCGTCGCCGGGACCTTCGTATCCGAGCCTGCCTTGGACCGCCGCGCAGCTGGCCGGAGCATCCTTGAGTGAAAAGCCGCAGGAACGGTGGCTGCGTTACTACGGTCGCGATGGCGCGTGGACACGCATGAGTTACCGGTTTGCGCTGGACCGGCGGACAAATTATTTTCGCGGCCAAGTTGTGTTCATCGGTACGGCGCCGGAAACCTTGGTTCTCAATGGCAATGAAGCCGACAAATTTTGCACGCCTTACACGCGGTGGACCGGCGAATCAACCGGTGGCGTGGAGCTTCTGATCACCTCGTTTCTGAATTTGATGAATGGCGATTGGTTGCGGCGGCCGGCTTGGTGGCTGGAAGCACTGACGCTGGTGATCACCGGATTTTTGCTGGGCGGCGGGTTGTGTCGGGTGCGACTGCGGGTGGCGTGTGTGGTGGCATTGGCCGTGGCTCTGGTGGTGGCATTCGGGGCGATTACCGCAAGCTACTTTACCAACTACTGGTTTCCCTGGCTGGTGATTGCTGGCGGACAGGTGCCTTGTGCCTTGGCCTGCGCCATGGCCGTCCGAATGCCTCAACTCCTTGAAAGAAGAACGGTCTCGGTTGCCTTGTCCTTTCCGCGCCCGGTCGCTGCCGTCGTTGACGTGCCGGATGCTCCTGATTACAAGTTGTTCAACCCGCCTTTTGGCGAGGGCGCCTACGGAAAAGTCTGGCTGGCGCGGAACGCGACCGGTCAATGGCGGGCCTTGAAGGCGGTTTATCTGGCAAACTTCGACCAGAATGCCGATCCGTTCGAACGGGAATTCAACGGCATCAAAAAATATCAGCCGGTTTCCGACAAACATCCCGGCCTGTTGCGGGTGGAATTTGTCAGCGAGAAACAGGCGGGATATTTTTATTACGTGATGGAGTTGGGGGACCCGCTGGAGCCGGGCTGGGAAACGGAGCCGTCAACCTACAAGCCCCGCGATCTGGTGAGTGAACGCGCCCGTTCCCATGGCCGGAGACTGCCGGTGCGGGAGTGTGTGCGGATTGGGCTGGCCCTGAGCGATGCCGTTGGTTTTCTCCATGGCCAGGGACTGACGCACCGCGACATCAAGCCGCAGAATATTATTTTTGTAAACGGCCACCCCAAGCTGGCCGACATGGGGCTCATCACCGACATCAGACTATCCGACCCGGAACGAACGCTGGTGGGCACTCCCGGCTACATGCCACCGCCGCCGGAACGGCCGGGCACACCGCAGGCGGACATTTACGCCCTGGGCATGGTGTTGTATGTGCTCAGCACCGGTCGCAAGGCGGCCTTTTTTCCGGAGATTGCCACGACCCTGGTGGAGGGGGGCGGTGATCCGGAGGATTTCTTTCCCTTGAACACCGTCATCCTCAAGGCGTGTCAACCGGATCCGGCGCAACGGTACGCATCGGCTGCGGAGATGCACCGGGCCTTGCAGGAAGTTCGAAAGACGCTGAAGATGGATTGATTGCCGTTTTGTCCCGCGACAATCTTCACCGACAATTACCGCGGGCTTGCCGCTGTTTTCCAAGAAGCTCAGTGGGTTGAATGGACCGAATCCAGACAGCTTCGCACGGTCTCAGTGAGGCTTTCTGATGAAAATGGTTTTGGCAAAATATGGCTGTTCAGTTGAGTTCTTCCGAACCGCTCGTGACTGTAGCCGCTCATCAATATTACTTTTAATCCGGGCCGTTCGCCCCGTAACCGGTCGGCCAATTCCCAGCCATTCAGACCGCCAGGCATGATGATGTCCGTCAGCAGCAAATCAACCTGTGACGAGCTGGACTTCCAGACATTCAGCGCTTCCGAGCCGTCGGAGGCCTCCAGAATTTGATAACCCGATTCTTCCAGCACATCCCGCGCAACCATCCGGACATCGGCATCGTCCTCGACCAATAATATTTTTTCGTGCCCGTCGGCCGGGACCGATTTCTGTTGGTGCAGGGATTTTTTTGGCCCGCCATAAACACCCGCCGGCAGGAAAATTTTGAAAGTGGTTCCGCTCCCCAGCTGGCTGGAAACCTCGATCCAGCCCTGGTGTTGTTTGACGATGCCATAGACCGTCGCCAGGCCAAGGCCGGTTCCTTTGCCAGCTTCCTTGGTGGTGAAGAAGGGTTCGAAAATCCGAGGCAGGTATTCCGGATAGATGCCCGTGCCTGTGTCGCTGACCGTCAGGCAGATAAATTGCCCCGGCTGGGCTTCGGGATGGGCTTTGACATGCAGGGCGTTGATCTGGATGGCCTCCGTGGCCACGTCAATGGATCCGCCCTCGGGCATGGCATCGCGCGCGTTGACGATCAAATTGATCAAAATTTGTTCGATCATGCCGATGTCCGCGTCAATGGGCGGCAGGTCTTTGGCATAGCTACATTGCAGTGTGATGTTCTCACCGATGACCCGTTTGAGCATTTTGGTGAAATTGCCGATGACCTGGTTCAGGTTGAGCGGTTGGAATTGAATGTCCTGTTTCCGGCCGAACGCGAGCAACTGACGGATCAAATTTCCGGCGCGTTCAGCCGCATCAATGACCTGTTTGAGCCATTGGCGGTTTTCCTCATTCAGCTGGTGATTGTCCATCAACACCAACTGCACATTGCCATGAATGACGGTCAACAGATTGTTGAAATCGTGGGCGATGCCGCCGGCGAGCTGGCCGATGGCCTCCATTTTCCGTGCCTGATGCAACTGTTCCTTGAACTGTTTGCGTTTGGTGATGTCCTGTTTGACCGAGATGAACTGGCTGATTTCCCTGTTCGCCCCCCGGATGGGAGTGATGGTCATCTCCTCGTGGTAACTGGTTCCGTCCTTGCGCCGGTTGATCAATTCGCCCTGCCAGACCTGGCCCTTCAGGATGGTATCCCAGAGTTCCCGGAAAAATCCGGCGTCGTGTTTGCCGGAGTTGAGAAAGGCGGGGGTTTTGCCCAGAATCTCCTCCAGGGCATAACCGGTCATGGTGCAAAAGGCCTTGTTGGCGAAAAGAATTTTACCCGCCGTGTCTGTCAGGATGATGCCATTGGCCACGACCTCCAGGGCGCTGGATTGAAACAACACCTGTTCTTCCGCCCGGCGCCGTTCCTTTCGTTCCGGGGTTTTACCCAGTGCAAGTCGCACGACCTGTTCCAGCCCATTGGGATGATCTTTTAGAATGTTATCCGTGGCGCCGGATTTCGGGCTTTCCCCGGCCGGTTTTTCCCCGGGGGCACCGGGAATAAACAGGCATGGTGTATCCGGCTGAAGTTCCCGGCAGACGGCAAGTGCGGCCATCCGGTCGCAATCCGGAAGAGTGAGATTCGAGATGATCAAATCATATTTGCCCTGTTTCAATGCCGCCTGAAATTCCTCTTTTGATTTTGCACCGATCAACTGGCCTCCCAATCCCTCGTCAATCAGGGTTTTTTCCAGCCGGTACCGGTCGCGAACGTCGTTTTCTAAAAATAAAATGCGCATGGGATGTCATAATGGTTTCCCGCCGCTGGCAGGTTTGGGTTGCATGGAATCCGTGCCATTTTTTATTTTTCAAATACCAGCCCCGTCCTTATTCCCTATAACCCATATCCCTGTAACCCTCGGATCGGGGCTGGTATAAAGTGTACTCCCGCAGCCTCAACGCTTGATCTACAACCAGGCGCGTCATCTTAAATACAAAAATACAATTGCAGTGAAGGTTAAATCTGCCACCACTGCATTACTGGCTAATACGTCCGGGAATTCACAATCTTTCAAAAAATTTCATTTTAAGTGAAAATTAGAAGATTTGGTTCCGGCATGGCCTGGATGTACCTGAAGCCGGCCGTTGCGAAGATTGCCAACCGCCGGGCAAATGAATAAGGTTGCTTGGGATGGGCGATTGGCGCAGTGGTAGCGCAGCTCCTTTACACGGAGACGGTCGGGGGTTCGAATCCCTCATCGCCCACCAGCCTTTGCTTTACAACATTGAGTCTCCGCGCCGAACGAAGGCCGCCGCGGCGAAGTGAAACGAAGACGGGCCATGACTCCAATTTTTCACGGATGCTCCGAATTACTGTCCGGCAAGCCAGCCCGTCAAAACGAAAAATGCAGGCGAGCCAGATGACTCCAGAAATTTGGAACGACCCGGTTCAAGCCTTTTCCAGCAGCAAGGTTCCATCCCGTTGCAACCGTTTTTTTTGTCCCCGCCATTCGACCGAGTTTCCCAAAAACGCGCCAGCCCAGATCGCCACCTGTTGCAAATCTTTTACCGGCACCAGCCAGGGTGGGGTAAGTTTGCCGCCCGATTGCGTCAACCGGCGCTGGAGATTTTGTACCAGCACAATACGGATGACCAGGCAGGCGGCGGCGATCGCCGGAACCCAGACCGGTTGCGACGTGATGAGGGAGGTGATCAGCCAGACCAGCGACCAGAGAGTGACATGGGACAGGATGCTGAGAAAATAGGGCGCGGGCTGGCAGACGCGGATGGTGCGCGCCCAACGGAGCTGCCGCTTCCAGACGTCGCGCCAGAACATCGGTCCCTCCCAGCACTCCACCACGACCGGGCAAAGTTCGATGTGGTGGCCAAGCCGTTCGATGCGATGGCCCAACTGGTAATCATCAGCGAGACAATTTATCAGGGCGATGAAGCCGCCGATGTCCGCGAGCAATTCGCGGCGTGTCAGCATCACTGCGCCGAGGGCGAAATCAAGCGGCCGGAAGGTGGTGGATTGCAAGACCTGGCTCCAAAAATCGGCGTTGATGGCAATGGCTTCACAGCGCATGGCGGTGGTTGTGGAATCCGCCAGCCGGTAAAAACAATTCACCAGCCCGACGCTGGAATCCCGCAGCGGCGCGACCACGTTTACGAGAAAATCCGGCGTGATGCGCACATCGGCGTCGCCAACGAGAATCAGCGGATGCCGGGCCAGCGGTTCAAGCTGGGCCAGGGTGGAGACCTTGCCGTTGGTGCCGAGCGACTCGGCGCAGACCACGAGTTGCGCATCGTGGCCGGGATTATTTTTTATGAGTTCCTGGACGACTTTACAAACCGGATCGCTGGCATCGGCGACGCCGAAAAGGATTTGAATCTGGCCGGCGTAATCTTGATTGAACCAGCTTTGCAACGACTCGGCGGTGGTGGCGTTGCAGCCTTTGAGCGGTTTGAGCAGGGTAATGGCCGGGGTGAAGGAATGATCCGTGACGCGCCGGTGTAGTGGAAACCGGGCGGCGGCGATCCATTGCCAGATCAGGAGGCCCAGGCTCAACAATGCCAGGGCGGCAGGAATTGCTTCGGGAAAGTTCACCGTGGGTAAACAAACCGCCAGTCAGATGCTGGAGCCGGAGATTTTGTCCTCGGGATGTTCATCCAGGACGAGCACGCCGTGCGGCGGCAGGTCGTAATTGCCGGAGAAGGTGTTGCCGGTGAGGAAGTCATGCATGGGCTTGTAAAATTGGATGCGCACGGGCGAATTCTGGTGGTTGAGCAGGAAGAAGACGCGCATGCCTTCCTTTTCGCGCATGCTGACCTCCACGTTTTCCGGAACTTTCAGCAGCGGATGTAGATTGCACATTTGCCGCAACCACGAAACGAGGTCATGATAAAAATGCTGGTGGCTCATCGTGCCGACGTAAATGGCCCGGCCGAGGCCGAAATTGTTCATGGTCACGGCGGGACACCCGGCGTAAAAATCTTTCGCATACGTTGCCAGAATCTGGCAGCCCTTGGGTTCGATGATGTCGCACCAAAGCCGGGCGGGATGCAGATGGCTGGTGGGAAACGCGCCCTTGAAAGTGAGATGATTTTCCTCGCCGGGAGGGACGGGGTCGAACTCCAAAACCTCCAGGCCGAACAAATCGGTCATGTTGTTCGGGTAACCGTCATCCGGCACGACGCAATGTTCATTGACGAGGCCGGTGTTGAAGGTGCCGACGAGCGTGCCGCCGTTCTGGACGTACAGTTTGAGCCGGTCCGCTTCGCCGGCGGACAGCAGGTGCAGCGAGGGTGCGAACACGATTTTGTATTGCGAAAGGTCCTCCGTTGGCCGGGCAAAATCCACGGAAATGTTCCGGTCGTGCAGCGCGTTGTAAACGAGCTGGATGTGTTCGCGGAGGTTGAAAAACTTGTTTGGCTGCATCGGCTGTTGCAGGGCCCAGTCGTTGTCGTGCGAGTAAAGAATGCAGGCGTCGGCCACAATCCGGGTGCCCCGGATGGCCGGGGCGAGCAGTTTTAATTCTTCGCCGATCTGGCTGATTTCCTTGAAGATGCGGGTGTTGCCTTCGAGGTGGTGCGGCACCACGGCGCCGAAGAATTTGTCATTGCCGATGCGCGGCTGGCGCCAGTGGTAATAAAACACGCCGCAGGCGCCTCGCGAGATCAATTGATACGTGAGCAGCCGGATGACTCCGGGACGCACCAGCGAGTTGACCTCCTGCCAGTTGACCTGGCCGGCTTTTTGTTCAATGACCCAGAATCCACAGTCGCTGTTGGGCGTCCGGATGTCGGTTTTTTTGAGCGAGCGGAGGATGTCAATGTCGCAGGCCAGCTCGTTGGATTTGGTCTTGATGGCGGCGTTGCTCTCGACCGAGACAAAATCCACGACGTTCGCCATGTCAAAGTGATCGAATTTCCGCGTGAGCGCGCGCAGGTTGACCGTGACAGGATGGTCGGGGCAAAGCTCGTGCAGAACATCGGCCTGCATCCGGGCAAAGGCGATGATCGCATCGCTGCAGAAGCGGTGCCAGTCGAGCAACAGCGCGGGATTGTGCGGTGCGGGCGCATACTTGGGCATGGGCACGTCGTCGAACGAGGAAACGACCTGGCCCCAGCAGCGCAAACCGAGCTGGTTGTTGAGGCGCTCGACGGTCTCGTATTTTAATTTGAGCCAGTTTTGCCATTCCAGGCGCGAATCTTCGTTGAAGGACCATTCGGTGAAATGTCCGCCAAGCCCGCTGTCAATCTGCCAGGCGATCAATTGAGGGTGATCGCCCAGGGCTTCGGCCATGTTCTCAACCAGGCGCTTGGAGGTGTTCCAAAAGATGTCGTTGTTGAAGCAAACCGCGCGGCGCGTGCCTTCGTGCTTGACCAGGCCATATTCGTCCAGCGGCAGAATCTCCGGATGTTTTTTGGCCAGCCAGATGGGCGGCGCAGCGGTGGGAGTGCCGAGGACCACCTTGATGTTATGCTGGCCCATGATGTCCATCACGCGGCGCAGCCAGAGGAAATCGTACTGGCCTTCTTCGGGTTCGCAGAGGCCCCAGGAGAATTCGCCGATGCGGACAACGTTGATGCCGGCCTTGACCATTAATTCCGCATCCCGTTCCCAACCGCTCTCGGGGTTGTCGGCGGTGCCGGCATAAGGGAAGACCCACTGCTCAGGATAATAGTCAACGCCAAAAAACATAACCTTAACTCACGGGCTTCAATAGGAGTCTAATGCCCACCACTGCGTTTGCAATCTAAAAATCACCAGCACTGCGCCCGGCGAGCAATCAATCAATTCGTCAATTGCTTGAACAAACCGCCCAATCCCTTTGTAAGGTTGGTCCTGCTCGATCCACCCGACCCCAACATTTTTCCAAGATCCTTGCCCACTTCGCCGGCATTTTTGCCGAGTTCGTTGACCACAACGGTCTTGATGATCGCGGAGGTCAGGGCGTTGAGCATCTGTTGGGTCAAATCCGCCGCCGTGATGCCGGCGTTGCCCTTGCCCAGGTCGTTCAGATGAATGTCGGGCAGCATCAAGGTGTTGTCGTTGAAATTGACCTTGGCGCCGGTAATTAAAAAGTCGTCCACTTCAATTTTCCTGCCCGGCTTGGGACTGGTCCGGGCGGTGGTGTTCGTGGCCGCAGGTCCGCTGCTTTTGGTGAAGGTATTAACGTTTTGCAGAATTTGGCTGAGATTGTTTCCGGTGAGCGGATTGCCTTCAAAGGTGATTTCCGGCGCTTCCACGTGCAATGTGCGCACGACGATCTTGTCCGAGAAAATCGAAAGCGGATTCACCCCCACGGCGGTGGAGCCGACACTGATGGCCTGCGGTGCCTGATAGCCCTTGGGGTTGCCGATGACGAAATCCTGGATGCTGGCCGAGCCGGTCATCAGCGACACATTCACCGTGTGCACGCTGACGGAAACCTGCATCATTTCCGGCCCGACGGTTTCCATTCCTTTTTTGACGATGTCACCGAGAAAGAAGCCCACGACCAACACGGCGACAATAATGAGAACCACCAATCCGATGGCTCCGCCCAGCAACAATTTTTTGATCATAAAATGAACGGTGGTTCCGCCAGCGCCCGGTTCGGTGGGACGGCGCCTTCACTCCTTTGCGAGCGATTGCACCAAATTTACAAAATCGCTGACCTGGTACGGTTTGGCCAGAAAGTGATCCGGCTTGGCCTCCGCGTCGTTGTAAATGCTCTCATCCACCGTCCCGCTGAGGAGAACGATTTTTTGCTTGGGCTGAATCCGTCGGCATTCGCGGATCAAATCCATGCCGGTCATCGAATGCATGGCGTAGTCGGTCACGAGCACCGCCGGCCGCGGATTGGCCTTGGAGAACTCCGCCAGCGCCGTCTGCGGATCGCGAAACGTCCGCACCCGGAACTGGAGCGGCGCCAGAATCATCGCCGCCATTTCCAGCAGCATGGGCTCGTCATCCACCACGAAGATTGTGGCGGGCGGCTGGTTGGATTGATTGGTGATCTTTCCGGCCATACACTGATTATCAATAAGGAACACCTCCGCCCACCTGCTGGCAAGCGCTTTAATTAAGGTTATTCACCACCCGTCGTAAAAATACCATTGCGTCCGGCTAATAATCGCGTAAATTCCTCCTGCAGTTAGTTGACTGCCTAAACAGGGAATCGCGGTTATGAAAACTAAACCAGCACCCGTGCCAGCCAAAAAAAAGAAGGACTCCAGCTTAACACGCCCACGTCGCAATCCCAAACCGCCATCCGAGCCAGCGGTTGCCGCCGCCGAAATCCCGTCCGAGCCGGCGAAACCCAAACGTTCCGCGGCCAAGAATCTGAAGGAAAACATCGTTGCCGCCTATAAAAAGGTGAAACGAAGCGTGACGCGGACTCCCGTCGCCCGCACCCCCAAAATTGAAATTCCGCCGCTCCTGCTCGAAGGCGACCAGCCGGCTACGCCGGTCGTCAGCGGTCCCGGCGAGAAATTCGCGCTCGGTCCTGTGCCACCGTCGCCGCATTCCGAACCGGCGGAAGCCGAACTGCCCGAGGCCTACGGAACCAAAAAACTTTTTCTGACCGCGCGGGATCCCCATTGGCTGTATGCGCATTGGGATTTGACGCGCGAGCAGCAGTTGAAGCTCAATACCCGCTCTGCCGACGGCCACCTCATCCTTCGTATTTATGCCGGCCGAATGGAAGGCCATCCGATTTGCGAGATTCATGTTCATCCGGAATCGCGCCACTGGTTCGCACACGTCGAGCGCGCCGGAAGCTCCTACGCCGCCGAGCTGGGGTATTATTCGGCGCTCGGCCGCTGGACGCGCATTGCCGCCTCCAGTGCCACCATTACACCGCCGGACACCGTTTCGTCGGAAGGCGAGATTGAGTTTGCCACCATTCCGTTTGAATTTCCGTTCGCCCGGCTGATTGAAATCATCAAGGCAGCGGTGCGCGAAAATCTTCCGCTGGCGCAGGCGCTCGAAGAACTCCGCCGCCACGGACATCCGGAATTGCCGCGCGCCAACGGTGCGCCGGTTTCAAACTGGACGCCGCAGCAGGAACAGGCGCTGGCCCGCGTCGTCAACATTGACGAAGTGCGCCGGGTCTGGATGGGTTCGCTCGAAATCACCGAACTCATCCGCCGCCGCCTCGCGCATGAAATTTCATCGCTGGGAGTGTCGTCCCTTGGAATCTCCAGCCTTTCCAGTCCTTTCGGCGGTGCCGGCACCCAGTCCAAGAGTTTCTGGTTCAACGTCAACGCCGAATTGATCATTTACGGCGCGACCGAGCCCACGGCCCGGGTCACGCTTGGCGGCTACGACATCAAACTGCGTACGGACGGATCGTTCAGCTACCGCTTCGCGCTGCCGGACGGGAAATACGATTTGCCGGCGGTGGCGGTCTCCGCCGACGGCACGGACGCGCGCGCGGCCAATTTGAAATTCAGCCGCGAAACCGAATATCTCGGCGACGTCGGCGCGCACCCGCAGGACCCCGCGCTCAAATCGCCGTTGCCGGAAAATGTTTGATCGCATGGATGCCCCTCCGCGCGGAGCTTTGATGCTCGTCCGGTTTGCGGCCGTAGGTCTGGTCGGGATGAGCGTGCTGGAATTCGGCTTGTACTTGGCCGAATGTTCCCTGCATCACGAGCCGGTCCAGATTTTTCACGGACTATTTCTCTTTCTTCCTTTTGTGGCGGGGATCGTTATTTTTGTCAAGGCCCGGGCGGTGGCGGAATGGATTTCCAACACCTTTGACGTATGAGCGGCGAGCTTCATGAGCCTCAAGGGTATTTGGCGCTGGTTCTGCACGCGCACCTCCCGTTCGTGCGCCATCCGGAGCATGATCATTTTCTGGAGGAGAGCTGGCTCTTTGAAGCGGTCACGGAAACTTATATTCCATTGCTGCAAACCCTCGAAGGCTGGCGGCGCGACGGCATGGACACGCCCTTCACGCTTTCGCTCTCGCCGACGTTGTGCGCGATGCTGCTCGACCCGCTCCTGCGCTCCCGCTACGAGCGGCACCTCAACGGCCTGATCGAACTGGCGGAAAAGGAGATCCGCCGCACCCACTGGGACCGCGCGTTCCGCGAACTGGCGTGGATGTATCATCGTCGCTTTACGCTGATACGCGACACCTGGCGCGCCTGCGAGGGCAATCTCATCGGCGCATTCCGCAAACTGCAGGACGAAGGCCGGATTGAAATCATCACCACCGGCGCCACGCACGGATTGTTGCCGATGCTGGCCAATCATCCGCCGTCCATCCGTGCGCAGATATTGACAGCCCGCGACCATTATCGCGATTGTTTTGGCCGCGACCCGCGTGGCATCTGGCTGCCGGAATGCGCCTACGTGGATGGGGTCGAACAATTTTTGCAGGAGGCGAACATCCGCTGGTTCATCCTCGACACGCATGGCGTGCTGCACGCCCGCCCGCGTCCGCGTTATGGCACCTTTGCGCCGATTTTTACGCCCAACGGCATCGCGGCCTTCGGGCGTGACTTCGACTCCTCGCGCCAGGTGTGGAGCCAGCACGAGGGCTATCCCGGCGACGCACGCTACCGCGATTTCTACCGCGACATCGGCTTCGACCTGGATTTGGACTATGTGAGGCCGCATCTGCCCTCGCCGGAAAATCGCGGGTTCACCGGCATCAAATATTACCGCATCACCGGCGGCGCGGGGGACAAGGAGATTTATCAGCGCGATCTGGCGTTGCAGGCCGCCGCCGACCATGCCGGCCATTTTCTCAACGAACGCGTGAACCAGGTCCAGCGGCTGGCCGGACTGCTGGACCGCCCGCCGCTCATCGTGGCGCCGTACGACGCGGAATTGTTCGGCCACTGGTGGTATGAGGGGCCGGAATTTCTCGATTACTTCGCGCGCAAGCTGTTTTACGACCAGAAAATCATCCGGCTCATCACGCCGGGCGACTATCTGCAACGGCACACGACGAATCAGGTTGCCCGGCCCAGCGCGTCCAGTTGGGGCGAGGAAGGCTACCTGCGCACGTGGCTGAACGAGCACAACGAATGGATCTACCCGCACCTGCAGGTTGCGCAGGAGCGCATGACCGGGCTGGCGAAGAAATTTTCAAAAAGGAAAACCACCACCGCCCTGCAAAAACGCGCGTTGAAGCAGGCCGCGCGCGAACTGCTGCTGGCGCAGGCCAGCGACTGGCCGTTCATCCTGCGTTCGGGCACAAGCCCCGATTACGCGCGCCGCCGGGTGAAGGACCATCTGCTCCGGTTCATTGCGCTGCACGACCAGCTTACCGCCACCGGCGTGGACGAGAAATGGCTGACCGATATCGAGGCGCGCGACAACCTGTTTCCCGACGTGGACTGGATGTATTGGAAGTAAACCGGTTTAGTCCGTCGGCTTGAGCGCGAGAATTTTGATGTGTTGATCAGCGTGATCTATCCAGAAATGGATCGCATGGCCGGAAAACACGGAAATCTCAACGCGGCGGCCAGTGTCATCCCGTTCGTGATAATCTGAAAAGTCATTGGGCGAAGACCGAATCTTGTGGAAATGATCCAACAGCCGCATCCGGGTTTACTTGGGCAACGCCGCCAGCATTTCGACGATTTCCACATCAACGAGCAGGCGATAAGGCATGGCGGCTATTTGGCGAAGCGCTTTGACAACTCATCCAATTCCACCCAGTTCGCAGGATTTTTGTCGTCAATTTTTGCAGCCAGCGTTTTTTTGAAGCCCTCGTCCTTGTCCGTCTGCAGCGCGATGAGAAAAGCAATCAACTCGCGTTGCTCCTTGAATGGCAGATGCGCGGCCTGATCTTTCAATTGCGTCAAAGACATGGCAAAAATTAACCATCGAAAAGGCGGAACGTCAAACAACCTTTTGCCCCGGCGTGGACTGGAATTATTGGAGTAAACTTCAGGCCGCGCGAACGTTTTTCCAAAGTTCGTCCGGAGGCAACGCCAGTGATCACCAGGACGGAACATCAAAATTTTCCTGATGCCGACGCCGTTCAAGTTGTGAAACCGAAAGCCTGGCGCGCGTGTTTTTTGACATTATTCGCAGTTAACAAAGTATGGTGTTTGTTTGGCAAGAAAGGTGGGGGTATCCGGGCGGTGGTGAATTAGCCTGTTTTAAAGGACATTCGTTGCCGGTGAGTTCAGATGAACCCGACCGGCCGGATGACCGGTTCCAAATGGAATGAGACCAGTGAATTTATCGCCAATATGAGTACAAGACCCAAACTGACTGTTGATGCCAACGAAGGCGTCGCCCACGTGGCGTATCGCCTCAATGAAGTGATGGCCATTTATCCCATCACGCCCTCCTCGCCCATGGCCGAATTTTGTGACCAATGGGCGTCCGAGAACCGCAAGAACCTCTGGGGCACCCTGCCGTCCATCGTGGAATTGCAGAGCGAAGGCGGCGCGGTCGGCGCCGTCCACGGCATGTTGCAGACCGGCTCGCTGGCCACCACCTTCACGGCATCGCAGGGCCTGCTGCTGATGGTTCCCAACATGTTCAAGATCGCGGGCGAATTGCTGCCGGCGGTCTTCCACGTCACCGCCCGCGCGGTGGCCACCCATGCGCTGTCCATTTTCGGCGATCACAGCGACATCATGGCCTGCCGCACCACCGGCTGGGGGATGCTCGGCTCGGCCAGCGTGCAGGAAGCGACGGATTTCGCGCTGATTTCGCAGGCGGCGACGTTGAAGTCGCGGATTCCCTTCATCCATTTCTTCGACGGTTTCCGCACGTCGCACGAGGTGCAGAAAATCGAGTCGCTGACCGACGCCGATTTGCGCGCGTTGATTGACGACAAGCTGATTACAGAATTTCGCGCCCGGGCCATGTCGCCCGAGCATCCGGTGCTACGCGGCACGGCGCAAAATCCCGACGCCTTCTTCCAGAACCGCGAGGGCTGCAATCCGTTTTACGCCGCCTGCCCGAAGATTGTACAGGACGCGATGGACCAGTTCGCCAAGGTGGTGGGCCGCACGTACCATTTGTTCGATTACGTCGGCGCTCCGGATGCCGACCGCGTCATAGTTCTGATGGGTTCCGGTTGCGAAGCGGCGCATGAAACGGTGGATCACCTCATCAAAAAGGGCGAAAAGGTCGGTGTCTTGAAGGTGCGGTTGTACCGGCCCTTTGACATCAGCCGGTTCGTCGAGGCGTTGCCGGCGAGCGTCAAATCCATTGCGGTGCTGGATCGGACCAAGGAACCGGGCGGCGCGGGCGAGCCGTTGTATCAGGACGTTATCACTGCGTTGATGGAAGGACTGGCGGCGGGCACCGGCAAATTGAAGACGATGCCGAAGGTCATCTGCGGTCGTTATGGTTTGTCGTCGAAGGAATTCACGCCGGCGATGGTCAAGGCCGTGTTTGACAACCTCAAGTCGAACCAACCGAAAAACCATTTCACCGTCGGTATCAACGACGACGTTTCGCACACCAGCCTGACGGTGGACAACGAGTTTTCGACCGAGCCGGACAATGTGATCCGCGCCATGTTCTACGGCCTGGGTGCCGACGGCACGGTGGGCGCGAACAAGAATTCCATCAAGATCATCGGCGAGGGCACGGACAATTACGCTCAGGGTTATTTTGTCTATGATTCCAAGAAATCGGGCAGCATGACCGTGTCGCATCTGCGGTTCGGGCCGGAGCCGATCCGTTCCACGTATCTCATCAGCCGCGCCAATTTCATCGCCTGCCATCTGCCGACGTTCCTGGAGCGCTACGACATGGTCAAGCCGCTGATCACCGGCGGCACGTTCCTGCTCAACACGCCGCATGCGAAGGACGAGGCCTGGTCCAAACTCCCGACGCCCGTGCAGGAAACGCTCATCGCCCGGAAGGCGAAGTTTTATGTGATTGACGCGACCAAGGTTGCGCACGAAAGCGGCATGGGCGGACGCATCAACACCATCATGCAGGTGTGTTTCTTTGCGTTGTCCGGCGTGCTGCCGCGCGAGAAGGCCATCGAGTCCATCAAGTATTCCATCAAGAAAACCTATGGCAAGAAGGGCGAGGAAGTTGTGGCCATGAACCTCAAGGCCGTGGACAACACGCTGGAACATCTGCACGAGGTGACGGTGCCGAACCGGACGAACGGTTCCGGTCCGTTGTTGCCGCCGCTGGTGGCCGGCGCTCCGAAATTTGTGAACGATGTGCTGGGCAAAATCACCGCCGGCGAAGGCGACGACCTGCCGGTGAGCGCGTTTCCGGTGGACGGCACGTTCCCGACTGCCACCGCGCAGTACGAGAAGCGCAACCTGGCGCTGGATATCCCGGTGTGGGATGAAAAAATCTGCATCCAATGTCTGAAGTGCGTGGCCATCTGCCCGCACGCAACCATCCGTGCCAAGATCTACGAACCGGCTGCGCTCAAAAACACGCCGGCCACGTTCAAGAGCGTGGACTCCCGGGTTCCGGACTTCAAAGGTTTGAAATTCACGCTGCAGGTGGCCGCGGAGGATTGCACCGGCTGCACGCTGTGCGTGGAAGTTTGCCCGGCCAAGAACAAGACCGAGGCGAAGCTCAAGGCCATCAACATGCGCCCGCAGGCACCGTTGCGCGATTCGGAACGTGCGAACTGGAATTTCTTCCTCGAACTGCCCGAAATGGACCGGCGCAAGGTCAAGACCACGCAGCTCCGCCAGCAACAGCTCCTGCGTCCGCTCTTCGAATTCAGCGGCGCCTGTGCCGGTTGCGGTGAAACGCCCTACGTCAAGATGGTGTCGCAGCTTTTCGGCGACCGCGCGGTCATTGCCAACGCCACCGGCTGTTCGTCCATCTACGGCGGCAACCTGCCGACCACGCCTTATTGTGTGGACAAGGCCGGCCGCGGGCCGACCTGGTGCAATTCACTTTTCGAGGACAACGCCGAGTTTGGTCTTGGCTTCCGGGTCTCGATTGACAAGCAGAAGCAATTTGCGATGGAGCTGGTGAAGAAGCTCGCACCGCAACTGGGCGACGATCTCGTCAACGGCATCGTCACCGCGGTGCAGGCGGACGAAGCCGGGATTTATGAACAACGCGAACGCGTGGTGGCCCTGAAACAGAAACTGGCGAAACTGGATTCCCTCGAAGCCAAGACGCTGTTGCCCATCGCCGACACGCTCGTCAAGCGCAGTGTCTGGATTTTTGGTGGCGACGGCTGGGCCTACGACATCGGTTACGGCGGCTTGGACCACGTGCTGGCGAGTGGCCGCGACGTGAACGTGCTGGTCATGGACACCGAAGTGTATTCCAACACGGGCGGCCAAATGTCCAAATCCACGCCGCGCGGAGCGGTGGCCAAGTTTGCCGCCGGCGGCAAACCGGCGGGCAAGAAGGATCTCGGCCTGATTGCGATGAGCTACGGAAACATCTATGTGGCCAGCGTCGCGATGGGCGCGAAGGACGAGCAGACGTTGCGCGCCTTTGTGGAGGCCGAATCTTATCCCGGTCCATCGCTCATCATCGCTTACAGCCACTGCATCGCGCATGGCATCGCGCTCGACCAGGGCGTGGGCGCGCGCCAGCAGAAGCTGGCGGTGGAATCCGGCCAATGGCTGTTGTACCGCTACGACCCACGCCGCACCGAAGCCGGTGAAAATCCTTTGCAGTTGGATTCAACGGCAGCCAAATCCCGGGTGCAGGATTATCTGCTCTCGGAAAATCGCTTCAAGATGTTGACCAAGAGCAAACCGGAAGAGTCGAAAAAACTCTTTGTCCAGGCCCAGGCCGACGCCGACCGCCGCTGGAAATTCTACCAGTACATGTCCGGGCGCAACCTGAAGTCGGAGAACGCTCCGGCGGCGGCCAAACCGTCCGCCACGGTGGATCAACAACCTTAGTTCAACCCATTCAAAGAAGTTAATTTATGGATCTGACCACGACCTATCTCGGTTTGAAACTGCGCACACCGCTGGTGCCGGCGGCCTCGCCGTTGTCGGAGGACCTTGACAACATCAGGCGGATGGAGGACGCCGGGGCGTCGGCGGTGGTGCTGTATTCGCTGTTCGAGGAGCAATTGCGTCAGGACCGCTTGGAAATGAACCGCAATCTGGAGCAGGGAAGCTTCAGTTCCCCGGAAGCGCTGACCTATTTTCCGGAACCGGAGGAATACCACCTTGGCCCGGAGGAATATCTCAAACACATTGCCGCGGCGAAGCAGGCCGTCCGCATTCCGATCATCGCCAGCATCAATGCCACCATTAACAACGGCAAATCCGTTGGGGCATGGACGCAGTTTGCCCGGCTGGTCCAGCAAGCCAAGGCGGACGCGCTGGAGTTGAACATTTATTATGTCCCGACGAACCTGAACCTGGCCGCCGGGGAGATTGAGCAAACTTATTTGGACGTGCTCAAGGCGGTGAAGGCCGAGGTCACGATTCCCGTGTCGGTGAAGCTCAGTCCGTTCTTCACCAATTTTGCCAACATGGCCAAGCGGATGAATGACGCCGGCGCGAACGGGTTGGTGCTGTTCAACCGGTTTTATCAGCCGGACATTGATCTCGAAACTTTGGAAGTGAAGCCCAACATCCTGTTGAGCACGCCCATGGCCATGCGCGTGCCGTTGCGCTGGATTGCCATCCTTTACGGCCGCCTCCAGACCAGCCTCGCGGCCACCAGCGGCATTCATCGCGGCTCCGATGTCCTGAAAATGCTCATGGCGGGCGCGGACGTGACGATGCTCTGCTCCACGCTCATCCGGCACGGCGTCGGCCATGTCAGTGTCATTGAGAAAGAGGTGGTCGCCTGGATGGAGGAACACGAATACGAATCCGTCAGCCAGCTCAAGGGCAGTTTGAGCCAGAAGAATTGTCCCGCGCCCAGCGCCTTCGAGCGCGCCCAGTACATGCGGGCCATTTCCAGCTACGTCGTGTCCTGACCAGTCTGCCCCGCTGATTCGGCCCAAGCCTCAAAGCGTGGCAGCCCGCTGGATGTGCGGAAGCTCCGCATTTTCGATTTGCGACATGTGATTTACGCGGTGGTTGGGAATGACAGCAAGGCTCGTAAATCGTAAATCAAATATCGTCAATTCAGCCGGAAGCCGGATGTTGCCGGTACCGGGCTGCTTTCAGATGGCAAGGCCACGGGCGAAACCACTTTAGAACACTTCCGCTTTGAGGCCGGAGACGTGGCGCACAGTCTGCGCGATGTGAGAAAGCGTTTTCAACGGCAGGTGTCCGCACTGTGAGTGGAACATCGGCCGGGTGGCGGAGTAAATCTGCACGAGCGGGATGTTGGCACCCGCCGTCTTCAATTCCCTGAGGCGATACGCATATTCCTCGATTTCCCCGGCTTCCGGTTCCTGGCCGTTGATGGCGGGAAACAGGCTTTGGATGATCACCGGCCGCTGGCGGGCCACCAGCAGGATGTTGGACAGGACCTTCTCCAGCGACACGTCGGACCGGTCCACCGCATTGAAAAATGACTGCGTGCCTCCGTCGAGCTTCGCCCAGATCTCATCGGACTTCGTGAAATGCTTCAATCCCTTTTGAACCTGCGGCTGGTCGAGCCCGGTGGCGTTGGTCAACAGCACGATTTTGAAGAACGGAAATTCGCCCAGTGCCCGGATATGAACAATGGATTCGACGGCCTCGGCAAAATTCGGCGAGAGCGTGGGCTCACCGTCGCCGCTCAAGGCCACATGCCGCAGGGTGAAAAATTCCTCCGACAGCGCGGAATAAAACGGACGTTCCCGCAACTTGCCCGCCAGCACGAATGCAAGTGTCTTGTGCAACTCAGCAGCCATCGCGTCCACATCCAACTCCGCCTCGCGCGCGGCGTTCCGGCGATCCACCTCGCAATAGAGGCAGTCGAAGTTGCAGTTCTTGTCGGGGTTCATGTTCACCCCCAGCGACAGGCCGCGGGCGCGGGCCGAAACCACCGCATAGACAAAGCGGTTGTTGAGGAAATCACGCGGACAGCCGAAGGCGGTTTCGGGAATTACAAAACGGTCTTTCCCGTTGAGTGACCTGGGCGCTGTCGCGTTCATATGCTTTCGAATGGCGGTTTCCACAATTAATTCTTACTGATACGTTAAGCTTATGGCAGAAGCGTCACTACACGGCTCTTGGCAAAATGCCCACATTCCTTGCCGGTATTTGAAGGCGGCGCACCGGGTTAGAAAATGCCCGTCTTTACTGGAGAAATATCAATGTCAATTTGCGGCGGTTGGCGGCAGGCCGCCCCGGATGGAACCCAGCGCGGTGAGGGTGCGCTGGTAAATTTCCTCCGGCGTGCCTTCGGCTTCAATGGTTACTAATAAGCCGCGCTGCCGGTAATAGTCCGTCAGCGGCCGGGTGCTCTTTTCGTAAACCTCCATGCGCAACTTGACGGCTTCCGGACGGTCATCCTCGCGTTGCTGGAGTTTGGCCCCGCAATGATCGCAGATGCCTTCCACCCGCGGCGGGAGTGCGGTCACGTGGAACACCGCCTTGCAGCCCGGGCAGGTGCGTCGGCCGCTCAGGCGCGCCACGACCTTTTCAATGGGCAGATCATAATTCAACACTGCATCGAGCGGGATGTTCTCCCGGGCCATGATTTTGCCGAAGGTCTCCGCCTGTTCGACAGTGCGCGGAAACCCATCGAGCAGAAATCCGCCGCGGCAGCGGATGCAGCGGGTGCGCTCGCGGACCAGATCAATCACGGTCTGGTCGGGCACCAGGTCGCCGCGCTTCATGTAGCCGAGCGCGTTTTGCAGCGCCGGGCTGCGCTCGCCTTCGGCGAGACACTTGGCGGCCCGGAAAACATCGCCGGTCGAGAGGTGGCAGGTGCCCAGCCGTTCGCAGAGCAGTTCCGCCTGGGTGCCCTTGCCCACGCCGGGCGCGCCGAGCAGGACCAGACGAAACAGGCGGGGCGGCAGTGGCGGAAGAGTTTCGCATTGGGCCGCGCCGCCCTTGATCCAGGCCAGTCGAGTTTGAGTTGTGCTCATAATTTTTGAAAATTGTTTTATCGGTTTACATAAGGTGTTGTCTGGACGCTGCGGGTTCAAGGGATATCTGACACCAAGCCAATAAATACACTGCCTTTGCCAAAAAGTGGTTAAGATAGACGGAAAAACAGCTTCGCCGGGGAAAACCGGGCGTTGCCGCCGACGGTCGTGGCGTTGCCGGTCATGGCAAAATCATGGCAAAAATTGATGCAAGAAAGCCAAACTTTGCTTTTCAGCGGGGTGGCGGGTCGGTTATTAAATGGCACATGCAAGCCATCGTCGCCGGTCGCCGACCGGCTTTCGCCAAGTTGCATTTGCCTTCAAATGGGCCGCGCTCCTTTGAGGCATTCAAGGTTCCTAGTTCCACCGTTTCCAAATTGAAAAGGATTCCTCTATGAAAAACTATGCTCCGGCAGACATCCGCAACTTCGCCGTGGTCGGCCACGCCTCGTCGGGCAAGACGATGCTCTGCGAGGCGATGCTCGCGTGCAGCGGCGCCATCTCGCGCATGGGCCGCATCACGGACGGTTCCACGGCGTCGGATTATCATGTCAGCGAAAAGAACCGGAAGATTTCCGTCTCGGCCTCGCTGCTGCACACGGAGTGGCTGGGGAAAAAGTTCAACATCATAGACACGCCGGGTTATCTCGACTTCATCAGCGAAGGGCTGGGCGCGCTGCGGGTTGGCGATTTCGCGCTGGTGGTGATTCATGCGCAACATGGCTTGGGCGTCGGCACCGACCGGGTCTGGGACTATGCCACCCGCTATGGCCTCCCGAAAATGATCGTGGTGAACGCGCTGGACAAGGAACACGTGGATTTCGACGCCGTGCTGCGCCAGGCGCAGGAACGGTTTGGCCGCCACGTTTTCCCTGTGAACATTCCGGTGAACCCCGGCCCCGGCTTCAACCGTGAGCTGGACGTGTTGCGCAGCGAAATTGTGACCTACGCGACCGATGCCAGCGGCAAGTACACGGAGGAGCCGGCCACCGGCGAATGGGACACGAAGGTCAAGGAGCTGCACGCCCAACTCATCGAGCACATTGCCGAGTCCGACGACGAGTTGATGAACAAGTTTTTCGAAAAAGGCAGCCTCTCCGAGGAGGAATTTCGCGCCGGCATTCACGCGGCGGTGCAGAAGGAACTGTTCATCCCGCTGTTTTTCACGTCGGCGGAAAACAACATCGGCGTCGCCCGGCTGATGGATTTCATCGCCAAATACGGCTCGTCACCCGTGGACCGAAAAAAAGTCAAGGCCGCCGATGTCAGCGGTGCGGAAGTGGAGGTCGGTTTGGATGATCCCGAGCCGGTGCTTTACATTTTCAAGACGATGTCCGAGGCGCATTTTGGCGAGCTGTCGTTCTTCCGGGTTTACTCGGGATCGGTTTCCACCGGCATGGATTTGTACAACAGCGACCGCAAAATCAACGAGCGCGTCGGGCAGATTTACCTACTCAACGGCCAGAACCGCGAGCCGGTCCACACGCTCGGCCCCGGCGACATCGGGACGGTCGTCAAGCTCAAGGACACGCACACCGGCAACACGCTGTGCCATGCGAAAAAAGCCGTGACGTTGCCGAAGGTGGTTTATCCCAAACCCAACATCCACGCGTCGCTGGTCGCCAAGGTGAAGGGCGAGGAGGACAAAATCGCCTCCGGCCTCGCCGCGTTGCACAATGAAGACCCCACGTTCCTTTACGTTGTAGACGCGGAACTGCACCAGACCGTCATCTCCGCGCAGGGCGAATTGCATCTGGAAGTCGTCGCGGACAGTCTCCGCCGCAGGTACAACGTCCACGTTGAACTGGCCGAGCCGCGCGTGAGGTATCGGGAAACCATCAAGTCCAAGGGCGACTCGAAGTACCGCCACAAGAAGCAGACCGGCGGTTCCGGACAATTTGCCGAGGTCTGGATGCGCATCGAACCGAAGCCGCGCGACACGGGCTTGGAGTTCACCAACTCGCTGGTCGGCCAGAACGTGGAC
>Ga0182030_10004145_pt1 | contig 30856 bp, 29 predicted proteins | sample 812S3MmetaG_FD_121299 | JGI IMG/M metagenome (GOLD analysis project Ga0182030, IMG submission 121299) | Permafrost microbial communities from Stordalen Mire, Sweden - 812S3M metaG (Illumina Assembly) | ecosystem: Environmental > Terrestrial > Soil > Wetlands > Permafrost | place: Sweden...
ACTCCGGAGAATGGCAGCACCCTACAGGTTGTGGTTGTGGGTGAAAACCGGATAGGCACGGATCAACCTACGGTGTCCTTCCGGCCTTCCGTGCGCTCGTACTTGCGTGCCCCGCACAGTCGATCCGCCTCGGCATCCAGAAGCCCGTTCAGCGTCTCCTCAACCGTGGCTCGAACCACCTCGTCCAAATGCGCCTGGATGCGCCCTTCGTCGATCTGCACCACCGGACCCGGAACCGCCTTCATTCCAACTGCCGGCTCCAATCCCGCTTCCATGGTTGGCTCCATCGTTCCTGCCTCAGAGGTCTTGCTCCTCCTGCTTGTACCAACCTCCAAAGAATAAAACCAAAATCAAATGTGCGAAAAATATCGTACGTTATCCGAAAACGGGCAAATTGAATGGCCCAAAAAACGTCACTTTCTTCCAAACGTGATCAAATTTCAAACGATGCCCTTTCATTGCTTGGCGTTGTTCAGGAGGCACCTTTGACTAACTTGAGATATAGCCCAAGTCACATCACTAATTTGTTTTTTAGAACACGCCTCAAAAAGCAAATTATCCTTTGTATAACTTGGCATGCACTTATTGGTATTTGCGAAAATATTAACATCTTACAAAACTCAACTTTATTGAAATATTTTCTCGTCAGAGCAACCGTTTCTATTGTGAGCTGCATTGACAATCTGTATCTAACCAACTGTAGTATAGTTGTTTGCTCTCTTCTGTACTTTTTCAACATACGATTACACGCATCTTTATATATCGCGTTTTTTGCAATGCAACAAAACCACTGCGGAACATCTAAAAGCATAATACGACATGCTTCTGCCCGCCACGTCTTCTCGGCCCCCCGTAACATAACAGTTGGAATGCTGTCGCAAATGATATTAACTTTGCAAGTATTTTTATATTTTTCTGCTAAATAATCCCAAACGAGCCCTGTATATGCATGGCTTGTCCCAATATAAGTACTCTGCAAGATATCTGTCAAGAACGGCTTCTTTACAGATATAAATGACCCAAAAGGCATTTTATCCCAAACAGCCATAAACGCCGAATCCGGCTTTAAGTACATGGAGCCCTGCTCCCAAGCATTAAGGTGCGTTGACAATCGAAGCAGCCTACTATTTGTATGCCAGCCGTTAAGAATAATCAGGTCATGGCCGTTGATTAGTAGTGATAATATATGCTTCAAATATCCTGCGGGAAGAAAGTCATCATCGCCGAGCAAATAAACATAATCGGAGGTCGCCATGGCCGCAACATGTAGCATATTCGCATCAATACCAGTATTCGTTTCTTGAAAATAAATCTTCAGGTATTTAAATTTTCCTTCTATTGATCGAAGATAATCAACTGTTTTATCACTTGAATGATTATCCGATACGCAAATTTCTATACCAAGCTCTTCACATGGCACCAAAAGCTCATCGAGACTTTCTCGTAGAAAGTCATACCGATTATAAGTAGGAATAGATATGGTCAGCAGTTGATTCATTGCAACACCATAGTCCAAAAAGAGTCTTCTTTCTTACTGTACAGGAAGTAGTACACCTGGATAGGACCAATTATACAACTTGCCATCATACATACTATATTACCTATAATTATACCGGAAATGCCAAAACTCCAAACAACAGCGAACAAATAGCATAATGGAATGTTTACCACGACTATTAAGATTGTATATATAGAGCCGAGTCTAATTTTATTCATTCCGCCAAGAACGCTCCCAAATATATCATTGAGCGTAGATATCAACACAAATATCATCATGGCAACTACTAGTTGACCAGAGATGTACACCTTATCCCTCACCCACAAGCCAATAACCGGCTTAGCGAAGATAGCTAGAATTATAGAAACAGCGATAATCCATATATATATATATATTTGCTTACGTAACATCCTCTTGATCCACACCTTGTCTTGCCGGTGATGGGCATCGGCATATGCGGGCCAGAGTGGAACACTTATCAGCCCGTATAGCATTGTTATAATACTGAAGTATTTGAAAACTACGTCATATTGAGTGACATACGAAGGACCAAAAAATTGGGTTACGAGGATTTTGTCAGTCGTGAACAAAACCAGCACAGCTATCTGTATAAGAAAAAAACGCAAGCCCAGGCAAAGTAAGGGACGTATGTTGGACAGATTGAATGAAATTCGTGGCCAAAGATTCATTCCCGTCATTTTGAGCCAATATCGATAAAACCAGATATTCAGTGCCAGGCTTGTAAAAAGCAGCGCAACGCTATATCCTATCGCCAAGAATGGCAATGAACGAAACCTTATAATATTTATCGATGCTGCTACATTTAGCGACGCTGCTACTACTAGGAAGATGGCATTAGTGATGAACTGGCCGAAAACAACATTAGACGTTTTCTGTACCCCGTTAAGCACGGATGATATTAGAGATAAAACAAAATTAATTGCAATCGTAATTCCAAGGATGAACATTGTGATTTGTAATACACTGTTGGTCGCGGCAAGTGTATTAAAAATACTCTGCCAATTGAGTACAGCACACAGGACAGAAACGATCAACACAACGAGTCCAGCAATTAGACTGATAATCGAGTAGGCAGACGATATATATTCCTTGGCAATATCAGGCTCCTGCCTAGCAAGGCATTCAGCAATCTTATTGCGCAGTCCATTGCCAAGCCCTAAGTCAAAGAAAGTAAACCAATTAAGAACGGTTAATATCGTCGACCACACGCCATACAACTCCTGCCCTAAATAGTGAATGTTTAGTGGTATATACAAGAAGGATGCGCTTACGGCTAATATCTTGAAGCCGGCCGATGATTTCACTTGGACGAGGTAGTTTGCTGACCTTGCGCTGTAGTTCTTATTCGCGTTGTTGGTTTTGCTAGCTATCATTCTAAATGTGATGGTACAGGAATCATTCAGAGGTTAAAAGAAGGAAGATGCTGGATCTGCCGAATGTATTTCTCAGTTCGTGCTTTGGACATGGCAATACTCATAGAACCTTGCGCACCCATTTAAACATACGCTCAACGCCATTTAGGGTCGACACCTGAGGAGTCCAGTTTAGCAGTGCACTTGCTTTAGAAATATCGGCGATGAAGACACGCTGATCGCTGGTGCGCAGAGGCAGCTTTTCGTACCGGAGGGTTACACCTGCGATCTTTTCTAGAATAGAGAATAGCTCCAGAAGGGAGAGACTGTTGGCAACACCTCCACCAATATTGAAAGCAAGACCTTTTACTTGATCTATATTTGCAAGTGCAGCTGCATATAGTCTGCGCATATCATCGGCATGAAGGACATCGCGTACCTGCTTTCCACTCCCGGAGATGGTGAAAGGGGGCGTGGAAGGATCGGCTTTGGATTCTGCGGCTTTCATGCAGAACCACCCGACCCAGCCTTGATCGAAAGTGGCGAATTGACGTCCTCCATACATGGAGGAATGCCTGAAGACAACTGCACGAAGAGAAAACATCCGCGCGTAATCAAGAACGAACTGATCAGCAGCCCCCTTGGAACAACCATAGGGAGAATGAAAATCCAGCGGAGTCTTCTCGTCAAAGCCATTGGGTTTTTCGACGCATTCGTAGCGGGTTTCGGTTTCCCGATATGAGTACTGTTCAAGGTCGCCGTAGACTTTGTTCGTGGAGGAATAAATCAATGCTGCATCGGGTGCACGTAGACGAATTGCCTCAAGGAGGTTGTGTGTGCCGACAGCATTGATTTCAAAGTCGAGGCGGGGATTATCGATCGATGTGGTCATCGCGACTTGACCGGCAAGATGAAAGACAGCATCGGGCTTAAAACGCCCGATCACCCCTTCGATATCGTTGCTGCTTCGAATGTCCCCATGAATAAATTGAAAACTATCGGCTTGCTGAAGCCAATTGAGATTGTTGATTGAGCCATTACGCCGCAAATTGTCAAAGACTGCAACCTCATCTCCACGCTTGAGTGCGTCATCGGCCAGATTGCTTCCCAAAAAGCCGCAACCGCCAGTAATTAGTAATCTCATAATCTCGTACCTTCTATGGTGAGTTTCAATCCTTCGTCGAGAGAAAATTTCCGATGCCAGCCAAGGCTCTCGATGCGTGACGTATCGGCTTTCAAGAACATTTCTTCGCCTTTGCGATAAGGGACAGCACCAAATAGAAGTTTGGTGCGCGACGCCGTCAGAAGTTTAACTTTCTCTGCCAAGCGGCGAACAGCAAAGGCTTCTCCACTGCCTACATCTATCTCGCAGTAGCTCTGGTCGAAATCGGTGGCGGCACCCAATATTATCAAATATGCAGACAATACATCATCAATATATACAAAATCTCTCAACTGGTCACCAGCTGTAAGCTTGAGTTCCGGAAGATTCTTCAAACAGCTCCGAATTAGAAAACCTGTAAACTTGCTGGCCCCTTCACCTGGACCGAAGAAATGCTGTAGCTTAAGTTCAACAAATCTGATACATTTTTCTCCTGCGAATTGTCTTCCCCAGTCCGCAAATTGAGATTTCGAAATGGCGTAAGAACTGGCTAAGCTCTTTAAAGCTGTGCCGGTATTAACAAACAAAGGAACACCAGCTTCACAGGCCGCTTCCAGAAGCATCAAGGGAAAGACAGTGTTGGCTTGGAGAACCTCGCTGAGCCTTTCACCGGATCTTCCGTATGACGTGGCTGTATGCACGATCACATCGAATTGTTCTTCACGCTTAAAAAAATCTTGAAATGAAAACGATGACTTATCGACATCTACCAGCTCGATGCGATGCAAAACTTGCAGTAGAGATTCGGTATTCGATGAGACACGCTTTAAACCAACAACAGCATAGCCTGCATCTAGACATGCTTTGGCAAGATAGCCCCCCAAATAACCGGTAATGCCCGTCAACAGAAGACGCTTCATTCAGTTATTGTTCTCCGAGAATGGAGTGGAGACAGTCAGAGATGTAATCGAGCATCTCCGGTTGTAGGCCTGGAAAAACGCCAACCCAGAAAACGTTGTTCATTACACTGTCGGTATTGGCAAGATCGCCGATGATGCGGAATTTACTGTGCTTATAGGCCGGTTGGCGCACCAAATTGCCGCCAAACAAAAGTCTGGAGCCAATGTTATACTCGGTCAGTTGACGAACAATTTGATCACGTGTAACGTCTGCGCCCGATCTAATGCTGATGGGGAATCCGAACCAACTGGGCTCACTCTCAGGCGTGGCCTTGGGTAAAATAAGCCGGTCTTGCAGATCCTGCAGAGACTGATGAAGATAGGCAAAGTTCTGCTTGCGCGCTAGGATAAATTGATCGAGCTTAGCTAGTTGAGTAACGCCGATTGCGGCCTGCATGTCGGTAACCTTAAGATTGTAACCTATGTGCGAATAGGTATACTTGTGATCGTAGCCACAGGGCAGGTCTCCCAAATGCCAACTATACCGCTTGCCACATGTATTGTCTTTGCCTGGAGGACACCAGCAATCCCTACCCCAGTCGCGAAACGACTCAAGCAGTTTAGCCAATGCCGGACTTTGCGTCCCTACGCATCCACCCTCGCCCATTGTGATGTGGTGTGCCGGATAAAAGCTAAAAGTAGCAATATCCCCAAAAGTACCTGTGTTCTGTTCGTGATAGGTGCTTCCCAAAGCATCGCAGCAATCCTCAATAAGCCATAAGTTATGCCGCTGGGCAAAAGCGGCTACCTCTGTCGCCTGGAAAGGATTCCCTAATGTGTGTGCAAATATCAACGCTCGCGTCTTCTCGCTGAACGCATCTTCCAATTGCGAAATATTGACATTGTAAGTTCTAGGCTCAACATCGACAAACACCGGAATCAGACCATTTTGCAAAATTGGATTGACAGTTGTTGGAAACCCCGCTGCAACCGTAATCACTTCGTCTCCCGGTTTCAACTGTCGATCTTTAAGCGTCGGAGAAGTCAATGCCGTAATTGCCAGCAGATTTGCAGAAGAACCCGAGTTCACTAAGAGCGCCTTGCGAAGCCCCACGCGCTTCGCAAATTGGTTCTCAAACAGATCCGCAAATCGCCCTGTAGTCAACCAAAAATCGAGCGAGGAATCGACTAAGCTCTGTATGTCCTCTGCACCGAAGACTCGTCCTGAGACAGGGACATGCGAGATCCCGGGGACAAAAGCCTTGGTTACAAACTCTTCCTTGTAATACTCACTTACCAGACCACGTATTTGGTCCCGGATTTCGGCGGCTTGGCTCATCTCATCTCATCTCCTAGTTAATCTCTTGTTAGGAAGTAATACCTGCGGTCTTCGCGGCATAGGTGCAGATCTGATGGAGCGTGAACTCTCTCATATTTGCACCATCGATCCAGGCACGGTACCAATCCACCGTAAGTTCCACTCCCTCCTGAATACTGATCTTTGGCAACCAGTTCAGGAGATTTGCAGCCTTTGTGCAATCGAGGCGTAAGTTCTCGGCTTCATGCACATGATCTCCCTTGTCAATTTCCCATCGCGCTTTTGGCCATGCTGCTGAAAATTGCTTAACAACATCGATCACCGCCATGCTGTCTTGCCCAAATGGACCAAAATTCCACGCTGACGCAAAAGCTTCCCCGTCGTCATAGAGTCGCTCCGCCAGCGCAATATAGCCGCGCAATGGCTCAAGAACGTGCTGCCAAGGCCGCGTAGCATATGGATAGCGAATGCGAATCATCTGTTGGGTGCAGATTCCGCGAATCATATCGGGGATTAGCCGGTCCTTTGCCCAGTCTCCGCCGCCAATTACATTTCCTGCGCGTGCGGTAGCTATCTTCGCTGAATTGCCTACACTCCCTGAGTTGAAGAAGCTATCGCGATACGACGCGGTCACCAGTTCTGCGCAACCTTTACTGCTACTGTACGGGTCATAGCCTCCCATCGGATCGTTTTCGCGATATGGCCAGATCCACTCCCGATTCGCATAGCACTTATCCGTCGTAACTATCACGACTGCACGCACAGTGTCGCAGGTTCTAGCCGCTTCAAGTACATGAGCTGTCCCCATTACGTTCGTTGCGTACGTCTCGATCGGCTTCACATATGAATACCGCACAAGTGGTTGTGCGGCAAGATGAAAAATAATTTCTGGCTTGGCATTATGTAGCTCCTGCGTCAGTTTCTGCAAATTGCGCACGTCGCCAATATGTGATTTCATTCCAGACGCTATGGAAGCCACTTCAAAGAGGCCGGGCCGTGTAGGCGATTCCAATGCATACCCTGCCACATCCGCACCTAAATGCTGCAGCCAAAGTGCAAGCCACCCCCCCTTAAAGCCTGTATGCCCAGTAAGAAAGACCCTTCTCTTATTCCAGTTCATGATTACCAGATCTTCCAGGGAGCAGTCCCTGCTGCCCAATACTTTTCTAGTAAGTTACGGTCAAATAGCGTGTCCATCGGTTGCCAAAAACCGGAATGTTTGAATGCAGACAACTGGCCTTCACGAGCCAAACGCTCTAGGGGTTCTCCTTCCCAGCTCGTGCTGTCCTCGGATATATACTCTCCCACTTTCGGAGACAACACGAAAAATCCACCGTTTACCCAGCGGCCGTCCCCACGCGGCTTTTCACTGAATCCCGTAACGTACGCATCATCACTGACCCCTAGCGCGCCAAAACGTCCAGACGGTTGAGTCGCTGTTAGTGTCGCCAACGTTCCCTTAGAATGATGAAAATCGATCAGCGCCGGTATATCTATGTCGCCAAGACCATCCCCATAGGTAAGGCAAAATGCATCATCATCTGCTACGTACGGTAGCACACGTTTCAAGCGGCCACCAGTCATAGAATCCTTGCCCGTATCTACTAGCGTAATGCGCCACGGCTCGCACTTATTTTCATGAAACTGAATTGAGTTCTCAGCTAAATCTATAGTTACGTCCGAGGAAAAAAGAAAATAATTAGAAAAATACTCCTTGATTACGTTTCCCTTATAGCCCAGACAGATAATGAAATCGCTAATGCCGTAAGCCGAATAGATCTTCATGATATGCCAAAGAATGGGCTTACCACCGATCTCGACCATAGGCTTCGGCCGGACTACTGTTTCTTCCCCTAGACGGCTACCCAAACCACCAGCAAGAATGACAACCTTCATAATTTTCTCCGAAGCATTTTATGCAAAGAGATTGGCCCCACTGAGACATCAAGGCCCCTGCACTCTGCAATGACTTCCATTTTACTACGACCACGCCGGCCCGGGAAGTTCATTCCGAGCCGCTCACATATCCGTATGCGACGCTCCCACGTCATCCGGTGGTCTGAGCCGGTCACGGAAATTTGGACAGCGGAATAAGTAGAAGGAGTGCTCTACAGCCATGTAATATAACAGAAAAGAGGAGAAGCATGAACCGCTGAGCTAACTCAGTCTTCACAAATAATTCTGGCTAATGCGTTATGTCTTCACCGCGTATGACTTTAACCACCGTCATACCTATGATCTGGAGATCAAACTTAAAAGATAGTTTATGTAGATACTCATAGTCAAGCTGTACCTTGATGGGGATTTCCAATTCGTCTCGTCCATTCACCTGCGCCCATCCAGTCAATCCTGGCACCAGATGATGAATGCCTCGCTCAGTGCGGAGCGCTATCAAATCACTTTGATTGAAGAGTGCAGGCCTAGGCCCAACGAAAGTTAGACTGCCCGCTAGGATGCTGAATAGTTGGGGTAATTCATCGAAGCTCGTCCGCCTAAGAAAGCTACCAATGGGTGTCAGATAGGCTGAGGGATTCGATAGAAGGTGGGTCGCCATCTGCGGGGTGCCTACCCGCATGCTACGGAACTTCGGCATCTGGAATAGGATATTGTCCTTTCCAACGCGACTCGACCAATAGAGAATCGACCCCTTTGAGGTAGCCTTAATAAGTAGCGCAAGGGCTAGAAATAAAGGCGAGAGAAGAAATATTAGCAGCATAGAAATTGTAATATCGAATACGCGCTTATTTAGTCGCATGGAAACTCTCGAGACTTTCGCTATCGAAGTTAGCGCGTATAAACTGCACCTCTCTCCTCATTCCTTCAGAAAGTAACACTGAGGGACTAAAGTCAAAAGTGGAGTTAAATTTCGAACCATCATAAACGTCGTCATGAGTGAATTTCTGCAGAAGTTGACCGAGTTGCCAAGGATCGTGCATTCTGCGAGAAATTACACCAACAGCCTTTAAAAGATGCCCTGGAATTCTAAGACGAGGAATTGGACGACCTAATACCTGACAAATAGTCGACACGGTCTCTCTCATAGTTACAGGCGGCGCAGCAATATTAAATACAGAAGTCCCGCATACAGGACATTCCAAAGCGCGCAGACAAGCACGCCCTGCATCTTCCTTATATATGAGGCTCTTCCGATTAAGTCCGCTGCCGGGCCAAACGAATCGCCCGCGTTCAAGCGCCCGAATAAGTCTGGCTACATTTCCGCGATCACCTTCGCCATAAATCGTGGCAAGACGTAGGATCGCCAGTGAGCCTCCTCCTTTTGCCATGCGCTCGATAGCCTTAAGCTCGGCCCGCCATTTGCTAACCGCATACGCTCCCCTCGGCCGGCAAGTGGCACGCTCATCACAGTCTATGCCCGCAGAGAGGCCATAAACAGAAACCGAACTCGCCAGAACGATCTGAAAAACACCGGACTTTGTCGCAGCTTTCACAAGGTTATCCGTTCCCTCTTCATTTACTAATTTAAAGCGAGCATAATCTCTGGCACTGTGACCGTACACGTGCGCGAGTCCCGCGGCATGCACAACTGCAGACGCTCCCCTGCATGCCCTGCTAAGCGCTTCAAAGTCCGTGATTTCGCCCACGAACATTTGAACACCATCAATCTTAGTCTGTGGATCGCGAACGAATGCCCGAACCTGCCATCCAGCGGACACGGCAAGACGCACGATCTCAGAGCCAAGAAACCCTGAAGCCCCTGTTACCACAAGTTGTCTACCAAATGAAGTCACTCGCGGCCCATCTCTTCTATTACAGATGAATAAATCTCCAGAACGTGGCCCATTGTATATTTTGCTTCAGCAGCCTTACGAGCGCGCTCACCCATAGAACGAAGGAGAGCTGGATCAGCTTTGGCCTGGCGTAGCATCGAAACTATAGAATTTGTTTGTCCAGGATCAACCACCCAACCTACCCCTTCTTCCTTTACGACAGTCGCCAATTCAGAATTGACGTTGCACACCGCCAGTATAGGTTTTCCAGAAGCAAGAATATTATACATTCTGCTCGGCACGGAAATACCACTCATACCTGATAAAAAAGGAATAATAGCGATATCGCAGGCGTTCAGACCATCACAAAACTCTTCATCGAGCAACGGTTGGAGAACCGTCATGTTTTCGAGGTCTCGTAATTGCTTTTGCTTAATTAGCCAACTCTTTTTTGCACCCCAACCAATTACGAGAAAATGAAACTCTGGCTCAGCTCTCAAAGCTGCCGCCACTTCGACTAGATCCTCCACGCTATGGGTTCGACCGATGTTGCCGCAGAATTGGACAACGAAGGAATCCTTCAAGCCAAGCATACCAAGCAGTCGATTTTCACGGCGGGACGATGGGAAAATAGCTTCCACGTCACCCCAGTTAGAAGCGATCACAACGTCACTAGTGCGTCCGCCGATCTTCTGCACTACTAGCTCTCGCATGTCGCGTCCAAGCACAATAATGCGATCAGCTGCTTTATACAGCCAGCACGCCATATAACTCATCAGGTGCACGGGAATTGAATGTTGCTTTAAAATGCCAAGCCGAGTAAATATCTCTGGGTAGACATCGTGGATCAGTAGAACAAGGCGGGCACCTTTAAACCTGCACGCCAACACCATAACATATGGCAGCATGGGAGGATTAGTAACTGCAACTACGATATCTTGCCGTTTGAAGTGAAATAGGGCGGCCCAGAAAAGCGAAAAAGACAGCGTGATCGAATTGAGGATTTTGAAGGCCAACCTGTTCTTATTAAGCGTTGTTGCCCAGCATCGGCGTACCTGTACGTCATTAAGCATCTCCCGCACGGGAGCCCGTACCCCCCGTTTCCAATAACTTGGCTGGCCACACAGTACGGACACACTATAGGACTGTGCCAAGCCTTCAGCTATGCCTGTAACAAAATAGCCGGTAGAGGTCAGCTCTGGATAATACAACTCCGAGACGATCCATATCCGTTGTTTGTTTGATTGGGTTCGCATCGCTTTCAACATGTGAAGAACTCCTGATCTAACAGTTGTTTTAATTGTCTTTCCACCCGACGAGCTACTGCGTCCGACAGTAATGTTCGAGCGCTGTATCATAAATCTCCAATAAGCGAACATAGCTGGCGTCTGAACTATATACCGCTGCATTGTTCAATGCGGCAGCTGAATGCTCGCGCCAAGCCGTGTCGCTGATAGAAACGGCATGGCCAATTGCCTCTGCGAGCGACTCAACATTTGATGGCTCAAACAGAAATCCACATCGACCTGCATCCATTAGCTCAGGAAACGCCGCGTGGTTAGGTGCAATAGCAGGGGTTCCCGAATTAAATGCTTCTAGCAGCACCATAGCAAATCCTTCGTACCAGCGAGAACATATCGCGATGTATTTGCTTTCCCCTAGCACCCTCGACACCTCCGACATCGATTGAAACCCCATCCATGTCACTGAATTTATAGAACCATAGCGCGCCTGCAACTCGGATCGGTAAGGGCCATCCCCCAGCAGAATAAGACGAAAATTTTGAGGATGTACGCGTTCCCACGCGTCAAGAAGAAGATCAACGCCCTTCTCCTTTCTAAGGCTACCGACATAAACAATCTGATCTTTCCTATCAGTAGGTTGGCTCGTGGAAACATTACTCAGCGAAAAGTTAGGCTTTATGTGCACTAAGTCTGCTGGAAAGCCATCACGAACGAAAATGTCTCTCTGGAATCTGGTAAGTGCAATATAAGCATCCACCTGATTATGAAATGTACCTGCTATTCTGTGTGCTTCTTGAATTGCAACGACAGAACTAGATATCCCTAGAGATCCGTTATAACAACGGTGAGCTATGCCACGCCATTTTCTGCGGGCCACGCAGTCTTCACATGGCACTCCGTTTCTCAATAATATCCCATTAGCGCATACGAACCTATAATTATGCAGTGTCTGCACCACACATGCGCCGTTTCGGTGAGCTGCGTAGTAGACGCTTGGGCTCAGCAAAGGAAATGTATTGTGCACATGGACAACCTCCGGCCTGAACATCTCAATTGCCCTTTCAACCGCTTCATAGCCTCTTCTGGACCACACAGAAGAGATGATAGTCTGGATTAAGTGCAACGTACTAGCACCCTTCAAGGTAGACGTAGACACGATAAGTTGACTAACCTCATGACCGCGTTGTCGAAGCATATCTTCTTCCAGGCGTACAACGGTATCTTCGCCACCGAGCCCGGAAAAATACTGATTATGTACTTGCAGAACTCGCATAGTGTAACCAACTTTCTCAGCTTACCTTGCAGTGCCTTTGCTCTGAAGGATATCTTCTAGATTCCCAATAATTCGGTGGGCGCAGGCCTCTGGAGAATAGTCGCATGCCATTTTCACCGCGGCCTCTCCCATTTTTTCTAGATGCTGAATCGGCAGCCTGCAGACGGCCGCCATCGCTTCCGCCAGCTTTTGAGTGTCTTCTGCTTCCACCAACCAGCCAGTATCTTGGGTAACGAGATCAGCTGCGCAGCCGCATCGGTCTGAAACTATAATGGGGATACCCGTACATAAAGCCTCATTTGCTACAAGCCCCCACGGCTCTGACAAACTTGGAAGCACAAGACAATCACACTCAGCAAGCGCCTGGCTTACTTCGACTTGTGTCTTTGCTCCTGCAAAAGTAATTGAATCGTCCAAATTCAACACACGCACTTTCGATCTCAGAGCCGCTTCCTCTGGACCATGTCCAACCAGAACTAATTCGGCATGTTCCGTATCCCGCAGAATACAAAATGCTTCGAGTAGCCGTGGCAAATTTTTCTCCTGCGCAAAACGGCCGACGTAAACAAATCGTCGAAAGCCTTTGTGAAATGACGCCCTTTTCGCTAAAAACATCTCGCAGTCCATCGTTGCTTTTTTCTCAAAAATTGCAGAATGTTTCACTCCCAAGCGCTCCAGATACTCACGGTTTGACTTGCCATATACATGTGCTACGTCACACGCCCGGACAAAGACGCTTTTAATTGCCTCTTTTACTCGCAGGCGCGGATGGTCGAAGACGTTAGACTGAAACCAGAGCACTACAGGTTTGCGGCAGGCCTTTGCCCATGCTAATACCGTCCATGTGGGCAAGTATGAATAACCGCAGATAATGACCACATCTGGGCAACATTCTTCGAACACCTTGACAGCTCGCATTGCCGTTCGTACCTGGGGTAAGGACTCAAAGCTGCCTTCCGAGAGAAAGAAGGACCGATATGAGCTTCCCACCGGCTGTTCCGAGGCTGTTCGCAGAATGCTAAATCGTGCAGCAAAAACTATATCTACTTCTATTCCTAACAATGCAAGCGCCGTGAACAACACATCTTTGCTGTGAATCGGATGAGGATGAAGAATCGTTACATGCATCATTTGCCCTCTTAATTCTTAAAGCCGCAGCGGAGGCGTTTTCAGGTAGGTTTTCCGTAGCGTCTGTTGCATAAACGATAAACTGTTGATTCTCCGGAAATTGAGGTCATTCTGTTGCAGCAAGAGTCTCAGCATTACGACAATTTGACGAAAGCGGCTAAGAACCTGTTTACGATCTTCTAAGCAGCAGCCTGAGGAAGGCCAAGTGGATCATTTGGAGGCTTGTATTGAGCTTTCGTTCGCAGTTCTTCCATAGCCTACGGCATTTTTCCAGCCACGCGAACGATCGTTCGACGATCCAGCGCTTTGGTAGCACTACAAACGTATGAAGTTCATTGCGCTTAACGACTTGTACGGTAGCCTTGATGTGCTTCATCACGCTGTCAGCAAAGGGCTGGCCGGTGTATACGCCGTCCACCAGCAGGCTCTGGACCCGTTCCAGATTCGGCTTGCATCGGTCGATGGCCTTCAGAGCTCCGTCACGATCCGTGACATCAGCCGTGGTCACGTCGATGGCGTGAGGCAAACCCTGCGTGTCGACTGCGATGTGACGCTTGATGCCGGAGACCTTCTTGCCCGCGTCGTAGCCCTTTTCTTCTGCCGTGTCAGTGTTCTTCACGCTCTGCGCGTCAACAATGATGAAGCTGGTCGTGGCGTTGCGCCCCAGTTTGGTGCGGGCCTCGCCAACTGATTTTTTTTAAGGCCCGCTCCAGCGCGCTCATACCGTCCTTGTCCGGTGCACTCCATTTGGCGAAGTACGCATACACCGTAACCCATTTCGGAAACCCTTCGGGAAGCATACGCCACTGGCATCCGCTCTTGAGCAGGTATAGCACGGCGTTGAAGACCTCATACAAATCCACCGTGCGTGGCTTGGTGCGCTTGCGTACCGATTCAAGCAGTGGACGTATCCGCTCAAACTGCTCACGGCTGATATCGCTCGGGTAGGCTTTTCGTGACTCCATCCTCTACGATTACCGCACCGAGGACCTACCGATTAGCGGCTTCTGGCTCTCTCATTACATCTCGACTCAAGATCGTAAACAGGTTCTTAGAAGAGGAACGATTGCAGAAATGAACGAGCGCACAGCACGTTGAGAACATTACCCACACGCACTGTTCCAGGAGCCATTCAAGCAATGTCCATACCTGAGCGTTGGCGAATTCGATCAAAGCGGCAACCAATCGTAACTTCAGCATCAGCACATAGACTGCGGCAGTAAGCAGTTCGCGGAACTGGTGTGCTGGAAAGCGGCTGCAACCGGCGCAGTCGCTTTCCAGCACATGTAACTCCTTGATCAGGTTTTCTATCCGGCTATGCGGGCAATAGGCCTGCAGTTCTCTGCATTTGTTTCCATAAAGTTCAGAAGTGTATCGGCCCACCGTGCCGGTGTAAATTGCTTGGCCAGCAATGAACTGGCAGCTGCCATTAAATTCAACTTCTGATCATCCATCCTGCTTACCCGATTCATCAACCAAGCTAACCCGTCTGCATCACCGACATCGAAGATAAAACCATTATAATTATTCTGAACAAGATGTGGTACGGCACCTACTACTCCAGACGCAAGAACAAGCATGCCTGCAGCAGTAGCCTCGTTAATTACTACAGCCCAAGGCTCAAAAGAACTAGGTAACACTAAACACGCTGCATTTGCCAGCTTTACTGGCAGATCCTCAGGCTGCACAAAACCTTCTACTACTATACCCTGCTCTGCTCTGAGCATACTAGCCAGAGGGCCTTGCCCATAACACACCAACGGCCATGGGTTCTGAGTGCGGCTTCGATACAGGCGGTACGCAGCAATTAAGGTCGGTATGCCTTTCACCTCGACCATTCGCCCCACAAAAACAAAGACCCTCTTCACCGGCTGCTTCTGATGGACACGCGCTTCATATGTTGCCGCGAAAGCAGAGCTATCTCCAGAATAAAGACCATGCAAGATTGCACTCTGTCTAAACTGCAATTTTGATGCGAATTGACTCTGGCGTTCGCCTGGTACCCAGATCGCATCCGCCAGGCGATGAACAAAGAAAGGCGCCGACAGAACGCCTATCCATTGCTTCACGGTACCGAACCAACAATTATCCATTGCCATAATCCGTACCGTACGTGATCGCCATCGCCTAGCAACCTTGCGATAGGCGGGCACTGTCCATCCAGATAGGACCAGAATCTCTGGCTGAAAGTCATCCAACCTAGCATCCAAAGGCTCAAGATCAGCGGGTCCTCGCCAAACAAGTTGCTGAGCTATCCATGCGAATTGTTCGCGATCAAAAGGATTATCGATACATGGGGGCGTATGAGCGACAAATAAATCGATTCCTGGCCTAGAAGCTAATTCGCGAAGACAAGAGTTGAGATATCCAGTTAGCTCTATCCACAGCACTGCTACTCGCATATTAGCAACTCCCTGAGTTTCCTCTGATTGCGCGATAATTTGTTCATTGTATTATAGACAATGCCCTTATTTTCTGCACATTAAGCAACAAGCTTGGCATCATATCTTATCGGGTAGCCCTTTTATAGTCACGAATGTCTGTATAAGTTTGCTTAATATGCCCCACCCTGTCAAAGGCAAAAGATATATGATTGGATAGATAAGTAATGAATTTAATCCATCTCGATATACCTGTACCATCGAAATCAGAAGTACCATGTAGATCCACCGCGACGATGAATTTATCCTATCCCTTTCTACGCGCAGAAAGGCCAATTGCATTCCGCACACATACATGAACGGGATCAAAGCGCATCCTAACCAGCCAAAATTCAAATAAGATTCCCCGGATAAATTTGGAGTCATCCCGGTTACCGCAATCTGCCGAGCCCCCGTTGAAAGTTCTTCAGAATACATGTTTACGTTTGGTTTATCAGGCCAAAGAAAACGTGGGATGGGCAAGGTTAGAAGTGGCAGTATCGTCGCTCCATAGTACCGGCGCCCGGCATCGTCTGCTGCGGCCATATAGGTAGCCTGCATGTCTAAAAATTGCATATCTAATGACGAGTCATCGCTTACCTTATCTTGAAAATACCCTTTAGCATTAGTCCAAACATCCTTAGCGTCCCCTCCAGATAGAATTACACCGACGACTGGCTTGTATACGAACCACACTACTCCCAACAGCAAAAAACCAATCATCCAACTAACTGGCATAGATCTTTTACGACGTCTAGTCTGGAGAATTAAGAACGCCATAATCAAGGGAAGGACAAAGAATGTTCTTGAATTACTAATGGAAGTTAAAAACAGCAGAATCGCCAACAAAACGACTAGCCAGCGAGTGAAACCGCACATTGCACACAGAATTAATGCACCTTGAACTGCAAATCCCCCAACTATATAAGGGTATGAGGACGTCTGAAACTCTCCGATATTAATTGCTGTCACATCGGCCCCATAAGCATTAGCTACTAGTGCAGCCCCGCTATATGTAAAAATTGAGTAGGTCCCCACTATAATACTAAGGATGGAAATAATCAGGCCTAAATGCAGGTTTAGGCGCACAGTGGCAGGAGAACAACCAACGTTATCCTTTACTACATATGCCGCAAAAACCGTCGCAGCCATAATTGCCAACAAGCTAATATCAGCAGCAATTGCTGCTCTTACCAACTCCATATTTGAACTGATCCCCATATAGTCAAGAGGTCTAGATCCGCGAGACAAAGAGATCAAACGAAGGGTAACGCTATAGGCATGAAATCCAATCCACCACAAGCTAGGGTTGAATATACTCCTCTCAGATACTCGTAGGACGCACCAGAGAGATATATTTAGTATAAATATATCTATGCACAAAGCTACATTAAATATCATGCGCCTCCCCTTCCACTAATGATTCCCCGTAATTACCCATTACAGATGTTTCTTACGCCGCTCCGAAATTTCTTCCATGGTAGGCTTTCAGCTATGCTTCTCGCAGCCCCCCTCAATCTTCTTAAGCGGTCGATATTGCTTAACCAGTAATCCAGTCGAGCTGCAAGACTATTCCAATCGCCGCCTGGAAATATAAAACCATCTTCCCAATCGTTCAAAATATCGGGTCCAGCAGTTGCGTTGCTACAAAGAATAGGCGTCCCACATGATAATCCCTCAAGTAGCACATGACCAAATCCTTCTGCAATCGAAGGGAGAACAATAAGGTCTGAACGATTCATTAATTCAACCAACTCCGGCAAGCTAAGCCTGTTATACCAGAAGATCCCCCCCCCAGAATGATTTTTCGGTTCATTTGCCGTAGTTCCTGTTGCAATATGTAGCTCCGCTTTGCTGTTGTTCAATTGTTGCCACACATTAAGGAGATTTCCCAATCCCTTTCGGGCGGTAGGTTGCCCAACAAATAAGACTTTCGGTTTCCCCGATGGGGCCGCTATATCATTTCTAAATACGAGTGAATCGACACCGTATGGAACGACATGAATCTTTTCTGCACTTACGCCCACCTCAAGGAGAGAATGGCGCGTGAATTTTGACGCAGCTATCACTACATCTGCATCTAACGATTCTCGCCCCCAACAGTTCAGGAACTTCTCAGTAACTCTCATCTCGAGTTCCGAATCGAAGCTTGGGTGCGTTTCATGTCTGCAATTCAGCTTCGAATAAAGCGTGCGCAAAAACCATGGATGCGGATGTATTTGAAACAATACTTTCTTTGTGCCCTCATTAAGCCTAGGAAATGCTGCCCAGCCATAGTAGCTCGTAATTAATAAGTTTGAACCACTGTTCGAAGCTATTTGCGCCGCATACTCACCTAATTTTCTATTTAGCTTAATTTCTGCGATATCTGTACGAAGGAGCAATTTACGCACACAACTGAGCTTCATATCCTTGACTAATTTTGAAGGCAGTTCGTTCAGATACCTACGTGTAAAGGTTGAACCAAAGCTCTGCGGCACACATTTCAAAAAGGAATCCATGAAGAAGAAATCTAGGGGACTATACCAGTCAGTAACAAAAGTTTCAAGCTGCCCACTCTCATGAAGAGCCAGCGGCAACTGGTACCTGTCCCTTGCACCCAGATGTGCAACTACCCAGCGAGACTTTGAATCAACAGCACTTATCATTAGCTTCCTTTTCTTAACAAACATTACCTACACGGAAAACATTGTCATACCCTAGAAAGGGCATCGCAGATAGTTCTCCCAAAGTTCTCTAAAGTATGCTCCTTCGCTTCACGGATGCCATTCCTACTCCATTGCAACTTCCGTTCAAAATCTGATGCAATAACTTTTAAAGCTATGACAACCTCCCTCACATTGTCGGGATCGACAGTCGGTCCCAGTTCTCGACCCTTCGTCCAATAGCCTATCAATCCGTCTCTGCAACCAATAACGGGAAGACCTGCGCGGGCAGCTTGCCATAGAAATCCGCTAGTATTCTCAAAGTTGCGATAACCAAGCCACGCCGAATCAGAAGCGCCAAACGCCATACCTGTTTGCTTTTCATCAAGAAAGGAATCGATAGAAAACAGCCTTTCTTGGTGCCTGAGCGTTTGTGCCATCTCACCTTTCATAAACTCTCTCATTTCCGAATCAGCTTCGCCTGCCACCAAGGCAGATACGGCAGTAGGACATCTTTTATCAGCCAAGGCTTTAAACAGTTCAGGTAACCCTTTTCTCCTGGACAGACTTCCATAACAAAGGACTACGTGTTTATGGTTCGGTATCCTCAGCAGCGCTCTAGCCTTGCGCATACTCATTAGTGGAGGAAGGTCTGCAATCTCGGGTAAGAAGCCAACACTTTTTAAAAGTGAGCCGTTATGCCTCCGCTGGTATTCTATGAAAGTTTCGTCTGACACAAGGGCTATATTAACTGCCCTACGTCTTAAACAAATCTCGTACAATTGTTTTTGAATTAAGGCCTCGAGCCATGAGATCTTGGTTGAGATTCCCATTTCCTCTCGATGATAGCGAATATTAAAAGCAACTGAAACTAGCGGAGACGCACTTGTTACCCTCCCCAGCAGTGCGCCAGCCGCATACCAGCCATCACAATCCGGTATGAAGACAGCTTCCGGGATACAGCCGCCACGACAAGCAAGCGTATATGCTCTCTGCATCTCTCCATATCGATAGAATTGCCGCTTAAGCCACGATCCTTTAGCAATCAGTTCTGCAGATCTCAGATTCTCTATAACCTCCAGATTGCAATTGGAATCGAAAGCGTCCTGTATCAGCTGAAACGATGCATGATTCACCGCTTCGTTACTGAGAACAACCACAGTCTTCCATCCTCTTAAATGTGCTTCCTTAAGCACAGTACGAAGAAAGGAAAAATGGTGACCACCACGTCGATGCAAGTCCAATACAGCAAGTCTCATATTTTTAAACTCGAAAAGAATGATAATGTACGATTTTTCACATATTTGTTCTTGAACAGGAACCGACCATGGAGGGTTGTACAAGTAGGAGGAAAGACTTCTGAAATAAGAACGATAGAGCCAACCATAGAAGCGAGAGCGGGTATCGGAAAGAAGTCACCATTGGCCAAGTAGTCCAGATCGCCGATGAGCGTATTCAGAAGCCGTTGAACGAAGTCAAGCAGACGACTGTGAATCGTCATCACCTCCGTGCTACCGGGCGCATAATCCATAGTACTTCGTACTCTGATAATAGTCATCTCCGGTTGTACGAAACACATACTCTTTGCTCCCAAAATGAATATACTTGAGCTTGTTCCATTGCAAATCACTTACCTTATAACAGCTAGGTCTCTGACAGCATATAGAAGTTTCTTTTGTAGCCGACCTTCTTGCGTGCTTTTCTGCGCGTGAACTGCCAGTCGATGGTGACGCGATTGCGGTTCATCTTGCGGTTCCAGTCTTTGGTTGCAAGCCGAGGAGAAGCGATCGAAGCTTTTTGGCTATCGCAGCGCCGAGGACATGTGCTACCGCGAACGCACCACCGTGGAGAGGGTGAATGTGCGTTTGAAAGACGAGTTCGGCGGGCGCACGGTTCGGGTACGCGGCCACGCCAAGGTGATGTGCCATCTGATGTTCGGCATCGTCACGCTGGCCTCCGATCAGATTCTACGATTGATCGCGTAGACCAAATGCCGCAACCGAAATCCTGAAAATTCTCCTCGAGCTTGCAAGGCATCGTCGCGGCGTGCCGAAAATCGGGTCTCTTGCCGATGACTCGGCTCATATCCATCGGACATCGATCCCTAACCGTTCCAGACGAGATAATCCCCCATTTCCATCCGACGGCTGGAGGATTTTGCTAGAGGCTCTAGAGTCAGATCAATTTATTCTTCCGCGAAGAAATCCGATTGATACCCAATAGTAGCCTTCGCCACTTATGTGAATTCAGTGTGCTATTAAGGACATCTCTTACTAATATTTTTGGTTCTTCCGTATTGTCCATCGATTCCCACTCGGACAAAGCCAACACTAAAATGGTGGCCACCATGAGCGAAATCATCGTACCTACAACCATGATCGAAGTACGAGCTGGAGATGATCTGCGCTGAGGTACATTTGCTATGTCCAGTACACGAACGGAAGGTATTTCTTTAGCCTCTTGGACCTTTGCTGATTCATACTGGCGAGTCAACATATCCCAAATACCTTCCTTCTCACGAAGCGTTCTTTGCAGATCGGTATAAGTAACACCGATACCCGGCAACTCACTGATAGATGGATATAATGCATCAGTTGAATTAGATTTTACTTTTTCGGGATTACCCCGCGTCGTATTTATTTGTCGTTCAAATTCTGCGATACGTGCTTTCACAGAATGGATTCTTACATTGCCCGGCGAATATACCTGCTCCAGTGCCGCCAGTTCTGCACGTGCTCCTTCCAAATCGGTTCGAAGTTTAGCCTCGTAGTTCAAGGTTGTTATTCCTTGAGAAGATAGGTCGATTGTCCGGCTACGTACGGAAAACTGACTAAGAGTGTTCGCTGCACTATCCAAGTCCTGCTTTATCTGTTTTAGGCGTTCTTCTAAAAAAACCCGCTCACGACGAGCTGAAGAAGTGTGGTTTTCTGTCACGACACGGTTCAATTCTTCCACATACCCGTTTGCAATTTGGGAAGCCAAAAGTGCATTGTTATCTTCAACAGTAATGGTAACGATCCCGCTTCTTGGATTATCGATAAGCTTCGTGTTCTTAGCCAATTCTTGTGACGCACCCTCGATCGTCTGGCTCTTATATTTCTCAACAAGATCAAATCGCACTACCAAACGATCCAAGACAGCCCGGCTTCCTAAGATGGCGATAAATAACGCTCCGGGCGTCTTTACTGAGAGTAGCGAACTACCTGATGTTGGCATCGAAGCTGTCAACATTCCACCAATACCAGAGCTAGAAGATGAATTATCAGGTGGCATTAAAGTTGTTGTCGATCTATAAACCACAGGCCTAGTCATCGCCCACACCAAGGAAAGTATTATTCCAGATACGACAAGACAGACAAATAACTTCCTCTTTATCCAAATTTTTCGCAAAAGTTGAGCAATTTTCAAGCAAAAAACTCCGTTGTGTTCTGCAGCACTGGTCGATTCCCAGCCTCGAACTTGAGTTTGGGATACAAAACTATCATTTGCATTTTGCAATTGTTCCATCTAAATGCCACCCTTCAAAATATTGCTCTTTATGGCTTTCCCCACTAAACAGCTCAGGAAAATATTTCTTATGTTTAGCGCCGCATGAAGCATGCCCTTGCCCCTGCAAAACGTACCCTTTAGCAGTGGAATTAAACTGCGAAGGGAAGACGAAGATGGTGAAGATACCGCGCAAAGTTTTTACTCTTGAGTTCATGCAGGAGGCTGTGCGACTGGTCGACTCAGGCCAGCGTATTTCAGAGGCGGTGCGCACGCTTGCGCTGTTGAGCAAACGCTGTCGAACTGGGTCGAGGCGCATCGGGCTGGCAAGCTGAAGGGCGCATCGCGAGGCGCCGAGTTGACGGCAAAGCAAATGGAGATTCGTCGTCTGCGCCGAGTTAGCGCGTGTGACGATGGAGCGCGACATTTTGGTAAAAACCACAGCGTTCTTTGCAAAGGGTCAGAAGTGAAGCATGCCTTCGTTGATCGTCATCGCCATCTCTGGCCGGTCTGTGTGCAGTGCCGGGTGCTCGGCGTCAGCGCCACAGGCTATCACCAACACCGCATGCGGGGCGTGCAAATTCCTCAACGTCGCCACATGAGCGACGAGGCGTTAGGGGCGCATACGCGCTGTGTACGCCGAGACACGCAGCGCGTATGGGTGGCCGGTGGCAGCCATCTGGCGCGAGCTGACCAAGCGCAGCGTGCGCATTTCCAAGCAGCGTGTGCAGTGACCCATGCAAGAGCACGGCATTCGCACGCGCGGCGAGCGTCGCTTTCGCGTGACTACGACCGATAGCTGGCACTCGCTGCCGATCGCGCCAACCGACTGAATCGCAACTTTACCACAGCTGCACCTAATACAGCCGGTTGGGCGATATCACCTATGTCGCGACCAACGAAGGCTGGTTGTATCTGGCCGTCGTGATCGACTTGTTCGGGCGGCGCGAGGTGTGGGCTGGAGCCTGCAACCGCTTATGCAATGCAGTCTGATCATCGACGCGCTCCGGAAAAGAACGCGCTCATGTTTCACTCCGATCGCAGCAGCCAGCACGTGAGTGCGGACTTCGATGGGCTTCTTGATGCGCACGGCAACACGACCTCGATGAGCCACAAGGGTAACTGCTGGTACAACGCGTGCAGCAAGACGCTGTTTGTTTCGCTCAAGATGGAATGGTAGCACGGCCGGCGTTTCGCGACGATTCGCGAAGCCAAGGACGCGGTGCTCGACTGACTGCGCTGGTACAATCGCTCGCGCATGCACTCGACGCTTGTCTACGCGAGTCCGGACGAATTCGAACGGCTGTGGCACGACAAGCAACTGAAGAGCACCGCATAAGCACCGTGACGACCGAACCAAGCAGCGGAAATGCCGGAACAGAGAAAGAACGGAAAACGATGAAACTGTTTCCAATCCTTTCCTGCGCCCTTGGAAATCGAAAGAACCGATTTCCACATTCCCGCCACACGACAACGACAAGCTAAGTTAATCTCGAAAAACCAACCCGCTAAGGGGTACGCATTCTGAGGGCAAGATCACCTTGCGCTTCTTCATACACTAGTAAAACCGATGATCTACCGGATGCTTTATAAGGTTCCAGCAACAGCGAGAGGAAGCGCTGCAGCTGACATGACCTGCTGCGCCGTGCCCAATATGTTTTGCCATGCTGAAGCGCCCATGATTTTTTCAGGAACAACCACGGTATCGCCTGGTCTCAATTTAAGGCTCATAACATTACCGCTCATCCAGCCGTGTCCATGCGGAACAGCTGAGCCATCGGCACGCAAGACATACATGTCTTTAGTCTTCCCAGAAGACGTCGCTCCCCCAGCCTTTCGCAAATACCATGCTACATCCCTGCCCGGAATATAACTGATCGCTGTTGGGTTATACACTTGACCACTAACCATCACGAAATTTGGTCGCTTGGGAATAACAAGAGTGTCACCTGCGCGCATTTCGATATCTGCCGATGTGTTTTCCCATTTACTAATATCTGAAGAAATATTGATCACTAAACGCCCGCTGGCAGGACCTCTACGAAGTGTTGCGAGAACTTGATCTCTTTGTTTCTGAAGCGCTGTCGCTTGGTCCTGCGTTGACGTCGTACCAGACTTCGATTCAATCGGTGTCGTCTCGATTCGTTGAATCATCTGCTGGCGTGCTTGCTCATTAAGTTCACGTACCTGCACTCGTTCCAGGATCGCGGCAGCGGGATATGCACCATCGCGAAATCCGCCTGCGCGCTTCAACACCGAGCTAAGACGTTCTCCCTGCTCAATACCATAGCTACCCGCATGGTCGACCTCGCCATTGATCGTCACCGACGCACCGATGTCCTGCCAGCCGGCTAATCGCCGAATGCTAACAACATCGCCGGGCTTCAAGGCGACATCCGCACTTTGGTCACCGTCTAGTGCTTTTTGAACTGCGACGATACTATGATTGACCAACACCTTCTGCCCACTCTGAATCGCATAGCTGGACACGTCGGCCTCATCTCGGTAGGCACTACGCTTAAATCCTCCCGCCATGCGCACTAATCCAGCTACGGTCATGCCTTGTGACATTGGGAAGGTGCCAGAACGCAGGACTTCCCCTTCGATGGAAACCTTGGGCGGATCGATCTCATACCGACTGTAAATACGGATAAGATCGAAGGGCTGAAGCTTGATGGAATCGTTCCCGATCAATGCGTCCGGCAAGTTGAAGCTTAGCGTCTCTGGGCGGAAGTCTGGTGGCTGTAGACGAACAAGCTCGGCATGGTCTGCAGGTTCCGGCATTACATCCTGATACGAATGCAGCAGATCATTGAGCGTCATTCCATCCCTGTATGGGTACTTTCCTGGACGAAAGACATGCCCTTCAACATAGACTGCCTGTTCGTTGTACGGCAGAATCTGCGAGATTACGACATCATCTCCGCCTTGAACCCGGAAATCAGCTAACTTCTGCTTCACACCAGCCGCATCGTCAGGCAGTTGCAAACTAAACATGGTGCGACGTTGGTGGGCTTCAATCCGTTCAACATTAATCTGCTTCAAGCTCGCGGAAACCAGCGCTCCTCCTGCAAGATCGAGCACCTGATTCAGTCCCTGTTCACCATTTAGTTCATAAATCGCGGGCCGATGCACCACTCCTTCCACCGAAACCTGCGGACCGACCGGCGGCACCAGAATTGTATCTCCTGGCAGCAGGCGGTCGGTATTCGAACGGACGCCTCGCAACAAGAAGTCATAAAGATCAATTTCACGGACCAGTTGTTTGCCGCGGTACTGGCGCAGGATGCGCAACGACCCGCGGCTGGTGGGACCACCGGCAGCGTACAATGCGCTTAGCGGCGTGGACATAGAACTAACGTCATAGGCACCAGGGCGCTGCACGTCGCCAACCACATAGACGCGAACCGAGCGCAACCGGCCTAGCGAGATTTCGACATGTTCACCTTGAAATTGAGTACTGAGCGCTTTTTGAATGGCACTCTGCGCCTGGGCAATCGTGAGACCATCGATTGTGATAGTACCTGCCTCGGGAAGCGCTATCTGACCTTGGCGGTCAATGATTCTTGCCAGTCGGTTAGACTGACCTCCCCACATATTCACGACCAAACTATCCCCCGGCCCAAGAACATAATCAGGACCAGCAGGGAGATCCATCGGCAATTCATTCACATTCCCTGCGCCGATGAGAAAAGCGTCACTGCCAAATCGACGCAATTTTGTCTCTGCAACTGGAAACTGAGAATAAAGCCCCTGCAATGAAGGCATGTTTCTATAGGGACTAAGTTGATGTTGTACCTGCGGAGTGTTCGGATCTTCATAAGGGGGAACTAGAGCAGCGGTTTTCGGAAATTTCGGATTAAGTGCTCCTAGATTCGCACTGTATCCGCTCTTGACCAGCTCTTCGGTAGCGAATTCGCGCAGACTCGCATCCTGGCGAATTCGCTCGTAGATTGACTCATCGCTGATAGCGCTTGGATCCGTCGTCACGGACTGTTTCGCAATTTGGCTTTTAATGCTGTCAAGGATAACTGGCTCATGCTCTAAGATGCTAATAATCTGCTCGGCAGACATCTCCTGTTGGCCCGGAGTTTCCTCCATCTGCTGCTTCGGTGCTTGGTCCTTTTGCGGATTCTGGGCTTGCCGCGTCTGCTGATTCGGTGCTTGATCACCCGGCAGGTTCTGCGTTTGATCCGTCGGCAGGTTCGTCGTCTGATCCGTCTGCTGATTCCTCGACTGAGTCCCAGTTAGATCCGAGGCTTGGGCAGCACACCTCCTGGCAGTGCAAAGGCAGCAGAGCAATACGACCAATCCGAACGCAAACAGGAGACCACCGAGTCGGTTCCATCGCGACCAAAGTTTAGTACTCCTGCGGTTACCAAGCGCCACTTCGACCATCCTTTTACCTTTTAGAAATGAAATGATGTTGATCCGCATTTGCGGATTAGAAAGATTCCGCCAGAAACAATACAAACGTTCGCCATAGGCTTGCCAAACGGCATACGAGCACCCTAATTAATTAGAGACCGTTGACCGTTATCTGCAATTGAAGATTGCAGATATATGTAGGTTCCGATCACTAATCTCTACGAAGCTACTGTAGGAGATCTCAATTCAATAAGGGGGCCGGCGTAAGTTTGGCTATCAGCGAACTATCGGCCTGTTCACGACGAGCAGGAGTCTTCTCTGGAGCCGCATCGTATGGCTTGATAGCCATGGCCGTTTTCAGTAGTTCGGTCCCAGGATTATAGTCGGGAATCAATTCCTTGAGCAGCAGCACAAGGTTGGCAACGTCTTGCCCTTCAGAAATCGCTTGTAGGCGCTGTAACGACGCTTTGATTTGCATTGGATCGTAATTTTGTTGGCAAACGTAACTCCGAATCTTGGCGTGCGAAGTCGGGATTAAATGCTCATCTTGCAGATTCAATTCCTCAAACATTTTCTCGCCTGGACGAAGACCTGTGAATTGAATTTCAATATCTCGTTCAGGTTGGAACCCAGAGAGCAGAATCAGATTCTTAGCGAGGTCCACAATCTTGACAGGTTGGCCCATTTCGAGAACGAACACTTCTCCCCCCTTGCCTATCGTGGAAGCTTGCAAAACCAACTGGGACGCCTCTGGAATAGTCATAAAATAGCGAGTCATATCCGGGTGAGTGACGGTTACCGGGCCACCCGAGGCAATCTGTTCCTTGAAGATTGGAATTACGCTTCCATTGCTTCCAAGAACATTCCCGAAACGGACTGACACAAATTTCGTATTACTCTCTACCTGCAACGCGCGAATCAGCAACTCTGCTATCCGCTTCGTGGCCCCCATCATACTGGTCGGCCGAACAGCCTTGTCGCTGGAAATCATGACGAAGTCGTCGACTCCGTACTCAGCCGCCGCGCGGGCGACGTTCATAGTACCGAATATGTTTGTTTCGACTGCAGCAAAGACATGTTTCTCCATCAGTGGGACATGCTTGTAGGCAGCAGCATGATACAGAATCGATGGATGATAGTGCTGCATCACGCGCTTCAGCGTACTACGACTAGTGACGCTGCCGATCTCCGGGTGAAAAGTTATTCCGGGGAAGGTACTCGCCATCTCCCTATCAATATGAAAAAGGGGAGTCTCCGCTTGATCGAAGCCCACGATGGCCAGCGGGCGAAAGGATGCAATCTGCCGGCAGATTTCCGACCCGATCGAACCGGCAGCACCCGTCACCATGACCACACGCCCTTGAATGCGCTCTCGTATCCTGTCCAGATCGAGCTGCACGGGCTTCCTGCCAAGCAAATCTTCTACCGCAACCTCTCTAATTTGCTTGCCTAATTCAGTACCTTGAACAAGCTCTCCCAGACTCGGGACCATCTTGTACTCCACCTTGGCATCGGTAGCAAGCTTCAAAATGCGCACCATCTGTGGTCCCGTCGCGGCGGGAATTGCAATCAGCACTCTTTTGATTGCATGCTTTCGTACCAACGCCTTGAGGGTTTCCCCGGTTCCCAACACACGCTTACCATCCATCACAAGCCCAACTTTGCTTGGATCGTCATCGACAAGACCTACAACATCGCACATCAACGTTTGGTTCTGCCGCAGCTCCCACAACAGCGCTCGTCCTGCGGCGCCGGCGCCGTAGATAAGCGTCCTTGTCTGTTCACCGTCGACACTCCCCCTGCTTTTTGCAGTGACAGCCACACGAACGACCAATCTTGCCCCTTCGGTCAGCAAGCAGGAGATCAACCAATCGAGAATGTACACGGATCGCGGGATGCTCCACGGCCCAACCAGAAGGAATATAACCAGTCCACCCAGTATCGACCCTGCCGAATTTGCCAAGACGAGTCGGACTCCATCGTAGACTGAAGTATGCCGCCAACTTCCCCGCCCCACTGCGCCGACAACAAAGCACCCAGACTTTACCCCAGCCCAAACACATAAAGCCACCAACATCGGATGAAAGTACTGGGCAGGCAATGCACCGTCGAATCGCAACTCGAATGCAAGGACTGTAGAGAAAGCAAATGCCAACAAATCTAAAAAATATACGGTGCACAGCCGCCAGATGCGTTGTGCTTTATGCCGACGAGCAAGTTTTGATTCCGGAGACATTTCATTCCCTCCTGAATTCCTGACGTTCTGTTTCACTTACGGTTCTTTTACTTTCGTGCCTGCGAAAATGACAGCGCGTTCTTTCCGGACTTCGCCCCAGGCAGTTTATCCAGAAGACTCCCCTCTTGTCTGTGCTATGGGCAATGGATAGGCCGATGCCCTTGGAACAACCAGATCCATCCAAAACCGCGTATATGCGCGGTGCGCTTCCAGGCTATTTGAATATACAGGCTTGTTACCATCGATCAGTTTGTATATCCCCGGATGCGCCAACAGCGTCATCATCAATGCAGATGTCAGTATTGTGGGATCCAAATCACGAATTTTCCCGTTCCTGATATTGTTTTCCAGATAATGATTGATTGCCGAGAAGAAGGGAGAAAGTTGCTCCTGGCAGAATTCGTCCGCCTTCTTGTTCAACTCGACAAATGCTACCGCAATCAACCGAAGCAATTCCGGCTGATAGCTGACAATATCTGCGAGCATCTCGATAATCTTTGGCAAAACCACCTCCGGAGAGTCACATTGCGTGATCCCCTTCAGTACGTCCTGGCGAAACTTGAACCCTGCGGAATACGAGCTGAGGGACGACCAGAAGAGTTCTTCCTTGTTCTTGAAATGCCGGAAGAGCGTGTTTTCGCTCACGTCTGCAAGCCGGGCTATCTCGCGCGTGCTCGTTCCGTAATACCCCTGGCGCGCAAACAGCTTTCCTGCCGTTTGGAGAATTTTATCTCCACGCACTGAGCTTTTGGGTGTAACCGGCATATTTTAGGTCCTCCATGCGCGTACAGGCAAAGATAGACTACGCAACAAAACTAGCCACTCACCTATATCCCGAGATGGCTTTTTGCCTACCATACGGCTGCACCCTGAAGCAATGGAGGAGGAAAGCAACTAAAAGAATCAGGCATAAGCCGCAAAGAGTCAACACTATGCATCCACAACTAACCACTCAACCCGTCTACTTATATGTGGGCGATTCCAATACACTCAGCGCTGCAGGACATCGCATAAGAGTAAGAGGTCCCTCTTTTACGCTACTATCGGTTCCAAATCTTCAGCATCTACTTGGATTGCGGCATGCTGGTTAATCAATTCGAGTGTCAGGACGAACCGCATACTATTGCTCTTTCTCACCAAAGTTCCCTGCAGGCCCTGCATTACGCCGCTCTTAATGCGAACTTTTTCGCCGATCACAAGATCGCGATACGGTTCGATCCGCTGCCGGCAAAAACCGGAACGCAGAAACTCAACCTCAGAGTCCGGAAGAGGGATACTCTCCCTGCTGTTGCCCACAATCTGAAGCACACCGGGAGATTGAAGAACCTTCGCGCGCTCCCTTGGATTGATATGCACAAACAAATAGGTCGGAAACAGCGGAAGTTCAAGCTTCATCCGTTGCCGGTTCTTCCAAACATGGAGGGTTTCGTAAGTCGGGAGAAATGACTCAATCTCCCGTACAACAAGCTGCTTTAGTGCTGACTTTTCATGCTGCGGAACTGTATAAACCGCGTACCAATATCGATCACGTGCGATAGCCATACTCGCTTGGTTCAGAATGGCATGGTCGCCGAATGTCATACCTGTCGCCTGCGTACTCACTCAACGCCTCTCAGGGGGACCAGTGCATTGCGTCTACAGCATAGAGCAATCCCCAGCTACGTTAAGGCTAAGGTGCATCCTATTGCCCCTGCCAAGCAGGAAGCATTGCACATGGCTTCGCCATCCTGACTTAGCAAACCTACTCCAAGCTAAGCCCTACCCTTGATCATCCAATCGTCGGCAAAACACGCACGCTACACACAGAAGCAACAAATCTCTCAGACGCCAAAATACTCAGCGCCCGGCACTTCGGCATATGTTCGTTATCGCCTCACATGGCCCTGGAAGCAGCAGATTGAAGATTCCTTTTTCTTTTGATAATAGTGAGCTAATGCCGCCGTTTTTTCAAGTAGAAAAATTGTAAATATTCCGTATCAACAATCGTCTATAAATGACCATCCAATGCTCGCAGCTATTGACTTTCCAATACGCATGCGACCATAAATTCTTTAAAAGCATGGGGTTTCCCCCCCCCCCCGACACAGACAATATCCACAAGCAGCCGCGCAAAGAATGGATTCTTTGTTCTTTTATCC
>Ga0182030_10004146_pt1 | contig 30852 bp, 20 predicted proteins | sample 812S3MmetaG_FD_121299 | JGI IMG/M metagenome (GOLD analysis project Ga0182030, IMG submission 121299) | Permafrost microbial communities from Stordalen Mire, Sweden - 812S3M metaG (Illumina Assembly) | ecosystem: Environmental > Terrestrial > Soil > Wetlands > Permafrost | place: Sweden...
AAAGGTTTGTGTGCAATTCATCGATAAAACTTTCTACTTCATTATGGCCGCGTGTGGAGATTTCACTGGAAGACAATACATTTCCATTGCGGTCAACAATGCCAAATTTGGTTCCCGTGCCACCGATATCGATGCCAATGGCTAAAGGGTCAAGTGAAACGGAAGAAGGTACAGGTGTTTTTTTAGCTTTCGACATGGCAAGGTAAATTTTCAATGTATAGCAATCAATTTAAATCTTATTTACAAATTTAAGGTGATAAATTAATGGCCGCCGCTAACTTTTACGTCATAATCTATGCCTTGCGATTTTAGAATTGATTTGGCTCTGATTGCATAAAATGCGAGGTAAGCGAAACATGAAGCTCCTACAAGATAGCTATATTGAATGCCCAGGATATGGTCTGATGCAACATATCCCTGAAGCACGCTTATGAAGCCGCCACCCATGATCATCATTATCAGCAAGCTGCTTCCCTGATTAGTATGTTTCCCCAAACCAGCTATTGCCAGTGTGAAGATACATGGCCATAATGTGCTACAGAACAAACCAACGCTGATAAACGCAAACACGCTGGTCATACCAGATGTTAGCATGCCGATGACAAGCGCGGTGATTCCCATGGCGGCAAAAATTAATAGCATTCTTGCAGGGCTTCCTTTGCTTAAAATATCTCCGGCTATCATGGCAATGATTACAAAACCATATACATAGAAGGGCGCAACATCGTGCTGGGCAATGGAGTTTACGATCAGGAAAACGGCAAACGCCAGATAAGGCATTAAGAAGTTTAGTATCTTTTTTGCACCCATGCTCACATCAAAAGCGCCTACTGCGCCAGTCCACCTGCCCATCATAAGGCTTGCCCAATATAAAGAAACAAAAGGTGCAACTTTATCAGTAGGAGTATTCAAATGTTGTCGCATGTACTCCGGTAAATTGCTGGCCGTAGCCACTTCAACGCCTACATAAACAAAAATCCCGATCATGCCAAGCCATAGTTGCGGATACTGGAAAACGGATGGTTTATGCAATACTTTACTATCGCTCTCTGCTTCTTTTGCAGCAACATTTTCCAAATCGATTTTATTAGGGATAGAAGAAAATTTAAAAAATATTGCTACCAGTAAAAAAGCTAAACCTAAAATGAGATAGGGTATTTTTACACTTTCAATGCTGGCAGAAGTTCCGCCTGCGCTTACGCTGCCAAAAATGGCAAAGCTTACCAGCAAAGGACCAATGGTAGTGCCAAAATTATTTATTCCTCCGGCCATATTTAAGCGTTGCGAACCTGTCTTAGGATCGCCAATTACGATTGCTAATGGATTGGCCGCAATTTGTTGAAGGGAAAAGCCAAGGCCGACGATAAAGAGTCCTGTTATCATAAGCGTGAAGGACCCATCATTAGCTGCAGGATAAAATAGTAAAGTGCCGATAGCCGAAATGATCAGCCCGAGCGCAATGCCGTTTTTATAACCAATTTTATTCAACAGATCACTGCCAAGCATTTTTGAAATAACAAAATAAATAATAGAGCCAACAGTATAAGCAACATAAAAAGCAAAAGAGACCAACTGGCTTTGTACCTGTGATAAATTAAATGCTTTTTTAAATACAGGGATGAGTATATCGTTGCTCGCTGCTACAAAACCCCAGAAAAAGAAGACAGTGATCAGTGTTCCGAATTGGGACCAATTGGTTTTTTGATTCATTTGCAAACTTTTGATTTAAATATTGAATGGCTGAAAGTAACAAGTTTTTGCGAAGCGAAAAATTTTTTCATTGCCTGATGATATAATCCTAAAACCTTCCTAAATTGAACGGCGATTTGTTGTATGCTTGCCATCGCGTTCAAAAACGGACAGCTATTTTTAGCGAAGCACATTATATGAAATCGCAGTTACCTTTACCCATGTACACCCCATAGTTTATTTATTAACTGATATTGCCTATCAATGGAAATTATTCATGTGTCTGCAGAGTGTTATCCCGTAGCAAAGGCAGGGGGGCTGGGCGATGTGGTGGGCGCGTTGCCGAAATACCAGAATCAGTCTGGCCATATCGCCAAAGTGGTGATGCCGATGTACCGGACAAAATTTTTGATTGCGCATGAATGGGAAGTGGTGCATAAAGGATACACCAATCTTGGCAACTGGTGGTTTACTTACACGATCATCAAGGAAAAAAATAATGTCCTTGATTTTGATCTTTACCTTGTTGATATAAACGGACTGCTCGACAGGGAAAAAATTTATGGATACAGCGATGACCCGGAGCGTTTCACTGCTTTCCAGATAAGCGTGGTTGATTGGATTTCTGCATGGGCGCATCAGCCCGATGTGATCCATGTGCACGATTATCATGCTGGGCTCATACCCTTTATGATCAAACATTGTTACCGGTATCAGCATCTGCAGAATATACCTACCGTGCTTACTATTCATAATGCGCAATATCAGGGCTGGATGGGTTGGGATAAAAGCAATTTTATTCCTGCGTGGGATCCATGGAAGCGTGGCATGCTCGATTGGCAGGATACCGTCAACCCGCTGGCAAGCGGTATCAAGTGTGCGTGGAAGGTCACGACGGTGAGTTGGAGCTATCTGGATGAACTGCGCGTTTCTGCAAATGGGCTGGAAGCTTTGTTTGAATATGAAAAAGGAAAGTGCGTTGGCATATTGAATGGTATTGATACAAGTGTGTGGGATCCTGCAACAGATAAATATATTGAGAACCACTTTGACATTGAAGATGCAGATATAGGTAAACTGAAAAGCAAGAAATTGCTTTGTGAAACTTTTGACCTGGATATTGAGAAACCTCTGATTGTTTTTATCGGTCGGTTGGTAGGAGAGAAGGGCGCTGACTTATTGCCCCAGGCTATGGGTGATTCATTTTATCACATTGGCCGCACAATGAATTTTTTGATTCTTGGAAGTGGTTTCCCCGAAGTGGAGAGCGCATTAGAAAGCATGAAGCCTTTGAGCCAGAAAGATTACAATGTGTATATTGGCTATAATGAAAGCTTGAGCCATCTGATGTATGCCGGTGCCGATTTTATCTTGATGCCCTCACGTGTGGAACCTTGTGGTTTGAACCAAATGTATGCCATGCGTTATGGCACTGTGCCGATGGTGCGTAACACGGGCGGTCTGCGAGATACTGTGATTGATTATGGTGATGAAGGCGGGTACGGTATTCGCTTTACATATGCTGCAGTAGGTGATGTGACACAGGCAATATGGAGGGCAGTTGAATTGTATAAAGATGAAGAGCGGCTGAAAGAGATCAGGCAACAGATGATGCAGCTTGATTTTAGCTGGGAAACCAGTGTGAAACAGTATATTGAGTTGTATAAGAGTTTGTAGTTTCTGGTTTATGGTTTGTAGTTCTGAAATTCGAAGACTAAGAATAATTTCAGGTTTGCAAAAATTAAGAATCAGGACAATCGGGATAATCGCATAAAATATTGGTTCAGACAATTGCCCGATAAAAATAAATTGCAAAAAGCAGAAACTAAAAACTAATATTTACCTGAAACATTTGAAATTAATCAGGCTACCATACATACAGCACAACAGATGACAAAATATATACAACAAACAAATAAAATAATAAATCCCTCATCATGTCTAAAGAAATCTTGTCAGTAATATTGGGCGGCGGAGCAGGCACACGTTTGTACCCGCTTACAGCAAGCCGTTCAAAGCCCGCAGTGCCAATTGCAGGCAAATACCGGCTCGTTGATATCCCTATTTCTAACTGCCTTAACTCGGGAATCAACCGCATGTTCGTGCTCACGCAGTTCAACTCTGCATCGTTGAACAGGCATATCAAAAACACTTATCATTTCAGTGCCTTCAGTTCTGCATTTGTGGATATACTCGCTGCAGAGCAAACACCGGATAACCCTACCTGGTATCAGGGCACTGCAGATGCAGTGCGACAGTGCCTTAGGCATCTCGGGCCTTTTGACAGTGAATACGTCCTGATACTGTCTGGTGATCAGTTGTATCAGATGGATTTCAATGCCATGCTCAATAACCACAAAGGAAAAGGCGCTGATATCTCTATTGCGACCATTCCCGTTGCCGATAGAGAAGCATCAGAATTTGGTATCATGAAAAAAGATGCAGAAGGTTACATCACCTCATTCATTGAGAAGCCCAAAAAAGAAATTTTGGGCGAGTGGACAAGCGATACCGGTCATGAGATGCAGAGCAAGGGAAGAAATTATCTTGCCTCTATGGGTATCTATATTTTTAACAGGCAACTGCTTGCTGATCTTTTGCAGAATGAATATGTGGAAGCAACAGATTTTGGGAAGGAGATCATCCCTCAATCCATCAGCAAGTACAAAGTAGTGAGTTATCAGTACGATGGATACTGGACAGACATTGGTAATATTTATTCTTTCTTTGAAGCGAATCTCGGTTTGACAAATGATATACCTGATTTCAATTTGTTTGATAACAACAACGCCATCTATACACGTGCACGCATGCTGCCACCTGCAAAGATCAGCGGCACCACGCTTGAAAAAACGCTGATAGCAGAAGGTTGCATCATCAATGCTTCCCGTGTGGAGAACAGTGTGGTGGGTATACGCACACGCATTGGCAGCGGTACCACCATTGTGAGCAGCTACCTGATGGGAAATGATTACTATGAAACGCTGGATGAAATCAATCAGGCAAATTCACATGGCCTGCCGACCGTTGGCATTGGTCATCGCTGTTATATCCGAAATGCGATTGTAGATAAAAATTGCCGGATCGGGGATGATGTGCGCATCAATGGCGGCAATCACCTTGAGAACACCGACCACGCTTTATACACGATCAAAGAAGGGATTGTTGTGGTCAAAAAAGGTGCAGTGCTTTCAAATGGTTTCGTTATTTGACATTTTATTTTAATCCTGCATCTGCGGGATTTTTTTATTTACTTCCAATAACATGTAATTTATACATGTTCAATCAAAACGATTGTTATGACTTCTGCCTATACAGGTCAAAAACCAAAATTGCGCTTAGCTGATATCATAAACATGAGCGTTGGCTTTTTTGGGATTCAATTTGGTTGGGATTTACAGAGAGCTAACATGGGAGTGATCTATGACAATCTTGGCGCAAACCCTGACAATATTCCATATCTGTTTCTGGCAGCTCCATTAACGGGATTACTGGTTCAGCCGGTAATCGGTTATTTAAGTGACAGGACCTGGCATCCGAGATGGGGCAGAAGAAGGCCTTACTTTTTTGTGGGTGCATTGCTGAGTTCCATTGCCTTAATTTTTATGCCTCATAGCAGTGCTCTTTGGATGGCCGCAGGGTTGCTATGGGTGCTTGATGTATTCGGCAATGTAGCGATGGAGCCTTTCAGGGCCTTTGTTGCGGATAAATTGCCGGACAGCCAGATTAACCGTGGTTTTGTTATGCAAAGCCTGATGATTGGTTTTGGCGGAAGCATCGCCTCAGCGTTGCCGTGGATTTTCAAAAATATTTTTGATGTGCATAATGTGGCAGCCAAAGGGCTTATCGCTGACAATGTGAAGTACTCGTTTTACATAGGGTCATTCTTTTTTCTGTCCGCGGTCTTGTACACGGTATTTACAACAAAAGAATATCCGCCATCTGATGTTGGGTTCAAAGAGAAAGTGAAAGAATCACATAAAGGATTTGGCGGAGGGGTAAATGAAATTTTATCCTCTATGAAAAATATGCCGCCTAAAATGAAGGTGATCGCATTGGTTCAGTTTTTTACCTGGCCGGGATTGTTTTTAATGTGGTTCTATTATTCTCTTTCTGTTGCTTATCATGTTTTTGGAGCTAAAAGCAATACTGACCCTCTTTTCGGAGAAGGAAAGGATTTTGCCGGCCTCACTCTTTCTTACTATAGTGTCGTGACATTTGTGTTTTCGTTTATCCTTCCATCTATAGCAGATAAGCTTGGCCGGAAACTTACTCATTCAATTTGTTTGCTTTGTGGTGCGCTTGGCCTGATTAGTGTAAGCTGGGTTCATAATAAATATTTATTATTTGGTTGCATGACGGGTGTCGGGATTGCATGGACAAGCATTCTTTCTATGCCTTATGCAATGCTGAGCGGGGTTTTGCCAAAAGATAAAGTTGGTATTTACATGGGTATTTTCAATTTCTTTATTGTGCTCCCGGAGATTATTGCTTCACTGGGATATCCCTGGATCATGAAGCATTTGCTTAATAATGATATGCTCGCTGCGGTTAAGTCCGGCGGCTTGCTGATGATTCTCGCAGCATTCATCTGCTATTTCTTTATTAAGGAAAATAAAAAAGAACTAATTGATGAAGAATTGGTCAGTGAACTTGAATTTGCAGAACAAAGAACTGTATAACTTATGAAAAAGATATTTTTCTTTCTTTCTTTTTTCTTTTTCTCTTTATCTTTCTCGTTTGCTCAATCTGACATAGAGGTATATCCTGCACATTGGTGGGTAGGGATGAAAAATCCCAATCTGCAACTGATGATTCATTCAAAGGGTATAGCAAATAAACTAGTTGCATCGAAGCTTCCCGAAAAAGGAGTTCAAATCTCTGAAGGCGTCACATTGAAAAAAATAAGCAGGCTTGAAAGCCCGAACTATGTTTTTTTGGATATGGTGATCGCGAAAGATGCAAAGCCCGGCATCAGGTCATTCAATTTTGGAGAACTCTTTAATAAAAGCATCAGATACGAGTTGAAAGCACGCCGCACTGGCAACGGCAAATCTTACGCGCAGGGCGTCACTTCTGCTGATTTGGTTTATCTCATCATGCCCGATCGTTTCAGCAATGGCGATGTGTCCAACGACAAGTTTGCTGATATGAATGACACAAGCTGTAACAGAAACAACCCTTTCTTCCGCCACGGTGGGGACTTGCAGGGTATCACAAATCACCTCGATTATTTCAATGATATCGGTGTAACTGCTCTCTGGCTTACCCCTGTTATTGAAAATGATCAGTCATTGACAGATGAGGGTGGTGCATTACGGAGTGCGTATCATGGTTATGCATTTACAAATCAATATAAGATTGACCGGCGTTTTGGTGGCAACAAAGCTTATAAAAAAATGATTGATGCTGCGCATGCGCATGGATTGAAAATAATTCAGGATGCAGTTTATAATCATGTCGGAAGTAAGCATTTCCTTTATGTTGACCAACCTGCGAAAGACTGGTTTAACCAATGGCCGGTTTATACCAACACCACTTACAAAGACCAGCCCTTGGTTGATCCCTATGCTTCCAAAAGCGACTATAATATTTCTGTGAATGGTTGGTTCACGCCATTCATGCCCGACCTGAATCAGCGAAATCCTTATGTGGCCAATTTTTTAATCCAATATGCTATATGGGCAGTGGAAGAATTTGGCATTGATGGCTGGCGCGTCGACACTTATTTTTACAGCGACCGCGATTTCCTGAATAACATCAACAATGCATTGTACAATGAATTTCCACACATCACTGTTTTTGGAGAAAATACTATGCAGTCTGTTACGGAGCAGGCTTACTATGCGCAGAACAATATCAATACTTCCTGGAAGAGCAACCTGCAGGGCGTGATAGATTTTCAGTGGGAGGGAAGCGTGCTATCAGCTCTGAACGAGAATCCCGGATGGAGCAGCGGCATTATTAAAATTTACAACGTGCTGGTGCAGGATATTCTTTACAAAAATCCGATGCGCAATCAGATTTTGTTAGACAATCATGATCAGGATCGCTTTTATTCAGTGATCGGTGAGGATTTTGATAAGTATAAGATGGGCATCGTGCTATTGCTTACGCAGCGTGGAATTCCTCAGCTATATTACGGTACGGAGATATTGATGAAAAATTTTAAAAACCCCAGCGACGCAGAAGTGCGCAGGGATTTCCCCGGCGGATGGAAAGAAGACAGCATAAACAAATTCATTGCTTCCGGCCGAACAGCAACCGAAAACGAAGCATTCAATTATGTAAAAAAATTAGCGCAGTTCCGGAAAAATTCTTCTGCATTAAAAACGGGAAGAATGATGCAGTTTGTGCCACAGGACGGGACTTATGTATATTTCCGGTACGATGCAAAACAAACGGTGATGGTTGTCCTGAATACAGGCGATAAAGAAACAACGATAACGGTTAACCGATTTAATGAAATAACAAAAGGGTTTTCGAAAATGAAAAATGTGATAACCGGAAGTATTTCCAACCTTGCGAATTTCAAGCTTTCACCAAAAGAATCTGCGGTTTTTGAGCTGATGAATTGAGTCAACGTTTTTTACTGGCAATTAGAATTGCTTCACTCTACTTTATTCCCCGATAGCACATGTGTCTTTTTCTCTACTTTGTCAACCACATTTTTCTTTATTAAAAGCCTTGTCATGGCAACATCTGTGCAGGTTGCACAGCGTACCCTGAACTTTTTATTGTCAAAATTAACCACGGCAGTGCCGTTCCTCCAGTCATAACCATAAAGCACATACGTGTTTGCAGTATAACCGCTGCCGAGGCCAAAGCCCATATCGCTGCTGCCTTTTTCGAAACTGATCATCAGATTGCCATTCTGGATATCTTCGCACACGCCGGGCGTAAATGGCGGAACGATGACTTCATTGATATATTTCCCGTTTTCAAGCCTCACTTTGCCAGAAGTTACCTGCGCTTTTTCATCATCCAGATAACGGGATAAAATCAGTTTCTGATCAATGTAAAACTGCACTTTTTTGATGTCAATACTATCACGCTCCAGTCTGTGCTTAAGCTGACTGGTAAAGGGTACATAATCCCTGCTCATTTTCCTTGAACTGCTGCAACCTGATAATATTCCTAAAAGACTTGCAACCAAAACACTGCTTAAAATAGTTTTCATAATAAAAAATTTAGTGAACTGCATAAGGCTTTTGTATTTTTTCCGACTTCAAAATTATCTGAGAGTTTCAATATATCCAATGCATTAACAGGACATTAATCTGTTTTGGCTTATTTCTAACGTGATAGTTTAATGATTGTGCTGATTTTGCTGTTATTCTAATGTTAAGAGTAATTTTTTTGCGATCTCATTTCCAAATAGAATCATGGGTTAATTTTTACTAACTTGAATATCATTAACCGCAATTTTCTGATGAGTTCGCATAAATCAATTTTATTGAAAACCTTGAAAACTGCCGTATGGATTATTTTTTGCTCTTCATCTCTTTTTTTAATTGCTCAGCAGCCAAAGCTGGTCTTGCCGGTCGGGCATAAAAGTATTGTGGTATCTGCTGTTTATAGTCCGGATGGGAAATATATCCTTACTGCATCGTGGGATAACACTGCTAAGGTCTGGCAGGCTGCTGATGGTAAATTATTGTTTGAATTGAAAGGGCATACCAGCACGGTCACATCGGCGGTATTCAGTCCAGATGGGAAACATATTGCAACTTCTTCCAAAGACAATACCGCAAAAATATGGGATGCTGATAATGGCAATTTACTATGCGATTTAAAAGGCCATAGCGATTGGGTGAATAATGCTGCGTTCAGCAATGATGGAAAATATATCATCACTTCATCATGGGATCACACTGCGAAAATCTGGAATGCTTACGATGGTAAATTATTAGCCGATCTCAAAGGCCATAGTGGCATAGTAAATGCGGCCACGTTTAGTAATGATGATAAATATATTATCACTTCATCGCGGGATAATACCTCGAAAATCTGGAGTATGCCAGATGGTAAATTAATGTTTGATTTGATTGGTCACCGTAGTGCAGTGAATGCCGCTGCGTTCAGCCGTGATGACAAATATATTGTTACCGCATCTGCTGACAGCACTGCAAAAATCTGGAGTGTGTCAGATGGAAGAATATTGTATGATCTGACTGGGCACAAAGGCGCAGTAAATGCGTTAGCGTTCAGCGCTGACGGAAAATATATTGTTACTGCATCGGAGGACGGAGTCGCGAAGATCTGGAATGGATCGGATGGGAAATTAGTGAACGAAATGAAGGGACATGCTGGTTCAATAAAATCGGTTGTATATAGTCGTGATAATAAATATATCCTGACTGCCTCAACAGATAATAATGCGATGATCTGGGATGGAAATGATGGAAAGCTTTTGCGCACATTAAGTGCTCATTCAGACTGGGTAAATGCTGCTGTGTTCAGCCCTGATGGTCAATATGCGGTAACGGCATCCTCAGATAATACGGCAAAAACATGGAGAGTTTCTGATGGTCGTCCGATGAATGATCTGACGGGTCATGTCCCTATGCCAGCTTCGGCTGTTTACAGCCCTGAAGGGAAATATATCATTTCGCTTTCATCAGACAGCACAGCTAAAATCTGGGATAATGCAACCGGGCATCTGATTAAAAATATAAAGCATCGGATAAACTGGATGTGCAGCCCATCATGCAGGCCGGATGGGAAATATTTTCTTGCTGCTTCTTTTGATAACAATATTGGTATATGGTCATTGCCGGATGGGAAACTTGTCAGGCAACTGAAAGGCCATGCTGATTGGATCAGCTCAGCAATATTCAGCAGCGACGGTAAATATATTATTTCAACATCCTGGGACAGTACAGCAAAATTATGGAGTGCCTCTTCAGGGAAATTGCTTCATAGCCTGAATGGACATACAAATGTCGTGCATTCAGCTTCTTTCAGTAAAAATGGAAAATATGCCGTTACAGCATCCTGGGATCACGTTGCTAAAATATGGAGCGTTGCTGACGGTAGGTTACTTCGTAATTTGAGGGGCCATAAAGATGAAGTCAGATGCGCTGTGTTCAGCGCGGATGGAAAATACATCGTCACATCTTCGTGGGACAGCACTGCAAAAATCTGGAGCGTTGCAGATGGTAAACTGCTCCATACGTTGAAAGGGCATAGCGGATTTGTAAATTCTGCATTGTTCAGCCCTGATGGAAAATATATCCTTACTTCATCAATGGACAGCACAGCAGCAATCTGGAACGCATGGAATGGCAGGATATCGCACATATTAAAATCTCATAAAGGTTCTGTTATTAATGCAAACTTCAGTGCCGATGGAACCAAAATTTATACATTATCGTGGGACCATAATGCAAAAATATGGAACCCGGCAGATGGACATCTGTTGTATTCGCTGGAAAGTCATACAGCACCATTGAACTCCATGTCAGTCAGCAGCGATGGGAAATATATTGTCACTGCTGGAGAAGATAACATGCTAAAAAAATGGGGCACGCAAAAAGGCGAATTGCTCTATAGTTTTTTCGCAGTTGACAGTATGGATTATCTGGTAATTGATAAAGATGGCAGATATGATGGCACCAGTGCTGCGCGGAATATGCTCTACTATGTATGCGATAACGAAGCCATTGATCTGGAACAGTTCAAAAACCTTGCATGGGAGCCTGACCTCGCAGCCAAACTGAATGGCATCAATGACGAGCCGGTTACGGCCCAAAAAATTACTGACATCAATATTTGTAATTATACACCTGTTGTCGAAGAAAAAGGTTCTGATGACAGCGCATATCATTTCCAGATAACGCCGCGCAATGGAGGCATCAGCGAAGTACAGGTATTTGTAAACAACAAACTGATAAAAAAATATGCTCCATCTTCTTTGCAAAAAAAAGACAACGGCTATTTCTTGTCTTTCAGCAAAAAAGAAGCAGCAGGCTATTTTGTATCAGATCACGATAACCAGGTTTTTGTAAAAGCCATTACTGAAAATGGCGTGATGCAGTCAAGAGGCTCTCCTTATACTTCTGTCACAGAGGATAAGGTTCGCTTAAACCCCGATATGTACATCATCACAATCGGCATCAGTGCATACAAAGGAGATCAGTTGAAGCTTGAGTTTGCATCAAAAGATGCGACAGATTTTTCTTCCGCACTTATTTCTTCTGCAAAAAAATTACTCAACACAGACGGGAAGCAGCATGTGATTACTTATGCTTTCAATACAGAAAAAAGCAATTCCCGCTGGCCACTGAAAATGGAAATAGCAAAAGCAATTGACAGTATTTCTCAGAAGGCAAAGGCGGATGATATCCTGGTGGCTTTTTTTGCAGGTCATGGCGTACTGAAGAACGGGGAGAAAAATTTTTATATGCTCACGGCCGAAGCTGCTGGGCCCGAAATCAGTGGCATTGAAAAAGTAGTTGCCATCAGCACAGACGAACTGAATGAATGGAGCAGGAAGATAAAAGCCAATAAACAGGTGTTGATTTTAGATGCATGCAGCAGTGGCCAGTTGATAAACAATCTGCAGCAACTGATGATGCGGGGAGACGTTCCGGCAGATGAACAAAGAGCATTGGAAAATTTAAAAGACAGAACAGGCCTGTTCATTCTTTCTGCTTCTGCTTCTGGTCAGGCTGCACGCGAATACCGGCCCTTTAATCAGGGGCTGCTCACTTATGGCCTGCTCTCAGGCATCAAATTGGGCGGAGGTCTTACAGACAATAAGTTTATTGATGTAAGCAAATGGTTCAATTTTGCTTCTGACGAAGTAAAGATGCTGGCAAAAGATCTTGGCGTGAGGCAGGATCCGCAGATACTCGGCAATGCGAGCTTTGATGTAGGCATAGTTGACAGGCAAATTATGGATAGCATTAAGTTGACGGTCAACAAAAACATTTTCAGGAGATCTAAATTTATTGAGGATGTGAACCTGCTGAATGATGATATTGATCTTTCGGGCTTGGTTGATAAGGAATTAGATAACCTGTCCGAAAAAGGCAGAGAAAGCCCATGGATTTTTTCGGCTGACAATATTTTGCCGGATGCGTATTCCGTTCACGGGAAATATTCCATAGCGGGCAATATAGTTTCAGCGAAAATTTCGCTTATTAAAGGGCAAAAAGACATTGCCTTGCAATTTGATATCAGTGGTGTGATCGATAAAAAAGATGAACTGGCAGAAAGCATTGTGGCTAAACTGAGAAGATATTTTTTTTATGGAAACTGATAAAATACCGCAAATTAGGTATTGCTTATAAAATGGCACTTTGATAACTTACACTGTCGTGATTTTGCTTTACACTCGGATCCATCAGGGAAAACCTTGATTTTTTACTAATAAATTTTCTGTTTATGAAAAAGAACCTGCCTGCAATTATTTGTCTTGCTGCCGGTCTGCTTTTGCTTGGTTTCCATTTTTTGCCTTTTGGCAAGGGAAGCCTGAATGTAACTATCAAGCATGCAGACTATATTATGCCCGCAGCGTATAAAGTCTATGCGAACCCGGATGCGCTGAATGGCGAATACTATCTTTTCAAAATGCTGATGAACAATGACGGCAAAACGACTTTAAACGATGTGAAAGTTTCCTACCGCATACTTAATTATGTTGATTGGACCGATCTTGAAACCATCCCGAAAATTTATCCCGGCCAAAATGCTGTTGTGAGATGCTATCCCCAGTTCAAAGACGATATTGTAAACAAAATGACGCAGTCGCAGGAAAAGGTGGAAATAAAGATCAGTTATAACGGTGGCCAGACAATGAATGAAGACTACACATTCAAAATGATGGGCCGCAACCAGTTTGTATATACTGATCTTCCTCCTGAAGAGATTGCGGGTTATCCCGATATGTTCCGAAATGACCAGTTGATAGGATGCCTCGTTACTCCTGAGGATCCTATCATCAAATACTACACACAGCAAGTGCAGGAAAAAGTGATGAAAGGAGAAGAGGCTTCGATAAGCAACAAGCCTGAAGATGCAGTGAAATTTTTAATGGGTCTTTACGCCGCCACTTATGTAAGCCACATGGTTTATAGCGGAACAGAAGGCATCCCGCAAAAATTAGGTGATATCAATTCGCTTGTGCAAAGCACCAGATTGCCCCGCGAAGTGGTTACGGGCAATACAGGTTTATGCATCGAGCTTTCCCTTTTATATGCAAGCATATTAAAATCAGCCGGTCTTCACCCTGTCATATTCCTCATTCCCGGCCATGCTTATCCGGGCATTTTAGTGAACGGCCAATATTATGCAATAGAAGCCACAGGCATTGGCGGCGAAGGGCTTGGCAGCCGCATGAGCCCTGCTGATGCGTATAAAGCTGGCATGAAAGAACTGAATGAATTCGTGCAAAACCTGCAGGCAGGAGATAACAGATATACTTATGTGGATATTGATGCGATGGAAGCAAAAGGCGTGGTGCCAATGGAATTGAAAGACGATGAATTTTTAAGAAAGAAAATTGACGAGATTGCTGAAAGCTTCAGCGGCGGTTCAAGAACTGTTCCCGAAGAACCTGAATCACACCTTGAAAAGCAAAGCTATGCCGGCACTGGCAATAGCAGCAGTAGCGTTCGCAGTTACAGTGGTGTAGTATCATTCAGCTATCCCGCAGGATGGCAACGGTACAATTACCCATTCGCACAGTTCCCATTTGTGGTTTCAGCTATCCGCTCACGCGACAATACTTCCTGGATCAGCGTCTACAATTTGCCCGGAGCGGGCAGCGCAGACCAGGCGATGCAATATATCGCCAACAGGCTTTATTCCGGCGGCATCAGTGTGCGATATCAACTGGTGAACAATGCAAATGGTTATGCAGTTTATCGTGGCACATCCAGCAGCAATACCGGCACCACAGAATGGGAAGGTGCATTCCGGAGTTCTGGTAACGGCATTGTTGGCATTACCGTTGGTGGGCTTAACTACGAACAAAAATCCGGCATGTTCAATTCTATTTTATCTACTGTTCGCTAAAATTATTTTTATGAAAAAAATCGCAATTCTCTTAAATATTTTCTTGTTCATAGCTCTTTCGCATGTGAATGCACAAGAACTGATAAAGCCTGCAAAACTCAATGTGCTGTGGGATTTGAACGCATTGGGCGATGCGCATATCGAAGCCAGCAGCACGCTGGACGCAGCAGGGTGGGACAATTACAAAAGAATGCTCGGCAACAATCCGGACATTTTAAAAAGACAAATGGAACGAGCCTTCCCCGGCTATTTTCTGCAGAACTTCAATTACAAAGAAGATGTGATGAACCGCGGATGGACACTTTCTTTCGATGCGCTTGGATTGAGCACTATCAATTCCAAAGGATTGTGGCAGGTGGATCTGAATTCAAAAAATCCCGACGTAACAAAACTCTCTGATCGTAATTATGTCCTCACATCCAACTATGCTACCCAGAACTCTTTGCTGCAGGAAATTGATAAAATAAATTTTCCCGCAGTAGCGTCCGATATTAAACAGGATAAAGATGCATTTGGCAAAGCAATGTTCACCTATACATCTTCATCAGGTGGTGGAGGTATCGGCGGATGGCTCATTGCAGGGCTTGGTTTCATATTGACTGCTGCCGGCTTGCTAATGCTTGTCCGCTCAAAACCTTCTGCAATGGCAGTTGTGCGCAAATAAATTTTAATGACTATCCGTTTATGTCAACCGAAATCATGATTGTTAATGTGTTACTAATGGGTATCGTTTTGCTTGACAAGGGGCTTTCGCCGCTGTACCTTGTTGAAGATAAAACAATCCGTACAATCATGAACATCCTTTCTTTCGGGAGCCGTTTCCCCAATGAGCAGTCTTGCAGGAACTACCTTAAAAAGCAGCGAGAAAAGCAGGGCATAACGTGCAAGAGGTGCAACGGCACTAAACATTACTGGCTGGCATCAAAAGAGTTCTGGAAATGCGCGGGCTGCGGGTCATGGAAGAACCTTCGCGCAGGCACTATCATGGAGAAATCGCACGTTCCTGTAAGAGCTTGGTTCATGTGCATCCACCTTATGACCTCAACGAAAAAAGCTTTCTCTGCTTTAGAGATGCAAAGGCAGCTTGGCATAAAGAGGTATGAGCCAGTGTGGCTGATGATGCAGAAAGTGCGCCGCACAATGGGCAAGAGGGACAAAAAATACAAGCTCAGTGGCCCGATAGAGCTTGACGATGCCTTCTTCGAGATCGTAGACCTTGAAGAAAGCAAAGAGCCCGAGCTAATGAGAGGCCGTGGCAGCAGGAAGCAGCAAAAGGTGCTTGTGATGGTAGAATCAAAGCCCAACCCAAAACAGGAAAACCCGAACAAAAAGAAAAGGGCAATGGGCTATGTCAAGATGGTGACGATGGACGACCTTAGCTCAGTAGGCATCAACTATGAGGTAAGGAAATCGGTGGAGAGGGATTCATCGTTGCTGACAGACGGCTACCATTCATTTGCGAAGCTGGGCGAAGTCGTTGACGAGCATTTGCCGGAGACAGTGCCTTCAAAAGAGGCTCACAAAAAGCTGCCGTGGGTGCATACTGTGATCTCAAACGCTAAAAGATTGTTCCTTGGCGTTCACCACTCTATTGGCAAAGCGTACTTGCAGAACTATCTCAACGAGTACTGCTATAAGCTGAACCGCAGGAATTTCAGTAGCGACCTGTTTGACAGGATGCTGGTCGCAGGGGCTAATGATACTTGGTATTAGATTTTAAAGTGCGATAAAAAATATATTTTATGTGGTTCTGGAAAAACAAAAAGAAGAAACCTATTTTAAGTGAAGATGATAGTATTTGTACAACTCCCACAGAGTTAGACTTATCGCGCCGATTGCAGCAGCCAGTGAGCCGAAGGTCAACAGTGTTTGATTTATACGGTCTTGGCGGTTCTTGGTCAGAGAAGATTCCCGAGCCAGAATCCGATCCATTTCGCGTTGGCGGTAACCCTTTTCGGCTATAAAAAGTTCTCCATCAAAAGTAATGCAGTACATCCTTTCGGTTGGGTTTTCAGACGTTTCATGCCCAATCTTTTTTTCTGCATATCCATCTCTGATCAGTTTATTCAATATCAAATGCGTATCTGATAAACTCCTGTCTTTTACCTGCTGGCTTATATCTGCGAATGATTTATAAAAGTGGTCGCTGTTGTCAGCCAATGCCAAAAGCACATTGTCAAGCTCTTGAATTGGGGTTAATTTATTTGGCGGCATCACTAAATAACTCAGTAAGAAAATATTTATTGCAATAAGGCAATTGCCTTTTGTTGCCATACTAAACAACGTTTTAAATCGTTGAGATAGCTGCCGAAATCCTATTTTTTAAAATCTTTTGAAACCCGCTGCCAGAGCCCTTTCCCGGGCAGATAATTTTTTCTGTTGGCAGGGGATTATTTATCTTTGGGTAATCTTAAAGTATTAAGAGAATAGAGATTTTTTTGGGCATTTGGGCAGTTTCTATAATGGTGTTTTGAGTATGCGGCAATTGCCTTAGTGGCACAAGTTGCGTATCCTGATTAGATTTAGTAAGTTGGGATTGCAAATTTGCCCATGATGAAAGATATTTTGGATTCTCTGAATAGGAATTTAATATTCAAGTCAATGAAGACCGCTTTTTTTCTTGCCCCGATAGTGCTGTTGACAGATAGGTTTTATGTCAATAGACATGGTTCATATCATTTGGATTTGCATCCACAGGCAATATTCTCATTTATATTTTCACATCAATTCGTGCCGGTATTCTTATTCTTTTTTATTTTGTTCAGCATTTCTCTTTTTTTAGAAACGGTGCTATTGCCAGGCCTTATGGCAGTATATTTCAACAAGACTATCAATAAAAAAGATTTTCATAAAGCTAAGCCAAAGCTTGAAAAGATAATTAAAAAATCTTATGGGTTCAATGTTTTATTGTCAACAAACCAGAGCAATAAGTTTTCAATGTACAAGTCATTCATGTTCATGCCAGTGAGCATTTGCCTATGGATGGTTTATGTCAATAATTGGGTTTCTTATTTGACCATTGGGCTAGTTATAAGCGCCGTATTTTTATTTGGGATGGTAGTCAATTCTATTTATTCTGAATACTCAGAAACGGCGGAATAAATCAACTCAAAAGGTTGATACAAACGGACAGTCATTATAAATTTAAACAGATAATTCCATTTCAATTTTCAAGGCCTGTTCCGGTAATCCGGGATGGGCTTTTTTATCAACAAAAAAGAATATGCTCTTTGATCAGAAGCATTTAATTTTAAAAAGTAATTTCAAGCGGACATATTCTTTAAAGAAGTCAGGATGAGAAGACAATTTATTTTTTTGGGTTTCATAACGATTATAGCCGTTTTATTTTCATCATGCAGGCTTTTGCATATAGGCTCAGATTCAAAAAAAATTGAAAAGAAAGAAAAGCTGAGCATGAAGATAAAAGAACAGTGGAACGTATTAAGCCCCAGTCAGCTTAAATCTCAGGAAGTATTGTCGCTCGATGCAAGGGCAGAAGAGGAAAAAAACACTACCCGTGGCCCATTTGCACCAGTAGCTGGTTCTTTGGTTTCGCTTGCAACAGACGCAGTGAAAAGCATCATTGCGAATGACCAGAAAAAATACATTGCTGACTATCAGTTTGGGCTCACCGATCTTTATTTTTACGACCAGCTTTCCAATGAAGGCCTGTTTGACCCAATTGGTCTGCAATTCAGCGGCTTTAAGCTTTCAAGGACTTTTATAAATAGTGCTGGCGTCGAAGATACGGCACTGACAGCCGAATTTGAGCTTGACACCGTGAACAGCTTCGAGATCATCAACAATTCCATGTTCCGGTTACGCGTGAAAAATTTTCAGTTGCGTTCCGCAAAAGCAAGGTTGCCCAAAAATGCCAAAAAGAAACTGAACATGGATTTTGAGATCACTTTTCTTACTTCTTATGTGAACAGCGATGGCCATATTTATGACAGTGTGGTGCTTGGGAAATTTTATTTTTTGCTGCGTGATGCGCCATTAGATATCAATGATACTTCGTACCACAACTACTATGAAAAACTGAAAGGCAATTTGCTCACAGGCAAATCGTTCATCGTGCCAAGATCGTTCGGCTATCACAAAGATGGCAATGTGCTCAGGCCTGGATACAGTCAGGGCGCATATTCCATTCATGTGAAAGTAAAAGAAAGCTCAAAAAATAATTTCATAAACAAACTGGTGATCGAGAATGCCAATATGCTCATCGATGCTTCGGGCAATTCCATCAGGTCAGTGCCGGCAATAAAAAATTTGTAGCAGAGGTGACAGCTTTTCAAAAACTTTCACCTCTTATGTATATATGTTCAGGAGGGCCCGCTCACAAATCTTTATCAGCAACCTTTTTTATTTCGCGCTGCGATTTTTTATCCACTTCTATCACTAATGGTTTTTTGTCAATCGTCAGCACAATCCTGTTGATCATTTTGTCTTTGATAAAAGCAATATCTGCGTTGCTGAGCCAGTGAATGGCGCTTATCAGGTAGCCGCCATCGTAGGTATTTGTAACGGAAGTTTTGTAAGGACGGTTTAATGTAAGCGTCTTGAAGTCGCTCGTGCTGAGCACGATGCTGTCGATACGCACATCAGGTTTTTTTTCAAGTTCTTTTGTCATTACAGAAAGCCCTATGCCTTGTTTCCCATTTGTAAAATTGATGGTGGCAATGGATATTTTCAGGATAAAATCAGCAGGCGTATAAATGATGTTCAACGGAGCTGAATTGGGGATGAAATTGGAATCTTTGATATCAATGATCTGTGCATTTGCTTTGATGGCGAACAAGAGGAATAGCATAATGCCTGAATATAATTTCATGAAGTGTGGAATTGACTGCCGCGAAGGTAAAGAGTTTATAAAAAGACGACGGTGATTTTATATTTAATGTGATAAGCCATCGGCCCTTCCTCATTTTTACAATTCAATGTTGCGGGTTTTTTTTTGGTTCAAAGCATAATTCGCTCAATCATACTCAATCAGATGTGGCTCGGTAATAAAGTCGAGACTAAGTTATCCTTTCTTGCATTCGCGCTAAGGCAATTGGCAATGCTGAGAAAAAGCATGAAAACAAGGGCTCATGTTCTCATGTTTTTAGGGTAAACCATGAAAACAAGGGCTTATGTTCTCAGGTTTTTAAAGGAATGCATGAAGGCAAAAAATTAACAATCAATAATATAGAATTATTATTTGTTGCTAAAACTTCCTGATCTCTTCTGTTTTATTCGTCTCGTTCAGTGTCATCTGCATCTGCGTTCGCTCTTTCTGGTATTGTGGCCAGTCGAAGGTGAGCAGGAAATCGCGGGCAGCCTGCGCGCCACGGATGAACATCTTCAGTTTTTCTTCATCTGAAATAAAAAAGTTAAGCCAGTTGAATTCCGCCAGCGGAATTTTGCCAATGCCTTTTTTGAACACATTGTTCTTGATCAGGAAATCTTTATCGTAATAATAGCGGATGGTATTGAACAGCCTGCCGAGATAACTGGTCAGGCTCCAGGGTGCTTCAACTTTTGAACGTCGCTTTGTATTTGGGTCGGTGTCATCCAAATCAATGCCCCAGGATGGAAGCCTCGGTTCCACCACTTTCGGGTTATAGAAAATATTGATTGGGAAATTGGACAGCATGCCTCCATCAATAAATCGTGCGATGTCGGGGATGTCATCATCCATCCCGAAATGCTCCAGCCATGCCTGTCTTATTTTACTATTGCTGGTGTCAATATTGTCAATGATATGCGATTCGAAAAAGATGGGGATGGACATAGAAGCCCGAACGAAATGCGCCGGGTGCAAGTCATCAGGGTTTTCGCGGAAAAGGTTCGCCATTTTCGGGAACTCCACTTTGTTTTCCGAAACAAGTTCCGATGTAATGAAGGTCACATCAGCACCTAGGGTATGCACGTTCTGTGTTTCGGGGTTTCTCACTTTCAGGTTGGGCATAGTGCCTGCTTTTGCATTCAGTTGCGATACGTTCGATACGCCGTTCTCGTCCATAACACCTTTTATCCAGTTGTAAAAATAATTGCCTGGGTTCACGCCATGCCCGCTTTCACGCAGGCTGCGGAATAAATAATTGATATAAATGATCAGGCTGGTGATCAGCAGCAAATGTGTGCCGGTGAGAAAAACGGAAAACGGCAACGCAATCCTCGCCCATTCGTGGCTGTGGAACGCGAGGAATACAAAATCGGCGCACACCAGCCCGAACATGATCAGCAAAAGCCCTGTGACCCAGCGCCGCAGGTTGGTCTCGAATTTTTCATTGGTGATAAAATTTTTGATCAACCACCGGATAAAAGGTTTGCCATCCACCAGGTTGAAGAAATCGAGGTCGCAGAGGTATTGCAAGGTCTTTTCAGATTTTGTTTCTTCCTTGCTGCCGATCACCACCAGCAGCGATGTATTGATGGCGCCCGCACTGGTGCCCGCAAGCCTGAGGAACCGGATGCCTGCCTGCTCCAACACATATGTATAGCCTACCAAAGCAACGCCCAGTACCCCGCCGCCCTTCTGTACCAGTTGCACATATTGGTGGCCCTGGTCGTCCAGGGTGTCGGACACCAGCAGCTTTTCAAAGTTTGGCCCGAACTTCAGTTTCAATGTTTCGAGGCAGGCCACTACTTCCGGGTGCTGCACAAAATCTTTCGGGGAAAGCTCCTTATCGCCTGATGGGTTTATTTTGCTCATAAAAGAGTTATGGGTTGGGGTTAAAAATTATTTTTACAGATAACAGAAAAAGCATTGCACGGAACATATCCGGGAATACTTTTGATCAGAGGAAAGGGATAGGGTTAAACTATTTTCGATAATTTTAGCAACCACTCAGGCATTTATACACCAGCTATGCAAAAAAAAATATTGCTCTCTTTGTTAAGCGGCTTTGTTGTGCTGATCATCACCTGGGTTTATCAAAATCACGATTTTACGTTTTCTGCGGAAGATGGGTTCATCTCCAAACTTTCGCTATGGAAATATAAATTCTTTTCGGCAAAGCCCCAACACAATGCCGGCTTTGTATTTGTTAACACAGGCAAAGACCTGGCGCTCGTAGATGACACGGCTGGCTCCGGCAATATCGCAGTTTCTGACAGGGAAAAATTGTATCAGTTGCTTCATTTTGTTGACAGCATAAATAAAAAGCCGGCGTTCACTTTGATAGACCTTCAGTTTTATTACCGGTACAGTATCAACCCACGCTTTGACACGCTCATGCAAAATGAAATGGATAAAAGCAGCAACCTCCTCATTGCCATTCTGCCGGATGAAAAAAAGGAGGGTGTTTACAAAACCCCTTTATATAAAGCAAAATATGGCTATTCGGAATATGGCTCTTATGGATCAGGCATCAACAAGTTCCGGATGTTCAATCAGTCGAGCATCCATTCCATTCCCGTGATCATGGATGAAACGTTGAACGGAACCGTGTATAAAGACTATGGGCTTTTTGCTACATCCGGCGGCCATCTGTGCATGTCTGCCATCTGGCCAAGTTATTATCTCAACGATCAGGATCTGAAAGACAACAAATACCTTCCCTATGCTCAATACTACACTTTGGGCGATTTGCTTACCGGCATCGGTGCCAGCCCGGATGAATATGGAAAAATGTTTGATAACAAGATCCTCATCATCGGCAATTTTGAACTGGACACGCACTCAACGCCCATTGGCACGCTGCCGGGCTCAATGGTAGTGGCAGATATTTATCTTTCGCTGTTGAACCATCATCATATCGTGAGCTATTGGTTTTTGATCCTGTCATGGCTCGTTTTTTCCGGGCTCAGTTACATGGCATGGTTCAGCAAGGTGCCGGAACTGAACCTTCGGTTCAATTTTATTTTTTCCCCCCACCTGGTCAATTTCATCAAGAGCTATATTTCTTATTTTGGCTGCATGTTTTTTTTGTCCATCATAGCTCTTTTCATATTCAATATTCAGATTGCTTTGTTCCTGCCATCATTTATTTTTTCCATCATCGAATATTTCAGCCAGAAAAAATATTTGCCGGGAAAATAAACCATCTGTCCTAACCTTAATTTTTTTAATTTTAGTAAGTAACGAAACCCCTCAAATTGTACGCATCAGCAACTATGAAAAGATTTCTGCTCTCCCTGCTCATGATGGCATTTTTTTGTGCTTTTGCACAAAATGAAACCCCTGAGCTTCGCATAGCGAAATTCACTGACCAGATAAACAGCAACCCGAATGATATTTACGGATACATTTACCGCAGCAAGGCATACAACGAAAAGGGCGACTATGAGTCTGCGATTGCGGATTGCAACACCGCGCTGAAGATGGATTCAAAAAATCACCTGGCTTGGAGAAACCTGGGCTTTGCGCATTTCAAGCAGAGCAAATATGATATTGCCTTTAATGATTATTCGGAAGCGTTGCGGCTGGATCCTAAAGACACCATTGCATGGAATGGCCGCGGTAATGCGTACTATTTTAAATACAAATATGATTCTGCCATCAGAGATTATACAGAAGCGCTGCGGCTCGACCCTAAGTATGTGTATGCATGGTTCAATCGTGCGAATGCCAATTACTATTTTGGCAAATATGATGCAGCCATCAGCGATTATACCCAGTCAATTTATTACGACCCGAAATATGTATATGGATGGCATCGCCGGGGCATTGTCTATAGCCATCTGAAAAATTATGGCGATGCCATCAAGGATTACAGCCAGGCATTGCAGTTGGATCCGAAATATATTGATGCGCTGAATAGCCGCGGGCTTGCCTATTATTACCAGGGGCGGTATGATTCGGCAATTGCCGATTTTGATGAAGCGCTGCGTATTGACCCGAAATATTTTGATGCCTGGAACAACCGGGGCAATTGTTATAAAGAGCTCAGGAAATATGACAAAGCCGTAAGCGATTATTCTGAGGCATTGTTGTTCGACCCTAAATATATCACGGCTTGGTATAACCGCGGGCTGGTTTATTTTAATCTTGGTAAATATGAAGAATCCGTAAAAGACCTGACAGAGACCTTAAAACTCGGGCCGAATGATGCAGAAACATATGATGCCCGTGGCAGCTCTTATTGGTATTGGGGAAAATTGGATCTCGCTATCAAAGACTATGATGATGCCTTGAGAAACAATCCTACATTCACCAACTCATGGCACAACCGTGCGGGCGTTTACCGCCAGCAAAAAAAATATGATCTCTCTGTCAGGGATTATCGGGAAGCGCTGCGGCTTAACCCGCAGTATGCACAGGCATGGTATAATCTTGGTATCACTTACTATAATCAATACAAATATGATTCTGCAGTCAGTGCTTTTACAGAAGCGCTTCGCATCAATCCCAAATATCTGGATGCATGGAACAGCAGGGGAAACTCACAATATTACAATGGGAAAAATGATCTGGCTATCAATGATTATTCAGAAGTGATCCTGTTGGATCCCAAAATCACGAGTGCATGGTTTAACCGGGCGAATGCTTATAAATTTTTAGAGAGATACGAAGAGGCTATCAGCGATTATTCTGTTGCTATTTCATTGAGCCCTGAGTATGCAGGCGCATTACGCGGCCGGGCCAATTGTTTTGCGGCAATGCATAAAAAAGATTCTGCAATTAAAGATTTCAGTGAAGCGCTCCGAATCAATCCGGATGACAGCCTCTCGCTGAACAGCCGCGGTGAGTTGTACTATGAGCAGAAGAAATATGACGAAGCAATTGCTGATTTTACAGCCGCATTGCGTGTTGCCCCCCAATATATGGCCGCATGGCACAACCGGGGCAATGCATATTTTTATCTTGGCAAATATGATGCAGCCATCAGCGATTATACAAAGGCGGCTCTCATTTATCCCAACAACACCGCCGCGCTTGACAATCGTGGGAACGCATATAAAATACAACAGAAATATGATCTTGCCATTGCCGATTATAACGAAGTGATTCGCATCAACCCATCCTATAAAGAAGCATGGAACAGTCTTGGAAACACATATAACGCACAGGGAAAATATGAAGCTGCCATTACACGATATTTAAAGGCAATTGCTATTGATCCGAAATATGTTTATGCATGGTACAATGCAGGGAAAGCTTATATCTATCTTGGCAAATATGATTCGGCTGTTTACTATCTGAATGAGGCGGTACGTCTTGACCCCAAATATCTGGAGGCTATTTTCTTCCGCGGCTACAGCTATTTCTATCTTGCCAAATATGATCTCGCTGTCATGGATTATAACAGTGTGCTGAACATGGATTCATTGTATACTGATGCATGGAATAATATCGGGCTTGTTTATTACCGTCAGGAAAAAAATGATCTGGCAATATATTATTTTAGCCAGGCTCTTAAAATCAATCCGAAATATACAGAAGGATGGAATAACAGAGGGCTGACATACTATAATATGGGGAAATTTGATTCGGCTATCAGCGATTTTGGAAAGGCATTGGAGGTGAACCCCAAATTTGCGAATGGATGGAACAATCATGGCCTTATTTATTATAAGCAGGCCAACTATGCACTGGCAATAAGTGATTACAAACAGGCGCTTGGACTGGAACCCAATAACAGCCTGTTCATTATTAATCTGGTGATGGCATACCTCGCCACAGATGATTATGAGAAGGCCGCGGCACAATACAGGATCTATCAGCACAAAAACCTGAGCAGCTACATAGAAGGAAATAAATCTTATTCGTTCCTTAAAAAATATATCTCGGCATGCATTGATTTTATTGCTGTAAAAGATTACGTCCATGCATTGCCGCTATTACAGGCCTCGCTGGAAGAATACAAACAGGCAAACCAGGATCAGCAAAGCAATGCAGCGCTTTCTCTTGAGTATTCAAATGTGCTGGCAAAGACAGGGTTTGTATATGAGGAATCCGGGAAAAAAGACAAGGCGCTCGAATATTATCAAAAAACAAATGCCATCAGGCCGGGGCAGGAATTAATAATGCAAAGGATAGAAAAACTTCAGAACAAGATCAATGATGATAAACTGACAGACAATTCAACACCCGAAATACAACTGCTGTCACCGGCAATCGTTCAGGGAACAATGGTGCAGTTTGACCCATCAGGCAAATTATTTGTGAGCGGCATTGTCAAAAGTGTTTCTGGTATTGATTGGGTGAAAGTAAATGGCGGTGATGTGCCTGCACAGGCAAATGGGTATTTCTCAGTAAACCTTGCTGAAAATAAAAGCTTCACGATACAGGCATCTAATAAAAAAGGGCTTATCACTTCGGTGAACTATCAATTGCAAACACGCAGCGCTGCGCAGGAGGGAGATGACGGCATTCCTGCTATACCAGCAGAGGAAGCACCCGTTTTTCACGCCGTGCTGATTGCATGCAGCAATTACAGCGGAGATAAATGGAAAAAACTTCCATCCACTATTCCAGAAGCGAAGGCTTATGAAGAAGTGCTGACGAACTATTATGGCTTCGATAAAAAAAATGTGCGTGAATTGTTCGATAAAAATGGAGAAGACATTCTTGAGCAATTGAGCGCAGAGTTAGAGTCTTTGCATGAGAATGACAATCTGATAATAATGTTTGCAGGCCATGGCACGTTCACAGGTGATGGGGAGAACATGATTGGGTACTGGGTGCCATTGAATGCCAGCAAACCTGTTGATTATATTTCGAATGGACGGTTGGCTGAATTGATCAAAGGTTGCAGAGCGAGGCATATCCTGTTGATCTCAGATGCATGTTATAGCGCAGCCATGCGGGGCGACGATGATTATAGCCACGCGTTGCCCAAAAAATATGAGTACAATCACAAAAGCCGTCAGGTACTTACCAGTGGAGGCCTCGAAAAAGTGCCGGGCGAAAGCATTTTCATCAATATGGCTATGAAAGCGCTAAAGGAGAACGATCAGAAATATCTGTCAGTGCAGGAATTGCACAACCTGATTTATAACGGAGTAAAAAATCAAACGAATATTTTGCCTGATCTGAAACCTTTTGGTTCGAACGGGAATGAAGGCGGCCAGTTTTATTTTATACGCTCGAAATGATTTTTATGAAGAAAGCAATGCTCATTTGTTGTTGGATATTTTTTTCTGCAGCCTGTTTCTCCCAGTATGCAGTTACAAAAGTAATAGGCAATGTAAAAAAGTTATCGGGTGAAGTATTGGTAACCGGAACTAAGCTAAGCGATAACGATGTGCTTTTGTTTTCATCCGATAATGATATGGTGCGTGTGATTGTTGCTGGCAAAGGTATTTATGTGATTCATCCCGGGCCGAAAGCAGAGCAAAAGCAAAATTCCGTTGTAGAGATTTTGAAGAATACGATGCATGTAAAATATAAAGAAGGTTATTTGAGCGGTCGGGGTGAAAATATCGCTATGGTCCCTGAATCGTTTGAGACCGAACCTGGTAGCAACAAGAAATTACTGATTGGTAAACAGAGTCGTTTTCTTTTTGATACTCACAAATATGAAACCTCCAATGGCAGCAAATTTTTTCTTCAGATAGAATATGAAGGATCGAAACCCATTATCAGGGCTTTGAAGACTAATGCAGATACATTATTGCTTCATCCGTCCGATTTTCTAACTGCTAACAATGATACCAGCAAGAGCATAAAATATAAAATAGGGTTTTATTCCAAAGAAAAAGGCAGCAGTGAGCTTCTGGATGATATTGATCCTTATTTTGACGAAGCAGGCGAAATGGAAGCCATCATTAAAGTGGTAATATCTCAAACTATTGAACCCGACAAATCGAAGCTGCAGGATGCTTGTTACGCCGAAGTATATGCCGCATTAGGCAAACCTTCTGACATTGACTTTAAGAAAGCGTTTGAGCTGTTGGCAAAAAAAAAAATAGCATGGCGTGTGCTGCATCCTTTTAAGGCACTCAATTTCTTCGTAAGTTTCAACCTTTCTCGTAAACTGATTTACCTTGCTGTCCAATCTTTGCCGATCTCATTGTGCGATTTCAATCTTGAAGCAAGGCCTGAGGTGAAACCTGTGTAATGTTTGCAGTGTTTTTCGGAAAATGGAATGTAAACGATATAAGGCATAAAAAAAATCCCCTATCATAAAGGGGAGATTTTAGTAGCGAGGAGGAGATTTGAACTCCCGACCTCAGGGTTATGAATCCTGTGCTCTAACCAACTGAGCTACCTCGCCAAATGGGTTGCGAAATTAGAAAAAGCCTGATTAAAATTGAAAACTATTTTTCAATTGTGAATTGTCTGCTTTTGTAGCGAAAAGTTATCTGATTCCTCGCCATCGACTACTCTCAATTTAGAGCTTCACCTTCTTTTTTAAGCTTTCGTCAATCGCATCTAAAAACTCTTCTGTATACAGGTAATGTTCTCCATGTTTGACATTATTTCCGTGAATGCAAACTGCAAGATCTTTTGTCATTTTTCCACTTTCAACAACCTCAATGCACACTGCTTCCAGCGCATTGGTAAAATTAATCAATTCATCATTGCCATCTAATTTCCCTCGGAAAGTTAGGCCTCTTGTCCAGGCAAAAATCGATGCTATAGGGTTTGTAGAAGTCGGTTTTCCTGCCTGGTAATCGCGATAGTGGCGGGTTACGGTGCCATGTGCAGCTTCTGATTCAAGCGTATTGCCATCTGGTGTCACAAGAACAGAAGTCATCAGGCCAAGCGAACCAAAGCCCTGCGCAACGGTATCGCTCTGCACATCGCCATCATAATTTTTGCAAGCCCAAACAAAATTGCCATTCCATTTAAGTGCGCTTGCTACCATATCATCAATCAGCCTGTGCTCATACACAATACCGGCTTCTTTGAATTTTTGTTTGAATTCGTTTTCAAAAATCTCCGCGAAAATATCCTTGAAACGGCCATCATATTTTTTTAGGATGGTATTTTTCGTGGAAAGATATAAAGGCCATTTTTTGCTCAGCGCCATGTTGAAACAAGATCGCGCAAAACCCTGAATGGACTCATCAGTATTGTACATGCTCAATGCCACGCCATCGCCTTTGAAATTGAACACTTCAAAAACCTGTGGTGCGCTGCCATCTTCTGGGGTAAACGTCATTGTCAGTTTACCTTTGCCTTTGATTACTGTATCGGTTGCACGGTACTGGTCACCAAATGCATGTCGCCCAACAATGATCGGCGCTGTCCAGTTTGTTACAAGCCTTGGCACATTCCGCATAACGATTGGCTCTCGAAAAACGGTGCCATCAAGAATATTGCGGATAGTCCCATTGGGGCTTTTCCACATTTGTTTCAGGTTAAATTCCTTTACGCGTGCCTCGTCAGGTGTGATGGTAGCACATTTGATACCCACTCCGTATTGTTTGATTGCGTTTGCCGCATCAATCGTGACCCGATCATTGGTTTCATCTCTGTATTCTATTCCAAGATCATAATATTTAATATCGAGATCAAGATAAGGTATGATCAGTTTATCTTTTATGAATTTCCATATGATGCGTGTCATTTCATCTCCATCCAGTTCCACAACGGGGTTTACAACTTTGATTTTATTAGCCATGGCTCGGGTTTTTTTAATTTCAAAAGACAGCAAACCTACATGAATTGAATGAATTTAACAAAGCAACCATTTAAGTTAGAAGCTGGTAATATGGAGATGGAATTATTTGTTGCATTTGGAATATTTTGGGCGTATTATTATAGATGTATCGGATTTTTTTTCAATAGAAATTTACATCTAACTTTATGAAAGACAAACAGGCCCTTTCAATGTTAAATGCGTTACGTCAATATTTATCGGCGTATGTAACTTTTACTGATGAGGAATTTATTGCCTTTTCTCAAAGTGCAGAGGTTCGCAACTTTGACAAAAAGCATCAATTGGTGAAAATTGGCGAAGTGGAGGATTACATCAATTTTATTGTAAAGGGACTGGTACGAAAATACTTTCTGAAGGGTAAGGAAGAATTGATTATCCAAATCGCAAAAGAAAACGATATAATCAATTCTATAAGTTCCTTTGAGGGACGAAAGCCATCAACTTATATCGTGGAGACCATCGAGCCTACCACATTGATTTCTATTTCAAAAGAGAACCTTGACGCTTTGTTCTTGCAAAGCCATAAGATTGAACGCCTCGGACGGTTAGTAGCCACCTCTTTTTATTTACAAAAAGAAGCGATGGAATATGACCGGATGAGGCTTAATACGCGTGAGCGGTTTGTTCAATTTGTCCGCAATAATTCAGATCTAATGCAGAGAGTACCTCAAAAATATCTTGCTTCTTATCTCGATATCAAGCCGGAAACTTTCAGCAGGCTGAAACATTTATTGCAAAAAAGGAAATGAACTACTGGCGCAATATTTTAGCTTTTAAAGAGAAATTGCTATGCATGTTGCTCAAAGGTTCACAATCAAAACCGGTATTTTTAATTCATGCCTTACAGTGTTCACTGTTTCCCCAAAAATAAAATCCTTTAAACCACTGTGACCATGCGCGCCAATCACAAGCATTTCCACGTTTTCTTCTTTGGTAATCTTCACAATTTCTCTTGTGCGGTTCTGGTAGCCAAGTTTTATTTCTGTGTTAAAACCTTTTTCTAACATGCGGGCCCTGTAAAGCATAAGCCGCTCGCGGTCTTTCCGTGTTTCATAGTCATCGCTTTGCGTTCCGAGCATGCGTGCTGATGCGCTTTCAACAACATGTATAAGTAAATAACGTGTGTTCTTGTTGCCCTGCCCGATTGCATACTCCAGCAATTTTTCATCATGCTCGCTAAAGTCGAGTGCAATGGCTATATGATTGAATTGGGGTATCAGCAATTCTTTAATAGCTTGTGCCTTGGGATGCATTTGTATGGATGCTGGTTTTTGTTTTTTATCCAGCCAGGGGTGAATAAGAACGTATATTAATAAGAACAACAAGCACAGGAACAGCACAATTATGATTGCTTTCCAGAACAAATGGCCTGGTTGAGAAAGATACCCCGCCGATTCTTCAAATACCAATTTTATGTTCAGGTAGATAAGAACAACGGCAACAAGCCAAGAGAGAATTTTGGTAATTGCTTTTATAGAAAACGAGCCCATCATTTTTTTGTCGCTCACAAAATGTATCAATGGAATGATAGCGAAACCTAACTGCACGCTCAATATCACCTGGCTCAGCACAATCAGGTTGTCCACTTTTTCTTCTCCAAAAA